>Ga0080064_1002096_pt1 | contig 35884 bp, 24 predicted proteins | sample Subgrocontami54m_FD_69260 | JGI IMG/M metagenome (GOLD analysis project Ga0080064, IMG submission 69260) | Subsurface groundwater microbial communities from S. Glens Falls, New York, USA - GMW46 contaminated, 5.4 m (SPADES assembly) (version 2) ...
TAGTTTAACCCAACTACGACGGCCCTCCAGACTGCGGCAGGCGGCGCTTTCGGGTAAAATCCGGTTTTACGGACAGCGCGCCGACTTCATGCCGCAATTCCTCAGCCTGCGCGGGCGCAACGCCCTTTCCGAGTTCCGCTCAAGCAAGCTCCAGCAGGCTTTCCAGCAGGTCAACCTCAGATTCTCGGGCATCAGCGCCGAGTTCCGGCATTTCGTGAGTGTCAGCCGGGCGTTGAGCGCCAGCGAGAATGCAATTCTCGAACGCATCCTGACCTACGGCCCTGCCGTGCGCGCGGTGCCGGAAGCGGGACAGTTGCTGCTGGTAGTACCGCGTCTGGGCACGATATCGCCGTGGTCCTCGAAGGCGACCGACATTGCCCGCCATTGCGGGTTGGACGCGGTCGAGCGCATCGAACGCGGTGTCGCCTGGCACGTCGCCAGGTTCGACGGCAGTCATCTCTCTGCATCTGAAACAGCCGCACTGCTGCCGCTCATCCACGATCGCATGACCGAGACCGTACTCGATACGCCCGCAGCCGCGGCGCAGCTTTTTCACCATTACCCGCCGCAGCCGCTCAAGTCGGTCGACATTCTCACCGATGGCGTTGCAGCGCTGGTACGCGCCAATCGCGAGATGGGGCTCGCGCTGTCGGACGACGAGGTCGATTACCTGTGGCAGAACTTTTCGCGCCTGCAGCGCAATCCGACCGACGTCGAACTGATGATGTTCGCACAGGCGAATTCGGAGCACTGCCGCCACAAAATCTTCAACGCCGAATGGGTGATCGACGGCAAGCCGCAGGCAGAATCGCTGTTCGCGATGATACGCAACACGCACCGGCAGCACCCCCGGGGAACCATCGTCGCCTATTCCGACAACTCCGCGATCATCGAGGGCGCGCGGGTGCGGCGCTTTTATCCGGCGGCGGACGGCGGTTATCGCTATGCCGAGGACGACGCGCACATCCTGATGAAAGTCGAGACTCACAATCACCCGACTGCGATCTCGCCGTTTCCGGGTGCTGCGACCGGCGCCGGTGGCGAAATCCGCGACGAAGGCGCGACCGGGCGCGGCGCCAGGCCGAAAGCCGGGTTGACTGGTTTCAGCGTTTCCAATCTCAATATCCCCGGTTTTATCCAGCCCTGGGAGCAATACTTCGGATCGCCCTTACCCCCAGCCCCTCTCCCGGAGGGCGAGGGGAGCGTCGAGCGCCTCACGAATCACGAATCACGAATCACGAATCACGGCATTTACGGCCGTCCGGCGCGCATTTCATCGGCGCTGCAAATCATGCTCGACGGACCGATCGGGGGTGCGGCGTTCAACAATGAATTCGGCCGCCCCAATCTGTGCGGCTACTTCCGGACTTACGAGCAGGAAGTCGCGGGCGAGGTGCGCGGCTACCACAAGCCGATCATGCTCGCCGGTGGCATCGGAAACATCTCGGCGCAGCATGCGCACAAGCGGGAGTTCGGCGCGGGCGCGCTGCTGATCCAGCTCGGCGGACCGGGCATGCTGATCGGACTGGGCGGCGGCGCGGCATCGAGCATGCAGACCGGGAGCAATATCGAAGACCTCGATTTCGATTCGGTGCAGCGCGGCAACGCCGAAATGCAGCGCCGCGCGCAGGAGGTGATCGATCGCTGCTGCGCGCTCGGAGCGGACAATCCGATCCTGTCGATCCACGACGTCGGCGCGGGTGGTTTGTCGAATGCGCTGCCGGAAATAGTGCACGCCGCGCATTGCGGCGGGCGCTTCGATCTGCGCGCGATTCCGAGCGAAGAGCCGGGCATGTCGCCGCTGCAGGTGTGGTGCAACGAGGCACAGGAACGCTACGTGCTGGCGATCGAGCCACGGCAACTGGATTTCTTCACGGCGCTGTGCGAGCGCGAGCGCTGTCCGTTTGCCGTGGTCGGTACCGCAACGGCCGATCATAAGCTCATCCTCGCTGATCCCGTGTTTGGCAATACCCCGGTCGACATGGAATTGTCGGTATTGCTCGGCAAGCCACCCAAAATGTTGCGTGACGCGAAGCATCGTGCAGCCAGGCTGTTGCCGTTCCATGTCGCGGGTATCGACGTGCGCGAGGCGTGCTTCAGGTTGCTGCGGCTGCCGGCAGTAGCTGACAAGACGTTTCTGATTTCGATCGGCGACCGCACGGTCGGCGGCATGACCGCGCGCGACCAGATGGTCGGCCCGTGGCAGGTGCCTGTTTCGGATGTCGCGGTGACGCTGCTTGGTTTTCACGAATACCGCGGCGAGGCGATGGCGATAGGCGAACGCACCCCGCTCGCGTTGATTGACCCGGCGGCCTCGGCCCGGATGGCGGTCGGCGAGGCGATCACCAATATCGCCGCGGCGGCGATCGCCGGCATCGGCGACATCAAGCTTTCGGCAAACTGGATGGCGGCCGCCGGTCACCCCGGCGAGGACGCGGCGCTCTACGACGCGGTGCGCGCGGTGGGCCTCGAGCTGTGCCCGCAGCTTGGCATCAGCATTCCGGTCGGCAAGGATTCGATGTCGATGAAGACTGCGTGGAGCGACGGCGCGGCAAAAAAAGAGGTCACTGCGCCCCTGTCGTTGATCGTTTCGGCATTTGCCCGCGTGACCGATGCGCGCAAAACCCTGACGCCGCAGTTGCGCACCGATTGCGGGGACACCGATTTGATCCTGATCGATCTGGGTCTGAACCAGTGCCGGCTCGGTGGTTCGGCGCTGGCCCAGGTGTACGGCCAGACCGGCAATGCGGCGCCCGATGCCGGCGATGCGCGCCTGCTGCGCGCGTTCTTCGGCGCAGTCCAGCAACTCAATGCCGCAGACCTGATACTTGCCTATCACGACCGCTCCGATGGCGGTCTGTTCGTCACGGTATGCGAAATGATGTTTGCGGGCCGCTGCGGCATCGAGCTGGAGATCGGGGCGCCGCCGGTTGCGCAGCTTTTCAACGAGGAACTTGGCGCCGTGATTCAGGTGCGGCGCGCTGATATCGTGAAGGTATTGCAGATGCTGGCGGAGGCAGGGCTCGGTGCCGCGTGCCGCACCATCGGCAGCGTGCGGGATTCCGGCAAAATGGCGATTGCAGCGGGTGACGCGCCGATTTTTTCCGCATCCCGGGTGGAGCTGCACCGCGCGTGGTCCGAAACAACTTTCCAGATGCAGCGGCAGCGCGACAATCCGCAATGCGCCCAGCAGGAATACGACCGCATCCTCGATACCGGCGATCCCGGCATTGCGCCGCGCCTGACGTTCGATCCTGCTGCCGATGTCGCGGCGCCGTTCGTCAATGCCGCAAGGCCGCGAATTGCGGTTCTGCGCGAGCAGGGCGTCAACGGCCAGGTCGAGATGGCGGCAGCATTCGACCGCTGCGGATTCGAGGCGGTGGATGTGCATATGAGCGACATCATCGCGGGCCGCGTCAGGCTGTCGGGTTTCACAGGCTACGCCGCTTGCGGCGGCTTTTCCTACGGCGACGTGCTGGGCGCGGGGGAGGGCTGGGCCAAGTCGATTCTGTTCAACGCGAGAGCGCGGGACGAGTTCGAAGCGTTCTTCAGGCGCACTGACACTTTCGCGCTCGGGGTGTGCAACGGCTGCCAGATGATGAGCAATCTGCATGAAATCATTCCCGGCACCGAGGCGTGGCCGCATTTCGTGCGCAACAAGTCGGAGCAGTTCGAGGCGCGCTACGCGATGGTCGAGGTGCTGAAATCGCCGTCATTGTTCTTCGACGCCATGGCAGGAAGCCGGCTGCCGATTGCGGTCGCGCACGGCGAGGGATATGCCGAATTCGCCACGCCGGAGCAACGCAGCCGGGCGCAGCCGCTGGTCGCCCTGCGTTTTATCGATAACCGGGGTGCTGCGACCGAAAGGTATCCCTGCAATCCCAACGGTTCGCCGGCAGGTATCACAGGCCTGACCACGCCCGACGGGCGGTTTACGGTGTTGATGCCGCATCCCGAGCGCGTGTTCCGGACGGTCCAGAATTCGTGGCACCCGCGCGAGTGGGGCGAGGACGGCCCGTGGCTCAGGATGTTCCGCAATGCCAGACGATGGGTCGGGTAGGCCGCGTTGCGGCGCTGAATCTCTTAGTCGATCTTGGCCTTGGCGCGCAGGTCGCCGATTACCTTGTCGATCGCCTGCCGCTGAAGGTTCTGCTGCAGCTGCGGCTTGACTTCCTCGAAGCCCGGTGTTTTGAACGGCCGTTCGTCGTCTAGGCGAATCACGTGCCATCCGAACTGGGACTGCACCGCCGGATCGGTCAGCTGGCCTTTCTTGAGCTTTTTCAGCGCCGCGGCAAACGGGGGCACGTAGCGCCCGGGCGCACTCCAGCCAAGGTCGCCGCCCTGGGCTTTCGAGCCCTGATCCTCGGATTTTTCCGCGGCGATCTTGTCGAAAAGCGCGCCTTGCTTCAATTGCGCAATGATCTGCTTCGCCTCGGCTTCCTCTTTCACCAGAATGTGGCGTGCTTTATATTCCTTGTCGCCGATTTGCGTCTTTTGCCGTTCGTATTCCTTCCTGAGCGCATCGTCGCTGAGGGGGTGACTCTGGATGTAGTCCTGCACGAACGCATTGACCAGCGCTTCCTGGCGTTGCAGGTCAAGTTGCGAAATGACTTCGGTGCTTTTGTCGAGCCCTTTCTTGACGGCTTCCTGCGAAATCACTTCCCGGGTAATCAGCGCATCGCGCATGCGGTTCCTGACATCCGGGGTGTCGGGCTGCCCCTGCGCGGCGTTGACTTTGAGCAGCAGCTCAAGCCTGCTCTGCGGAATCGACACGCCATTGACTCTGGCGATCCCCCCCGCAGTCTGTGCATGGCTGGTCGCAACCGTCAGCGAACCGGCGAGTACGAGCGCGAGCAGCGGGATTTTCGTTGTGTTCAGCATGATTTCCTGTTGTCGGGGATTAAATTTCGTCGGGAGTATACGCTTTGATCGTCAAGGCGTGAATTTCGCGCTCGAGCATCTTCCCGAGCGCGGCATGAACCATGCGGTGGCGCTCCTGGGCCGCTTTGCCTTCGAACAGCGGCGAGACGATGATCAGCTGAAAATGCCCGCCGCCGCCTTTCGCGCCGGCGTGTCCTGCGTGCTGTTCGCTGTCGTCGATCAGCTCGACACTGTCGGGCGACAGCACCGCGAGCTTCTGCTCGATGAGCTCCAGGGTGTCCTTCATGCCGGCACGGATTTCCTGCGGGTTGCGCGGCGCATTACTTCGAATCGTCGGTGTCGACGTATTTGGAGAGCAGCAGGGCCTGCCCCACGATGAACACCAGCATCAGCCCCATGCCGCCGAAAAGCTTGAAATTGACCCAGGTGTCGGTCGAAAAATTGAGCGCGACATAGATGTTGAGCGCGCCCATGACGGCGAAAAATCCGGACCAGCTCATGAGCAGCTTGCGCCATACGATCTCCGGCAGATCCATCTGTTTTTCCATCATCGCCTTGATCAGGTTCTTGCGGAAGACCAGCTCCGCAATCAGCAGCACCGCGGCAAACAGCCAGTAGAGCACGGACGGCTTCCACTTGATGAACATCTCGTCGTGAAGCAGCAGCGTCGCGCCGCCGAAGAAGACGATTACCCCGAGGCTTACCCACAGCATGTTATCGATCTTGCGGTGCCGGTACCACACCCACCCGATCTGCGCGAAAGTCGCGACGATGGCGACCGCGGTCGCGATGTAGATGTCGTAGACCTTGAAGGCGACGAAAAACAGCAGGACCGGAAACAGATCGAACAGGAGTTTCATAAGGGCATGATTATCAGACTTTAATGCCCTGTTGTCCAATCGGGCAGGGCGCCCGCGAACCCGTCAGCCCGCAGCCGCAACCAACGCAACGGTGCCGCTCATTCCGGTTCGAGCCTGAGGGAGGCCGAGTTGATGCAATAGCGCAGTCCGGTGGGCGCGGGGCCGTCTTCAAACAGGTGCCCGAGATGCGCGTCGCAGCAGCTGCACAGCACTTCGGTGCGATGCATCAGGTGGCTGTAGTCGTCTTCGGTACGGACGTTCCCGTCCGCTGCCGGCTGCCAGAAGCTTGGCCAGCCGGTGCCGGAATCGAACTTGTGCGCGGAACAAAACAACCCGGCGCCGCAGCACACGCAACGATAAACGCCTGCTTCGTGGTTGTTCCAATAGGCTCCACTGAAGGCGCGCTCGGTGCCCTTCCTGCGCGCGACGTCAAACTGTTCGGGGCTGAGCAGTTTTTTCCATTCCTGTTCGCTCTTGACGATTTTCTCGCTCATGACGGACTCCAACCGGGTTATCCTGCAACTCCAAGCTCGAGCCGCATCGGTCCCTTGGAAATGGCGATGCGGCCGGGATTGCGCCGCTTGGCAAGCTCCCTGAGCAGCCGTACGATCGGCTGGTCGAAATGGTATTCAGTCTGCAGCGGTCCCGTAGCGCGCATGTCATCCACCTGGGAACCGGCGTAGAGATGGCGCAGCAGCCGCTCCTCGTCGCTGAGGTACGGGTACTTCCTGCGCAGCGATGCTACCGCGGGTGCCGGCGGCCGGGGCTGGAGCGCAATCGCGGACGAGCCGTTGGCGATGATCCGGTCGAGCACGTCGGGCTCGACCGGCGCGAGCAGCTTGCCGTAGTAGCCGAGTGCGTATTTCTTGACCTCGTCCGGAATCGTGCGGTAGCGCTCGCCCTGCATCACATTGAGCACCGCCTGCGTCCCGACGAGCTGCGAGAACGGCGTCACCATCGCCGGCCAGCCGAGTTCCCTGAACACGCGTGCCGTCTCCTCGAGCACCTGGTCGAACTTGTGCATGAGCCCCGCTTGCTGCAGCTGGAACTTCATGTTCGTAAGCATGCCCCCCGGAATCTGGTGCTCGTAATGAAACTGGTCGTACTCCATCGGTACGCCCAGCGGCAGGCCAGCGTGTTCGGCGACGCGCCTGAAATGCGCGCCGACCGCGGCCACGAGCGGGTCGTCGATATTCACGGTGTAGCCCATGCTGCGCAGATTGCGCACCACCGTCTGCGTGGCAGGCTGCGCCGGGCCGTTGGCGAGCGGTGCAATCGACGTCTGGATCTGTGTGACCCCGAGCCTGACGCCTTCAAGATAAACCAGCGGGGCCAGCCCGGTCATGCAGTGGCTGTGCAGCTCGAGCGGCACTTTGCCCGTGACCTCGAGCATGGCCGGCACCAGCGTGCGGATGCGGTCAGGTGTCAGCAATCCCCCCGGGTCCTTGATCATCATCACGTCGATCCCGGCGCGCTCGATCAGCTCGCGGGTCTTCTGCGCGTAGAACTGATCGGTGTGCACCGGGCTCTGGCAGAACACCACCGAACCGACGGATTCCATGCCGAGCCGCTTCACCAGGCGCAGGATGTCGACAATGTTGTCGAGGTCGGACAGTGCATCGATGGCGCGCACGCGGCGGACGCCGTTTTTCGCGAGGCATTCGACCCACAGATAGTTCACGTCATCGGGCTGGACGTCGAACGACAGCAGGCTTTTGCTGCGCATCGCCGATTGCATCCGCGTGCGGGTGACTTTTTGCCGCATCAGCCGCAGCCGCTGCCATGGGTCTTCCTTGAGATAGCGCACGCAGACATCAAACTGGATCGCGCTCATCAGGTCGATCGCTTCGAAACCCGCGCGGTCCATTTGCTCCGCCACGGGCAGCATCATCGCGGTGGTCATGCGCGTTGCCCACAGGCATTGGTGGGCGTCGCGCAGCGTGGTGTCGATTACCTTGATTTCGGCCATGGAGCGGCGGCGGTCAATCCGGTTTGATTACGATGAGCGGCTGGTCCGGCTCGACCTGCGTCTCGTTGGCGAGCGGAATCGCCGTGACGGTACCGGCAACTCCGGCCTTGAGCGTGCTGAACAGTTTCATCACTTCGAACACGCAAACGGCGTCTTCGGGCCCCACGTGATCGCCGATTTCGGCGTATGGCTTGGCGCCGGGTGCATCGGCGCGGTAAAACGTTCCCATGGTCGGCGCGCGCACGGCGACGTGTCCGGGCGGTATCTCGAATGCTGCGCCACCCGGGGCCGGCGCCGCGGCGCCGGGAGGAGGCTCGACCGGCGCGGGAGGGGCGGCCCGGGTGGCGGCGTTGTCCGGAGCCTTGCCGCCTGGGCTGATATGCAACTTGAGTTCGCCGATTTCGAGATGAACTTCGCGATCCCCCATCTCATCGATGATCTTGAGGATCTGCTGGACGTCGTCGTGGGTCAGTTCTGACACAATGGCTCCCCGGCGGGCGGCGCGGTCAAAGCACCTTGCCCGGATTCATCAGATTATACGGATCGAGCGTGTGCTTAAGCGCCCGCATCAGTTCCAGTTCGACTCCACCCTTGTAGTGCTCGAGTTCGCCGCGTTTCGCCTGGCCGATGCCGTGCTCGGCGCTCACGCTGCCGCCAAACCGGTACACGATATCGTGGACCACGCGGTTGACGTCCGTGGCGGCGCGCGCCCGGGGGTCGGTGCGTTCGCGCCCCGGCACGAATGCATTGAAGTGCAGATTGCCGTCGCCGACGTGACCGAAACAGATAATGCGCACGCCCGGAAAGCGCGCCTCAAGCGCGTGGCTGGCGGTGGCGATGAACTCCGGAATGCGGCTCACGGTAACCGCGACGTCGTGACGGTACACCAGCCCCTCGACGCGGGCAGCATCCGGAATCGTGTCGCGCAGCCGCCAGAACGCCTGCGCCTGCTGCTCGTTTGCCGCGACGACCGCGTCGCTCACCAGTTTGTGCTCGATGCCGGCGGCCAGCGCACTCTCCAGTTCGGCGCGGATTGCGCTGCCTTCGTGGGTGTCGGTGAGCTCAATAAGGATGTACCACGGCTCAGCCTGCGGCAGCGGATCGCGCGTGCCGGGAATCTGCCGCAGCACCATGTCGAGGCAGTTGCGCGAGAAGATCTCAAACCCGCTGACGCGGTCCCCGCAGTGCCTGCGCAGCAGTGCGAGCAGCTCGACGGCGGCTTCCGCGGAGCGTATCGCCGCGATTGCGGTGACGCTCGCGCGCGGGCGCGGAAACAGCTTCAGCACCGCCTTGGTAATGATGCCGAGTGTGCCTTCCGCGCCGATGAACAGGTGCTTCAGGTCGTAGCCGGTATTGTCCTTGCGCAGGCCGCGCAGCCCGTCCCACACGCGTCCGTCGGCGGTCACGACTTCGAGCCCCAGCACCAGATCGCGCGTGTTGCCATAACGCAGCACGTTGCTGCCGCCGGCATTGGTGGAAAGATTGCCGCCGATCTGACAGCTGCCTTCGCCCCCCAGGCTCAGCGGAAAAAAGCGGTCCGCGTCCAGCGCCGCCTGCTGAACGTTGGCGAGTATGCAACCGGCTTCAACCGTCATCGCGTTGTTGAGCGTATCGAGCTCGATGATCCTGTTCATGCGTCCCAATGCCATCACGATCGCATTGCCGCTCGCATCCGGGGTCGCGGCGCCGCACATGCCGGTGTTGCCGCCCTGTGGCACGATCGGAGTGCGCGTCGCGGCGCACAGGCGCACGACGGCCGCGACTTCCCCGCTGCTCGCGGGACGCACGATCGCCGCCGCGCGCCCCTGATACAGCTCGCGCCAGTCGGTGAGATAGGGCGCCATTTCAGCCGGATCGGTGATGAGGCCGCCCGTACCGACGATCGCAGCGAGCCGCGCGATCAGATCGGCGGAAATCTCCGGCTGAGCGCTCATCGCACCGCGTGCGGGCATTGCGTCAACTGTTTTGGGTCGCATACCTCATGCCGAGCTTCAATGGCCCTCCTTGGGCACAATGATGAGCGCGTATTATACGGACAAAAACCAGCTGAAATTTAACTGCCGCGCGCATTTCCTGTAAAGTAAGCGCAGGCAGCAATTCGCATCCATCCAACAAGGGAGCAACAGGCGGTGCCGAGAACAGCCGAAATCATTGCGCAAGCGCTGTACGAAGAAGGGGTCCGGTACGCGTTTGGTATCCCGGGCGGCGAAGTGCTCGAATTGCTCGATGCATTTCGCACGGTGGGGATCAAGTTCGTGCTGACCAAACACGAGATGGGCGCCGGCATCATGGCCGAGGCCAGTTACCAGCTGACCGGCAGACCTGGCGTGCTCGTCGCCACGCTCGGCCCCGGCATCACGAACACCACGACGGCAGTGGCGCAGGCGCTGCTCGACCGCTCGGCGCTGCTGGTGATCACCGGCGAAGTCGCGACTTCGCTGAAGTCGATCTACACCCATCAACTCATCGATCAGGAGGCCCTGCTGCGGCCGATCGTCAAATGGTCCACCACGATCGCGGCGCAGAATGCGTTCGACCAGGTGCGTAAAGGCATCGCGATCGCCAAGGGTCCGATGCCCGGACCGGTGCATTTCAATCTGCCGACTGACGTTGCCGGCAGCGAGCAGGCCGAAGGGAGGCGTTTTGCGCCGGTCACAGTGCGTGCCCTGCCGCGGCGCGAGGATCTTGCGCCGGTCGAGGCCTGGCTCAGGAAAGCGCGAAAGCCGCTCGCATTCGTCGGGGTCGGCGTCCAGCTCGACGGCGCGGAGCGTGACTTCAAGCGTTTCATCGAAGCCTGGCGCATCCCGTTCATTGCAACTTACAAAGCCAAGGGCGTAGTGCCGGAGGACCATCCGCTGTGCATCGGCGCAACCGGCCTGAGTCCGGTCGTGGACAAGATACACATGGCACACCTGCGCGAAGCCGATCTGGTGTTCACCATCGGTTTCGACCCCGTCGAGCTGCGCAGCGACTGGATCGCGCCGTGGGACGAAAAGAAACAAACCGTCAATCTCGACCTGGTGCCGAATACCCATCACGTCTACCGCAGCTCGTTCGAATACGCGGGCAGCCTGTCCGGCGCGCTGCACGCGCTCATCGCGGCGGTGCCGAAGCGCACGCCGGGCCGCTGGCTGGAGGCCGATCTCGACCGTTACCGCCGCACCATACAGCACGCGCTCGCGAGCACCCCAGCCAGGGGCATCGGTCCCTACCAGGTCGCGGCGGCGCTGCGGGAGGTTTTTCCGCGCGATACCATCGCCACCGTCGATACCGGCTCGCACCGCATCCTGATCAATCATGTCTGGCAGTCTTTCGAGCCGCGGCGCCTGCTGCAATCGAACGGGCTGGGTTCGATGGGTTACGCGCTGCCATCGGCGATCGCGGCCAAGCTGATTTTCCCCAAACGGCCGGTACTGGCAATGATGGGAGAAGCAGGCCTCGATATGGTGATCGGCGAAATGGCGTTGCTTGCGCACCACAAGCTCGCATTGACGCTGGTCGTGTTCCGCGACGACACGCTGTCGCTGATCAAGCTCAAACAGCAGCGCATGAAGCTCGCTGAAACCGGAGTCACGACCGGCAGCCCCGATTACGTGATGCTGGCCGAGGCCTACGGCGGCAATGGCTTTGTCGTCAATGACGTGGTCGAACTCAAGAAAGTCGCGCGGGTCGCGTTGAACAGCAAGCGTTTTACGCTGATCGAGGCGCGCATCAATCCAGCCGAATACAGCCACCAGATGTAGCGCGCTGCAACGGCACGGCGCGCATTTTATTGATCGATCCCTCCCATGCACCAGATCACATTGATACCGGGTGACGGCATCGGCCCGGAAGTCACCCGGTCCACGCGCGAAGTCGTCACTGCGGCCGGCGCCAACGTCACGTGGGAAACGGTCGGTGCGGGCCTGCGGACCGGGCAAGAGTGCGGCACGCCGCTGCCGGCGAGCGTATTCGAGTCAATTGCCCGCACACGGCTCGCGCTCAAAGGTCCGGTGCAGACGCCGTTCGGCGACGCCTACCCCGTGGTGGTCGAAGGCCGCACGCATCCGAGCGTGACCATCGCGTTACGCAAGGAGCTGAAGCTCTTCGTCAACGTCAGGCCGGCGCGCAATTATCCCGGGGTCAAGTCGCGCTTCGACAACGTCGACCTGCTGATTTTCCGCGAGAACAGCGAGGACCTGTACGCCGGCCGCGAGCGCATGGTCGATGCCGATACCGCCGAGGCGATCAAGATCATCACGCGCCAGGGCAGCGAGCGCGTCGCGCGCTTTGCATTCGACTACATGCGCAAGGTCGGCCGCCGCAAGCTCTCGGTGATACACAAATCGAACGTGATGAAATTGACCGACGGCTTGTTCCTCAGGACCGCGCAGCAAGTCGCGCGCGATTACCCGGAGTTCGAAGTCAACGAACGCGTGATCGATGCGCTGTGCATGGAACTCGTGGTCCGGCCGGAGGAATTTGACAGCCTGCTGCTGCCCAACCTCTACGGCGATATCGTGTCGGACCTCGCTGCGGGACTGGTCGGCGGACTTGGTGTTGCGCCCGGTGCCAACATCGGTGCTGACTGCGCGATGTTCGAGGCCGTGCACGGCGCGGCGCCCGATATCGGCGGCAGGGACATCGCCAATCCGATGGCGATGATCCTGTCGGCGGTGATGCTGCTGCGCTACATCGGTGACGCGCAGGCCGCCGACCGCATCGAGCACGCGCTCACAGCGGTGCTGCACGAGCAGAAGCATGTCACGCGCGACCTCGGCGGCAATGCCGGTACGCGCGAGATGACCGCGGCGATCGTCGGGAAACTAAGCAAAGCATAAAATCCCCCTCGCCCCCGTCGTCGGGGGAGAGGGCAGGGGTGAGGGGGCACGCATTTACGTCTTCATCAATCAGGCTTGATGCCGGCGACCAATTCACGAGTGAGTTGGGCGGCCGGGATCTCTTTGCATCCGCTTGCATTCTGGCCAGACCACAGAGGCGAGAAATCACCGGAACCCCGGCTTTCGGCTTTGGCGCGCAAAGGCGCGATGGCAGCGGTGGCTAAGGGAAAAGCGGGTACAGCGGTGCTGATCGGGCCAAGCTCTTTCATAATGCGGTTCACGATTCCGCGGGCGGGTCGGCCTGTGAATAGGTTCGTGAGCGCCGTATGGCGGGCTGCCTCACTCTTCAGCGCGGCGCGATGTACTACGCTGGTGGTCGCTTCAGGGCAGAGCAGATAAGCCGTTCCAATCTGTACGCCGGCTGCGCCGAGTGCCATGGCAGCCGCAACACCTCTTGCATCCGCGATGCCGCCAGCGGCAATGACCGGGAGCTTCACTGCCCGCACGATTTGCGGCGACAGTGCAATCGTGCCAACTTGGGAAGTCAGATCATCCGACAGGAAAATGCCGCGATGTCCACCCGCCTCGAGACCTTGTGCGATGATGGCATCGACCCCGTGCGCTTCGAGCCAACGCGCCTCTTCAACGGTCGTTGCCGACGAGAGTATCTTCGAGCCCCAGGCTCTCACTCGCGCCAGTAATTCGGCGGATGGCAAACCAAAATGAAAGCTCACCACGGCGGGCTTGAATTCGTCTAGCACGTCGGCGGCTTCGGAACTGAAAGGCACGCGCCCCGACCCGATGGGAATGGTGTTTACATCAATTCCATACTCATTGTAATAGGGCGCAAGCGCAGTTCGCCAAGCCGCTTCGCGCCCGGCGCTGGGCGTGGGTGGTGCGTGGCAAAAGAAATTCACGTTGAAAGGCTTGCTCGTCCGTGCCTTGATCGCCGCCAGCTCATTGCGCATGGCGTCAAGACTGAGCATGGCACAGGGCAGTGAGCCCAGTCCGCCGGCATTGGAAACTGCCACCGCCAACGCGTGACCTTGCACACCGGCCATTGGTGCCTGAATGATCGGTAGCTCGATTCCCAGGAGTTGTTGCAGTGTCATCGTCTGATCTCCGTTTGCTTTAATCAATTCCGGGCAACGAGATCCCGGAGGTTCTCCTCGCCGCCAAAGCGCCAGGGACGGAGCTCAGTGCGAGCGTAGACGCCAGGTACGGTCCAGATACATAGGTAACGGTAAACGCCCTGTCAACGCATCCTGGCAAAACCCTTGCCAATCAGTATCAGCGCTCCACAAGCGAGAAGGGCCTGCAACGCTCCCCAGAATCGCTGCGGGCTCGCCGTACGGAAGAACCGTGTCCCCATCCACGTCCCCAGGAAGATCACCGGCATGAGCAACAGCGCTTCAGCGGCTATCGTGAGCGTAACAAGCCCGACGATTACGAAGAATAGAGCGCGTCCGGTGAGAAAAAAACCGGACAGGACGAGATTCGTGCCACGAAAACTCTCGGGCGTCCCGCAGGCCAGCTTAAGGTAGGGAACGAGGAGGTAGATACTTCCGCCGCCGCTGACAGTCCCTATCACTCCTGCGGTCACCGCGAGTGTCGATGTGATACGGCGGGAACGCAAATCGAACCGCTGCGAAAGACGCGCCATCAGCTGAAGCCGTTCCATCCCGATGATCATCATGATGATCAATCCCATGGATATTTCCAGCCACTCCGCCTTCCATAAGGTCAATAGCCAGGTGCCCACCGCCGTGCCGGCAAGCATGCCGGCAATCAGCGGCTTCGAAACTTTCCAGTCTGCGCTGCGCAGACCCTGGGGCAACAAGTCGATCTGCGCGATGAAAGAGGCCATAGCGGTCAACACGATGGCGTGGTGCGGGCCCAGGATCGGTGTGGTCAACAGGACGATCGGTATATTCGAGCCAAATCCAAAGGCTCCACGGACAAGAAAGCCCAGAAAATACGCGCCTGCTATGCATCCGATCGTCCATAAAGGCGCACCGCGAAACAATGCGTCACCCGTCAATAATTCAAAGCTCACGGCAGGGGCCTCTGTGTATCTAGGGTCAGTGTGATTTATCTTTTCGGGCTTGCCGTTGCGTCGTTAGTATAATGCGACGTTCGTATCACACCCAACTTGTAAAATAACGCAAGGAGAAACAGCATGCAGCGCAAGCAACTCGGTATCGCGGTCGTGGGCTCGGGAAGGATAGGGACGCTGCGCGCGCGTCTGGCGGCAAAACATCCGGCAGTCGGCTTTCTTGCGATCTCCGATCTTGATCCCGCGCGCGCGCGCTCGCTCGCCGAACAGACGGGCGCCGACTTTTACTCGGGTGACAACAACGAAGTCATCTCACGGCCGGAAGTGAACGCGGTATTTGTTTCCACGCCTGAAGGCGAACACTCCGCCCCGGTGCGCAAGGCGCTGGAACTCGGCAAGCCGGTGCTGGTGGAGAAGCCGCTCGCGCTGACGCTCAAGGACGCCGACGACATGCTGGCGATTCTCAAGCAGACCGGCGGCGAATTGCGCGTCGGCTACAGCCGCCGCTACAAGGAATGCTTTTTGCGCGGCAAGGAGCAGATATTGCAGGGGCGGCTGGGCCAGATCATCGGCGGCACCGCGCGCGTCTACAATTCCCGCGCCCAGGCATTCAACATTCTCAAACGCGATCCGCATGCGACGCCGGTGCTCGATGTGCTGACTTATTACGTCGACCTGATGTGCTGGTATCTCGAAGGCAACCCGCCGGTGGAAATCGTGGCGCGCGGAAAGCGGGGCCTTGTTTTCAAGCCGGCAGGGCACGACGTGGACGACATGACGTGGGCGATGGTCACGTTCGCCGACGGCGCTGTGATCAACCTGGGCGTGAGCTACTCGCTGCCGGCCCTGTATCCCGCACAGGGACAATCTTCGCGCATTGAATTGCTGGGCGCCGACGGTTCGATGATCATCGATGACGATCATCTCGATCATCTGCTTTATTCCGAGAAGGGCGTGCCGCATGGCTACATGCCCGATCATACGGTCAACATGGCGTTTCTCGGGGCGAATACGCCGGGCGAGTGGGCAGTGGGCAACTTCTGGGGGCCGCTTGGCAACGAGACGCGCGCCTGGCTCGATCACCTCGCGACCGGCAGCCCCACCGTGCATACCACGCCCGCGCAGGCCCGCATCAATCTGGAAACGACCATTGCGATTCAGCGTGCGGCGGATACCGGCAAGGCGATCAGGCTGCCGCTGGAAACCTGAACGCGCCGCTATTCGAGCTTGATGCCGGCCTCGCGCACGACTTTGCTCCATTTCGCAAGGTCGTCGCGGATAAAGCGTGAAAACTCCTCGGGCGTGCTCTCCAGCACATCAGCACCGAAGCGTGCAAAGCTGTCGCGGGTAGCTTTCAGACGCAGCACTTTGATGAGCGCGGTGTGCAACTTCATCACGACATCGCGCGGCGTCGCGGCCGGCAGCACGATGCCGGTGAAGGTGCTCGCATCGAAGCCAGGCAGTCCCGATTCGTTCATGGTCGGGATTGCGGGCATCTGTGCCGAGCGCTTGAGCGTGGTCACGGCAAGGGCGCGCAGCTTGCCGCTCTGGATGAAGCCGATCGACGAAGACAACTGGTCGAAATGCACGTCAACCTGGCCGCCCATCAAATCGATAAGCGCGGGCCCGCTGCCTTTGTAGGGTATGTGAATCATCTTGGTGCCGGACGCGCTCTGGAACAATTCGCCGGAGAGGTGATTGGTCGTGCCGCTGCCTGCCGAGGCCATGGTGATGCGTCCCGGCCGCGACTTGGCAATCGCGATGAACTCCTTCACGTTTTTTGCAGGTACCGAGGGATGGATTACCATCACGAGCGGCACGCTCGAGACCAAAGTCGTCGTCGCGAAATCCCTGACCGGATCGTAGCCGAGCCGGGGATACAGCGCGGGAGCGGTGGTCAGCGTGCCCGTGGAACCCAGCACCGTCGTGTAGCCGTCCGGCGCCGCTTTGGCGGCAAGCTCCGCACCGATGGTGCCGCCGGCGCCGCCGCGATTGTCGATCACAACCTGTTGGCCGAGCGCTTCGGTGAGCCCGGGCGCAATCGCGCGTGCCGTGATGTCGATATTGCCGCCGGGCGGGTACGGGACGATAATGCGGATGGCCCTCTCAGGATAGGCGGCATGCACAGTGGGCGCAGCGGCGCACAGCGACGCCATCAGCAGCAGGTGACGGCTATTCATGGTTTCTCCCCCGGGACGCGTTTAGCGTTCAATAAACTGAAATTTGATTGTGCCGTAGCCAACCCTGGTTTGTAAATCTCTCTTCCGGTCATATTTGCCGGCGCTTGCGGCGATCGTGTCAATGGAGTTCCGGCTTGATGTCCGGATATTCGCAGGGCAATAGTTTATCGACATGAATGGAAACGACAAAATGAATTCCGCGCCGGCCAATCCAGCCAATTTTCCTGACAGTGCGATGGACGTGCTGAACTTCGGGCGTGACTCGCTGCGCGCCATCTTTGCGCCCCGCAGCGTAGCCGTGATCGGCGCGAGTGAGAAAGAGGGCAGCGTCGGGCGGACCGTATTGTGGAACCTGATCAGTAACCCGTTTGGCGGCGCGGTTTATCCGATCAACGCGCAGCATGGCCAGGTGCTGGGCATCAAGTCGTATCCCAACGTCGCCAGCGCGCCCGGGCCGGTTGACCTGGCTGTCATCATCACGCCCGCACCGACGGTACCCGGTATCGTCAGCGAGTGCGTCGCGGCCGGCGTGAAAAGCGCGATCATCATCTCGGCCGGGTTCAAGGAAGCGGGCCCGGCCGGCGTGGAACTGGAGCGGCTAATCGCCGAGAGGGCGCGCGGCAAGCTGCGTCTCATCGGTCCGAATTGCCTGGGTGTGATGCGCCCCATCACGCACCTGAATGCAACCTTTGCGAGCGCGATGGCGCGCCCCGGCACGGTCGGCTTCATCAGCCAGAGCGGCGCGCTGCTGACTGCCGTGCTTGACTGGAGTTTCCGTGAAAACGTCGGCTTCAGCGCATGTGTATCCGTCGGCTCGATGCTCGACGTTGACTGGGGCGACCTGATCAACTTTCTCGGCGACGACCCGCACACGCACAGCATCATGATTTACATGGAGTCCATCGGCAACGCGCGGTCCTTCATCTCCGCCGCGCGCGAGGTCGCGCTGACCAAGCCGATCATCGTCATCAAGGCAGGGCGCACCGCGGCCGCGGCCAAGGCCGCCGCCTCGCACACCGGCGCGCTTGCCGGCAGTGACGACGTGCTCGACGCGGTGTTCCGCCGGTGCGGTGTGCTGCGCGTCAACGCCATCTCGGATTTGTTCTACATGGCCGAGGTACTCGCGAAGCAACCGCGCCCGTCCGGCCCGCGCCTTACCATTGTCACGAACGCCGGCGGGCCGGGTGTGCTAGCCACCGACACGCTGATCGCCCTTGGCGGCGAACTGGCCGAGCTGTCCGAACCGACGATGGAGGCGCTCAACAAGGTGCTGCCGCCGCACTGGAGCCATGGCAATCCGATCGACATTCTCGGCGACGCCGATCCGGAGCGCTACGCGCAGGTACTCGAGATCGCCGGCAAGGATCCGAACAGCGACGGACTGCTGGTAGCGCTCACGCCGCAGGCGATGACCGATCCGACCGAAACGGCCAGGCGTTTGACGGCGTTCGCCGTGACCCCGGGCAAACCGGTCCTCGCGAGCTGGATGGGCGGCAAGGATGTGGTCGCCGGCGAGGCAATTCTCAACCAGGCGAACATACCGACCTTCGGCTATCCGGACACGGCTGCGCGTACGTTCACCCTGATGTATCGTTACGCGTATAACCTGCGCGGCCTGTACGAAACACCGACGCTGGTGGAGGCCGGGATGGGGGCGGCGCCGGACCGCGCGCAGGCACGGCAGTTCATCTTGGACGCGCGCAAGGCCGGCCGCACTCTGCTCACCGAGTACGAGTCGAAGCAGATGCTCGCGGCGTACGGCATCCCGACTGTGAAAATGCGGATTGCCACCAGCGAAAACGACGCGGTGCAATGCGCGGACACGATTGGCTATCCCGTCGTGCTCAAACTGCATTCGCAAACGATCACGCACAAGACCGAAGTCGGCGGCGTGCAGCTGAACCTCTCCGACGCCGCTGCGGTGCGACGCGCCTATCGCGCGATCGAATCCGGGGCGAAGGCAGCGCGCGAACCGGATTTGCGCGGCGGCGGGCATTTTCTCGGCGTAACCGTGCAGCCGATGGTCAAACTCGATGGCTACGAACTGATCGTCGGCAGCAGCATCGACGCGCAATTCGGTCCGGTGCTGCTGTTCGGCGCAGGCGGGCAACTGGTCGAAGTGTTCCGCGACCGCGCGCTTGCCCTGCCGCCGCTCAACACGACGCTGGCGCGACGCATGATGGAGCAAACGACGATATACAAGGCGCTCAAAGGCGTGCGCGGCCGGGCGCCCGCAGACCTCGGCGCGCTGGCGCAATTGCTGGTGCGGTTCAGCCAACTGGTCATCGAGCAGCCGTGGGTCAAGGAGATCGACATCAACCCGTTGCTCGTGGGTCCCTGCCCAAATCCCGCCGCGCCGGACAGTGGAGAACCAGGGGGAGGGGGCATCATCGCGCTCGATGCACGTATGGTGCTGCACGAACCGGGCCTCGAAGAGGATCAATTGCCCAGGCTCGCCATTCGCCCGTACCCGGCGCAATACGCGTCGGAATGGACGGCGAACGACGGCACGCGTGTCGTCATCCGCCCGATTCGCCCCGAGGACGAGCCGCTGATCGTAAAGTTCCATGCGACTCTGTCGGAGGAGAGCGTGTACATGCGTTACTTCCACATCATCGGGTACAGCCAGCGCGTTGCGCATCAACGCCTGACGCGCATGTGTTTTATCGATTACGACCGCGAGATGGCGCTGGTCGTGGATCGTAAAGATCCGCAAAGCGGCGAGCACTCCATCCTCGCGGTGGGACGCCTGAGCAGATTGCACATGGCGCCGGAAGCCGAGTTCGCCATTCTCGTCAGTGACGCACACCAACGGCGTGGTTTCGGCAGCGAGCTTTTGCGCCGCCTCGTGCAGATCGGGCACGATGAGAAGCTGCACCGGATCACCGCCAGTATTCTGAGCGGCAACGTCGCCATGCAGAGTATTGCGCGCAAGACCGGTTTCAGGCTGAAACAAGCGGGATCCGAGGTCAACGCGGAGATGGACCTGTCAAAATCCTGATGACGTGCTTATAATCCGCACATCATGATTCCATCACAACGTCTGCCGTATTCAGCCATCATCGATCGTGCTCCGCTCAAGCTGCCGCGTGGGGTGCGCCTGGTCGTGTGGCCCATCGTCAATGTCGAGGTATGGGACATCGGGCGGGCGATGCCGCGCCAGGCGTTGCCGCCGCCGACCGGCGTTACCCTGCGGCCCGATCTGCCGCACTGGGCGTGGCATGAATACGGCATGCGGGTCGGTTTCTGGCGGCTGAAGGCCGCGCTCGACCGGCTGAAGATCACGCCGACATTGTCGGTCAATGCGCGCGTTTGCCTCGATTATCCGCGCGTGGCGCAGGCGGCCCGCGATGCGGGCTGGGAATTCATGGGGCACTCCTACGATCAGCGCCCCATACACTTCGAGCCCAATCAGCGCGCGATGATCCGCAGGGCGGTCAAGGTGATCAAGGCATACACCGGCAAACAGCCGGTCGGCTGGCTCGGGCCCGGATTCACCGAAACGCTCGACACGCCGGATCTGCTCGCGGAGGCTGGCATCAAATACGTCGCCGACTGGCCGGTGGATGATGAGCCCTGTGAACTCAAGACCCGCCACGGCACGCTGCTGTCGCTGCCGTACAGCATCGAGCTCAACGATATCGCGATGATGATGGTGCAGCACCACCCCGCGAGTGAATTCGTGACGCGGTGCATGGACTACTTTGACCGGGTGTACGCGGAATCGAAGTCGCGCGCAAAGGTCATGTCGATCGCCGTGCATCCTTACATTTCGGGTACACCGTACCGGATCAAGTATTTCGAGCAGGTGCTCGAGAGGCTGCGCAAGAAGCCGGGCGTGGTGTTCTGGACCGGCGAGCAGATCATGAACTGGTATGCGGCGGGCCGCGGCAAGCGCGGCAAGGTTTGATTTTTGTCAAAGATGCGCCGGACGCCTGTGTTAGGCTGAACCGGCTTTGGCGAGGCAGGGGATGGAGCACGGCAAGTCGGATTTGGACGCCATGTGACGGAGTTTCCGAAGCCCGGTGGTTGGATGAATAACCTTATCAATCAAATGGTTTCGTTCAATTTTCAAATTGTTGTAAAATAAAAACCTGCGCGCACGAAAGGCGTTTTCCGGCTTCGTTTCGCTCGCAATGACACGACCGCACTGTGACTGAAACCGGTCCAATATCACCCAACACACAAGGAGCATTCCAATGGCAAATACACCGTGGAAATCAAAAAACTGGTACGTAAGCCAGTGGAATTATGAGAAGGAGGTCACCAAGGACTTCAAGTTCGCCAAGAACATCAAGGTGCACGACATCACGCTGCGTGACGGCGAGCAGCAAACCGGCATCATCATGACCAAGGATGACAAGATCCGCATCGCCGAGGGTCTGGCGGAAGCGGGTGTACATCGGATCGAAGCGGGTATGCCGATTGTCTCTCCTTCGGATGCCGAGGCCATCAAGGAAATCGTCAAGCGCAATCTCGGCCCGCAGATCTTCGCGTTCTCGCGCTGCATGAAAGAGGACGTCCAGCGCGCGATCGATACCGGCGTCAATGGCGTGGTGATGGAAATCCCGTCCAGCCAGCACATGGTGGACCTTGCTTACAAATGGCCGATGGAAAAAGCGATCGAGACTTCGATCGAAGCCACCAAGTTTGCGCGCGACAACGGGCTCGAAGTCGTCTTCTTCCCGATCGATTTTTCGCGCTCTGAAATGAATTGGGTATTGAACCTGATCGAGCGCGTCGCCACCGAAGGACACATGGACGCGCTGGCGCTGGTGGACACCTTTGGCGTCGTTTCACCTCACGCAATGCAGTACTTCGTGCGCCAGGTCAAGAAGCGCATCAACAAACGCCTCGAAGCGCACTTCCACCAGGATTTCGGCATGGGTGTCGCGAATACCATCATGGCGCTGGCCGAAGGCGTCGAGGTGATGCACACGACCGTGCTCGGCGTCGGTGAACGGGCTGGCAATACGCCGATGGAAGAAACCGTGATGGCGCTGTTGACGATGTACGGAGTGGACGTCGGACTGGATTACACCAAGCTGACTTCGCTTGCCAACCTGGTGCAGCAAATTACCGGAGTTGCCGTGCCTTCGAACAAGCCGATCGTCGGCAAAGCCCTGTATCAGATCGAATCCGGCATCATCGCTAGCTGGTACAAGAACTGCGGCGAGGAATACGCAACCGAACTCTTCCCGGTGCGCTGGAATGCGGTCGGGCAGCCAGCTCCCATCGTGGTGATGGGCAAGGGCAGCGGCATCGATTCGGTCAAGATGTGGCTCGAGCAAATGGGCATCGAGGCGAGCGATGAAGAGGCCTTGATGATCACGGCAGCGGTCAAGAAGTACTCGCTGAACAGCAAGCAACTGCTGACCGAAGATGAGTTTCGCAAGGTTGCCAAAGGAGTGCTCGGTCAGCGCGCCGCAGCGTAGAGTCCGTGTGATACGCTGATCGTCAGCAGCAAAACGCCCCGGGGGCTCGCGCACCGGGGCGTTTTTTTGGGACGACTAATTGCACTGTGTCACAAAGCAGATTCCCTCCCCCGTCGAGGGGGAGGGTTAGGGTGGGGGTGAAACGCCTCGGGATGCGCAATCTTTTCACCCCCATCCCAGCCTTCCCCCGTCGAGGGGGAAGGAGTCCCTTTGGAATCTTGTGACGCGGTATGATTGGTGATCAGGGATCGCTAATCGGGTCTCTGCAAGTCAGCCATCATCGCCGCGAGAAAGCGTCCGGCTTCGCCGCCGGTGACTGCGCGATGATCGAAAGTCAGCGACAGCGGCAGGATGCGGTGAACCGCGGGCTGGTCGTCAACGACAACCACTTCCTTGCCGATGCGTCCCGCGCCGACGATTGCAACCGTCGGCGGCAGCACGATCGGCGAAGCATAGCGGCCGGCGATCGAGCCATAATTGGATAGCGTGATGGTGTTCGCGCGCAGGTCTTCAGGCGGAACCTTGCGATTGCGCGTGTCCTGGATCAGCCTCGCCAGCGCGGTTTTCAGTTCCTCCGGCGCGCGCCGCTCGACGTTGCGCAACACCGGCACCAGCAGGCCGTCCGGCGTATCGACTGCGATGCCGAGATCGACGTTTTTCAATAACCGCCTGCCGACTGCCTGACTGTCATACCAGGCATTGAGCGACGGCTCGGCGCGGCAGGCGGCGACGAGCGCGCGGATCAGGCGCAGCATCACGCTGGCGCCTTCGGGCCAGGCGTCGATGTCGGCGTCGTCCATGAGGGTGGCGCAGGCGACTTCAGCGTGGGCGAGCGTCATGCTTTGCGCCATCACCTTGCGCACGCCGCGCAGCAGCTCCTGCGGACCGAGCTCGGCGAGAATGCGTGCCGCGCGCTGCACATCGTTGGCGGTGATCAGGCCGTCGGCGCCGGTCGGCGTCACCATCGTGAGATCGATGTTGAGCTTGCGCGCCAGTGCGCGTACCGCCGGCATCGCCTTGATGCCGTGCGCGAGCGGCGTCGCGCCGGCGGGGGCCTCGGCAATCACGCTCTGGCCGACCTCGACTTTGCCGACGACGGTGCCGGTGTCGGTTTCATCACCGCCTTCGAACGCAATCAGCGGCGCGCCGACGTGCGCAACATCGCGCTCAGTGCCGTAGAGCTTGACGATCCTTCCCGCGTAGGGAGCGGGGATATCGACGATCGCCTTGGCGGTTTCGACCGACACCAGCGGCTGATCGACCGCGACGTCGTCACCCGCCTTGACGTGCCATTTGACGATTTCCGCTTCCTGCAGGCCTTCGCCCAGATCCGGCAGCTTGAAGATTTTCATAGTGATGATCGGACTACGCGAATTCGAGGGTCTTTCTTGCGGCCGCGAGTATCTGCTGCTTGCCCGGAAGGTAATGCTGTTCGAGGCGCGCCAGCGGCACCACGACATCGGGCGCGGTGACGCGCTGCACCGGCGCGAGCAGGGTGAGCAGGCCCCGCTCGGCGAGGGTTGCTGCGATTTCGGACGCGATGCTGCAGTGACGCGGCGCCTCGGTCACCACGACACAACGCCCGGTCCTGGCCACCGAAGCCAATATGGTATCGAAGTCGAGCGGCTTGAGCGTGGCCACATCGATCACCTCGGCGACGATACCTTGCTCTCCCAGTTCGTCGGCGACCTGCAGCGTCTCATAGACCATTGCGCCCCACGTGACGAGCGTAACGTCGGTGCCTTCGCGCAGCGTGAAGCATGCATCGAGCGCCAGCGCTTCGCCGTTGTCGATCACGTCCTCTTTGAACAAACGATAGAGGCGCGTGGGTTCGAGAAACACCACCGGGTCGGGATCGCGGATTGCGGCGAGCAGCAATCCATAGGCGCGCTTCGGCGACGAAGGATAAACCACGCGGATGCCGGGGATGTGCGCGAACATCGCATCGGGGCTCTCGGAGTGATGCTCGGGCGGATGAATGCCGGCGCCGCATGGCGTGCGCAGTACCATCGGGCAGCTTAACCGGCCCTGCGTGCGATGCCGCATGCGGCCGGCATGATTGAGCATCTGGTCGAGCGTGGTGTAGGCAAATCCCGAGAACTGGATTTCGCATACGGGGCGCAAGCCTTCGGCCGCCATGCCGATCGCCATGCCCGCGATCAGATTTTCGGCGAGCGGCGTGTCGATCACGCGCTCGGGACCGAACTTGTCGAGCAGGCCGAGGGTCGCGCGGAATACGCCGCCGTCTTTGCCGACATCCTCGCCAAGTACGACGACGTCAGGGTCCTCAGCCATCGCGCGCGCGAGCGCCAGATTGACTGCCTCGACCAGGGTGATCTGCGCCATGACTATGTCGATTCGCCTGCTGCGGCAGTTACCGCCGCGCGCTGCACGGCAAAAGCTGCCGGCAACGTCGCGTAAAGATGGTCGAACATCTGCCCGGCTGGAGGCGGCGGCGTGTCGAGGTAGGCCTGTGCTGCCGCCTGCACCTGTTCGGCGGATTGCCTGAGCAGTTCCTCCTCCAGCGCCCTGTTCCACACGCCCGCTTCAGAGAGATAATTGCGCAGGCGCAGCACTGGGTCCCGCTTCCATGCTTCGGCGAGCTCTTCGGGAGCGCGGTAGCGCGACGCATCGTCCGCGGTGGTGTGATCGGCAAGGCGATATGTCACCGCCTCAATCAGCGCCGGCCCGCCGCCCGAGCGGGCTTTGACAAGCGCTTCGCGCATCGCGTGGTGTACCGCGACCACGTCGTTGCCGTCGACCTGCACGCCCTCGAAGCCGGCGGCCAGCGCTTTCTGTGCCAATGTTTGCGCCGCGCTCTGGGTTTTGCGCGGCACCGAGATCGCCCATTGATTGTTGGTGAGGACGAACACAACCGGCAGCCGCCATGTGCCGGCGGCATTGATGCTCTCGTAGAAATCACCCTTGGAGGATGCCCCGTCGCCTAACATGCACACTGCGGCACGCGGTTGCCTGCGCAGCTTGATCGCGTAAGCAACACCCACGGCGTGCAGGCACTGCGAAGCGATCGTGATGCACACCGGGAAGTCGCGGCGCGCAGCCGAATAGTTGCTGCCGCGCTCGTCGCCGCCCCAGTACACGAGCAGCTCGCGCATCGTGACGCCGCGCATGATCTGGACACCGTTCTCGCGGTAGGTGCACAGGAGCACGTCGTCCTTCTGCATCGCGGCACCGACACCGGCCTCGACCGCTTCCTTGCCGAGTATCGAGGCGTAGGTGCCGATCTGGCCGGTGCGCTGCAGCGCGATCGCCTTGGCGTCGTAGGTGCGCATCAGCACCATCGCCTGATAGAGCGGTATCAATGCCGCGGTGTCTGCTGCAAACGCGGGAAGGGGGGCGACGACCTTGCCATGCGCATCGAGAAACTGCGAGTAAAGGATTTCGAAGCGGGCGGCGACGGTCACGGCGGCGTCTGTTCTTGAAGCGACCTGTCCCAGATATTCGGGATCACGGCGCTGGAATATCCGGAAATAAACGTCTGATTGTCCCCGCCGGGAAATTCGTAAGTATGACGTTTCACCGCGCCGATGTTTGCGCCGTAGACATGAATGCTGATTGACGGGCGTCCGCCCAGAGCGTTTGACACTCTGTGGATGTCTCCAACGCGCGGAGAAACCAGATCGACTTCACCCGGTGTCAGCTGATGCGTGTTTTTCGCACTCAAGCGGCGCGTCACAGGGTCCAGAGCGAATTCTTCGCAGAGTTCGACCCCGCGCATCATGCCCACCATGCCCCATACCGTATGGTCATGGATCGGCGTTTTCTGACCGGGTCCCCAGACAAAACTGACGATCGAAAAACGCTCCATTGGATCGCAATAGAGCAGGTATTGCCGGTACCGCTCTGGATCGGGTGTGGCAAAGTCTTCGGGTAACCAATCGTCGTGCGCAACGAGTCCTGAAAGGAGCGCTTTGCCGTCCACAAAAATCCGTTTCTCATCATCGCCGGCCGCGGCGATGTGCCGGGTGAACGACTGCACGAAACCTCGAAATCTGGCCGTGTTATTCATTAAGATAACGTTTGCGTTGAGCAGCGCTCGCTCACAGTGAGGTCAAACGGATCGGGACCAGGAGCCTTGACGATTGTTCCGGGGTGTGGCGGATTGTGCATCCTCATGATTTTAGCCCCAGTGGTAAACCTGCTACTTGTATTTTTTCTGCACGAGCACGGCGATATCCGCGCCGGCGGCAATGTCCTGCTTGCGCTTGCTGTCGCCGGCGTCGATTTTGCGGGATTCGTCGAGTACCGCCGCAGCGTGCTGACGCGGAATGAACACGACACCTGCGTCATCGGCAACGACCAGATCGCCCGCGTCAGCCGAAACACCTGCGATGTGCACCCGGCCATTGATCTCGACCGTTTCGAGGCGCCACTTGCCGGTGATTTGCGTTACACCGCGCGCCCAGATCGGGAATCCCAGCCCATGCGAGGCGTCGGGATCGCGGTAAGAGCCATCGATCACTGCACCCGCACAGCCCTGGCGATGAGCGATGGTTGCCGACTGTCCGCCCATGTTCGATACGCCTGCGAGTCCCTCGATCACTATCACGTCGCCGGGTTCAGCGAGGTTATAGGCTTCGGTCTCACCCATGCGATTAATGCCCTCGCTTGCGCTGCGGAACACCGATTGCTGCCGCTCGACGTTGCGCACCGTCACGGCCTGTCCGACGATGCGCTTGGCCGGCAGCGTTGGCGCGAGTACCGACGCGGGAATTGCACCCGCGAGGCCGAGGTTGTCCATGGCATCGGACACCGTCCCGGTCAGGTCGATGAGCCGGGCGAAACCCGCGATGATCTCGCCGGAAAGGCGGGGTATTTCGAGCGTCCGGATTGCGTCGCGCGGAACCTTGCCGGTGAGTTTTTTCGCGGTAGCCATTGATGTCTCCGTTGTCCGTTAGGTCAAAACAATGCGCCAAATAGAATTTTACATCGCAGGCAGGTGATTACCACGGATCGCCAGAGTGTCTTCGTTGACTCAAGCCTGGCCGCAAGGCTCGCTGCTGGTCGGACACTTGAGCGCGACGGCGCCTTATGTGTGTTACCGCACAGATTGCCAGGGCAAAAAAGGTTAATACATCAAAAGTCAGGTGAATCAAAACCGCTCCCTGACTGAGCCGGTTTTCCTGTGCTCTTCCCGCGATTCTACCGCGCGATCTGCCTCCAAGACCCTTCCATATTGCAGAAGGAGTTGGCACGTGTCCGCGAGCAATTCAGATTCTGCCGTTTTCTCCAGAGGCACCCTTGGCCAGATTGTCCTGGTCTGCGGGGCGATTACGGCTGGCGCAGGCGCGCTGATTCTCGTGGGATGGGCGATCCGCTCGAACGCGCTCATGGCCATGGGATCAGGCTACATTTGGATGGCTCCCAACTCCGCATTGCTGTTCGCCCTGCTGGGAAGCGCCTTGCTGGGTCGCCAGGTCTGGCCCGCCCGCCGTGGCATTCACCGCGCCGCGGCCATGGCTGCGCTTCTCAGCGCAGTTGTGGCAGGCGTGACGCTGATCAGCTTACTGACCGGCCTGAACGTTGACGATTGGCTGTTCCACACCACGCGGATGTTCGGAGCAGTGCCGATGGGGCGCATGTCACCGGTCACGGCGATTTGTTTCGTCCTGGCCGGCGTTTCGCTGTTGCTGTTGGAATCCCAGGCCAGCAAGTGGGCCTCCATTCCGGGACCCCTGATCACACTGGTCGGAACGGTATGCCTGATGGGCTACTGGTTTGGGACGCCGCTGCTCTATGGCGCGACCGTCATTCCGGTGGCACTACCGACGTCGTTGGGGTTGATGGCGCTGGGAGTCGGACTGACCGCTGCTGCAGGGCCCGGCAACTGGCCGATCAACATTTTGATCGGCCCTTCGACCAGTGCAACTCTGCTGCGGACGTTGCTACCGACGGTGGTGCTCCTCGCGCTGATCAATAGTTGGATTACCGCCACCCTGTTCCAATACTCGGATCCCGAGCTGGTGCTTGTTGCAGCGATAACCGCCATTTCGTTCTTGCTGGTGGTCGGCTTGGCGGTTTCGTGGGTATCACGCCCGATTGGCGACGCGATAGACCAGACGGATACCGAGCGCAAGCGGGCCCAGGAAGAACTGAAAGAGAGCCAACGCAACTATCGCCTCCTGGTCGAGAGCCTGCCGCAGAAGATTTTTCTAAAAGACCGCCAGAGCATTTACATCTCCTGTAATGGAAACTACGCCCGGGAATTGGGCATCGCGCCACCCGACATCGCCGGCAAGACCGACTACGATTTCTATTCGCGCGAGCTGGCGGAGAAATATCGCTCGGATGACCGGCGCGTCATGGAGACTGGCGTCACCGAGGAACTGGAGGAGCGTTACGTCCGGAATGAAAAGGAATTCTGGGTGCACACGGTAAAGGTTCCCGCCAACAACGAAGCCGGCGCGCGCTTCGGCGTGCTTGGGATTTTCTGGGACATCACTGAACGCAAGCAGTCGGAGGAAGCGCTGCGGCTGCTCAATGAACAACTCGAAATCAAAGTGGCGGCACGCACCAAGGATATAAAGCTGGAAACGGAGCGTCTCGATCTCGCGCTGAGGAGCGCGGGCATGGCGATGTGGAATTCCGATTTGGTCACCGGCCGGGTGTCCCTCGACGAGCGCTGGGCAAAGATATTAGGTGGGGAGCCGGGGGCGTGTGTTACCACGTTCAGTGAATTGTTGAAGCTGGTGCCTGCCCAGCACCAGGATCGGTTGCGGGAGGCCGCCGCTGGCATCATGAGCGGGCGCACAACCCGGTACCGGGTCGAGCACCAGGTGCGTACCAGGAACGGCGAGTGGCGATGGATTGAAAGTCACGGAGAGGTAGTGGAGCAGGATGCGCAAGGGCGTGCGCTCCGGCTAATCGGCGTCAACGCCAACATCACCGAACGCAAGCAGATGGAAATCGCGCTCGCCGCAAACGAGGCCCAGTTACGACACATAGCCGATCACGTTCCGGCGATGATCGGGTATTACGACGAGAACGAGTGCTGCCGTTTCGCCAACCCGAGCTATGCGGCGCTGTTTGGCCGGACGGTGCCCGGTATCCTCGTCCACCACCTGCATACGATTGCCGGGGCCGAGACCTACCACGCCATCGAGCCGTATGTAAGGAAGGTCCTCGCTGGCGAAACGGTCCACTACGAGCGCTCGCATCGAAACGGGCCCGGCGTTGAGCGTACGCTGGAATTGATCCTGGTGCCTCATCTCATCGAGCCCGGCCGGGTTGGCGGATTCTACGTCATGGCGATTGACATTACCGAACGCAGGCGGGCCGAGCACGCGCTGGTCGCGGCCAAGAACGAGGCCGAACATGCCAACCGGGCCAAATCCGCTTTCCTCGCCGCCATGAGCCATGAGATCCGCACCCCCATGAACGGGGTGATCGGCATGGTCGACGTGTTGCATCAGACCAGCCTCAAGGGCTATCAGGTTGAAATCGTCGATACCATCCGGGATTCAGCATATTCCCTGCTTGGGATCATCGAGGACATTCTCGACTTCTCCAAGATCGAGGCGGGCAAGCTGGAGATCGAACGCTCGCCCACGCCGGTGGCCGCCGTGGTGGAGCAGGTCTGCAAGATGTTGGACCACCTGGCCGGAAGGCAAGGAGTGGAACTCACCCTGTTTACCGATCCTGCGATTCCCGAAGAAGTCCTGGGTGATTCCCTGCGCTTGCGTCAGGTGCTGGTCAACCTCGTCAACAATGCCATCAAGTTTTCCAGCGGGGAGTCGCGACAAGGCAGGGTGTCGATGCGCGTACGCCTGGCCGATCGGAACCCGGAGCGAGTGACGGTGGAGTTTCAGGTGACCGACAACGGCATCGGCATGGATGAGCAGGCGCAGGCGCGGATGTTCACCTCCTTCAGCCAGGCCGACGCGTCCACCACCCGGCGTTTCGGCGGCACGGGACTTGGGCTGGCTATCGCCAGCCACCTGGTGAAACTTATGGGCGGGGAGATCACGGTGCAGAGCGTGCCGGACAAGGGCTCCACCTTCACCGTGCGTCTGCCGTTCGTGCCGCTGCCGGCCAAGTCCGAAGCGGGCGAGGCGGCATCGGACGTTGCAGGGCTTTCCTGCCTGGTGGTGGGCAGCGCGGAGGGATTGGCCGACGATCTTGCCGTCTATCTCAGGCATGCCGGAGCGGCCGTCGTTCGCGCGCCGAATTTGGTGATCGCGCGCGAACGGACCAGCGCGTATCCCGCCGGACTGTCAGTGTGGGTCATCGATGCCGGCGACGAGCCGCCGTCTGCGGACGAACTGCACGTCGCCGCCGGAGCCCGGCCCGATCTGGAAGTCCGCTTTGTCGTCATCGGACGCGGGCAGCGGCGCAAGCCGCGGCCTGGGTCTCCCACCCTGATCGCGGTGGACGGCAATGTACTCAACCGCGAGACCTTTATCAAGGCGGTGGCCATTGCCGCCGGGCGGGAGCGGGGCGAAGGCGAGGCGCCGCTCAGTCTGAACGGCAATGTGCTCGGCCGCCAGACCTTTCTCAAGGCGGTGGCTATCGCCGCCGGGAGAGCGCAGCCGGAAGCAGAGACGCCTTCCGGCAAGACCTCTGTGGAGATCAGTCCGCCATCGCACGAACAGGCACGGCAGCAGGGCAGGCTGATCCTGGTGGCCGAGGACAATGAAACCAACCAGAAAGTGATCCTGCGGCAACTCGGTTTGCTCGGTTTCGCGGCGCATATTGCCGGTAACGGCCGCGATGTACTGGAACACTGGCGCAGCGGCAATTACGCGCTGCTGCTCACCGACCTGCACATGCCACAGATGGACGGCTATGAGCTGACCGCGGCCATCCGAGCCGAAGAGAGCGGCTCCCGGCACATTCCGATCGTCGCCCTGACCGCCATTGCCCTCACGGGGGAAGCGGAGCGTTGCCGGGAGGCCGGCATGGACGATTACCTGAGCAAACCAGCGCCGCTGGAGAAACTGCAAGCCGTGCTGAACAAGTGGCTGCCCATTGCTGCAGAACCTTTGCCAGAGCTTACGGCGCCACTCGCGCCACAATCTGCACCACCCTTACCGGTGGACGTGAGCGTGCTCAAGACCCTGGTAGGTGACGATGTCGCGGTCGTCCGAGAATTTCTGCACGATTTCCGCGCCAGTTCAGCCAGGATAGCGGCAGAGCTGCGTGCTGCATGCCAACGCGGCGAGGCAACAGCGACCGGCGCGGCGGCCCACAATCTCAAGTCCTCGGCTCGCTCCGTGGGCGCGCTCAAGCTGGGAGATCTGTGCGCGGAAATGGAACAGGCGGGTAAGGCCGGCGAGAACGAAACGCTGGCTGTCCTATTGCCCGGATTCGAGCAAGAACTGGTTGCCGTGGAAGGATGTCTGGATTCGTTGCTGCAGGAGCGGCCTCAGACTGCGCAAAGACAGGGAGAATGATCATGGTCGAAAAATCCCCAGTCAGGGTTCTGGTGCTTGATGACGAGCCGTTCATGCTCAAGCTGCTTGCCCGGATGCTGGGAAATCTCGGATTTACCCAAGTGACTACCTGTGACAGCGGGAGCATTGCTCTGGATTGTATCGCTAGTCCGAGCGGTGCGCCGGACCTGATCTTGCTCGATCTGAACATGCCGCAAATGGACGGGATCGAATTCGTACGCAAGCTGGTCGCGCGCCGCTACGCCGGCAGTCTCATCCTGGTGAGTGGCGAAGACCAACGCATGCTTCAGACCGCCGAGAAACTGGTGCAGGCGCACGGCATCACGATACTAGGCTCGCTGCACAAGCCCCCTACGCTCGAAGGATTGGCCGCGCTGCTGAAGAAATGGTCTCTCCCGTCGCCAGTTGGTTCCCGGGCAGCGAAGAAGCGTTACAGCGCTGACGAAGTGCGTGCCGCCATCGGCAAGGGCGAACTCGTCAATTACTACCAGCCGAAGGTGGTGGTCGCAACGGGTGAGGTAATGGGCGTGGAGTCATTGGTCCGCTGGCGCCATCCCGTGCATGGGATGGTGTTCCCCGACGAGTTCATCGGCGTGGCGGAAGCGCATGGCCTGATCGACGACCTGACCCGCGTGGTGCTGACCGGCGCCCTGGCCCAGGCCAAGGCGTGGCAGCAAGCGGGACTGGTGCTGGTGGTAGCCGTCAACGTGTCTATGGATAACCTCTCTTCGCTGGGGTTTCCGGATCTCGTCGCCCGGCTTGCGGCCGAGGCGGGTGTGCCGCCGCAGGGCATTACGCTGGAAGTGACAGAGAGCAGGTTGATGCAGAACAGGCGGGCTGCGCTCGAGATACTGACCCGGCTGCGGCTGAAGCGCTTTGGCCTGTCCATTGACGACTTCGGCACCGGGAATTCATCGCTCGCCCAACTGCGCGACATCCCCTTCGGCGAACTCAAGATCGACCGGAGCTTTGTGCATGGCGCCGGGACGAATGCAACGATTCGCGCGATCTATGACGCGAGCCTGGGTCTGGCCAAGCAATTGGGCATGGAAGTCGTGGCCGAAGGGGTCGAAGACCGCGACGACTGGGATTTCGTGCACGGCACGGGATGTGATCTCTCACAGGGATATTTCATCGCCAAACCCATGCCCGCCGGTGATCTGCCCAGATGGATGGAGACTTGGCATGAGTGGGTGCGCAGCGGGTTCCCCGCAAGAGCCTGATGCAAGCGATGATTGCTGGCACCTTCTCCCGCCGCGTGACGAACTATGACAAAGATATTTTTCCCCACCACCGATAAGAGCCACAGCAAGAGGCTCATCACCTCACTGGCCGTGGTCGTGGTCGCCGTGATGTCGTTGTTGGGTTACCTGATCTGGTCTGGCTATTGGGAGGCAAAGCACGAGGCCGAAACCAAGACACTCAACTACGCCGCGATAATCGACGCGCGGCTGGATGCCACGCTGCGCCGTGCCGACGCCGACTTGCAGCAACTGGCGCGCACGATCCCCATTGCGGCATTGAGCCGGCACGCCGTATCCCGTTACGCCCGCGAGCTGGGTGCCGAGATGGAGTCCCACCTGATCAATTTCCCGGAAATGGCCGCCCTGCGGATTTTCGATGCCAACGGCGACCGGCTGTACACCACCGGCAGTGAAACAACGGCGCGCACCCATATTTCCGACCGCAGCTACTTCCGTTTGTTGCGCGACAACCCGCAGGCCGGCCTGGTGTTTTCCGAGTTGCTCATTTCCCGTTCCCGGGACCGGCCAAGCGTGGTTGCCGCCAAGGCACTGCGGGACGGGAAGGGCGCTTTTCGCGGCATTGTGCTCGCCGCGATCGAACTCGATTATTTCCAGAAACTGTTCCAGTCGCTGGATTTGGGCGCCCATGGTGTCGTTTCAATCTACCGCAGCGACAATTTCACTCCGGTCGTGCGCTGGCCAGCGGTCGAAGGCAAGATCAATACCCCGTTGCCGCCGGGAAATCCGGCACGCGCGGCGTTAGCCCGCGGTATCAAGACGGCGACGCTCGAGTTTTCCTCCTCCACCGATGACATGGTGCGCATTTATAGTTTCAACGTGCTGGATCGCTACCCTTTCTTTGTGACGGTTGGCCTTGCGCGCGAGGATGTGCTGGCGGGCTGGAGAAAGCGCGCGGTGGCAGTTGGGCTGTCAGGACTATTGCTGTTGGCGCTGCTGGCCGGTCTGCTGTATTGGCTGTTGCGCGCCGAAGCCGCGCTCAAGGCGAACGAAGAGCTGATGCGCACCACTTTCGAGCAGGCCGCTGTGGGCATCGCGCACATCGCTCCAGGCACTTATCGCATTCTTATGGCGAACGACAAGTTCTGCGATTTGCTTGGCTATACGCAGGACGAGTTGATCGGGATGGACTCCCGCCTCCTTACGCCTCCCGACGACATGCCTGCACGCGAGAACGAAAGGGCGCAAGTCATGGCAGGCAAGATCAAGACGTCTTCCAGCGAACGGCCCTTGATCCGGAAAGACGGCGCGTTGTTATGGATCAATCGCAGTCTGTCGCTGGCGCGCGACCGGGCCGGGCAGCCTCAGTATTTCATCTCTGTCATCGAAGACATCACCGAGCGCAAGCGTGCGGAGCAGCTCCTGACGCTGGAGCATACGGTGGCCCGCTCCCTCGCCAATGCAACCAGCGCATCCGCAGCGCTGATAGAGGTGATTCGCTCCATCTGTGACACCCAGGGCTGGGAGTGCGGGCGTTACCTGCTGGTGGATGAACCGGCCGGCGTGTTGCGTTTCAGCGAATGCTGGCACATGCCGGGTGAAGCGATCGAGCGCTTTGTCGCGAGCAAGCGCGATGCGGTTTTTGTCCTGGGTGCCGGATTGGCGGGCCGTGCGTGGCAGTCGGGCCAGCCGGCATGGATCGCCGATATCAGGAATGCCGCCGGTTCACTGGGAGCAGCCGCGACACTCGAAACCGGCATGCATTGCGCATTTCACTTCCCGGTGATATCGGAAGGAAAGGTGATCGGCGTGCTCGCTTTCAACAGTCGCAAAGTCCGCGAGCCGGATGACCGGCTGCTGCAGGCAGTGAACGTCATCGGCAGCCAGATCGGCCAGTTCCTGCAGCGCAAGCAGGCCGAGGAGCGCATCCGGTATCTTGCCACTTACGATACCCTCACCGGTCTGCCCAACCGTAACATGTTCCACGACCGCCTGACGCTCGCCATCGCCAGGGCCCGGCGCAGCGGCCAAATGACGGCGCTGATGTTTCTCGATCTCGACGGATTCAAGGAAATCAACGACGCGCTGGGGCATGCGGCCGGGGACCAGGTGCTGCAGGCGACAGCGGGGCTGCTTGGTGCGTCGCTTCGCGACGTGGATACCATCTCGCGTCATGGAGGAGACGAGTTCACGGTCGTTCTTGAAAACATCACCGATGTCCGCCAGGTGAAGATAATTGTCGAAAAGATCAAGGAAGCCTTTTCTGCCCCGATCATCACTCAAGAAGGAAGGGACATTTTCGTGACCGCGAGCATCGGGATCGCGCTCTATCCGCTTGACGCGGACAATATCGACGCACTGCTGCAGGCTGCCGACGTCGCCATGTATCGCGCCAAGCAGAAAGGGCGGAATGCTTACGAATTTTATGCATCCGAGCTGAAAGCGCAGACGGCAAGCTGAAGCAAAACCGGCATCAACCCGCATCCGCCAGCTTCTCCAAGCAGGCGATTTGGTATAATCTGCACTCTCCTTGCCGCCCGCCGCACCCAGGCCGGCGGTTTTTTGTTTCCCGCGGCCGAGTCTGGCCTGAGGTGCAGCTTTGTATGAATAGCCGAACCCGATGAATGCGCCTGTTTTCTCCGCCGATCTGGTGCGCGATGTCGCGTGCCGCCGTACCTTCGCCATCATCTCGCATCCCGACGCAGGCAAGACCACGCTCACCGAGAAGCTGCTGCTCTACGGCGGCGCAATACAGATGGCGGGAACGGTGAAGGCGCGCAAGAGCTCGCGCCACGCCACTTCCGACTGGATGGAGGTCGAGAAGCAGCGCGGCATTTCGGTGACGAGTTCGGTGATGCAGTTCGAGTACCTCGGCCACACCGTGAACCTGCTCGACACGCCCGGGCACGAGGATTTCTCCGAGGATACCTACCGCGTGCTCACCGCGGTGGATGCGGCGGTTATGGTGATCGACGCTGCCAAGGGTGTCGAGGCGCAAACCATCAAGCTGCTGGAGGTATGTCGGTTGCGCGCCACGCCCATCATCACGTTTGTGAACAAAATGGACC
>Ga0080064_1002098_pt1 | contig 35845 bp, 31 predicted proteins | sample Subgrocontami54m_FD_69260 | JGI IMG/M metagenome (GOLD analysis project Ga0080064, IMG submission 69260) | Subsurface groundwater microbial communities from S. Glens Falls, New York, USA - GMW46 contaminated, 5.4 m (SPADES assembly) (version 2) ...
CATGCCCCGCCCTCGGCCCGCCACCCGGCCCAGCCACTTGTAGATGGTGGTCCGGCAAAATCCATACGCAGCCACGACCGTGCTCGGCCGCTCGCCCTCGCGCACCCGTTGCACCGCCATGCGCCGAATCTCCTCCAGCGTGCGGTGATCCAGCGTCCGACCATCCCGTTTCATACACACAGTATACCATATTTATGGCAATATGTATTCTAACTTACAGACTGGTGAGTAAGTTCGTCTTTCATGCCGCGTCGGCACTGTATCTCTATCGAAGCACTTCGCTCCCGGAGCTTGGGGCGAGTTTCTTCGACCCTGGATCCGTGAACGTGGTGTGCCGCGCCGCTCTCGAGACCTTCCTGGTCTTCCACTACGTCTTCGTTGAACCGAAGTCAGACCAAGACCGAGATTGCCGCTACATGGCGTGGGTTTTGGCCGGGTACCGTGAGAGGCTAGGATTTCCGGTTTGGTCAGCTAAAGGGAGAGCGGTTTTAGAACGCGAGGCGTGCCTCATCGGTCCATTGACAGACAGACTGAAGGCCAACGCTACATTCGGTGGGCTCCCTCCGAGACACCAGAAGAAGCTATTGAAGGGCGAGTGGAGGCTTCGGTCCTGGACGGAGATCAGTCGGTCCGCGGGTCTTCACGATATCAACGCGAAGGCGTTCTATTCCTACCTGTGTGGGTACGCGCACGCCGGAAACTTGAGTGTTCTTCAGATGCGCCAAGCGGACACCGCGGAATCTCAGCGCACCCTATGCGCGAGTTCGATGACCCTCGTGCTTATAGCGATGGCGAACATGGTGAAGTCGTACTGCGCAGTCTTCCCGAACGCGATGGTGCGCCTAGATCAAGAGCCGGATCGCGCCGCCCTGGTCGAAGTATGGATGGGAGTTGGAAGCGCCGCGCTCAAGGACGTCCTGAACGAATGAGGTCTGCGGTCAGCGCGCGGCTGATGCCGCGCGTAAGTCTGTAGAAAAACCCCATTGCTGATCCTTCACCGCGACGTAACGGAAAAATGACCTCACCAGAGGTTCTACAATCGACGATCGCCACCTTGGGAGGGGTTGAAGTACCCTCAGAATCGCGGTCTCGTTCGACCGAGGGACTTTTTCCACAGTCTCGTTAGACGGCAGTAGGCCGCTGGGTATGTGATTCGGATCGTCGCCCCCGTGAGGAAAGCAGGCCAGGACCTCGTTGAGTTCGGCGCCCGCTCGAAGCGATCATCTGAAGGCTCCCTGGAAGTCGCACGTGAGGCGCCAGAGTTTAGGTGAGCGGTGGTTACGGGAACCCCCGCGTCTGCCACTGAGTGAAGTGTAGATTTCACCCCCGTAATATGCACTAACCGTGACCGAGGATTGGTGTGTAAAAAGTGACTATTATGCTGCCTCCTGAGGCCTTCAAACTTCTAGCACGCTGAGGGAAGGATCGTATGAGCGTTCACGTGCTGTGCCTGATCCGTAGGAACGCAGCCCATAACGTGAGGAGGTTCCCTATGAAGCTCTCTTTTCTGCTCCTGGCGACCACAGCCCCGCTCCGTTCAGCCCGTCGGCAACGTCTCGATTGGCGCCAAGCCATGAGGCGGCCGCAAGCACTCCTCTCGCTCGGCGCCCTCCTCCTTGCGGGATGCGCCCCAGCACTGACTCCATCGGAGCGCGCCTGGATGTTGGAGCAATACGCCGCGTGGGCGCCAGACGTCGCGCTCTACGCGCCCATCGCTCAGGCAGCCTATCGGAAGTCGCCTGTCATACCGACTCTTCCGAACACCGAGTTCGTCCGCGTGACCAACCTTCCTGTCGCCGGGGGCGCGCCGGGCACGACGACGGCGTACCTGCTCGGGACGGACGATACCACCCACAGGCACTATATCGGCATCGAGGGAACGCAGGATTTCCGCCAGTTGCTGACCGATGCCGAGGCGGTGCCCCGGGAGGATAACACACTCACCATCCGCGTCCATCCCGGCTTCGCGGCCGTCGCGCGCGCCGTGGATGAGGACTTGAAGGCGAAGCGACTTCTGAAGTCGGGCTATACCGTGGGTCTGACCGGGCATTCTCTCGGGGGCGCCGCTGCGCTGCTGCTGGCGATGCGCATCGAGAAGGCGGGCGGCACCGTAGAGAGGCTTGTCACATTCGGCCAGCCGAAGGTGACCGACACCGCTGGCGTCTCCGCGTTCAATCGCCTGATGCAGAAGACCACACGCGTCGTGGGCTGTGACGACGTGGTTCCGTTCGTACCCTCCCTCGGCTACGTGCACGGCGGGAACGTCCTGCTGCTGCTCGACTCCCCGCACTTCGAGGCCGCACGGGAGGATCTCTCTCGCAGGCCGTTCGGCATCGCGCTGCTGGACGATCTCAAGAACGTGCGCGACGGCGGCGCCTTCCACGGCCATCACATGGTCACCTACATCGCGCGCCTCGCGCAGCCGCGCACCAAGCCGTGGATTTATACGGCAGCAGACCCGATAGTTTGCAGCGGGCGCTAAAGCGCGACCACGCCGAACTGACACTGGCAAGGCTCTAAGGCTAGGGTGCTCGCAATCGCAGTCGCATCAGACACGAGTACGACCCTTGTGTTCTCAGGCTGACATGGCCGGGCGGTAATTCTCAGATGGACATCGTGTCACATGGGCTCTGGGGCGGGATCGCCTTCGGACGAAAAAACCGGCGGAACTTCGGGTTGGCGTTTTGCTTTGGCGTGCTCCCGGATTTGTGTGCGTTCGGGCCGTTCTATCTCGCCGTGGTCCTCGGCCTGGCTGAACGTCCGCACTTTGGTCACGAACCCCCTGACCCCTCGCTCTTCCCGACCTACGTCCATCGCGTGTACAGCGTCACGCACAGCCTGGTCGTCTTCCTCGTCGCGTTCGCGCTCCTGTGGGGGGTGGTCCGGAAGCCGATCTGGGAGACCTGCGCCTGGGGGCTGCATATTTTCGTTGACATCTTCACGCATTCCTATCGATTTTTTCCCACGCCGTTTCTCTGGCCGATTTCGGATTTTAAGGTCAACGGCTGGCCGTGGGGGAGGCCGGTGATCTTCATCCCTAACGTGCTCCTCCTCACCCTGCTCTACGCCTGGTTCTTACTTCGTCAGCGGAGGGTGTCGAATCGTTCGTCGTGATCTGCCCTCCAAGGGAAGCAGGCGTCTCGATAACCCGACAACCCCGCGAGCTGCACGAGAAGTTCGGGCCGTTTATCGAGAGGGCAAGCGCCACCAGCTTTCGCCGGTAGAGGCCCTCTGGAATACACGGGTTTTGTGCGCGTCCCCATGGGGCCACCACTCACCTGACGTGGTGGATCAGTTCCTTTGGTGCGGGATCACCAGAGCTGAACTGGCGCCGCCTCGGGGGTGTCGATCGAAGTCTGGTGATCGGTTCGTTCCAATGGTGTCTCAGCGCTAGTGGCCAGGGATCCAGCGCCCGAAGCGACCCCAGTGTCCTGGCACCCAGTGACTCGCCGGGGGCCGGCCCGCCCAATGGCCGGGCACCCAGACGCCGGCCCGCCAATGTCCGGGCACCCAACGCTCAGTCGCGGGTGCTCCGCTCCAGTGGCCGACGATCCACACCCCGGCCTGCCAGTGCCCGGGCACCCACATGGCGCCGGCTGGGGCCGCCGGCACCGGCGCCCAGTGACCGGGGATCCAGCCCCGGGGTCCCCAGTGTCCTGGGATCCATTCTGTCGCAGGCGGCGACGCAATAATGGGAACCCGTCGACCTTCCACCCATTCATACGGACCATCCGAAGGGGGTGCTGGCGCCGGGACCCACGCTCCACGCACCTGAACCCACGTCTGACCCGCTGGAGGCGGGCCGGACGGCGGGTCGGCGACCGCAACCGCGCAACTGACCGTCACCAGCATCCCCAGGCTCAACAGCATTAGTCTCAGCGAAAGGGGAACAGCGAATACTGCACATCTTCGATGCCGACGACTGACTACCTGCGATATCGTGTCCACTGTTCCCCTCCCAAAGTTAAGATGTATCCTCGACGGCGGCCACCAGATCCTCTTCCTCTACAGTGTCGCAAGGCGTCGCCCTCACACACACCAACGGCCCCGCATGTCGCACAGGGCCGTTGTGAGAGACGGTCGTCTCTGATGGAGCGGCTACTGCTGAGGCGCCACCACAGTTCCCAGATCCCGCTTGATGAGCACCGTCGTCTGCGGCGAGGCCACGATGTTCTCGATGATCGTCAGCCCGCCCACCCTGAACCCCAAGGCGTGGGATCCAGCCGCCACCGGGACGGTGACCGACCCTTTGAACTCCTTGGCCATCCCCACCCGTGCGCCATCCACCAGGATTTCCGTCTCCCCTGGCGTCACCTCGATCTGGAGCGATGCAGCCAGCGACGGACTGCCCGCCACAACTCGGGGATCCGTCGGCATCCAGAAGCCCGCCGGCGCTGCCCCGCTCGGCACAGGCTGAGGACCTAACGGTGCCTGATAGCTCACTGGCGGAGGCTCAGGAGGCGCCTGAAAGGTCTCAACCCCGTAGTCGTACCCAGCCGGTGGAACCGCGGGAGGGTAGGCGTACGACGGATCGTACCCACCATAGGGGTACCCAGGGTAGCCGTAGTATCCGGGCGCTCCCCAACCGTACGGCCCGTACCCTCCATACCACCAAGGATCCCACCACACCACCCGCCGAGCCCGATCACGACGCTACCGCGGAACCCCCCGTGCGAAAAGCCATGGCCACGAAAGCCGTGACCAAAACCACCGTGACTAAAGCCACCGCCATGGCCGAACCCTCCTCTGCCAGCACCCCCGCCGATCCCCCAGTGACCTCCGCCGCCACCGCCGTGGCCGCGTGCCTCCGCCACCGTCAGGGGCACCGTCACCACCAGCGCGCTCACGAGAATCAGGACACTCCATCGTCGTACGCCATTCACGAGTTTCATTCCCCCGCTCCTTCAGACGCGATCACCAATCACCATCTATCTATCTCTAGCTACGCTCGAATCATGCCGGTGGTCACACCGGCGACAGGATGAAGTTCTTTCCTGCTCGCCACAACGGTTGTCGGACATCAGAACGATTCGCAACGAGGCTGAGATCCATCCTCTGCCCCGGGTGATGCCGTAACTGGGGGGTCGAGGGCCAGATTCAGCGTGATGGCGATCTAGGCTTTCTCGAGGGTTCTGCGACTGAGGCCAACCTCACGCGCCACCGTCGTGAGGGTCCCTCCGTCGTCTCGAGCGCCGACGGCCTCAACACCGCTGAGACCGGCGAGCCGGAGCCGCCGGCCGGCCGGAAACCTCGGCCGCCGCTCGAGTCGCCCCGTCTCAACTCGCGTCAAGGCGTCCCGGCGACTCACGGACTCCTTGCGGGCTCTTACCGGCGTCCCCAGCCACCGCTCCGGTAGCTGAACCCAAAGGAAAACGGAACCGGGTACAGGGGCGGCCCGTAGTACGGCTCGTAGCCATAGGACGGCCCATAGCGGGGCGGCGGGGACGCCGGAACCACCACGCATCCCTCTATCGCCGTCAGCAGGACCAGCATGGCCACGAACGCAATCGCTCGCCGACGCATCTTCCTTATCTCCTCACGCCTCACGTTTTCTTCCCTCCGCTCACCGGCGCCCCAATGCAGATCAGGGCGCTCCACCGGGCGCTCCTCACGGTCTTCAGGGGACGCCTCGTTCCGGCACGATCACCACGCCCTATTGCCTATCTATAGGATGCCACTGGCTAGGCATATGTTTATAGATTGCCTATCCGGTTGATTGCCAAAACGGTGACTCGATGTTACATTCCCGACGTGGACTCCCGTGATTTCCCGACGACGCTTCCCGAGTTTCAGCGGGTATTCCCCGATGAAGCCTGGGCCTCGCAGCGCATGCCTCAGCATCCACCTACGAGACGCTCTACAGTGGTGAGTGGATTCACCAGACAGCATGATTGGTAATCAACCGGATAGGCAGGAAATGAACAAAGAGAGGCAAGGGCAAGTCTGCTGAGCCTGTCGAAGGGTGAGGTATTTTAATGGGTTCCGTTCATGGGTTCGACAAGCCTGTCCTGAGCCCAGCCGAAGGGCTCACCACGAACGGATTGTAAAGTTATTTATGAGACACTACGCTAGATTTGCCGGGGGATAGGATGGGATAGTCGCGCTTCGTCTACGCTGCCTGCAACGGCATAGTGCTGCAGGAGGCCGGGATGGTCATGCTGGCGGGTAGAGGTGATACAGCATGAAGTAGATAATGACGCCGGTGACCGAGACATACAGCCACAGCGGAAGGGTGAAGCGGGCAATCCTCACGTGTCGGTCAAAGCGCCCTCTCAGTGCGCGAGAGACCGTGATGAGGGCTAATGGGGGAATCACCGCGGCCAGGACCGTATGGGAGATCAGGATCGTGAAATACAGCGATCGAATGCCTCCGTGCCCTGCAAAAGGAATCGATCCCACCTGATAGTGATACGCCAGATAGGATATCAGAAAGAGGGTGGAGGTCCCAAGGGCCGACCCCATACAGAGCTTGTGCGCGGCGATCTTTCGCTGTCGGATCAAAATATAGCCGAGGCTCAGCAAAAGTGCGCTGGTCCCATTGAGTACGGCATTGATGCTAGGCAGGACGGTAACGGGAAGGATGACTACATCTCCTGAGGAAGGGCCTTTCTAGACAGATTCAAGACCATCGTTAAAATGGCACCCGATCCAGCACCATCAGCAAAAGCAGTGCCGGAAGCTACACAAGCGATGCGAACCTCAGCCACCGCACATCTGCCGCTGTCCAGCGGGTTCCCAAGCTGACCGGCCGCCAGGCACGCTTGCTCGCCGGAGCGAGTCCGGTGCAGCAAGTACGCCGGTTGCCGCGGGTACCGACTTGCGAGCGGCGTGCGCGGCTGTGTTCAGCCAACCGCCTGCCGCCGGCCGAAGGGCGTACGCTCAGCCATACGGCACGAAACGAATAGACCCCGCTGGGCGATCACGGCCGCCGCCAGAGTCGGCCGGAGTGCTGCGCTCAGCACATAATATTCACTACGCTACGCGGCCTGAGGCACAAACTCGACCTTGATGGCTTGGAACGAGCACTCGATGCCACCGTCCGGACTACGGTTGAGTAAGCCGGCATCGAGTAACGCCGTCACATCGGCGTGCACGGCCTTCACGTCGCGCCCCACGCGCCGTGCGGCCTCTCGGATCGGCATCCGGCCGGTGCCACACAGCGCCTTGAGCAACTCCCACCGCTTCCGTGGGGAGCGACGGCACTCAGCGAGACACCTCCAGTGGTTGCCGTTACCTGGGGCCGCTCTGTTTGGCCAGCGCGGCGATGTAATGGAGAATCCATCACCAGTCGTGCGGGGGTACCTCTCACCCAGGAGGGCCCTAGCGGTAAGGTCAGACTCACAGTAGAGATCCCGAGTCTCGCTGAACCTTCACGATTCTCATCTGTCTCTCGCTACACACAGATAGCATTGATGTTTTCTCATTTTTTAATCCGTCCGTATACCGGCATGCCGTTTACCGGCGCAGGGTAAAACACAGCATCAATACGGAACACTTGCCGTTCCGTGCGTCCGGTGCAATGGCGAGTTCGGTCATAAATAACTTCAGACCGCAAGAAGAGACTGCGCCTTGCCGATGACATCAAGAACAGTGGCCACAGGCGCCTCACACGAGAACTCAGCATGTCGCGCATGCCAGTCCATGCTCTTGATCTGGTCAGCGAGCACGACACCCGCCACCTTGAGGCCTCTGGGCAAAGGGACCTCGAAGGGATAGCCCTTGCGCTGATTTGTGATCGGGCAAAGAAGGACCAAGCCGACTTTCTGGTTGTAGGACTCTGGGGAGATAATCAAAGCTGGCCGCCGGCCGGCTTGTTCATGTCCTGCCTGTGGGTCAAAGTCGAGCCAGACAATATCCCCGCGGTCGGGGACATGCGGAACTGCCATCACAGAGCTTCCTTGCCAACAGGCTCACCGGTTTTGATCTCGGCGTGAACGTTACGCTTGGATACCTTCTTGAGGAGATCCGCAAGCCTGTACTGCGGCGGCCGCTGGGGCTCGATGACGAGTTTGCCGCCGACAACACGCAGCTCCACGGCACTGCCTTGCTCCAGGCGGAATTCGTCAGCAAGCGCCTTGGGGAGTCTCAGGGCAAGACTATTGCCCCATTTCTGAACTCTTGCAGTCATGGAGATCTCTCCTATAATATCTACATTGTGTATACCATACGGATGCACGCCACGCAAGAGCCCTGTCTCGTTGTTGATCGAACGGACTATTATGCATGTTGATCAGTCTCTCTCGACCAGCCGTTCTTGGAGCTGGCCTCAACTCTATAATCTTCTCCAGTAGTCAACAAGAAATATTTAGGAATCCAGACGCGGTAAACGCTGTACCTATGTCAGCCTATCCAGCCTTCCGACCGCGAACCACCCGAAACACATCCGAGCCTATCATCTGGGCTGTGGACTCCCCTACCCCTTCGGTTCAACACGTGAGCATAGATCATCGTGGCGCTGAGATCGATGTACCCCAAGGAGCTCCTGGACGATCCGGATATCGTAGCCGTCTCCGGGGAAATGGGTGGCAAGGGAATGGCTGAAGGTGTGACGGCTTACCGGTCTGAAGCTGACGGCTGGCGGCGGACTGCTGAATGCTGGCCGTTACAATGGCACCTTATCCAGCACCATCAGCAGTAGCAGGGCCGGAAGGTGCACAAGCGACGCGAGCACCAGTCGCCTCACGGCTGTCGTGGATCGCCAGAGGGTAAAGGCGCACCCGCACCCAAGCAGACCAATACCCAACGTAAGCGCGCCTACGAAATAGACTGGGCCGGCGAATCCGATGAGGGTCGGCAGCAGGCTGACGATAAGTAAGACCAGGCAGTCGCAGACAATCTGACATCCCGTCAGTTTATCGTCCGGATCGATCATGGGGAGGAGTCGGATCCCTGCCCGCTTATAATCGTCCTTGTACAGCATGGCGATTGCCAGCGTATGAGGAAGCTGCCACATAAACATGATGGCGAACAACACCCACGCCTCGATTCCGAGTCTTCCCGTGGCTGCTGCCCAGCCGATAACCGGCGGCAATGCCCCTGGCACCGCTCCCACAACCGTGCAGAAAACGGTCCTGCGCTTGAGCGGCGTGTAAAGAAACAGATAACTTCCCACGATAACCGCCGCCACCACACCACTCAGGGCGTTGACCGAGATGGCCAGATACAGCAGGCCCGTGACTAAGATCAACAATCCGAACAGGAGCGCCTCTGTGGGCTGTAGTCGCCCTGCCGGTAATGGCCGGAGCCGTGTACGCACCATCCGTGCGTCTATGTCACGCTCGAGGAACTGATTCAGCGCAAGGGTTCCACCCGCCGCGAGCGCCGTACCGGTGAGCACCTGCAGCAGCACCGCGTAGTCTGGCGTGCCGCTCACACCGAGATAAAAGCCTGCGAATGTGGTAAGCAGCACCATCATCACGATGCGCGGCTTCATCAGTAACACGAAATCTGCCGCTCGCCTGCATGGACGCGTGAGCTCGGCGCCTAATGTTTCAGACGCGAGCATCATGCGCGTACCCGCTCGGCGAGCAATCCCTGGCTGGGGGCGGCCTGCCGCAACGCCGGCAGCCGATAGGCTCGCAGCGTCAGCACGATACAGACTGCCAGCATCAGCGCACCTGTGATTCTGTGAGTGGTTGGAAGCGCCAACCGAGTAAAGGCCGCGTAGGGGATTTCGACGGACGTAAAACGATTTACATACGACCCAAGGCCCAACAGAAGCTGCAACGCCAACAGGCCGACGAGCAGAGTGACAGGTTGCGCGAGCTTCATCTGACCCGAATGAGGTCTGAAAATACGTATCGCCAGGCGCCAGACATGGAAGATAACAAGCGCAGCACAGAACAGATGGGCCAGGATCCAGTCACCGATATGTGTCAGCATACCTCCAAAGAAGATCTGGAGGTACACAAAACCGGTTGTCAGGAGACAGAGACGCTTGATCGCTCCGGTATCAGCAACGACGACCTGCCGGGGCCTGTGTTTCCACTCGACAGAGGTCAATACCACCAAACTCACTGTGAGGGCAAAGAAGGCCTGGGCAAGTAGGCCATGGATGAGTGCGAGTTCGCTTCCGCCCGATATCAGAATCACTCGAAGGCCACCAAGCACCCCCTGAATGATCACCGCGCCGACGGCAGCAACGCCCAACCATCGAGCCGCTTGCGCTGACTCCTTCACCCAGAGCGCAATGGCCAATGCAATGGTGAGCAGACCCACGATGGATCCGATCAGCCGATGACTGTGTTCGTAGAAGATGCCCCCCACCATTTGTGACCATGGGTAGAGGAACATGTTATACCCAAACGTGGTCGGCCAGTCCGGCACCGCCAGCCCCGCCCCAGTATTCGTGACCAAGCCGCCGACGAAGATCAACATCAACGTTGATGCCGCAGTCACTAGGGCGAATCGATGGGGCCACGGGCTGTGAACCCGTACGCGGGTATGGGTCATCGACCTCTTGCTATAATCCATCATATAGTAAGTTTTCTAGCTCAGCCGTGAAACGAAGTCAACCACAATAAATGTATCTCCTCGATCCTTTCCCGGCTGCGGCCCGCAACCCACCGTGCACAAGAATTGCGGCTTCGGTAATTGTTTCGCGTCTTCAGATGTGCTATATAGAGCGCCGTGACGATCAAGCTGGCCTACTGCTAAAGGGATAGAGGTGGCGGTACCTCATTTACCGCGGTAACGCAGCGATCCGCAGAGGACCGGGAGGGATCAGATGAAACGGAGTGTATGGATTCTCAGCGTACTGGTTAGTGTTTCGGGTCTGTCCATCAGGGAGAGCGCGGCTGAAGGACCGTACAAACTGAAGATGCCACTCGGGCTCCAGGAGGAGGCCGGATTTATCCCCCCGAATAATCCGCTAACAGCCGAGAAGATCGACCTGGGCAAACAGCTCTATTTTGACAAGCGGCTCTCAGCCGATGGGACCGTTGCCTGCGTCACCTGTCACGCGCCAGAGAAAGGGTTCTCCGACGACCGCCCCACCTCCACAGGGATCAAAGGCCAGGTCGGCGGGCGCAGTGCCCCCGTAACGTTCAATCGGCTCTTCAGCCAGGAGCAGTTCTGGGACGGTCGCTCCCCCTCGCTGGAAGACCAGGCTCTGGGCCCGGTCCAGAATCCCATCGAGATGGGCCATACCCTGGAAGGGATGGTCGCGGCCGTGGACAAGCTGCAGGGATACCGGGAGCAGTTCAAGAAGGTCTTCGGCACTAAGGTGACGAAAGAGGGGGTCGGCCAAGCTATCGCCTCCTTCGAACGAAGCCTGCTCTGCGGCAACTCCGCCTTTGACAGGTTTGCGGCCGGAGACAAAAAGGCCCTCACTCTGAGCGCCAAGGCTGGGCTCATCCTTTTTCGAGAAAAGGCGCACTGTGAGACCTGTCACACCGGCTTCAATTTCACTGATGAAGGATACCATAATATCGGCGTAGGCATGGATAAGCCGAAACCCGATCTTGGACGGTATATCGTCACCAAGAAAGAGTCAGACAAGGGGGCTTTTAAGACACCGACCCTCCGTAACATTACTGCCAGTGGGCCTTACTTGCACGATGGGACTTCGAAAAGCCTCGCAGAGGTAATCGAGTTCTACAATAAGGGAGGGATCAAGAATCCCCACCTCTCGAAAGAGATCAAGCCGCTGAACCTCACGGCCAAAGAAAAGGCCGATTTGGTGGCGTTCCTGAAGTCGCTGAGCTGCCCTGATCTGCAGGTAGCCGCCCCTGCCTTGCCCAAGTAGGGCGCGGGCCTACTTTTCTCCCATCTCTTTGATCTTGACCTGCTTCTTCAGGACGGCATGAGCCGCCGCCAGCTTGGCGATGGGGACTCGATAGGGGGAGCAACTGACGTAATCCAGACCAAGTCGATGACAGAGCTCAACGGACATGGGCTCTCCTCCGTGCTCACCACAGAGGCCGATCTCCAGGTTTGGCTTGGCCTTTCGCCCCTTCTCGATCGCTATTCGCATGAGCGCTCCCACCCCTTCTTCGTCGAGTACGGCGAAGGGATCCGCCTGGAGGATCTCTTTTTCCAAATAGAGGGGGAGGAACCGGCCGGAGTCATCCCGGGAAAACCCGAAAGCGGTCTGGGTCAGATCGTTTGTTCCGAAGGAGAAGAAGTCGGCTATCGCTCCGATCTGATCAGCCACAATACAGGCCCTAGGTAGCTCGATCATCGTTCCAATCAGGTAGCGGACCTTTACGCCGTACGCTTTCATCACCTCGGAGGCTACCCGCTTCACGATCTCCCGTTGGATCTCAAACTCCTTCACGTGGCCGACGAGGGGGATCATGATCTCCGGGAAGGGGCGCTTCCCTTTCTTTTTCAGTTCACAGGCCGCTTCGAAGATCGCCCGGACCTGCATCTCAGTGATCTCTGGGTAGCTAATTCCGAGGCGGCAGCCACGATGCCCAAGCATCGGGTTAAATTCCTGGAGGGAGTTGACCTTTTCTTTGAGGATCTTCTCCGACACCCCCATGCCTTCCGCCACCTTTCGAATCTCCTCGTCCTTCCTCGGTAGGAACTCATGCAAGGGAGGATCAAGCGTCCTGATGATGACAGGCAAACCATCCATGAGCTCGAACATTGTCTTGAAGTCCTGCTTCTGCATCGGGAGCAGCTTGGCCAGGGCGTTGCGCCGCTCATCGGCATCCTTAGCCAGGATCATCTCTCGTACGGCGACGACTCGATCCCCCTCGAAAAACATGTGTTCGGTCCGGCAGAGGCCGATTCCCTCAGCCCCGAACCGTCGCGTAACCTGCGCGTCCCTCGGGGTGTCCGCGTTGGTTCTGACACCGATCTTCCGGAAGCGGTCGGCCCACGAGATCAGGGTCCCGAACTCACCAGTCAGTTCTTCGGGCTGCTTCAATGCCACCTCCCCGAGGATGACATTGCCTGTGCTGCCATCGATGGTAATCGGGTCTCCTCGCCTGACGGTCAGATTCGCGACCTGGAAGTACCCCTCATCCTCGTTGACGGAGATGTCGGCGCAGCCGACGACGCAGGCTTTCCCCATGCCTCGCGCGACCACAGCGGCATGGCTGGTAAGACCGCCCCTGGCGGTCAGAATCCCCTGCGCGGCAACCATGCCCGAGATGTCCTCCGGGGAGGTCTCGGGCCTGACCAGGATCACCTTCTCGTGCCGCTCCGCGCATTCCACCGCCTCCTCCGCCGTGAAGACAGCCTTCCCAACCGCCGCTCCCGGCGAGGCGGGGAGGCCCTTCGTGATCTTTTGGACCTTGACCTTCGGATCGATCGTAGGATGCAGAAGCTGTTCGAGTTGCCAGGGCTCCACTCGTAGGACGGCCACCTTTTGGTCGATCAACCGTTCCTTGGCCATATCAACTGCGACCTTTATTGCAGCGTGGGCTGTCCTTTTGCCGACGCGGCACTGCAGCATATAGAGCTTTCCGTCCTCAATGGTAAACTCGATGTCCATCATGTCCCGATAGTGGCGCTCAAGAGTTCGACAGATCTGCTCAAACTCCCGATAGACCTGCGGCCAGACTTTTTTCATGGCCACGATGGGACGCGGGGTCCTGATCCCCGCCACCACGTCCTCCCCCTGGGCATTGGGAAGAAATTCACCGTAGAGGCGTTTCTCCCCTGTAGACGGATCGCGGGTGAAGGCCACCCCGGTCCCGGAATTTTCCCCCAGGTTACCGAAGACCATAGACTGGATGTTCACGGCGGTACCCCAGTTATCCGGAACCTTATAGATCCGTCGGTACTCAACGGCCCGTTTGTTGTTCCAGGACTCGAATACGGCACCGATGGCCATTCGAAGCTGCTCCTTCGGATCCCTGGGAAACTCCCGCCCCGCCTCGCGCTGAATCACCCCTTTGAACTGTTCAACTAAGTCCCGGAGATCTTCGGCGCTGAGTGCCGTGTCGGCCGCAACCCCCTTCTGCCGCTTCTTTTCGCTGAGGAGCCCCTCAAAGGCTATTTTTTTGATGCCCAGCACCACGTCCCCGAACATCTGGAGAAGTCGCCGGTAACTATCGTAAGCGAAGCGAGGGTTTTGGGAGCGCTGGATGAGGCCTTGGACCGTCTCGTCGTTTAACCCCAAGTTCAATACGGTATCCATCATCCCCGGCATGGAGATCCGCGCCCCAGAGCGGACGGAGACCAGGAGCGGATCCTTTCGATCGCCGAACCGCTTTCCCATAGCTCGCTCCAGCTTGGCAATATCCGCTTCGATCTCCGCCCATAGCTTGGGAGGGAAACGCCTGCCTCGCTTCACGTACTCAATGCAGGCCTCTGTGGAGATGGTAAAGCCAGGCGGCACGGGGATCTTGAGGGTGGTCATCTCATGGAGGTTCGCCCCCTTTCCCCCGAGAAGATTCTTCTGCTCGGCCCTTCCTTCCGCCCGACCCTTTCCAAAGAAGTACACATATTTCTTTGCGATCGCCATATTCTCCCCCACGTTATTGCGTTCAGCGTCGTGCGTGGAGCGGCACGCTGTACGCCGCACGCCGCACGCTACTTTGCCAGTTCGATAGTGAGCTTGGTCTCCTGCTTCGGCTTGACGGCGACGTCCTGCACCTTCGTGCCGAGTGTCTCCTGCCAGACTTCGATCTTATACTTTCCTGGTGGAACATTGCTGAGGGTGAACTGACCCTTGTCGTTGGTAACAGCCACGTACGGATGGTCGGAGACAACGAGCCAGCCAAGCATCCAACTGTGGGCATCACAGGTCACCTTGACAATTTCTGGGTTCGCAAACGTCGCGGTCAGCACCTTCTTGAATTTCGGCTGGGCCTTATTGATCGAGGGGTTCACCTTGCCATAGGTGTGAATGTTGTGGAGAATCCCATCACTGTTCAGGATATCCAGCGTGCCACCTGCGGGAACTACGACGACATGGGGCGTATATGCACACCCATTCTGATCCACTGTTGCCTTCGTGATCGCCCACTTCTCCCCCTTATTCACATCAATCAATCTCACCACCGCATTTTCAATGCCTTTCTGAGGACCGACAATGAGATCCCAGCTCAGATGCTTATCCTTGCCGCAGACCTCCTTGTCTTTGGTCACTTGGAGCTCCTTCCTTACTGGTGGGGTCCCGGAAAATTTAATCGTACCGGTAATCGTCCCGCCGTCTTTCACCTCGCCGCCCTCATAAGCCAAGGCCTGAGCGGCGGTTCCAAGAAAAAAGCTCGCCACCACGGTCACTGCGACCATTTCACGTATCCTACGCATGGAGCATCGCCTCCTTCTGCCAGTGTGTGACTCAGTTTCGTTGGGCTTCTCTCATCGAGCCGACAATACGAATCAGTTCTCCCCCAGGCGCATCAGGTATTCAGTAATCGCCTGGATCTGCCGGTCCTCCTTCCCTCCAAGGATATCGTCCGGACCGTCCGGATAGTAGCTGGGCATCTTGGTTCCGGGCTGGATCTTCTGCGGGTCCTTCAACCACTTGCCGATCCAGATCGGCCGTAAGCGGCGCTTGGCCACGCCGAGATCCGGCGCCCAGCCCTCCGGCGGGCCCTCGGGCTTCTTCTCACCCTGTTGGTGACAGGTGAAGCAGTCAAAGTAGTCCTTCGACATCAGCAATCGACCGGCCTTCATGAGCTCTGGGGCCGGCTCCCCCACCGAGACATACTCATAGGGAACCTGCTGCTTGCCCATCACCGCGAAATACTTCGTTAAGGTAGTGGCTTCTTCGATGCTGAGGCCGAATGTCGGCATCCGGACGTCAAGCCACGGCCTGAGCGGTGTAGGTCGGCCAAGGAATTGGTACAGCCAAGTAGCCTGGACCTTCTCCCCCTCATGCATCATCCCCACCTCAAGAGGAGGCGGAATCCTGGTCTCGTTGGCGTAAAAGGCAGCAATGGCGCCACCCTGCCCCTCGATGACGTGACACCCGTTACAGTTGTAGCGTTTCACAAGGGTCCGCCCGTTCTGAATAGCCAGCTCCTCGTCGGAAAGGCTCCGCTGGAACTGCGGCTGAACACGCTCGGCGCTGAGACTCTTCAGGAAGACCCTCAACGTCTTCGCCTCTTCGTCGGTGAAGCCAAAGTTCGGCATCAATTGCTCAACCCGTTCGGTGGCGTAAATCTGGGGATTCTTCAGTTTCCAGAAGGTATAATCCTGCCAGGTCTGCTTCACCTGGACTGCCTCACCGAAGAACAGCTCCAGCAATCGCTTCTGGCTGAAGTTGCTGAGATCCGGCGCAATCTTCTCCGACGTCTCAAACCCCTTGATGTCGTGACAGCCAAAACAGCCCCGTTTGCGAATCAGGCGCTCACCAGCCGCGATCCACTCGGCCTTCCTCACCTCCTGTTCCAGGCCGCCAACCCTTTGCTTCTGCCCAAGCGTCATCAGGAAGGTGGTGACTGCCCGGGCCTCGTCGTCGGAGAGGCGCAAATTGGGCATCCGGGTTGTTGGCCGAAACTGCTTCGGATTCTTGACCCAGGCGAAGAGCCAGTCCGCGTTCACCTTACTGGCTATCTTTGAGAGATCCGGCGCGAAATCCTGATTCTCCGGCGATGGAGGGGGGGCGATCAGCCCGGCTTTCACCGGTTTCGGTTCAGGCGCTGTCTTGGCGGCTCCCCCCGGTGCTTCTTTTTCGCTTTCCGACTGCGCTGCGAGGGTATGGACCGACGACACAGCGGGCGGAGCGCCGGCAAGCGGGGTCTTCGCCTCCATGCCAGGGATCCGGTGGCAGCCGAGGCAGCCAACCGAACTCACGATCTCCCTTCCACGTTCGACCGAGGCGGGAGCCTTAAACGCGCCCTGAAGCTCCGGCATAGGCTGAGAAGCACGAAGAAGATACGCCGCGATGCTCAATGCGTCATCATCAGACAGCCCAAAATGGGGCATCTTCGTCTTCAGGAGGTACCCCCTTGGCTGTTTGATCCACCGAACGAGCCAGCTCGGATCGACCTTGCTGGCGATCCGTGTCAGATCCGGTCCCACTTTCTGAACCTTCTCGAACCCCGCCATAGCGTGACACCCGAAGCAGCCGAGATCCTCCACCATCTGTCTGCCGCGCGAATAGACGGGCGCCAGCGCAAACTCCTTCTTTTCGGCATGGCACTTTCGGCAACTCGTCTGCGCGAAGTCGCCACGCAGCAGCGGGCGCGCCCAGTGAGGGACCTCGCCGTGCGCCGCTTCAACATCAAGGGTCGGCCCCTGTCCCTGGTGGCAAGATGTGCAACCGAAGCGGGCGATCGGATGATTGCCAAACAGGACCTCCCGATACGGATGGGTGCGGAAGGGCTGCTTGACCCGCTCAAACCCAGGCTGATCGATCGCAAGGTGGCATGTCGCACAGCGATCGACGGTCAGGATCGGCTCCTTGAACTCGTTGATCGCCAGGCCCTCCACGACAATCTGCTTGACCTCAAGGGAGCGAGCCCTGATTGACTCCAGACGTCGGTCAAGGGTGATAACCGGGGCGGACAGCTCGTCAATCCTGCCCCGAATAGTATCCACATCGACCTGAAACCGCTTGACAACCCCCCGAGCTTCCTCTACCCGTGCGTTCAGCATATTTACCTGCGCGGTGAGTCCTCGCAACTGCTTTTCAATCACCGCCACCTTCGCTCGGGGCTTTGTGCTGTCCTTTTTTTCATGAATGGCATGCTCCACCCAGTAGAGCGCTTCATCCAGCTCGCTCTTGATAAACTGGGCCCTCATGTTCATCTCTGCATACTCGGCCTCACGTTGAGCAAGGGCTTGCTGCGCTTTGGCGGACTCGGGTCCAGCCAACCTCACCTGCGCCGCCTTGAGGTCCTCCCGCAATTTGGCGAGGGCGGCCCGAGCTTCCGGTCCATCGAGCTTCGAGCGCTCCGTGGCGAGTTCTCGATCGATCCGCTTATACTCTAGCTGGTTGAACTCTTGCTGGTATGCTTTCCACGGGCGCCTGGTCTTCTCTTCGTTCCACACTGCCCATACAGTAACCAGGAGAAAGAGCATGCTTACAATAAAGAACAAGACCCGTAAGGATCGCTGCTCTGCCAGCTTACTCGTGCGCCATCTTCTCCACAACTGCACCAGGCAACCTCAACCGAACTGTGGCGTCAAATGTTGAACCATGGAGTCACCCAGACATTCTTGATGTTGAATGCCAGGCGGAGGATAACCTTGATCGGAAGGCTCATCATCGTCAGAAAGAGGAAAGCCACGATTCCGTAGCGCACAGGGCCCAACTGACGGATAGCGTCGCTCATGTCCCGCCTTAGGTAGTAAAACACGACCGCCGTGCTGAAGTAGAGAAGGATCAGCACGAACCCGATCATCTCAACTCCAAAGATCTTGGGGTTGCCCATCCACTTGAACGGACCCCAAGCGGAAAGATCGACATTTGTGATCGCAACGACCAGGTGGGGATCCCAGGTCTCCCACGGCCAGAAGAGATTCCACCCAGGGCCCCTGAAGAAGACGCCAGTAATGATCAGCGAGACCCAAAGGAATAAAAAACCGAAGAGAAACGTCGCGATGGCGAAGGGCCGCTCTCTGAAGGTGTAATACCCGTTGCCCTTAGGATTGATATCGACATACGGGATGACCATGAGTCCAACGATGATCAGACTGGGCAGGACGACGCCGGCAAACCAAGGATCGAAATAGGCCAGCAGCTCCTGAAGCCCAAGGAAATACCATGGAGCCTTACTTGGATTGGGGGTCTGTGTGGGATTGGCTGCCTCCTCCAAAGGGGCATCGATCGTGATCGACCATACGGTCAGAATAACCATCACAATGATCGAGCAGATGAACTCGTTGCGGACGAGATAGGGCCAAACGTGGACTCGATCGGCCACTGCGGGTTCATTCGCGCCGGCAGATTGTGCAGCCGGTTTCGCCTCTGTGTTCTGTTTTGCTTCAGCCATCGCTCTCGTTCAGTCCTTTCACGCGCGGCATCTGCCGCACCATGGCCTCGCCGTGCAATACGCCCTGCCCTCCACGATCTGCGAGACGCCTACAGAGGGCCTGAGACCCCCCCATCTTTCCTGATCCTCCAGAAATGTACGATCATGAGGAGGCTGGCCAGGATGGGTAACAAGATACAGTGCAGAACGTAAAACCTGAGGAGCGCAGGAGGTCCAACGAGGGTGCCACCAAGCAAGAAGGACCTGGCGTCATACCGCGAGGTGACGCCGACCACCTCGCCAAACGGACCCTCACTCCCAAGAAGTGGGGTGGCGCGGGCCATATTGGTTCCGACCGTTACGGCCCAGATCGAAAGCTGGTCCCATGGCAGGAGGTAGCCGGTAAAACTCAGGAGCAGCGTGATGGTGAGCAGCACGACGCCCACAACCCAGTTGAACTCCCTCGGCGGTTTGTATGAGCCGGTCATGAAGACGCGGAACATGTGAAGCCAGATAGTGATCACCATGCCATGCGCCGCCCACCGATGCATGTTGCGCATGATCATGCCAAACGGGACATCGTACTGCAGGTATTTCATGTCAGCATAGGCGTACTCGGCCACCGGACGATAATAGAACATCAGGATGACGCCTGTCACGACCGTCACCAGGAACACCAGGAAGGTGATGCCACCCATACACCAGGTATAGCGAACCCTGAGGGCGTGGCGTCGGATCTTGGGAGGGTGCAGGTGGAGCCAGACATTCGCCATGATCTGCAGCACCCGGTTGCGTGGGGTATCCAGATAATCGTGGCGGAACATCGAGCGCCATAGCTGCGACTCGACGATCTTTTTCTTCAACTCGTTCAGGTGGGGCATCCGTCTTCTGACCCTTTCGCAGCTAGACCTTGAGCTTGAGAAAAGCCCCCGGCCTGGTCCAGTCTCCTCTCTCGAAGCGGAACTGAACGCTCTTATCGATCAAAAGTTGCCCGTCGTCACTCAGGGCGATCTTGACTCGCTCCAGCGGCCGAGGGGCGGGACCCTCGAAGTTGATCCCGGTCCTGCGGAAACCGCTGCCGTGGCAGGGGCACTTGAACTTGTCCTCCGCATTCAACCAGTTTGGGGTGCAGCCGAGATGCGTGCAGATCGCGGAGAGCGCGTAGAATCCGTCAGGCTCGTGGACGATCCAAACGCGCTCCTCCTGCTTCCACCGTTCGCTGACGGTTCCGATCGGGTACTCCTCCGGCAGGCCGGCCTTGAAGACCGCTAATGGCTCGAAAAGCACTCTGGGGAACATAAAGCGTCCGAACGCCAAGCCCCCAACACCGAGCGCAGCCGCTATCCCGCCCCACCCTGCGAGACAAAAGAAATCCCGCCGCGACCAAAGGGTCGAGTTGCTCTCCTCTGGCGTCACGATCAAACGATCTTCTTTATCCTCTCCCGCAGTGACGTGATCGGCCAATGCTCACCTCTGCTGTAACGATCGATTTCGCCACGCCACCAAGTCACGAGACTCGCCCTCGGCTACAGCTCTCACAGGGCTATGTCCCGTCAACCCCATTTCTTTCAACCTCGAATACAGCATACGTAGTATAGCACCCTCTACCTGTCAAGGTGAAAAAGGCGAAAAGGGAGCAGTCTGAAAGACTTCTTCAAGCCTCATTCAAGCCCCCTACCCGTCAAATCCTCAATCAGGCTCCGTGCACCTCGCACATGAGGGCGCCCACAAGGGGCGCCCCTACCGCGGCTCGCACTATCCCCTTAGCAATCGACCCTTCTTGCCCATTGAAAAAATACACCTGTGAGAACAGGGGTCCTCACAGGTGGGGAAGCATTTACTAACAGCGTCGAGATTGCTTCAGGAAAAACGAACTGTGTCGGATAACTTCCCGGGTCTTAGGCAGCGTAAACAAATAAAGGTATCATCTCTGAGTTGTTGGTGGCATGTTTTCTGTGCATGAAATTTAACAACTTGAGACCTTTATTTATTTACGCCTCCTTAGTGCTTTCCAGGCTCCAGGCTTTTCCCGGACCGCGCAGAGTAAATATAGGCTTCCAATGCTTTCATCTTGGGATCGTCGCCAGAGAGCTTCTTGCCCTCCAATGGATTTTCGATGCACCAATTAATCTGGTCTCTGAGGAGGGCGACCGTCTTTAGCTGCGTCTGGAACTTGGGATAGGTCTCCGGATGCGTGTTCGAGGCATCCGGATGGCACATGTCACAGGAAATACCGTTGGTCCCCAGCGCCGAGCTGTGAAAGAGTTTATAGCCTTCTTCGATCATCCGCTTCTGCTCAGCGGCCCAGACGCGCTTTTCCCGCTCCGTGGGCTGCACCCCCTGGACAAGCAGAAGGGGCAACTTCTGTTCGACCTCTTGCATCTCAACGAACGGCTGGCCCTCAATGGAGAGATAGACCGTCGTCTCCTGCTGGGGGAGTCTGGCAAGGACCCGGTAGTCACAGTACTTCATCAGCGCCATGAGCAGCTTCGCCACCTGCCGGGCTTTCTCCGGGGGCAGCACCTCTCCCTCCCGGTACCCCTCGACAATGACCGTCTTCTTCTTATCGCATGCCGTAATCGTCTTCGTCACCCATGCCTCCCCTGAAGCCGCGGCTGCCATCTGCGAGAACGAAGGGGTAGCGGCATCCGTGGCTTTGACCTGGTTAGCAGTCAAGGGACCGACAGCCACAGCCATGAGAACACCTACGATGAGCACCCTGACAACGACTCGTGTTTTCATCGCTTTTCTCCTCTGCCTCAATCCTAATACGAAGGCCCCGGGGCAGCCGCTTTGCCGGATTCAAGCTGAGCAGCGGTCACATTCATCGGGTTCCGGTCCCACAGTTTATAGCTCTTATTGGCCCGTCCGGTCGAGAGAACATCCACCGTCCCCCATCCACAGCCATCGAACTGGTTGAACGGATCAGCCCGGTCCATCTGGACGGTGAGCTTGGGGAGCCCCTCTGGAGCGTACGGCCACGGCCAAGCCGTGGAGAGCACGCCGTGGAAGTGGATGTTGCCGATTCTGTTCGTCAGGACCTGGTGCGTATGGGCGTGGATCACCGTCACAGACCTAAAGGGCGCCAGGAGCTTCTGTACATCTTCGGCATCGTCGGTCCAAAAGTTCCAGGGCTTGTAGTACTTATACAGGGGCGAGTGGGAAAAAATCACGATGGGCGTCTCTTTGTCCACTTTGGCCAGGTTCTTCTGAAGCCAGTCCCGCTGCTCCTCACCGACCGTGAACGGCTTCCCCCTCGGGTTGTCGAGCTGAGCCATGAAGAGCATCCGCTCCATCGGCTTCATCTTGGGGGCCGTCCAGTAGTCCTCCACAATGACGCTGTTCAGGACGACGAAATGGACCCCCTTGTGGTCGAAGGCGTACCACGGGTCGCCGAACAGCTCGCGCCACTTTTCTCCCATGTCGAAGTACCAGTCGTGCTCCCCGACCATCATGTAACGCTTCGCCTTCAGCTCATCGAGGATCTCCTTCCCGAGCTTGAATTCCTCAGCTTGACCAAGCTGGGCCAAGTCACCCCCGAAGAGGACGAAGTCCGGCTGGGGGCTCATGGCGTTAACGTCATGGACGGCCTTCAATGCGGCCTTCGCGAATCGATGCGTCATTCCTTTGGCAAGGAGGTGGGTGTCGGATACATAAGCGAAGGTAAACTTCTCGGCGCCGTAGGCCAGTTCCACGGGCTGGAAGGAGTGTGGCGCATGGGAGATGATGTGGTTCCCGAATTGGATCACCAGGTCCGAGGCGGCGGCCATGGCGGCCACCTTCCCGGCGGTAGAGAAGAACTCCCGTCGGCTCATCTTTCGAAGAGAGGTGAAGAACTGCTTCCGTTCCTCTGGACGTAGCGTTTGTCGCTTCATCTGTCCCTCCTCCTTGAACTATCGACCCACCATGCTCTCTAGATCCTTGACGAAACGGGGCAGATCGTCGCTTGTGAGCGCCTTCAGAAACTCCACAAGGTCCTTCTTCTCCTCCGCGGTCAGCCCAAGAGGCCGCATTCCGCCATCCAGATTCGGGTTGGGAACTCCACCCTTGTCGTAGAAATCGATCATGCTCTCCAGGGTTGGTTCGCTCCCATCGTGCATGTACGGGGCTGTGTGCGCGATCTCCCTGAGCCCTGGGGTTTTAAAGGCCCCGATGTCCTTGGGCTGTTTTGTGACGAGATACCGACCCAGTTCGGCAGCTCCTGGCTCGCGGGCCAGCCTCGCCACATCCGTTTCCACTGCCGCCCTCCGGGCCAGGGCTTCGAAGTTCACCGCCTTCATGGCTACCCCGATGTTGTGGAACTTATTGTCGGTGAAGAAGGGGTAGGCGGTGTTGAACTCATGGCAGGTGATGCAGCGAGCCTTCCCCTGAAAAAGCTCCCATCCTCTCTGCGCAGAGTGGCTAATGGCGCCCTTATCGCCGCCAATGAAGCGATCAAAGGGGGAGTTAAAGGTGTTAAGGGTCCGCTCGAAGGACGCGATGGCTTTCGCCACATGATCGATAGTAAAGTCCTCTGTCCCAAAGACCTCTTGAAAGGTTCGTCGGTACTCCGGGATCTTCCGCAGCTTCGTCACTAGGGCTTCATGCGATGGCATCCCCATCTCAACGGGGTTGACAAGAGGTCCTTTGGCTTGCTCCTCCAGGCTCGAAGCCCGGCCATCCCAGAACTGGGCATCAAGAAAGGCGGTGTTTAACGTAGTGGGACTGCTCCTGGCCCCTTTTTTCTGTTGGATCCCCTCCGCAACCTTTTTCCCATCCGCGAATCCAAGCCTGGGGTCGTGGCAGGCAGCACAGCTAATTGTGTTATCCGCGGAAAGACGTTTATCAAAATAGAGTGTCTTACCTAATGCCACCTTTTCTACTGAAAGCGGGTTGTCTTCTGGGATGATTGGATCGAGGACACCGGGTGGCAGCTTCAACACGTAAGGTGTGGACTTTTGACCTTGAGCGAAACTAATAATCCCCCCGCTTATCGGCCAGAGGCCCACTCCAACGAGTACACCGGCCAAAATGATTATCCCGCTCCCGGCGAATCCGGACTTCGATTGGTTGCCCGTCCCCATCTCATCCCCCTGAGCAATCTCTGAGGCCGTGTAAGAGCATTGAGGCATTGCTCTTATGTCGAACTATAATCGCCTTGACGGACCGCCTTACTATGCCGCTCCTGCTGCCTCCCCTCCTAGTCCGCTAGTCTAGCGTCCCCAACGCTTCTTTACATTAATTCCGAAGTCGTCATTCCCGCGAAGCTTGTCCCCGCATGTATTAAGCGGGGAGCGGGAATCCAGCGCAGAAATACTGGATTCCGGGTCAAGCCCGGAATGACAATCAAGGTAAAGAGACTTATGGGGCACTGCACTAGAGCGCGATGAAACATTAAAGTCATTATTGTGACAGATTCGCTCCTTGTCAATTCCAAAATCTCTGCGCCTACATTATGAGCAGCGCGATTTCAGTCTGCCCATTTCATAGTCACGAGAATGGGCAAATAAGGGGTCGGCCAGGACCGTCCCACAATCACGTTGAAGCCCCACGGGTGAATTGTTCAAGCCTTCCGAGCTTTCTCTCGAACGCGAATGGCAATCAGGAATTGGCACGGAAACTGCTCACTCCGACATTCCTGGAGTTCACGACAGAAATGTCATCTCCTACATTCTTGTTGGTTTCTCTCGTTCTCCCACATCGAGGTAAGGAGCAGCCATGCCAAATCGACTCATCATGAACATCGTGATCCTGCTGGTTCTGGGGGGCGTACTGCTGCAAGCCCCAGCAATGGTCCTCGCCCAACAGGCCCCTCCTCCGGGAGCCTCTTCTTCAGTACAAGCACCTGCATCGGCCCCGCCAGCAGCGCCGAAGATCGACTCGGGAGATACGGCATGGATGCTCACCTCCTCGGCATTGGTCCTGCTGATGACGGTGCCTGGGCTTGCGCTGTTTTACGCTGGGCTCGTCCGTCGAAAGAACGCGCTGGGGACAATCATGCAGAGTTTCATCATCGTAGCCCTGATTAGCATTCAATGGACACTGTGGGGATACTCTCTGGCATTCGGCCCGGATATCGGAGGCATCATCGGAAGTCTCGCATGGGTAGGGCTTCAGGGTGTAGGGCTAGACCCCAACCCCGACTATGGGGCTACCATCCCTCACCAGGCATATATGGTCTATCAAATGATGTTTGCCGTGATCACCCCCGCACTTATCACCGGCGCCTTCGCAGAACGGGTAAAGTTTAGTTCGTTCTTAGTCTTTACCATCCTATGGGCGACGTTCATCTATGACCCACTCGCGCACTGGGTCTGGGGTGTCGGTGGATGGCTACGTACGATGGGGGCGCTTGATTTTGCCGGCGGAACGGCCGTCCACATCAGTTCCGGTGCTTCGGCCCTGGCCGCTGCCCTCGTCGTTGGCCGACGTCGCGGCCATCCTGCGCACCCGATGCCGCCACACAACCTCACCATGGCGGTTACGGGCGCTGCCCTCCTCTGGTTCGGTTGGTTCGGCTTTAACGCAGGGAGCGCCATCGCCGCCAACAAGCTGGCCACAAGCGCCTTCGTCGTGACGCACATCGCGGCTGCCGCAGGGACTCTGGCCTGGATGTTTACGGAGTGGAGCTCCAGGGGCAAACCGACCGTCCTGGGGGCGGCAAGTGGCGCCGTGGCCGGGCTCGTGGCCATCACCCCTGCATCCGGATTCGTCGGTCCGTTGTCAGCCATCATCATCGGGGCCGGCGCAGGGGTCTTGTGCCTCTCCGCCTGTACCCTCAAGGCGCGGCTCGGCTACGACGATTCGCTTGATGTCGTGGGCGTACACGGCGTTGGCGGGACCTGGGGAGCTCTGGCAACCGGTCTGTTCGCCTCAAAGGCGATCAATCCCGATGGCGCCAATGGGCTGTTCTTTGGCAATCCCAGCCAGTTGGGGGTGCAGGCGATCGCGGTACTTGCAAGTATGGTGCTGGCGTTCGTGGGCACGATTATTCTGCTCAAGATCGTTGATACGCTGATGGGCATGAGAGTCAGCGATGAGGAGGAGGGAATCGGCCTCGACCTGAGCCAGCACGATGAGACCGCGTACATTCTGTGAGGGATGGGCAGCTCTGACGCGCGGCGCTTATTAACTGTCTCACAATAATAGTTTCACGTTATTGAACAATCCATCCTGACCTCCCTTTGCCAAAGGGAGGATGTACCCCTCTTTGGAAAAGAGGGGCGAGGGGAGATTTTCTCAGTCGATGTCCATCCAATAATGAGACCGTTAATATCTAGCTTGCGCGAATCGACACCGCTGCCGGCACCTATTTTGAATAGCTCTTGGTGAGCAGGATTACAAGAATGGGAATGCTCAACGAAAAGGCACGCCTTGACCAAAGGACAATCGGGTTCAGCGCCCTTTACGAAGTCGCGAAGATCTTGAGCGACCCGACCGACCTCACACAGGGGCTGACCGCCATCCTCAGAGTCCTCAACGCCTTCATGGGGATGACGAAGGGCACCGTCTACTTCTATGATCCTATACGTCGTGAACTCGGTATCGAGGCTGCATTCGGTCTGACCAACGAGGAGCGGCGCCGTGGTCGGTATCAGATTGGAGAAGGGATCACCGGAAAGGTGATGAAGCTAGGTCTCCCGATGGTGGTCCACGATATCAGCAAGGAGCCCCACTTCCCGAACAAGACCCGCGCACGCCAGGCTCGCGATCTTCAGGGAACCACCTTCATGTGCTTGCCGATTAGGATCCGCGGGGAGGTCCTGGGAGTGCTCAGCGTTGAGCGGCCATCCGATGATGCGCGCGCCTCAGTGGAAGAAGACCTGCGGGTGCTGACGATCATCGCGTCCCTGATCGGGCATGCCGTCAGGCTCCGGCAGGAGTCGGCACGAAACCTTCACACGCTGGACGATTGGAAGGGACTTCGTGAGCTCGAACGGGAGTTGGTCATGCGGGCCTTACACGAAGCGGGCGGCACCCAGGCGCGGGCTGCCGCCCGCCTGGGCCTCACGCCACGACAGTTCGCCTATAAGATGAAGAAGTACCGGATCATCAAAGAGTTTCGAATCGACGGCTGACTCAGTCCCATCTCGCTGCATCGCTTGACAACCTGAAGCGCTCACTGGTAATGTGTAGTTGTTCGGAAGTTCAACCATGCGAGAGAACCCAGATGTGGGGCTCGAGGACACGTAAAGGAGTTCTTCTGGCGGTTGTGGTCGTGACAATGGCCGCCGTCGTGTGTGCCTGTCCTTTCGGCTTGATGGCGAATGCTCAGATGACCACAATGATGGGCCACGACATGGGCGCACAGACGATGGACGAGATGTGTCCGATGCTGTGCGGGGCCCCTCCGTACGCTGTTGGCGTTGAACCGAACGGCTTTGTCCTCGGGTTCCTCCTCGTTCACCCCGTTCTGAATCCTGCTCCACCGATCCGGCCCATCTTCCACCCTCCTACGCTCGCCTGACGTCTTTCAACTCTTCCTAAACGAACTCGGTCATTACCACGCTCGATCCGGGCGCTCGAGCCTTTCGCGCCAGACGCTTATCTTTTCTCTTCACGGGTCAGTCTCGCGCGCCAAGAGGCGCCTGACGCTTGCAGGAAGGTGGCGAAGGTTCGTTCCACGCGCTGCCGTGCCCGGATTGTGGCCAGTGACCACTGGTAGCTTAGGCTGAATCTCTCCGAGTATTCAGGGAGGAAGCGATGCACTACAAGAGGCCTCTCGTAATCGGCGTCATGCTCGTGCTGTTGTCGGCAACGCCTTGCGCTGCTGAACAAGCTCTCACCGTAACGCTGGAAGCGAGCGCTAATCTCGGCGATCTACTCGCCGAAGCCCTCAGGTCGAATCCTGAGCTTCTGGCGGCCCGAAAGGGCGTGGAGGCTGCGCAGGCGAGGATCGTCCAAGCCCGCTCCCTTGATGATCCAGAGCTGGACATCGAGAGCTGGTCGATCCCCCTCAATCAGCCCGGCAACTTTAACAAAGCGAACACGCATATGGTGAATCTTCGTCAGCGACTCCCCTTCCCGGGCAAGCTTCGACTCAGGGGTGAGGTGGCCACCCAGGAGCGGACCATGGCAGCGGCTCGCTACAGAGCGAAGGAGCGGGAGGTCATCGCCGCCGTCAAGAAGGGGTACTATGATCTCTTCATGGCCGACCGCGAGCTCCAGATCAGCCAGGAGCAGCTCGATCTCGTTGAGCGAATCCTCAAGACGACCGAGGTCAGGTACGCGGTGGGAAAGGTCACCCAGCAGGATGTGCTGAAGGCCCAGGTCGAGCAGAGCGACCTCATCAATCGACTGATCATCGCGGAGCAGGCGCGACAATCCGCTGAGGCAAAGCTCAACACACTCCTGAACCGTCAAACCGATTCCCCCATTGGCCGAACGACCGAGCGTGAGCCGCCCGCTATGCCTTTTGAGCAGGCGGACCTCTATAGGCTGGCACTGGATTCTAGTCCACAGCTTCAAGAAGCCGCCTCAGGCATCACACAGGCAGAACGCTCCCACGAACTCGCCATCAAGAATCAGAAATACCCGGACTTCACAGTTGGGCTGGGCTACTGGTATGTCCCTCAAGCAAATTTCCAGCATACCTACACTGGGATGCTGACGTTCACGATTCCGTTCTTCTGGACAAAGCCTAAGCACGACAAAGAGGTCGAAGAGGCCTCGACCCAGATCGCTCGGGCCGAGGCAAGCTACCGAGCCACGAAGAACCTCGCGTTCCTCGAAGTCCGCGAGAGCACGACCAAATTGAATGCGGCCCAGAAATCGGTGACCTTGTATCGAACCGGACTCCTCCCCCAGGCGGAGTTGTCGCTGAAGGCGGCGGAGGCGGCCTACCAGACCGGCCGCCTTGAGTTCACCGGGCTACTGGAAACCGAACGGGCCCTTCGCAATGTTCGGCTAGGCTACTATCGCACCCTCGTGACGCTCGAACAGAGCCTGGCGGATCTCGAGCGCGCGGTTGGCCGGGATATCGTGCAGTGACCCTTTCGGACGAAGCGATGCGACCCCATCATGATAAGTCATGACAAATAGAGAGGAATACAGCATGGTCAGAAAACAATGGCACGCCCTGGCCCTTGGCGCGCTCATCGCGCTGACTGCCGGATGCGGCAATGGCGAGGTTCAGAAAGGCTCACTCGCCCAACAGGGCGAGGGACCAGTGGAACGCGAAAAGGCAATGACCGATCTCAAGGAGAAAGCATCGTCCCGCATGCAAATGAACGGCGAGATGAAAGGCATGCCCGGGATGGCGATGCCTCCGGGAACGATCATGGTTGACCCGGTCAAGCAGCAGTTCATCGGTCTGAGAATAGCCGAAGCGACCTACCGGCCCATGGAGAAAACTATCCGAACTGTCGGGAGGGTGGAATTCGACGAACGGAAGGTGAAGCAGATCAACACCAAGATCGACGGATGGATCGAGCACCTCTACGTGGACTTTACTGGACAGTTGGTGAAGAAAGGCGACCCGCTCTTCACCATCTACAGCCCGGAGCTGGTCTCGACTCAGGAGGAGTACCTCCTCGCCTTGCAAGCGAAGAAACAGATCGGCTCCAGCCCCTTTAGCCGGGTGGCTGCTGCGGGGAACTCGCTGCTCGATGCAGCGCGGCGGCGCCTACTCCTCTGGGACATTACCCCGGAGCAGATTGACGAGTTAGAGCAGAGCGAGAAGCCGACCAAAACCCTGACCCTGGTTTCTCCTATCGACGGCTTCGTGATCGACAAGATGGCACTCGAAGGGATGCGGGTAGAGCCCTCGATGGTCCTATACAAGATCGCCGATCTCTCCACGGTCTGGGTCTACGCCGACATTTATGAGTACGAGCTTCCCCTCGTCAAGGTTGGACAGCAGGCCACTGTCCGTCTCTCGTACTATCCCGGGCAGACATTCCGGGGACGGGTTATCTATATTTACCCCTATCTCGACAGTAAGACCAGGACGGCCAAGGTCCGGTTCGACTTCCCCAACGCAGGCGCCTGGAAGCTCAAGCCGGGGATGTTCGCCGACGTGGAGCTGAAGGTGTCCATGGGGCGACGGTTGGCAGTCCCTCACGAGGCGATCCTTGATTCAGGAACCAGACAGATTGTGTTTGTGGAGAAGGGTGAAGGCCACTTCGAAGCGAAGGAGGTCACACTGGGTCTCAGGGTCGATGACCAGCACGAGATCCTGTCCGGCCTGTCGCCGGGAACCCGCATCGTTGTCAGCGCCAACTTTTTCCTCGACTCGGAGAGCAAGCTCAGGGAGTCGATGGGCGCCATGGCCGGGATGGCTGGCATGGAGCGGATGCGGATGGAAGGGATGCAGGGAATGGGCGGGATGCCGGGGATGCAGATGGCACCGCCTGCCCTGAGCAAGGTCGAAGGGAAGGCGCCCTCCCGACCCCAAGAGCAAAAGATCGGAGACATGACCCTCGCCCTCTCAACCGTCCCCACGCCCCCAAGGGTCGGTGAGAACACCTTGCGGATTCGGTTAACCGATGAAAAGGGACAAACGATCACTAACACCGGGGTTTCCATGAGTTACACCATGCCGATGCCGGGGATGAGTCCGGTCCGGGCTGAGGCCGCTCTCTCCAAAGAGGGCTTCTACGAGGCAAAGGCTAATCTGGCGATGGGCGGCACCTGGGAGGTCACCGTGAAGGCCACGATCCCCGGTAAGCCCGAGGTCAAAGCGACCTTTGCCGTGACGGCAGGAGGCAGGCAATGATCGAGCGCCTGATCGCCTGGAGCGCAAGAAACCGCTTCTTGGTCTTCCTCACGGTGATCTTCCTCTCCTTCTGGGGGGTCTTCGCCCTTCGAGGGGTCTCGCTGGATGCGATCCCGGACCTCTCCGATGTCCAGGTCATCATCTTTACCGACTGGCCTGGCCGAAGCCCTGACCTGGTCGAGGATCAGATCACCTACCCCATCATCACCAAGCTCGTATCCGCCCCTAGGGTCAAGTTCGTGCGGGGCCAATCGTTCTTCGGCCTCTCGTTCGTGTACGTCATCTTTGATGACGGGACCGACATCTACTGGGCCCGCAGCCGGGTCCTCGAGTACATGCAGGGGGTTGCGGGGAGGCTGCCGGAGGGGGTGGTCCCAACCCTGGGTCCCGATGCCACTGGCGTTGGGTGGGTGTACCAGTATGCCGTGATCGATCGAAGCGGCAGGTATGACTTGGCCTTCCTCCGGAGCCTTCAGGACTGGCACCTTCGATACGCGCTGGCCAGTGTCCCTGGAGTCGCCGAAGTGGCCAGCGTGGGCGGCTTTGTCAAGCAGTACCAGGTGAATGTCAATCCGAATGCGCTGCTCGCCTATAACATCCCGCTCAATGGGGTCATCGAGGCGATCCGCCGGAGCAACAACGACGTCGGCGGCCGGGCCATCGAAGCTTCAGGAACAGAGTACATGGTGCGAGGCCGAGGGTATATCCGGTCGGTGGCTGACCTGGAGAACGTCCCACTCGGAGCGGGCGACCAGGGCACGCCGATTCTCCTGCGGGATATCGCGAGGGTCCAGATCGGCGCCGACATGCGGCGAGGGATCGTCGATTACAACGGCGAAGGCGAAGCGGTGGGGGGCGTGATCGTCATGCGCTACGGCGAAAACGCCCTTGACGTGATCAACGGGGTCAAGGCGAAGATCGAAGAACTCAAGCCATCCCTCCCAGAGGGGATTGAGATCGTCCCGGTCTACGACCGCTCCAGCCTTATTCAGCGCGCCATCGCCACGCTCAAAGAGAAACTGATCGAGGAAAGCATCATCGTGAGCCTGGTCTGCATCGTCTTTCTTTTGCACTTCAGGAGCGCCCTCGTCGCGATCCTGATCCTCCCGATCGCTATCCTCCTGGCCTTCATCCCCATGTACTACATGCATCTCACCTCCAACATCATGTCCCTGGGAGGAATCGCCATCGCCATCGGGGCGATGGTCGACGCCGCCATCGTCATGATCGAGAATGCCCACAAGCGACTGGAGCGATGGGAGCGCGAGGGGCAACCGGGAAGTCGCGCCCAAGTCATCATCGAGGCGGCCCAGGAGGTCGGCAAACCGCTCTTCTTCTCCCTGCTGGTCATCACCGTCTCCTTCATCCCGGTCTTCACCCTGGAGGCCCAGGAGGGGCGCCTCTTCAAACCCCTGGCCTATACTAAGACCTTCGCCATGTTCTTCGCCTCATTCCTGTCCGTGACCTTGGCCCCCGCACTGATGCTCTTGTTGATTCGAGGTCGGATCGCCACGGAGGCCAAGAACCCTGTCAGTCGCTTCCTCATCTGGCTCTACAACCCAATCGTGAGGACAGTCCTGCGCTTCCGCAAGACAACCGTAGCCCTGGCGCTTGTGGCCTTGGCCGCCACCCTCCCGGCCTTCCTCCGGTTGGGATCCGAGTTCATGCCGCCGCTGCATGAAGGGACGATCATCTACATGCCATCGGCCCTCCCAGGGCTCTCCGTCACCCCGGCCGCCCGGATCCTCCACATCCAGGATAAACTCCTGCGTCAATTTCCTGAGGTGCAATCGGTCTTCGGCAAGATCGGCAGGGTGGAATCGCCGACTGACCCGGCCCCTATCATGATGGTCGAGACTCTGGTCGAACTGAAGCCAGAGTCTCAGTGGCGCACGGTTCGTCAGGACAGGTGGTACTCCCGCTGGTCTCCCGAGCTAGTGAAGAAGGTCCTCAGGCGCCTCTGGCCCGAGGAGCGGATCATGACCTTCGATGAGCTTGTAGACTCCATGGACGCCCAAATGCGCTTCCCCGGGATGCCGAACGTCTGGTGGATGCCGATCCAGACCCGGACCGAGATGCTGGCCACTGGATTCCGGAGTGTGCTTGGGCTCAAGATCTTCGGTCCCGACCTCCAGGTGATCGAACAGATCGGGAAGGAGATCGAGGCGGCCGTGGGGATGGTCCCGGGAACCCGCAGCGTCCTCTCAGAGCGAACGACCGGCGGCTATTTCATCGACTTCAAGATTCGACGGCAGGAAGCCGCACGCTACGGCCTCCAGGTCGCGGATGTCGAAGATCTCATCGAGACCGCCATCGGGGGAAAGGAGATCTCGATGACGATCGAGGGGCGGGAGCGGTATCCGATCCAGGTCCGGTATGCAAGGGAGCTGCGTGACGACATCGAGGCGCTGAAGCGGGTCCTGGTCCCTACCCCGGCGGGAGCACAGGTCCCTATGGCCCAGCTCGCCGATCTTCGGATCACCACAGGTCCCCCCTCCATTCGAGACGAGGGCGGCCAGTTGGTGGGGTATGTGTTTATCGATGTGACCGGCCGGGACCTGGTCGGCTACGTGGAAGAAGCGAAGAAGATGATCGCACAGATGGTGCAGATCCCCAAGGGGTACTACCTGAGCTGGGCGGGGCAGTTCCAGTACTTCGAGCGGGCCAAGGCTCGCCTCATCATCGTCGTGCCCCTGACCCTGGCGATCATCTTCGTCCTCCTGTTCCTGAACTTCAACTCGGTCGCGAAGACCCTCATCGTCCTCCTCTCCATCCCCTTCTCGCTGGTGGGAGGGATCTGGCTGCTCTATCTGCTCGGCTATCACCTGAGCGTGGCGGTCTGGGTCGGGATCATCGCCCTGGCCGGGGTAGCCGCCGAGACCGGGGTGGTGATGATCGTCTATCTCGATGAGGTCTATGACCGGCGGGTTCGGGAAGGGACCATGCGCGGCCCTGGTGATCTTCACGAGGCGATCATCGAAGGGGCCGTCCAGCGCGTCCGCCCCAAGATGATGACGGTAACAGCCATTATGGCGGGTTTGCTACCCATCATGTGGAGTCACGGGACCGGGGCCGACGTCATGAAGCGAATCGCTGCCCCCATGGTCGGCGGGATGGTCACATCCACCATCCTCACCTTGATGGTCATCCCAGCGATCTATGCCCTTTGGCGAAGCTGGCAACTGCGGCGTGGCGCCAAGTGAACTTTTTCTTCCGGCTTTTCCGTGGCTGGAGCGGGGATTGGGCCGCGTCGTTTTGCCGAATGCCCTTCAACGCAAATACCCGAACGCGGATAAGGAGTGGGCGTGGCAATGGGTCTTTTCGGCATTCGTTCGCCACCCACCTCCTTGAGGATGGCTATGACATCCGGACGGTTCAGGAATTGCTCGGGCACAGAGATGTGAGCACAATCATGATCTACACCCACGTCTTGAATCGTGGTGGCCGTGGTGTCTCGATCCCAGCCGATCGCCTTGGAGCAGAGGGGACTTTCCGAGGGAGTGGGAACGAGATAGGCTGCGGACCAATAGGGAGATAGGCCGCCCAGCCGGCAGCCTATCCCGATAAAAACAGGGCCTTGACAGGTTATGCGAACAGAGCGACAATGCGGGTACTTCTACGTTAAAAGGGCTTACCGGGGCTGTCGGGATAGGCCGCCGGAATAATCGGATACCCCGCAGCTCACTTAATAGTTAGGCGGTTGCCGCGCCACGGTGGAGCTCTGAAGGGGCAACGTGTGATCGATTGGCCTCGCGATTCCGGACTTCTATACCGGGTGGCCGACATAGCATGGGCGCCGCTCGGTCGGCTGGACAGCGTAGCTGAGCGACGGAGCCAGGCGTTAGACCGATTTGGGGCCGTCGTCCTCCGCCCAAGAGCGAGCGAGGCAGAGCGGATTACTCCACGTGTGCGAACGGCTGTTGATCTCGTTGCCGCAGAGTGGTGCTCGCTGTTCGACCAGTGGAATGACGTAGACAGTCAGTTCACATTCGCCGACGGCTTTGCCGCTCTCTTCTTCATGCGCCTGCTCTGGCTGAACCAGCCCATAGTGCTTCGCGGGCACTTTGATGCCACATGGTCCCTTGAGACCAGTTTGGCACGAGCCCGGCGGCGCCTTCCTCCGTCGGAGCTGTCGCAGTTCCTCACGAGCTCAGACGCGTTTCTCGCAGAACTCCAAGACCTCACATTCCTGCGAGAAGCCTACCCCTCTGGTATACCGCCGAAGCATGCCACCGCTATCAAACAGCATTACGGGTTCCCAACCGAGTATCTCGACTGTACGATGAATTACGATGTCGCCTTGTTTTTTGCCGAGGGCGGAAGCGACTACGCACCGGACCAGCCAGCCCCCGATCTCGGACGGGTGTACGCCTTCCCATCATTTGCCATCGCGCGTAGAGCTGAGATTGTGACCTTATCGCCCAGAATCATGCGTCCATCGGTTCAACGCGCCACGTTCATAACAGCCCTAGGCGTCGAGGACTTGGCTTATCTGTCACAGTTCAGCCTTGTTTATCGTCACCAAGACGTGCCGGGGTGGAACGGGCTAGGTGGCATCTGCTTCGGTGCTCCGGCCGGAATGAGTAGATACCTCTTTCCGGCGAACGACCCGGTCGAGCAGTTGGCAGCCCGGTGTCTGCGCAACCACAATCCCAAAGGTGACACATGGCCGACCGGTTAGGCGACCATATGTACGGCGTGTGGATCACTGAGGTCCTGAACGACTGCGTCGTCGACAATGACGATCGTTTGGCAGTCGACATGAATCTTCTTATCTCAAAACTCTCCGGACCGATCGAGTTTAAGGCGGCTCAGGTGTACATTCAGCTCCTAGCCAGCGAACTGGAGGAGCACCTCCGTGGACGCCCCGTGATAGAGGCATCTGAAGGTAAGGAGAACAATCAGTTACTGCTTGGGTGTCTCGCGATGGCGTACTGTGTCGCGCAGCGCGCGTTCCACCAGTATCCCGAAGAACTCGAGGCGATCGTACACCGCTATCCTGTGATTGAGGAATGCGTTCAGTTCGTAACTGCAGATAACAATCGCCAGCCTAAGTGGCGAGTTGGCAATGATGAGTGAGCACCGCCTAACAAGGCGCTGCAGACCGACGAGCGGCGCGCATCGGTCCGGCTTATTGCAAGGTGACTCTCGCGCCGCTCGCGGCTGAGCGCCAGAACCGTTATGCCACATATCGTGACGTTCCGTCGTCTTTAAGGTGCGGCCACTTCCCCATGCTAGCTCTTGACAATACTAACGCATATCGTTAGTATTTGCGTATGCCGATCCGGTCGTTCAAGTGCGCCGATACGCAAGGCCTGTTTGGCGG
>Ga0080064_1002099_pt1 | contig 35824 bp, 31 predicted proteins | sample Subgrocontami54m_FD_69260 | JGI IMG/M metagenome (GOLD analysis project Ga0080064, IMG submission 69260) | Subsurface groundwater microbial communities from S. Glens Falls, New York, USA - GMW46 contaminated, 5.4 m (SPADES assembly) (version 2) ...
ACACGGCATTGCCTTGCTCGCTGGGCGCGCGGTCGTAGCTTACGCGCCCGAGCGCCGCGAACGCGCTGCGGCAATCGCGCACCAGCTGCGCCAGCTCCGCAGGCTCCAGCGAGAACGCCGCGTCGGGTCCGCCATCGGCGCGGCGCAGCGTGACGTGCTTCTCGATCAGCGATGCGCCCGCGGCGACCGCCGCGACCGCGACCGCCGTGCCGAGCGTGTGGTCGGACAGGCCGGCCGCGGCATCGAACGATTGGGCGAGGTGGGCGATGGTGCGCAGGTTGGCGTCCGCCGCCGGCGCCGGATAGGCGCTGACGCAATGCAGCAGCGCGAGCTCGCGGCAGCCGGCGCCGCGCGCGGCGGCCACCGCCTCGCCGATCTCGGCGAAATTCGCCATCCCGGTCGAGATGATCAGCGGCTTGCCGGTGGCGGCGACGCGCCGGATCAGCGGCAGGTCGGTGTTCTCAAATGACGCAATCTTGTAGCAGGGAACATCCAGGTTTTCGAGAAAGGCGACCGCGGTATCGTCAAACGGCGTGCTGAAGGGAATCAAGCCCAGCTTGGCCGCCCGGTCGAAGATCGGCTTGTGCCACTTCCACGGGGTGTAGGCCTCGCCATAGAGATGATAGAGAGACTTGCCGGCCCACAGGCTCTTGGAGTCGCTGATATGAAACTCCCGCTCGTTGAGATCAATCGTCATAGTGTCAGGCGTATAGGTCTGGATTTTCAGCGCATGCGCACCCGTCTTGGCGGCTGCCTCGACGATTTCCAGCGCCCGGTCTAGCGACTGGTTATGGTTGCCAGACATTTCGGCGATGATGAAGGGGGGATGGTCTAGACCGATCTTTCGGCCCGAAATTTCAATCACGACGGCTCTCTTTCTTCTCTTTAACAAGCGTGATGCGAACATCCGCGATCACCTGATCTTGCTTGCGGGCGGCGCGCGTAAATTCAAGGCGAAAATCTCCGACCTCAAGAAAAGCCTTTGGGTAGCCCTCTGCATCCAGCATGCGTATCATGTCGAAGAGCTGATCGAGCGAAGAGGCAGAGGCCAGATTGCTTTCTTCCGGTCTGCGACGCTTGAAAAGCGTGGGCTCTCCCTGCTGCGCCATCGGTTCTAATTTTTTTTCCAGAATTTCGACGATCATCTCTTCGATGATTTTGGATGTTCGGAGGAAAATCTCCTCCGCAGAACCGTAAAGACTGAGGGACTTTTTAAGGTAAATCGGACCTCCGTCCATTTCTTCAACACAGCGGAGAGCGGAAATCTTCGTTTCGTCAATGCCGCGAACGATCAGGTTCTGTAAAGGGCTTCCACCACGACCGAAAGGGAGATCGGTCATATGAAAAATCACAGACTCAAAGCGACCGAAAACGCTTGCGTCAATGCGGTGCGACCAATGAGGGAAAAATATGACCTCAGGATTAATAGAAGTCAGATTTTCTATCGTTAGATCTTCCTTGGAAGTAATCAGGACAAAATCCCGTCCAGTCCGCGCAGCAAGGCGCTCCGCCATCCCTTCGTTCCAGGAACGACTCGTCGCTAAAACATAGACTCTTTTATTCTGATTACCGGACATCATCACGCTCTCAAGGAAGAATCATTATTGAAGTGGCTTGGCGCCGCCTCTGGGCCACGATAGAAAACCAAGTCGTTGTTTTTACCTTCGGTCATCGTAAATCCCAAGCTTAAAAATACGGACCGGGAGGTTTCGTTGTCTGTTTTCACTTCTGCTCGCAATCGTACCGGCTCGATTTTTTCAAACAGCTTTGAACCGAGTGAAACCAGCCTCGAACCCCATCCCCTGCCGCGAACCAATGTGTCGAGCGAATAGTCGATTCTGGCCTCAGTTCCTTCCTTATCGAATCGGATCTGTCCGACCGGCAGCCCCGCAGCATCAAAAACATACAAGTGGCTGTCTGAGTCATTCAGTTTTTTTGTAAACCATTCTTGATGGGTGACCCAAGGGATGGTCTCTGTATGTATGGCGCTTTTTCGTACTTCTGGATCGTTTGCCCAGTTGAAGTAGCTCACCACATCCTCTTCGCACGCTGCGCGGAGGCGGGTGTGAGCCGTGTCAGTCGGCAACATGACTTCCCGAATCCGCGATGCTCCGAGTCCGTCGACCAGGAGTTGATTTTGTAAGCTCATCTCAGTCAGGCGGCTGGGTTTGGAGACCCATCCAATGATCGCTTTTGAAAGGCTTTCAGCGGAGACTTCTGAAGAATGGCCAACATAGTGAATAAGTTGCGCCGCAGCGAGCGCTTCAGCCGCAGGACGCTGATTGTCGGCAATCGTCACCACGAGGGTGGGGAGGCCTAAGCACATCCGCTCCCAGGTCGTTGCGCCACCTGCTCCGAGGGCCAGATCCGCCTGCGCCATCAAATCGGCGAGGGAGGGTCGCGACCGGTGGAGGGTGGTATCGGGCCTTTTCGCTGCTTGCCGTTGCAATGCTTCGCCATGCGGGTAGTTTGCCCCGACCACAAGATCCACGGTCAAATGGCGGAGTTCAGGATTTGACAAGGCTGTCAGTGTCAGTCCGGTCATATTGTCCGGATCGGTGCCGCCAAAGAACGCCAAAACGCGGCGGACCTCTCGATCATAGGGGAGAAGGGTTTGCCTGTAGGCTGCATATTCGGGTCTCAAAAGCGCATAACGCGGCCCCACCAGCCGCTTGCAATGACCCGGCGCCCGCTCCGCGTAGCGTCGCTCGCCCTCTGCGGAATAGTTTTGGTCCAACAGCAGGTCGCATTCGTGAGGACGGTTGGCCAGATCGTCAATCACCATCTGCTTTCCGGCATAAGGACGCAGCCGTCTCTCCCAATCGCGATCCAACCCATAGTGATCCACCACCAGCCAATCCGGCTTTTCGCCTTTGAGCGCTTCAATGGTCTGTCCGGCATCTTCGGCCTGTGTCACCCCTAACCAGGCGGCGTAATCTTCGCCAGGCGGGGTATCGCCCGTTTTCGGGGCGGGCAACACCGTGATGGGGATGGCTTTTTGCTGCAGCAGAGGGATGAGGTGACCCGTCTGCTCCCGGCAGATGAAGTGCGTCTGCGCGCCGCGCTCGCGAAGGGCTTCCGCCAGGGTGAGGCACCGCATCAGGTGACCGGTTCCCATTCGGGTAGAAGCATCAACACGAAAGACGATCTTCATGCCAATTGTCTCCCTAAGATGAATGCTTCGGCAGCATCCGTACCCACTGTCGCGCCGCGCCATCGCGCCAGATGCTCGACCCCTTTCCTGGAACGCGGGTGCGGCCAGGCCCGGAGTTCGGCGGCATAGGCGTCCAGCGCCGTAAGCTTGCGGTCGAGCGTTCCCGAGATATCGACAAACCAGTTGGGCGCGAAAGCCGGTGCGCTGCCGGGCAGTTGCCATTCTGTGCTGGATGGCACTTCAAAACAGAGAACGGTCTTGACTGGATGCCCGCTCTGCGGCCGACAGGCCGTGACGACCGCTTCGTGGGTAAGCCGGTGGTCGATGTTGACATCGCCCGCGTGGTGAGTGAAAACCGTGTCGGGCCGGTGCTCGGCAATCCGTCCCTCCACCGCCTTGATGATGTCGAGCAGCGCAATCGTGTCCATGCGATTATCGGGGAAATCACCGAAGGAGACCAATTTCACGCCGAGAATGTCGCAGGCCTTTCGGGCTGCGGCACGGCGGACGTGAAGTTCTTCCTGCTGCATTACTTTATCTCCAACTCGTGAAAAGACACCATCGGCTAAGAAGGCGACACAAACGATTGCGCCTTGACCGGCCAACTTGGCGAGGGTCCCGCCACAGCCGAGGACTTCATCGTCAGGGTGAGCGGCGACGACAAGAATGGAGTTCATCATCAATTCAGCCTCTTAAAACCGCTATGACAGACGGGCCCTTTAAGGAGTTTCATCACGTCACGTCCCTCTTCGCATTCTTTGATCGACGCAAACACCGGATCGAGCGCATCAAAAAATTTGGCAACAACCTCCGGCGTATGCTCAGTGCAGACATAGACGCTCGTTCCGGCCAGATATCCCTTGGCCAACATTTCCTGGGTGATGAGGGTTTTATAAGCCAGCGCGTTCGGGCCGTTGAAGGAGAAACCGGTCAGTGCGGGTAAGCCGTTGGTGGTGATCGAAAGCCGATGCTGGTCGGCCAGGGCGTTCCACCTGGCGGTAATGTTTCGCCCGGTCTGAGTAATCTGCTCCCAAGACTTCTCACGCTCCATTACCTCCAGAGTTTTGAGTGCGGCCGTAGGTCCGATCCGCTCGGTCCAGAAGGTGCTGCTGATGAAGGTGGTCTGTGCGGCCTCCATGACTTCGCGTTTTCCGATGGTGGCGGTAATGCCATAGCCATTGCCCAAGGCCTTACCGAACATGGCCATGTCGGGTTCGACGCCATATTGCTTGTGCAGGCCGCCGAAGGTTTGGCGAAATCCGGAAGTGCATTCGTCAAAAATCAGCACGATGCCACGCTCGGTGGCGAGTTGCCGCACCTTGTGAAGAAAGTTGTCTTGCGGGCCCTGGTTGCGCACCACTTCCATCTTAATCACGCCGATATCATGGGTTTTGACCAGAGCGTCCAGCTCCGCAAAATTGTTGTAGTTAAAAGGGAACACGGTGCCACGCAGGTTTTGCGGGACACCGTTCGGCGCCAAGCCGGGCAACAGGTGACCGGCGAGGTTCTTGTCGTCGCCGAGGTTGGCCGACAGATACCAGTCGTGCCAGCCGTGATAGCCGCAGATCGCCACTTTGTCCTTACCCGATGCGGCCCGGGCAATGCGGATGGCGATGGCATTGGCCTCGCCGCCTGTTCGTGCAAGGCGCACCATCTCCGCCCAAGGGTGTATTTCGACCAACTTCTCGGCCAGATAGACTTCTTCCGGACAATTGAGAGTGGACATATTGCCGGCATCAATCGTCCTGCGGACGGCATCATCGACTTCCGGATGGCCGTATCCCAGGATGTTGGTGCCGATCCCCATGATCGACATGTCGATGTATTCGTTGCCGTCCAAATCCCACACCTTGCAGCCTTTGCTCCTGCTGAAGTAGGCCGGCCATTGATCCGGGAGGAACATCTCGGCACGCTTGGAGAGGAGCATGCTGCCGCCGGGAATGACCTGTTTCGCCCGTTTCCAAAGTTTTTGGCCTTTTCCCATGGTCGTTCCTTCGTTGCGGATGATGTGTTGGTTGATGTTAAAAATGTCCGGCTTTTGGTGTTGTAACTGGAGCACTTCAGCCCAAGTAAAGTCGGTGCGGGGATGAAAATATTGAAACACTTTTTCAATCACAGCGAAGTCAGCCGGTTCATCCACGGTCCAGCGCATCCCGGAGAAATCTTGGCTGTGCTTCATGGAGGCGGTTTTGAAGCGCCCCGGTTCGCGCAGGTAGGGGGTGACATGCTCACGATCAAAGGGTTTGCTGGTTTCTTGACTGGCTTGCTCCAGCGCATTGAAGGAGCAGACTTCGATATCCAATCCGTCCGGGTAGGTCGGTGGATCGACATTGCTGAAGTAATCGACCCCTGTCGCCTTGAATCGGCGAACGACTTCGTCTACCAGCTGCGGGTCGACCAAGGGACAGTCGCCGGTAATACGTACAACCACATCGGCCTGGTGCGTCCTCGCGGCCTGTACAAAGCGGTCGAGCACATCATTTTCACTCCCTTGTTCGCAGGCGTAGCCGAGCGTGCGGACATGGTCGATCAGCGGTTGGTTGTGCTTGTCGATCGAGGTGGCGACTACGATTTGATCTACCTCTTTCGCCTGCGACAGGCGCGAGAGCAGCAACTCAATCATGGGGACGCTGCCGATCGGCTTCATCACCTTATTCGGTAAACGGGTGGAACCCATGCGGGCCTGGACGAGCGCAACGACCTTCATAATTGGCACCAACGGGCTGGGTTAATCAGGTTCTCTGCGTCGCAATGCAAGTCGGGCAAATCAACGGGTGCGATGCGGGTCGCTGCATTGATCATTTGCTCCAGTTGGTTCACACTATCCGCACCCACGACGACACGGTCAATTTCAGGAAATGAGAGCGGGTACGCCAAGCATGCCTGGACTGCCAAGGCGGTATCGTGCGCAAGCCAATCGTGCCATTTGCTCCACAAGTCAGACCAGGGCGCAAATTTATCCGGGAGGGTTGCCGGGGGCATCAACAACAAGCCTTGCAAGAAGGCCGAACGGGTGTGGATCTCAACGTCTTCATCCTTCAGCCGTTGCAACCAGCCGGTTCTGTGCAAGCGACGATCCACAAGATTAAAAGGGGCTTGCACGAGATCAAAACGGTATCGCGAGGTGAGCACTTCTAATTCGCTCGGAGCGTAGACGGAGACCCCCACCTTTTGCACCTGCCCGGTTTCTTTCAGGCGTTGCAAGGCTTGATAAAGCGCTTTGCCCTCTGCCCCAAGCAATTGCTGGGGGCGATGCAGCAGCAGGCCGTACACCGCACGTACGCCAAGGCGGGAGAGCGATGCGGCAACTTGTTCTTGAACCCAATCGTTTATATCAGCACAACCGTTGGGCATGGCGGGTAGCTTCGTCACCAGCTTGAAGCCTTGGGCGCCGACTTCACCCAGGCAGAGTTCGCTTTCTCCGTAGGCGATGGCGGTATCGATCGTGTCGATACCACTTTCCGCCGCCAATTGCAGCATCGCCTTAGCTTCCGACCGAGTGACTTGGCCATTTTTATTGGCGATACCGTAAGGGAGGCCGAATTGGGCGGTACCGAGCGCGAGTCTCATCATTGGATTGTTTTCTGGATTGTTTTCTCCAAGACATGCACCACATGATCCTGCTGTTCGTCGGTCAAGCCGGGATATATTGGCAAGCTAATCGCTTCTGCGTAATACTGCTCCGCCGTCGGATATTGCCCGGACTTGAAGCCGAGCCGCTCGTAATAGGGTTGCAGGTGCACCGGAATGTAATGCAGGTTCACGCCAATCCCTGCGGCGCGCAGTGCTTCGAACACCTCGCGATGGGTTTTGCGGATTTCGCCGAGCTTGAGACGAATCACATACAGATGCAGCCCGGAGTAACCGTCCGGGTGCTGCCAGGGTGTGTTGATTGGCAAGCCGGCCAGCCGTTTGTCATATCTTTCGGCAATAGCATGTCGTTTGGCGACAAACTCATCCAGCCGCTGCATCTGGCTCAGGCCAAGCGCGGCCTGCAGATCGGTCATGCGATAGTTAAAACCGAGGTCGATCTGTTGGTAGTACCAAGGGCCGTCCGGTGCGTGGGTCATGTCCGCTGCGTCGCGGGTGATGCCGTGGCTGCGCAGACGTTGCATTCGTTTCGCCAATTGTGCGTCCTGGGTCACCGCCATCCCACCTTCACCGGTGGTGATGATCTTGACCGGGTGAAAACTGAACACGGTGATGTCGCTGTAGCGGCCATTGCCGATCGGCTCGCCCCGATATTTGCCGCCGATAGCGTGCGATGCATCTTCGATGATCTTGAAGCCATATTTCCGGCTCAACGCGTGAATGCCGACCATGTCACACGGTTGGCCAGAAAGGTGCACCGGGATCACCACTTTGGGCAGCCGGCCTTCTTGCTTGGCCTGTGCCAGCTTTTTGGCGAGGCAATCTACGCTTAGGTTGTAGGTCTTGGGATCGATATCGACAAAATCGACCTGCCCGCCGCAATAGAGCGCGCAGTTGGCGCTGGCAACAAAGGTAATGGGGCTGGTCCAGACCCAGTCGCCTGGCGCCACGCCCAACGCCAGGCAGGCGATATGCAGAGCACTGGTCGCACTGTTGGCCGTCACAGCATACTGCGCGCCGCAGTAACCGGCGACGGCCTGCTCAAAGCATTCCACCGCGGGTCCCTGCGTCAGCCAATCGGACTTCAAGACCTCAACAACCGCCTGAATGTCTTCTGGGGATATCGATTGCCTTCCATAGGGGATAGAAAACGTGCTCACGCCTTCTCCATTAAACTGTAAAGCTGGGATCCACATGCGATTTGATCAGAGCCCGGATTTGCTCAACGGTCAACCACTCCGGATTTGTTCCACTCTGATATCTAAAACCCGGCTGGCAGAACTTCCCATCAAACTTTTGCATAAATTCATTGATATTCCACAACTGTAAAGAGGGGAGGATGACGAAATATTTGCTAAACTCAATGGTGTTGGCAGCATCCGTTTCGGTAATCATTTCTTCATGGAGTTTTTCTCCCGGCCTGATTCCCGTCATTTTTCTTTGTGCGCCGGGAGCAATCGCTTCCGCAACATCGGTGATCCGATAGCTTGGTATTTTAGGAACAAAAATCTCTCCTCCCCACATATTTTGAAGCGCATAGAGGACAAGCTTTACGCCTTCTTCGAGGACGATATTGAACCGGGTCATTCGGTCGTCCGTAATCGGCAGCACATTTTCCTTCCGCTTTGCCAGAAAAAAGGGAATGACACTCCCTCGACTCCCCATGACATTCCCATAACGGACCACTGAAAACTTGATGTCGTGTTTCCCTTTAAAGTTATTTGCGGCGACGAAGAGCTTGTCGGAGCAAAGTTTCGTGGCGCCGTAAAGGTTGATCGGAGCGGCAGCCTTGTCCGTACTCAGGGAGACGACCAGCTTAACGCCGCGGTCGATAGAGGCCTCGATCACGTTTTGTGCGCCAAGCACATTAGTTTTAATCGCTTCAAAGGGATTATATTCCGCGGCGGGAACTTGCTTCAGGGCGGCGGCATGGATGACGATATCGATGCCCTCCATCGATCTGGATAACCGCTCTTTATCACGCACATCCCCGATAAAGAAACGAATCTGAGGATAAACGCTCTCCGGCCACTGCTGGGCCATCTCATACTGCTTCAGCTCGTCGCGCGAGTAGACGACAAGACGTTCAATTTCCGGATGCTTCAGTAAGATGGTTTCAGCAAATTTCTTCGCAAATGAACCGGTCCCGCCTGTAACAAGAATTGATTTTCCTTTTAGCATTTTAGTGCCCCAAGATTCCATATATGTTGAGGATACCCTACGAACAGTCGGTGTCAAGAAGAAAAAAAGGGGCTCCCTCTCTGTTTTTCAGCCACCCATCCTGGATGCACTGAACCATTTTCTCAACCTACCTTCAACTGAAGGTCACGCTTATCATTTGACTGTCGAGTCTTCGTCCTTCCGAGGAATTCCATAAAAAACGCCAAGAAGGCGGAGGCAAAGGCCGCAGAGAAAATCGACAGGAGAACGATCTGTTTCCTCTTCGGTTTGATTTTTCTCTCAGACGCTTTTGCCGCATCCAATACCTGAACCGTCGGGCTGTCCTTGGCTTCCTGTATTCGCGCCATTTCGTACTGTTGTGTTAAGAGCTCATAAAGGGTCAGCTGAATTTTTGCTTCTCGCAAGAGCCGCGCAAATTGGAGCGACAAATCGGGAATCCGCGAAGTGGGGATAAAGATACTTTTAGGCGCGGAATGACCGCCTTTTTTCCCTTCTTCCATCTCCTGGAGACCTTGGCGTAGTTCTCCTATCTGAGATTTTAATATCTCAGCCTGTGGGTTATTCGGCGTCGCATAAGAGAGGAACGTTTGCAGTTCCACCTCTTTTGCCATGAGCTGGCCCCTCACTGCTCCAATCGCTTCAATGATGGCCTTCGATTGATCATCCAGCTTAACGGCGCCATTCTTATTCTGAAATTCTTTTACCGCTTCCTCGGTTCTTGAAAGTCCGTCTTGCGCTTCCCTGAGCCTCTTCTCTATAAAGGTCCTCATGCGTCCGCCGGATGTCATCACGATACTTTTATTGATCCGATCCAACTCTTCGACAAAGGCATTTGCCAAGAGGGCAGCCTGGGTAGGATCTTTATTTTCAACGGTAATCGAAATAATATCTTCTTTTGATTTTTTAACACTGACCATTTGACCCAAGATATTCCTGGCATCCTCAATTGTTGCTGCTTCAAAGCTTTTCACCAGATCAAAGCGGGTAATAACAGCATCAAAAATGCTCCGGCTTTTCAAGATTCCCACCCACAAATCAGCAGGAGATTTAAGCCCCAAGAAACCGCCGGCCATACCGCCAACCCCCCCAGCCAGCTGAGAGGCGGCTATTCCCGCACCCAGCGAACTCTCCTGCTGCGGAGGCAAGATGCTGGTGGTGGAGGCATAAATCTTCGGAAGCAGGAGGCCGGCGACGATCGACAGGATAAAGGCCGCTCCCACAATCAAACTGATCAGCTTCTTCCGCTTCACCAACACCCGCCAGTAGTCGAGCAGGTTTATTTCGTCCTCGTGAGAAGGGGAACGTGAGACGTGAGAGGGGTTTTGATTATCTGGCATTTTGTTTGTCCGTAGGAAACCGGATGGGTCCCAGTAGTTTGCTTTTTAATCTTTCGATCTCTGCAAAAATCTCCTCTTGGACCAAGTATCTATTCCAAATAGGGACAGCCACCATTTTCCTTCACTCCAAAATCTCTTTAAACCAATTCCGCATTTTCAGCGCCTGATCCGCATTTTCCCTTGTGGGTTCTCCGATTTGGCAACAATCCCAGATCAGGCAGACCCGCGAGATCGAGGAGTTCGGTTAAAATAAGTTCTAGCGCGAAAAGTTACGGCGCTCAACCATAAAACAAGAGCCCGCTAGGCCAAACGGATGATTTGATTCAAGCGCTCACACACCTGCGCAAACAGGCCACCCGACAATTCCCCGCGCGGGTGGGGTTTGGCGCCGCGCAAACGCCAGTCGAAGGACTTGGGTTGGTGACAGAGCACATAGCTGGTCTGCCCTGTCTTGCGCCCCTTGGCCTGCCCGACTGCCACGGCAAAAGGGTTGTCGGCGTTGTATTCCGCCGTGGTCATGGGCAACCCGATGACCAGCGAAGTTTTCGCGTTGAAGATGCGCGGCGAGAGTACCAAAAAGGGATGAACGTCGCGCATTTCCTGCCCGACCTGCGGGTTACAGTCGATCCAGATAATGTCCTGGCGATCTGGCATCCAGAGGCTACGTTTTTCCTGGGCGGACTGCTTTGTGGCTACCACCGTTCTGCCCCGATGTCTTTACTCACCATGACTTCACCGCCGTGCCGCGCCGGATCAAAGCGCGCCAGCCGTTGCTTTAATGTAAGCGGGGCATCGGTGACCGGTGTGATGACCACTTGCCCACCTTCCACCGAAACACGAACCCGCTGGTCGACGCGCAGATGCGCCTTGCGGGCGACTGCCGCAGGCAAGCGAACACCCAGGCTATTGCCCCACTGCTTGATATCGAGAACGGCTTCGGTCATGATTCACTCCTAAAATTGAGATGTATAAACGCAAGTATAAACAATGCGGCATGCCACCGTCAACCTCAACCTCAACCTTGGCCTCAGCCTTCGCCTTTGATCGTCAAAACGCCACGATCAACACCCCGGCGGTCACGGCGATCTGGTAGAGGATCTGCGTGATGTCCTTCACCTCCCGAAGCCAGGCGACCCGCTCGGTTTTCTCCGGAACAACGATCGTATCGCCGGGATCGAGATTGGAAGACATGAAACCGCCGCCGAAGAATCCCCCCGCCTGGTTCTTCGAGGTGGCGGTGCCGTCGACTTTGAGAAGATAGGCCTCATCGTCGTTGGCGTTCTCCGTCATGCCGCCCGCTTTTTTAATGTAGCTCGCCACCGTCGCTTTTTTATTATAAATAAAAGCGGTCGAGTTGTAGACCGCGCCGATCACCTGGACCTGCTGCGGCCTCTCGGGGATAAAGAGGACGTCTCCCTCCGCCAGCGGAAGATCGGACGCGGAGTCCTTGAACGCGTCGAGGGGCGCCAGGGCAAGGCTGATCCTTCCCATCGCTTTGGCGGCCCGCATCTTTGCGATGAGGGCGCGCTTCTGCTCCATGGCCGCCGTTTGCTGCAAGGCCGCCTCCGGCGTCAGAGAGGCCTCCATCGATTGAGCAGACTGGGAAAGGAGCTGCTGTTCCAGGCGATCGATCGAATCGTTGAGCTGCCGCTGCTGAAGGGCCCGGACCGATTCGCGGGTGAAGACGGCCCCTTTCAGATAGGCATTCTCCGTATATCCTCCGGCCCGTGCAATCAGCGACGAGAGGGTCTCCCCTTTCTCACTGGTGTAGGTCCCCGGAAAACGGACCTCTCCCTGGACCTGAACCGTTCGGTAGAGATGCCACTCGGGAACGGCCCGGACGAAAAGGAAGTCGTCCTCGCGAAGGAGAAGATCGTGCTGAAGCTCTTTCTCCAGAGCCTTTTCCAGGTTGACGATGATCTTTTCCACATGGGGTCCCTCGGGGGTCGGCGCGATCCGCGTCATCTCCGCCTCATTCTTCATCGCATGCCGCTTCAGGCCGCCGGCCAATTTGATCAGATCGGACAATCTCATATTCGGCCGGAAGTCATAGCTCCCCGGTTTGTTGACCGCCCCGGCGACCCGCGCCTTCTCATTTTCCATCAGGTCCCACCGATTGAAGACGACGAGCGTGTCATGCGGCATCAGTGGAATGTTCTCCGACGCGTCCCCTTGCAGAAGGAGCTTGCCGGGGTGGAAGGAAAAGTATTCCTTGTGATGATCCGGGGGAATCAGACGCTCGATCAAGGCGAAGTCCCAGAAGGTGTCGGGGAGAAGTTCCTCCGGCCCTTTGATCAGGTCCTTCACCCGGAGCCCCTCCCGCCACTCGTAGACGCCGGGGCGAACCAGGTTCCCCTTTAATTCGATCGCGTTGGTCACTGCCTCGATAATGGAAAAGATTTTGACCAGATCGCCGTCCTTCAACGGGATCTTGCGGTCCGGGGCGAGTTCTTTTAGATTGAGGTCTAAAACGATCTTGGCTTGGTTGTCGAAGATCCGCTCGATCTGAATCCGCTGCAGATAGCCGGTGGCGGCGATCCCGCCGGCCATTTCAATGAGCCCATGAAGGTCGATCTCCTTTCCGGCCTCATAGATCGCCGGGGATTTGACATTGCCCGCGATTCCAACCAAAGGACCGACGGGAGGGATGAAGATCACATCTTCCGGCATCAATCGGATGTCTTTCGTTTTATCTCCCTTGAGCAGAAAATCGTAAAGATCGAAATGGACGACGGTCTCCCCATTGCGCTTTACCTGGATGTCCCGCAGCGATCCGGCCTTGCTCGGCCCGCCCGCGGCAAAGAGGGCGTTGATGAGGGTCGAGAGGGAGGAAAGGGTATAGCTCCCCGGCCGTTGCGCATTTCCGACCACAAAGTTGGTGATCGATCGAAGCCGCCCCATGCCGACGTTCATCCTGACCTCGGAAGGTTTGTAATACCGGCTTAACTCCCGTTCCAGGAAGAGCTTTGCCTCGGAAAAAGTCAGCCCGGAGAGAAAAAGGACGCCGAGCGGAGGGAGGCGGATCTTTCCCTCGCGATCGATCTCCGCCGTGTGCTCGGCGCTGAACTTTCCCCAGAGGGTAATCTGGAGTTCGTCGCCGGGACCGAGAAGATAGTTGGGGCCGACGGGAATCATGTCGGCGGGGGCGAAGGTGACCGGGAACCGCTCGAAGAGGTCGTAGCCGAACTGTCTGATCTCCTTTGAAAAGGCGAGATGGCTCTTTCCCTGAATATAGGCCTCGAACGGTGAGAGGGCGCGTTCGACCGGAGGAGGGGGGATCTCGGCCTTGCCGGGCGGCGCAGGTTTCTCTGCAGGTTTTTCAGGGGTCTGCTGTTTCAGCATTTCTTTCGCTTTTTGGATTTGATCCTGTGAGAGCGCGTCTGGCGAAGGGGTGGCCGGAAGAGAGGGAGGACCCTCTTGAGGAAAAGCCGGCGACGACAGAAGAAGCGCCGCCAGGGCCACCATGAGAATCGTTGTGGTCGGGAAGCGCTTCAGGATGACTCTACAAATCAACCGGTCCATCCTAACTGTGAAAAGGGTTGGTTATACTAAGTATACTCGCGCGCCGGCGCGACACTGATGATGTGGGTGGAAAGATTATACCAGATATTTTGAAATTTAGAGAGATTGATTTTCCGCCTATTCTTAAGATGATTGCGACCAAACGGAAACACTTTTCAATCGGCTGATCTTGACTCCTTCCGATATTTGGGATATACCTGTTCAGGTTACTTTCTGGAAAGCAGATGGACTGTTGTGTTTTATCGTAGTGGAGCGCCGTGGTTTCCGTGTCTACCTCCAACCACTCCCGCGAGGTCGTTAACATAGGCTTCTAAGCTAAAATTTACGGCGTTCATTTAATCTTCCGCGCCAGGGCTTACTTTAAAAGGATATTCTCAATGGAGAACCCCATGTTCCGTTCCTTTCTGATCGGCTTTCTGATCCTCATTGGCATACCGGTTTCAACAGTTTGGGCTGAGGAAGCGGAACTTTTCCGGGCTCCCGCCACGACCTTCGGTCCGAGCGGGCTTCTCTTTACGCAATCGACCGATACCCTTTTGCCGGGGGAAATAGAGGTCGGATTCGGCGGCGCCTATGAGCATAGCAGCACCGACCCGGACTACCTGATCAACGAAGTGGCGGTCACGGTGACGTTCGGCATTTCGGAGCGGGTCGAGGTCTCCGCCCGCGTTCCATACGTTTACAACTTTGAAAGTCACGGGGTGGATAGCGCCGGGATTCAAGGAGGGGAGTTCTCATTGAAGGGGCGCCTTCTGAATCAGGGTGATTTCCGTCTTCCCGCCGTCGGTTTTTCCCTCACCTACTTCACGCCGCTTGGAAGCAACCTCCATGAATTTGATGCCGTCGAATTCTGGGGGTTGAAGGGACTCTTTCTGACATCCGCCCAAGTTGACCTCTCTCCTTCAATTTTCGACCACTATTACGCCGGCCTTTACGCCGATGGGGGAATTTTTATTCGAGACCTCGGTAAGCCGACTGAAGAGAAACACGTATTAATCGATCTCGGAATTGCCTTCCCCCTCGTCGAATCGCGCCGGGTGCAGCTCATTCTCGAAGCGAACGCCACACTGAGGAACGAAATGCCGCTGGAGGGAAATTACACGGCGCTGACCGCCGCGCTCCGGTATGTGGCGCCTTCTTTTAGCCTGACCGGCGGGGTGCAGCACCGCCTCAAGCGGGATGAAGGAATCCAGGACACCGATCGATTCGTCTTGCAGGCAGGATACCTGTTCTGATTTCCGCTCCTACTTCAACTAATTCAACTAATACAAACCTGATGCAGTCGTAAAAAGTCGAACCCGCCAAATTTGTCATTCTGAGCAAAGCGAAGAATCTTGTATTCTCAAAGAGTTAGAGGGACCCTTCACTTCGTTCAGGGTGACAGAATAGCTTTTTACGAGACCATCAAACCTAATAAAGGAACGCCGTAATCTTTCGCTTAAAGGCTTATTTTAAATGATGTTTTGTCTGGGTAGCGGCAGACCTGCGTGTCTGGTGGCCGCCCCATTTTCTGGGCGACTGCCCGGGGGGCGCACGATTGTTTTTACGTTTGTATTAAAATTGCCAAGTCGCCGTCAGTACGCCATAGAGATTTCGTTCATTTTCAGACGAAAGGTTTAAATTCCTGATTTGTTCATAGAGCAATCGCCCTGAATAGGAAAGGCCTGTTCCCTCAGAATAAGTGACATCGCCTCCTAAGCGGCGTATCTCTTCGTGGACAGGGGAAGAAAGATGGCGGTTCTCTCCCTCAAGGTCCACGCCACCGGTCCATCGCTCCAGGAAGGGGAGGTCCATCCGAAGATAGAGGTCTTTTGCATCGCTTCCCATATGATGTCCGATGATATTCCCTCGATAGGTATAGCCGGAGTGGTAGATGGAGTGATGGTACCAGACGTCCGGAGAATTGCGCACATGATTGTTGGCGTGTTCTACCACTACCCTTAGACCTTCATACCTCCATTCCAGCCCGACAAGGAGGGCCGGCTTGCTGGGGCGGAAGCCCGCTTCATCCTCGCCTCCATATTCACCATAGAGTTCCGCTGCGTACCCTGGCAGGATTCTGCCGATGGGGAGGTCTAAGCGGAGATCCACCCCTGCCAACTCATTGACCTCGAACTTCCCGGTTTGATTGGGGTTGTTGAAATAGAGTTTTCCAATATCAATCAGCCTGAGGCCGGGCCTGCCCTCGCCGCCGAACATCGTGATCCGGGAGATTCCGATGGTGATTTCTTCCAATGGCTGATAGACCAGCCGAAGACCGAACAAGCGGGCGCGAGGAAAATCCCTATTTTCTTCCAGCCGGGTCAAGAACCCTTCGACTTCAAACTGACCCAATCGTGCCAGTATGCCGGGGAGACGAAATGGCGAAGCGGTCGCGACGTGGATCATATCGAATGGAAAGGCATTGTTGGAGAGGAGCAACGCCCCATGCCGTCCGGGCCCCCACCAGAGAGAGTCGCGCCCCGCCTTCAGCGCGATATTGAATAAAACAAGGCGGAGAGATCCCCGGCGGAAGTAAACATCCCGCCCGTCTCGTGGGGTGGTTAAGACCGGCTCGATCGCCAGGGTCAGCCGTTCTCCGAATGAAAGGCGGCTCCAAAGGGCCGCCTGGAAATTAATTCCGTCCCGCCATTCCTCCCCGAAATGGTTCTCCCGAAGACGGCGTTCCTCTCCCTCCAGGTCGACCTCGGCCAGGCTGACCTCCAGACGGGAGTCGCTTTCCGCGATGAGAGGGAATGAAAAAGAAGGGGTTGCAATCAAAATCAGGAAAGAGGCAAAAAAGAGAGAACGAGAGATATCCGCCTCCTCAAAGAGGTCAATAGAGAATAAGGCCTTACGGATCGGAGATCGAAAGGCAGGCCGAGACTAATATAGATCTAAAAAAAAATCAATAGAGGCGATGCGGGCTCGCCGGAGACTTGAAATTCCTTTCGTCGATAAAGGCCGGCCACACCACCGTTGCCGCCGTTGTCTTGACAGCCATGCCTAATGAGCGTAGTATCCGCTCCATTTCTTTGATAAGGGATATTCACCTCAAATTCGGTATATAAAACCCCGTGTCCGAAAAACCGCTCTCTCCAAAAGACAGGATCATCCTGCCGCTTGATTTTAATTCTTTTGACGATGCAAAAAAGGCCGTCAAAAAATTAAAAAATGAGATCGGCCTGTTCAAAGTCGGCCTAACCTTATATGTCAAGGAAGGGAGAAAGGTGATCGACCATCTTCAGGATCAGGTCGGCGCGGAGAGGATTTTTCTCGATCTTAAATTTAACGATATCCCGGAAACGGTGGGAGGCGTCTCATCCGTCGTCGAACGGATGGCGCCCGTTCGATTTATGACCGTCCATGCGTCGGAAGGAGAGCGGGTTTTAAAAGCGGCGGTAGAGGCCCTAAAAGAGGGGACCGGCGTCCTCGGCATCACCGTCCTCACCAGCATCACCGATTCAGAATTGCTGGGGCTCGGCTTCAGTATGACCGTCAGGGAGCGGGTCCTGATGCTGGCCGGCTTTTCTAAAAAGGCCGGCTGTGCCGGGGTCGTCTGTTCCGGGCTTGAAGCCTCTGATGTGAAGAAAAAGTGCGGTCAATCGTTTGTGGTGGTCGCCCCGGGGATTCGTCCCGCGTGGGCGATGATTTCCGGGGATGACCAGAGACGGGTGATGACGCCGGCTCAGGCGGTTAAAAGCGGCTCCGATTACGTCGTGATCGGAAGGCCGATCCATCGCGCTGCGGATCCCGTCGGCGCCGCGCAAAAGGTGGCCGAAGAAATCGAAGAGGCCCTTCACGATCTTCCTGCCGGGCCGTAATCTCGGCGGCTTTCCGCAAGTCCTTTCTAAAAAAGAGTTTCATCCTCACCTCTTTTCTCCCATTTGAAACGGCCGGATCATAGATGCTATAATTTTTTATGGTTCATCGGCCGGGTCGATTGAAATTGTCTAAGCAGCCATCCGTTATAAAAGCGATCGAGATGCCGTGGCGTCTCGGTCTGGGGGCGGAACTCGCGGGTGAGGGGGTGCGTTTTCGTGTCTGGGCGCCGAAGTGCCAACAGGTGGAGGTGGTGATTGACGGGGGAGAGGGAAAAGCGTTTCCTCTTCTTCCGGAAAAGAACGGCTATTTTTCCGCCGCCGTCAAAAACATCGGCGCCGGCGTCCTCTACCGATACCGGTTAAACGGCAAGGAGGCCTTTCCCGATCCCTGCTCCCGGTCTCAGCCTCAGGGACCTCACGGACCATCCATGGTGGTCGATCCGAATTCCTACCGGTGGCGCGATTCGGAGTGGAAGGGGGTGGCCCTTCCGGGGCAGGTGATTTACGAACTGCACGTGGGGACCTTTACGGAGGCGGGGACATTGGAGGCGGCGGCCTCGGAGTTGGAGGAGTTGAAATGCCTTGGAGTCACCCTCATCGAGTTGATGCCGCTTGCGGAGTTTCCCGGCCGGTGGAACTGGGGCTATGACGGGGTCGATCTTTATGCGCCGGCCCACGTTTACGGCCCTCCCGATTCGCTGAAATATTTCGTCGACCGCGCGCACCTGCTCGGGCTGGGAGTGATCCTCGATGTGGTTTACAATCATTTCGGGCCGGATGGGAACTACATGAAGGCGTACAGCGACGATTACTTTACCGACCGGTATAAAAACGATTGGGGCGAGGCGATCAATTTTGACGGGCCGAACTCGGAGCCGGTCCGGCAATTCTTCATTCAGAACGCCTGTTATTGGATTTCGGAGTTTCATTTCGACGGACTTCGTCTCGACGCGACCCAGAGTATTTACGACTCGGGACCCGACCACATTCTGGCGGCGCTTTCCCGGCGGACGCGAGAGGCGGCCGGCTCCCGGAAAATAATCCTCACCTCTGAAAATGAGCCGCAGGATGTCAAGCTGCTGGCGCCCGTCGAAAAAGGAGGCTACGGCATCGACGCCCTTTGGAGCGATGACTTCCATCATTCGGCGCGGGTGGCGTTGACCGGGCGGCGGGAAGCCTACTATACCGATTACAAAGGAGAGGCGCAGGAGCTTCTCTCCCTGGTGAAGCGGGGCTTCCTTTATCAGGGGCAGTACTATCAGTGGCAGAAAAAAGAGAGAGGCGCCCCCGTGACCTCGGAGCCGGCCGCGGCCTTTGTCTTTTATATCCAGAACCACGATCAGGTGGCGAACCACCCGAAGGGAGAGCGGATTCATCGGCTGGTGATCCCTTCCCGCTGCCGCGCGATGACGGCCCTGATGCTGCTGGCCCCTGAGACCCCCCTCATTTTCATGGGGCAGGAGTTTGCGGCCTCATCTCCCTTTCTTTACTTTGCCGACCAGCCGCCTGAACTCGGGGTGAAGGTCTACGCGGGAAGAAAGGAATTTTTATCCCAGTTCCCAAGCTATGCCACGCCGGAAGCCCAGAAGGAGATTCCCAATCCCTGCGAAGAGGCGGCCTTCTTGAAATCGAAATTGAATTTTGCAGAGCGGAAGCGCCACGGCGAAACATACCGCCTGCATCAGGATCTGCTCCGGATCCGGCGGGAAGATCGGGTGATCGGCGCGCAGGCGCGCGAAAAACTCGACGGAGCGGTCTTAAGTTCGGCGGCCTTTGTGGTTCGCTTCTTCGGCGAAGAGGGGGACCGTCTTTTGCTGATCAATCTGGGGGCGGATCTGGAATATGCCCCTTCCCCCGAGCCTCTGTTGGCGCTCCCGGCAGGGAGCGCCTGGGAACTCGCCTGGTCGAGCGACGATCCCCGCTATGGCGGGTCGGGACGGATGCATCCTTATCAGGATGGGAAATGGCGGCTGTCGGGCGGCAGCGCGATCCTCCTCTCCTCGGAAAAAGGAGCGCCGTGGTTTCCGTGTCTACCTCCAAGTGGAACGCCGCCGAGTAGGTCGGCTCTGGAATCATGGCCTTGATAACTTTGCGCGTTAGGGCTTATTTTAACCACTCCCGCGAGGTCGTTAACATAGGCTTCTAAGCTAAAATTTACGGTGTTCATTTAATCTTCCACGCCAGGGCCTATTTTAAACGGAAAACGTTCGAGCATGCGAGGAACGATCGATGAATCCTGAAGAGACAAAAGTGGAAGCGCCCACCTGGGTCTTTCCCTGGCGGCCGGGGGACGACCCCTATTTTCTGATCACGCGCGAGTGGCTGGTGACCAACGGGTTGGGGGGATATGCCTCCGGAACCCTTCTTGGCATCCCGTCGCGCCGGTATCACGGCTTCTTTGTTCCCAACCTGCCCGCCCCCCGGGGGCGAACAATGATCGTCCCCCGGCTGGATGAAGAGGTCGCCATCGGGTCCCGGAAAGTGCGGCTCTGCGGCGCCCAGTTTTCCGACGGCAAAATCGACGGGGAGAGCCCTCTTTTTTTGAAGGAATTCCGGCAGGAGTGGCAAACGCCCACCTGGCTTTTCGAGATCGACGGCCACCTCATCGAGAAGCGGGTCTGCATGCCCTACCTTCAGAATACGGTGTACGTCGATTACCGGCTGATTCGCGGCGGACCGATCCGGCTGAACCTTCGGCCCTTTGTGACCTTCCGCGGCCACGACGGTCCCCTCGGTTGCCCGCCCGACTGGCCTTTCACCTTAACCATGACCCATGGGCGGTACGAGGTCCGTCCTTTTGAAGAGGCCGTGCCGTTGAAACTGGCCCTGCGTCCCCAGCGGGGAACCTTTGTGGCGGAAGAGGCGGTTAGCAGGGAGGTCCTCTATCAGGTCGAACGTCACCGGGGCCATGACCACTTGGAAGACCTCTTCAGCCCCGGCTATTTCACCGTCGAAATTTCAGAGGGGGAATCGATTGCGATGGTGGCGAGCACGGAGGCCTGGGAGCTGCTCGATCTGGCGGCCCCTGCCATTTTCGAAGCGGAGCAAAAACGCCTTCGGAAACTCCTGGCGCTGGCGCCGAAGGTTGCCCAAAACAGCGTGGCGGCCCAGTTGGTCCTCGCCGCCGACCAGTTCATTATCCTTCCCGGAAGCCGCCTGGGGGAAGACATCCTGGCCCGCGCCTCCGGGGATGAAGCCCGGACGATGATTGCCGGCTACCACTGGTTTACCGATTGGGGGCGCGACACCATGATCAGCCTGGAAGGGCTGACCCTCGCCACCGGCCGGCATCGGGAGGCGGGGGCGATCTTGCGGACATTCGGGCATTATGTCAACGAGGGCCTCCTTCCAAATCATTTTCCGGAAGGGCAGCGGACGGCGCTCTACAACACCGTCGATGCCACCTTCTGGTACTTCCATGCCGTCGATCGCTACTATCAGGCGACCCGGGACCGGGAAACCTTAAAGGCGCTCTATCCGGTCTTCAAATCGATCATCGTGCATCATGTGAAGGGGACGGTTTTCAATATCGGCGTCGATCCGGCGGACGGGCTCATCCGGGAAGGGGCGGAAGGGGTCGCGTTGACCTGGATGGATGCCAAGGTCGACGGCTGGGTGGTGACCCCGCGCCGCGGCAAGCCGGTGGAGATCCAGGCCCTCTGGTATAACGCGCTTCGGCTGGCCGCGGCCTGGGGCGATGAACTGGGCGATCCCTCGGCGGAGTTCATGGAGATGGCGAGCCGCGCGTACGATTCGTTTAATGCCCGCTTCTGGTTTGAACCGGGGGGGTATCTTTTCGATCTGATCGATGGAGAAGAAGGGGATGATACGAGCCTCCGGCCCAACCAGATCTTTGCTTTCTCCCTCCGCTTTCCGATCCTGCAGGAACGCTACTGGCGGCCGGTGCTCGATGTCGTATCGGAGCGGCTCCTCACCCCCGTCGGCTTGAGAAGCCTCGATCCCCGGCATAAAGATTACAAGCCCCGCTATGACGGAGATTTAAGGGCCCGGGACGCCGCGTATCACCAGGGGACGGTCTGGGCCTGGCTGATCGGCCACTACTTCGACGCCTGGCAGCGGGTCCACGGCGATGCGGATAAGGGTCTTAGCCTGCTTCGAGGGTTTGAATCGCACCTTCGGGATGCCGGCGTCGGGACCCTCAGCGAGATTTTCGACGCGGAGCCCCCCTATACTGCGAGAGGATGCATCGCGCAGGCCTGGAGCGTCGCCGAGGTGCTGCGGGTCCTTCTCAAAGCCGGCTCGTTCGGGGCCGCCCCATGAAGCCTTGCCAGACCAAATTCAATTCTGTCTAATAGCCACTGCACGAGGAAATGTTTGCCATGGTTTAAATTATTCGTCAGGACAAAGCAACTGATTAAATTTCAATCCTCAAACACATGGCTAAATGTCTTTTCTTGGTTACTAGCTTGATGTATGGTATAGTAATACCACTATGACAAAAGGGATCATGGTGTTTCACGAGAAGGTCGTGGAGCCGGACAACAGTATCATCGAAGTGAAAACATGGTCTGTTCCAGCCACTTCCGATAAACCCCACGGCTTTAAATATTCCCTGGTTTACATCAAGGATGGAGAGAGGGTTTTAGGATATGATAGCCATGAGGGAAGAGGAGGTCATAGACATTTTAAAGGATCGGAATCCCCTTATAAGTTTAAGAGCATTGATCGGCTCTTTGAAGTATTTTACGAAGATCTAAGGAGAATTAAGAATGAGAGTTAAGAATATTACTGTCGGCATTAAAAACCTTAAGACGGTTATGGATGAAGCAAAAGATATAATGAAGCGATTAGATGCTGGAAAGAAAGTCGTAAAGCAGAAACCAGGCATCTATTTTGAAAATATCGATACGATGCGAAAAATTATTACCGAAGAGCGGATCAGGATTCTCCATATTATTAAAACAGACCATCCGTCCTCAATATATGAATTGGCTAAAATGCTGAAACGAGATCTCAAAAACGTTTCCAATGATGTCCATTATCTCGCCCAAGTGGGCCTTCTCGAATTGGAAAAAACGAAAGAAGGAAGGGAAAAGACGACTCCTAAGGTGGGTTATAGTAAGATTTTGGTGGAAATCCCTGTGTAAAATTAGCCTATGTCCTAGTTTTACACGTATCTCGGCACAACCCCATTTTCATTCTCCTTTGGCGGATGACATTGCATTTAGCGCATTCGCTGCTTCTTTGCTTTTTCGATATAAACGACAAATTCCAAATCGGCGATTTCTAAAACGGCTCGAGCCGGTATCCGGGCGGTGGCAATGTCTCCGATGACCGACCCGATCTCCCCTTTCCTTTCTTCAATCGCTGATTTCTCAGCTTCATTGATGCTCTTTTTGGTTCGGATCAGGACATCAATCTTTGGGGAAGACTAAAAGGGGACGGATTTATTTTCTTGAGGCTGACCTGCCACAATGCCTACGGGTGTGGCCGCGCTCTTGAGCAATGTCCAGACCCCGGCGTTTAAAGACACCCGAGATCACACCCACATGAAGACCCCCGCGAGGGTCCAATCCGGTTCTCCGCTCGGGCTCATGGCACAGCCGCCCCCGCCGCTGCTGGGGGGCGGGGGTTCTTGCGTGGCTGAGCCATCGGATGGAGGGGGGCCTCCCGGCGGGATCGGTCCGCCCCCTCCCCTGTCTTCCGGCGGAGGCGGATTGACGACGGTGTTGAGCGCGGCGCTGTTGTTCTGAGCGTTCGGATCGGACGTCCCGCTGGTGACCGTTGCGGTGTTGCTAAGAACGCCCGCTTCAGAGGGGGCCACGATGATTTCGATGGTGGCGCTGTTCTGATTGTTGAGATTTCCCAAATTGCAAGTGATCGAGGCAGCGCCCTGGCAGGTTCCCTGGCTCGGATGAATCGAAAGCACGGTTGCAGGGCCGATGAGGAGATCGGAGACCACGGCAGCGGCCGCGTCCGGCCCATGATTGGTGACGGTAAGAGTATAAACCAGGTTGCTGCCGAGGGTGATCGGCCGATTACACGGCAGAAATCCATCCTTCCATCATTATCTTTCCCGATCGTCGAAAAGGTGCTGACGAACAGACCGATCACCGCAGAAGAGAATCTGGAAGGCTGGTGCTCGACTGCAAGGCGGCTCCTTGGAAGGATGCGTTCTTTATCCGGGCAAAAAAAGAGGGGATGGAGAAAGCAGGGATCTTTGAGGGCGATTATGCGCTGGTCTGTCCTCAGCCTTCCGTTAAAGAGGGAGAGCCGGTTTCAGTCGCGTTAGGAGGCGAGCTTCTGATTCGGTATTTTGTAAGGAAAAACGGCACGATCTTCCTCTGCAAAGAGAAAGCAGACCCTGCCCCGATTGAAATCCCCATCGGACAGGATGACTTCAGATTCTTAGGAAAGGTCGTGACCGTGATCCGATTCACATCAGGTCCCTTCGCTTAATCTCTCTTAATTGAACCCTCGCTTGACAATTCAAGCCTTTAACCATAGACTGGACCTCATTTGATCGCCTGAGAACGGTGGCCGACCTCTCCCTCCAGCCGAGCGCCCCTTGCGAGTCTTCATTCCGGCTTGCGACCCGCCTTAAGAAATAGGATGGTGGAATCTCTTGAAGGGCGATGCCTCTTGGTTCGCTTCGCTCACAATGCAAGAGGAGGCGGGGTTATTAGAAACGCATCGCCCGGCGGCCTGTTTAAGGTTCGGTAAGATGGCAGATCCGTTAAAAGACAAGGTTCACATCGTCGGTATTTTAGACGATGGGATCTATTCGCTTCCGCTGAAGACCATCGACCTGCTGCACCATACCGATATCCTGTTCGGAGGGGAGCGGCATCTTGCCCTCTTTCCGAACCACACCGCGAAGAAAATTCCGATCCACTCCAACCTCAAAGAAATCGCCGGGACGATTCGATCCAATCTCGGACAGTTGCAGATGGCGGTGCTTGCCGCCGGCGATCCCAATTTTTACGGCATCGCCAAATACCTGACCGGCGCATTGGGAAAAGAGGCCGTTGAGATTGTTCCCAACGTCAGCGTCATGCAGCTGGCCTTTGCCCGAATCAAAGAGAATTGGGACGACGCCTTCCTCGGATCGGTCCATGCCCGGTCGATTGAGCAGATCGTCGCGGCGGTGCGCCATGCCGACAAGGCCGGGCTTTTCACCGACGACAAGCAGACCCCCGGCGAGATCGCGAGGAGGTTACTGGAAAGCGGCATTGAGAACCGGACCGCCTATGTCTGCGAGAATCTGGGGGGAGAAGATGAGCGGATGACGGTCACCGACTTGAAAGGTCTGACCGACAGGGCCTTTTCCCCTTTGAATGTGTTGATCATCACGACGCCGGTTTCTATCGGCCAGGATAGCCGGAAACCGGAGAGATTACTGCCCCCGCCCGGTGTCGATGAAGAAGGGAGAATCTGATGCGCCCGGCAGAGGAAACGAGGGAACCCCGTCCCGCGCGGATCAGAGTGGCGGCCATCCAGATGAATGCCGCGCCTTATGAAGTGGAGAAAAACCTTCAGAAGGCCGAAGGGCTGATCGAGCAGGCGGTCTTGCAGGGGGCCCAGGTTATCGTCTTGCCGGAGCTCTTCAGCACCGGTTATTGTTATGACGAAAGGAATTTCGAGGTGGCGGAAGATCTTTCGGGGCGGACCGCCCGGTGGTTTCGTGCCATCGGGAAGAAGATGAATGTCTACCTGGCGGGAGGGATGATCGAGCGGAGTAAAAGAGCCTATTACGACACCTTGATTCTTGCCAGCCCGCAAGGCCGGCTCGTTTCCTACCGCAAGCGATGGCTGGCCCTCCAGGAAAAATGTTACTTCACGAAAGGCGAGGCCCCTCTACTCGTCGATACCCCGATCGGACGGATCGGAATCGGGATCTGCGCCGACATGTTTGATCAGAAGGTCTGGGAGCGGTTCAGGAATAAAGCGAATCTCCTGATCATCTCATCGGCCTGGCCCGACATGACCACGGGCGGTTTTCTCTTTTCCAGGAGCGCGGTGAACGCCCGGATCAGCCGAATGCCGGAGGTCCTGCCGAAGCGGTTGGCCGAGTCGCTCGGGGTGCCGGTCGCCTACTCCAATCTCTGCGGGCCGTTTCATTCGCCCCTCCCGATGGTCTATCCCTATCGTGTCTTCAGTCGTTTTGTGGGACATTCGGCCATTTACGAAAAGGGGGGAGCCGAGGTGGGAAAGCTGCAGGATCAGGAGGGGATGGTGATCGGCGAGGTCGATGCGCAGCCGATGCCGGTGCAAAGCAGGTATGTGGTAGAGCCGAGCGTCCGGTTCATGGCGCGGTTGGACCGGATTCTTCTGACCGTCCCCTGCCGGATATACCGGTGGCTGAAGCGGCCCCGGCCGCAAGATAAAGTATGGAAAAAATTGCCGCAATCACCGTAACCCGCCGAGGGATTGAGACACGGAAACATCACGGTGGCGGTGGCTGTCTTCTAAAAATCGGGGGGTTTATTGATGCGATCTCGTTTTTTTCTCATTTTGATTCTTTTTTGCGCGCTGCTGCCGTTCGGCCGCGACGCGGCGGGGGATCCGTTCGGCCGGGATGGAAATCTGGAGATGCTGGTTCGATCCAACAAGCCGGTCTATAAATTTGGCGAACCGATTATCCTGACTTTGAAGCTTAAAAATGCCACGTCGCAGCCGCTCATCGTGAATCGTCGATTCGATCCGTTCAATGACCTCAAATGGGAGCTGTTCTTAGATCCGGTCGGTTTTGTGCCGATCCTGGTCAATCCGCCGAAGCCTCTGGTGGCCGAGGATTACATCGAACTCAAATCGGGCGGAGCGATTGAAAAAGTCCTTCCCCCTCTGACAGAGATTGTCGGGCTTCCCCTCAAAAAGGGGCTCTACGGATTGCGCCTGACTTACATCAACCAGGAAAAGCCGAAAGGCCCGGAGACTTGGACCGGGGAAGTTCTTTCGAACCACCTTTCAATTCAGATCAGATCAGGGGAAAAAGCGTAATGTTGGGAGAATAAAAAAGGTGTCAGGTTGAAAAAGAAAAAACGCGGTTGCGTCCCGACTCCTTCGCCCGGTAGAGGGCCTGATCGGCCTGCGATATGAATTCCGTCGGAGTCGGTTGAGGGACGCCCCAGAGAAGGGTGCTCACCCCAAAGCTGCAGGTCAGCAAGGTGTCGTCCGGCAGCAGCCGCGCTGAAGAAGCGGCGGCCCGCAGCCGTTCGGCCAAGACAATTGCTTTTTTTCTGTCGGTTTCCGGCATCAGGATGAGAAATTCTTCTCCCCCGTAACGGGTGAGGGTGTCGTAAGGGCGCATCATCGACCCGAAGAGCCGGGCGAGATCATGGAGGGCCTGGTCACCGGCGGGGTGGCCAAACTGGTCATTGACTTTTTTGAAGTAGTCTATGTCAATCATCAGAATCGACAAGGGGTGGCGCAGCCGGGAAGCGCGGTCCATTTCCGTGACGATGATTTCGTTCAAGTAGCGGCGATTGAAAATTCCGGTCAGAGGATCGCGAACCGAGAGGTTCTTGATCTGTTCGAACGCCTGCTGTTTCTGGATGGCAATCACCGCCTGGGTTCCGAGCATGCTGAGCGCTTCCGACATCGTGGGGGTGAAGGTTCTCGGTTTGAAATCATCGGTATAGAGAATGCCGAGCGGTTCTTTTTCCGAGATCAGAGGAACGGCAATCAGAGAACAGACCCCTTCTTTAATTAAAATCGGATTGTTGAAGGAAGGGTGATCGGCAATGTTCCCGATTAGAATCGGCGCCTTTTGCGACAGGATGTGTTCGGTGAGGCCTCCGCGGCGAACAGGATAAACGGAATTGTCATAAAAGGTGGAAGAGAAACCTTTTGTCGTGACGAGAAAAAGCTCCTGCCGTTCCTTGTTATAAATCGAAAGGGAGCCGGCCGGCATTTCCGTCATCCGCATTCCGCCGGTAACGATCGCCTCAAAGACCTGATCGGGCGTCTCGGAGCGGGAAAGCATCAGGCTGATTTCAGAGAGGATCTTCTGCTCGCCGAGCCGTTGCCTGACGCGGCTTTCCTGTTCCTCCAGATCACGGATCACATCCCATAAAAGATAGGTCGCCTGGCCGGTGACGACGTCGAACGATCGCTCCGTGAGGTTGACCAGCCGGCTCCGCACTTCGGGATCGCCGGTCAACTCGAAAACCAGGTCGGTGTTGATCTTGGGTAGGATTGAAAAGGGGTCTCCGATAAAGGTCGGGATGCCGACCTCCCTCGCCAGACGAATGCCGGGCGCTTCCGGATTGAGGTCGACGATTCCGACCACCGTAAATGACTTGTAGTTTAAGAGGCGGGTCAAAACGGTTTTTCCACCCCGGCCCGCGCCAATGAGGAATATCCGTACCATGCCTGAAGTCTATCGCAAGGACGGCGGTTGTCAAGCTGTCGCCTGAGGTGATCTGAGGATTTCCAGGCGTCATTCAGCAGGATGGATCAATGACCGGTCGATCTCTTCCGGCCTTGCCAGCCGGCGAGGAGGAGCGATCCTCCGAGAACCAGGAAGGTGCCGGTCAGGCGGAAATGGGCCTTTGGATTGGGGTCGGTTTCAGGATGGAGAATCAAGCCGGCCAATCGATAGGTCCAAAAGCCGACGGTAAAGAGCGCGGAGCAGAGCAGGAGGGTATAGTCCCGGCGGTCGGCTTTTCCTCCCTTGATTCCCATCCGGATGAGAAAGCCCCCGATCGAAATAGAGACGATGGAAGTCAACAGCGTGAAGATCCGGTTCGGATCGGTTTCCCACTTCAGAGAAAGAACATAGAGCCGGAACCCCCACGAGGGGAGGATCAGGAACCCGGACATAATCAATAACGCGCGGACTTTCTTCGACATCTTATCGGTTCTCCATTCCGAACTTGGTTTCATTGCTCGATCTCTCTTTTTCAAGAGGGCTTTGCAGTTCGTCTGGCATTTTCGGCCCCCTTTTGTTTGACCAACCTCCGCATGACGGACTAACCCTCGCCAACCCGCTTGAGAACCGCTTCCCACACTCCGACAAGTCCCAATTCTGAGGCCCAATGATGAATATAATCTCGGTCGAGTTGTTTACCTTGTACATGTAGAACTCCGATGATATCGCGAAGCTGTCGTTCGGACTCCCCAATCCGAAAATACTCCATCTTTTTTACAATAACATCTTCGGGTGAGGCAAAGAACGCGTGCTCTCCATCGGGAGCTTCTAACCGGCGGCGGCGAACCAGCTCGGAACGGACAAAGGGGTCTTCTCCGGAAATAAACAGATCGATCTTGTAGCCTGAAGAGGGATGGATGATATTAAACTGCCCGTTTCTGGAAAGTGCCTGCCGTATCGCCTCCTCATCCACATGGAACTCTTTGGGATCGAACTTTGACAAAATTCCGGGGATATGTTCTGGCTTTAAGTCCACTACAATATCAATGTCGTTCGTGAGACGCGGTTCGCCATAGACAGAGGATGCAAGCGACCCGCCAATCAGATAATCGATCCCAAGCGCTTCAAATGCTTTGATTGTGTAACGGAGGAGTTCATTTTGCTCCACGCAGAATTCTCCGGGCCACCTCTTCACGAATCTGCTCCTCTCTCCACTCGGGATGCGCAGAGGCGGCTTGAGCCCACATCATTTTTCGGGCCAGACGGGCCAGATAGAAAGCGGTCTCCAGGCGCTTGGCAGGGGTCATTGCCCGCAGCACAGCGATCATCTTCTCGTCGGGGAGCTCAATTCGGTCGATGAGAGTGAGGTCCTGTTCTTTCATTTCAAGAAGATCCTTTTGTTTGTCCCGCTCACGACTCTTTGCGCCATCCCAAGAGGGTCACGGTACCACGCCTTGAGTTTCTGTGGGTCATTCGCTTTGAAGAAAATGCCGCCGATGCCGGTAACTCGTTGCATCTCTTTAACCTGAGTAATACTTGAACGAAGGTTAACTCTATTAGAGGATAAGCTCGCCAAAACGCTTTAGACTCTAATACCTTCGTCGAAATCTTCTCACGAAGTGTTTTCGTTGACTATAGGTTCTCAACATTTGGAATTTTGATTTTTTTACGGGAATATTCATCTCCTCTATTTTCTGGTTTAGTTCAGTCAGTTCCTTACGAGAACGAGCTCTCTCAAAAAGTTCCAATACAAAGGCAAACACCAAAAGTAGAAAACCAAAAATGGCATATGCCGCATTTTGTTTAAAATCGGTGATGGTGATTTCTCGATCACTTGGTAAGAGATTAAGACTGACACCAATGTTCACCAGAGTTTCATTGAATGGAGTCAAGCCTCCACCAAAGGTCCCCTCTCCAAAACGACCTTCACCAAATCCAGAGGTCTTTGCTATATCCGAAAAGCTTTCACGTAGGAGTCCATAGGATGTAAACCAAAAGCCTAAAAATTCGATTGACAAGATTAGGAAGGGTATAAACTTTAGAGGCTTACTAAGTTTCACCGTTTTTCTCTATCCATGCTTCCGAATGGTCGTGTACATACGTGTCAGCTTAATATTTCCCTCAATGCGCCTCGGCCCAACTCTTTGCCACCCCAACATCCACCTTCAGCGGCGCCTTGAGCTGAATCACCCCTTCCATCAGCGCGGCGACCTTCTCCTTCATCAACGCAATTTCGTTCTCGGGCACTTCGAAGATCAATTCATCATGGACCTGCAGAATCATCCGGCTCTTCACCTGTGCCTCCTCCATCCACCTCCAAATGTCGATCATCGCTTTTTTGATGATGTCGGCGGCGGTGCCTTGGATCGGGGTGTTGACGGCGAGGCGTTCTCCGAGGGAGCGGGTCTGGGTGTTGCGGCTGGCGAGTTCGACGATCTGGCGGCGGCGGCCGAAGAGGGTGGTGACGTAGCCCTGCTGGGTGGCGGCTTCGAGCGTCTCATTGATAAAGCGCTGGATGCCGTGGTAGTGCTCGAAGTAGCGGTCGATGTACCGCTTCGCTTCGGCGAGAGAGACCCCGAGATTGGACGACAGGCCGAACGGGCTGATCCCGTAGATGACGCCGAAGTTGACCGTCTTGGCGATCCGGCGCATCTCGGGGGTGATCGCTTCTTTTTCCAGATTGAAGAGCTGGACGGCGGTGCGGGTATGGACATCTTCGCCGGTCCGGAACGATTCGATCAGCGACGGGTCGTCCGACATGTGGGCGAGAATCCGCAGCTCGATCTGGTTGTAATCGGCGGAGAGGAGGCTCTCTCCCGGCTCGGCGATGAAGGCCTGGCGGATCCGCCGGCCGAGCTCCCCTTTGATCGGAATGTTCTGTAGGTTCGGCTCTTTGGAGGAGAGGCGGCCGGTAGCGGCGATCGTCTGATTCAATTGCGTGTGAACCCGGCCGGTCTCAGGATGGATCAGCTTGGGAAGGGCATCGACATAAGTCGATTTCAACTTCACGAGCTGCCGGCTGTTCAAAATCTCCGCCGGAAGCTCGTGCCGGACCGCGAGCTGCGTCAGCACCTCTTCGTCGGTGGAGTAACCGGTCTTGGTTTTTCGGATGGGGGGAAGGCCGAGTTTTTCGAAGAGGATCTCGGCGAGCTGCTTCGGCGAGTTGATGTTGAACGCCCCGCCGGCGAGGATGTAGATCCGGCCGGTCAGCTCGGCGAGCTTGGCATCGAGCTCTTTCGACATCTCGGAAAGAAACGTCGCATCGACCTTCACCCCGTTGCGCTCGATGCAGGCCAGGACCGGAACGAGCGGCATCTCCAGATCGTTGAAGAGCGGGGTCAGCTGCTGTGCCTCCAGGAGCGGGGGGAGGAGCGAAGCCAGTTTGTAAATGGCGTCGGCCCGCTGGCAAAGATAGGGGGCGATCCGATCGGCCCCCGCCTCGTGCAGCGGGCGCTCCTTCTCCTGTTTCGCCCCGCCGGCCGCTTCGGAAGCGGTGACCAGCCGCTCTTTGAGGTACTCCAGGGCGACCGTCTCCAGCGAATGATCGCGGCGGCCGGGGTTCAGAAGGTACGAGGCGATCATCGTGTCGAACGCCGCTCCGCGAATAGGAGCGCCGTGGTTTCCGTGTCTACCTCCAAGTGGAACGCCGCCGAGTAGGTCGGCTCTGGAATCATGGCCTTGATAACTTTGCGCGTTAGGGCTTATTTTAACCACTCCCGCGAGGTCGCCGGGTAGGTCGGCTCTCGAAATATCGCCTTGATAATCTTTCGCGCCAGGGCCTATTTTAAGGTGAATCCCCCGCCGTCCCAGGATGATGCCAGCCAGCTTCAAATCATGCCCGACCTTGATCACGGCTTCCGATTCCAGCATCTCCCTGACCTCAGGGGAAAGCTCTTTGCGATCGTCCAGCGAAAGATAGAACGCCGCCCCTTCCGCAGCGCAAAAGGCGATTCCGGCCCACTCGGCCCGCATCGGCTCCGCCGAGGTGGCGAGGATCTCAATGGCGACCCGTCGGGCTTTTTCAATTGCCGCCATCTCCTCTTTGACTTCGGAGGGGAGAAGGATCCGGTACCCTTCGGCCAGCTTCGGCGCCGGAAGGGTGAACCCTTTGAGGAGGTTTGGGAACTCCAGCTCATTGCAGAGGGGGATCAGCTTTTCAAAGTCGGGGGGCTGCATCCGGAACCGTTCCGGCTCGAAATCGATCGGGCAGGCGGTTTCAATGAGGGCGAGAGAGCGCGAGAGCCGCGCCGTCTCCGCCTCCGCCTCCAGGTTCTGCCGAAGCTTCGGTTTTGATACCTGATCGAGGCGGGCGAGGAGGTTTTCAATCGTGCCGAACTGCTGGATCAGCTGGATGGCGGTCTTCTCACCGATCCCTTTTACGCCGGGGATGTTGTCGACCGAATCGCCCATCAACCCCATGATCTCAACCACCTGCGCCGGCGCAACGCCGAACTTCTCCCGGATCTCTTTCTCGGTATAGTGTTTCTCCTTCATGGTGTCGTAGACCGAGGTTCCCGGGGAGACGAGCTGGAACATGTCTTTGTCGCCGGTCACGATGACGACCCGCAGCCCCTTCGCCTCCCCTTTCTTCGCCAGGGTCCCGATCAGGTCGTCGGCCTCGTAGCCGTCCCCCATGATGACCGGGATCTGGAACGCTTCGACCATCCGGTGGATGTAGGGGATCTGTATCGCCAGCGGATCGGGCATCACCGGACGATGGATTTTATATTCCTGGTAGGCGGTATGGCGAAAGGTCGGAGCTTTCGTATCGAAGGCGATGGCGAGGTAGTCGGGTTCTTTATCCTTGATGATCTTCAGCAGCATCTGGGTGAAACCATAGACCGCGTTGGTCGGCAACCCGGCCGAGTTGGAGAGCTCCCGGATGGCAAAATAAGCCCGGTAAATATACGAACTGCCGTCAATAATATAAAATTTGTCTTTGCCCATTCCTATTCCAAGCAGATCAAAGTCGGAACGCCGTGGTTTACGTTAAAATAAGTCCTCAAGCGAAAGATTACGGCGTTCATTGTCTGCCTCCAAGTGGAACGCCGCCGAGTAGGTCGGCTCTGGAATCATGGCCTTGATAACTTTGCGCGTTAGGGGTTATTTTAACCACTCCCAGGAGGTCATAATCTTTCGCTTAAGAACTTATTTTATCGGAACGCCGTAATCTTTCGCTTAAGAACTTATTTTAAATGAATGAAACTTTTTCATCTTACAACGATGCATGCAGGGTGTCAATTTGGCTTCCGCCCCATTTGGATATTATCCAAAAGGAGTAGAGACCTACCCTTTAGGCTACATTGACGCTCCCCCGCGATTTCCTTAGGATAGAGGTAAGGGGGTGGTCAACCGGCGCTTATCATGGGGGCATGGTGTAATCTGTTTTTATAATAAGGTTTTTAATTGGGCTTTAAAAAAGAAAATGGTCCTTTACCTAACCAGGCGCGTTTAGATTCAAAAAGATCATCTCAGCGGAGGAGAAATCTCTCGCACGATCGCGGGGCCCTTCGTCCTGAATTTGAAGAGTTGGTCGATCTTTTGGAACTGATCGGCCTTCGGGAAATGAATGTGGCCGAACCGCAACCGGCTCCTCTGTTCGCTCGATATAAAAGTAGATAGAACGCCGCCTAAAAAACCAACCAACCGGAGGTGAAAACGATGCAAAGCGTCGGGGTAAACGTGCGAGATGAACCGATCCTTCTGAAGGAAGCAATCCGGCCGGGGGCGATCTCCGGGCTGTTCGCCGCGGTCGTAATGTCCTGCGCCTGGATGCTGACGGCATTCCGCGAAGGGGATCTCTGGCGGCCGATGAAAATGGTGGCCGCCACGGTTTTAGGAGAGGATGCCCTTCTTGCGTCCGGTTTCCAACCCCTTCCGGTCATCCTGGGGTTGGTGATCCATCTGGCCATGGGGGTCGCCCTTGGCGTCTTTTTTGCCTGGTTGGGCGGCTTTCTCCCGATGGGTGCGGCGATCATCTGGGGGTTGATTTTCGGGCTGGCCGTTTGGGTGATCATGCAGTTTGGTCTCCTCCCTGTCGTCAATCCCTGGATGGCGGTCCTTCCCGCGATTCCGTTTGCCATCAGCCACGCGTTGTTCGGATTGACGTTGGGCGCTTATCCCCGGTTCTTGCCGGAGGCGGTCCATGTGCCGCAGGTCTGGCGGAAAGCGGCTTGAAGCAACTTCTCTGGTGAACCCGTGATGGAAAGAGTAGGATGATCAAAGGGCTGATTTCCGACGTCGACGGGACACTGGTCGACAGCAACGATTACCATGCCGACGCCTGGCTGGAGGCGTTTCGCGCTTTCGGAATCGATCCCACTTGGTATGCCGTTCGGGAACAGATCGGAAAAGGGGGGATCAACTAAATGGTAATCAAGGAGGAAGAGCCATGGCTCGCGTGACAGAAAGAAAAGAGTTGTTTCTACCGTCTCTTTTGCCGTCGAGAGCGACCCTGCTCCTGACCGGCTTGGCCGTCGGGATTTTATTCGCGCCGCGAAGCGGTCGGACCACCCGGTCATTGATCATTCAGAAGTACCAACATTGGATGGATGAACTCGGGAGATGGTTTGATCGGATGGGAAGGTTGGCTCAGTTTCAGAGCGCCCGCCTTCAAGGGGTGGTTTATGAGATGAAGGAACCCGTGATGAACGCCGATGAATTCCCCGACGACGACGTCCTTCCGCAGCGGATTAAAAGCGAACTGGGCCGTTTTTTTAACGTCTCCGACCTGGAGATCAACTGCCGCGGCGGAATCGTGAGGTTGCGCGGCGGGATTGGAAACGATCAAGAGAAACAAAATATGATCGAATTGACGAAAAGGGTCAAAGGGGTTCGGGAGGTCGTCAGCATGCTTCATTAAGACCAACGGGTAAGGTCCTTAAAGAGATCAAAAAAGGGGTCTGACGCCCCGTTAGACCGGCGGCCCCCATTCGGGAGAAACAACCCGATTGGGGGTTTTTTAATTGGCAATTTCGCTGCCGAAAGGTCCGGAGAACCGCTTCCCTCCAATTGCAAACTCTTCCGGCTTATGATATATAATTAAAACTCGCAGGGAGTGTCATGGCCATTCTGAAAGTCGCAAAACTCGGCAATCCGATCCTCCGCAAAATCGCCGGGCCGGTCTCGATGGCGGATTCGCAAGATCCCGCTTTTCAAGCTTTTTTAGAGGATATGACCGAGACGATGCGGAAGCTGGATGGGGTGGGATTGGCCGCCCCGCAGCTGTTTCAGTCCAAACAGGTCGTGGTCATCGAGGCAAACGCGAACCCCCGGTACCCCGCCTCTCCCGATTTGTCGCTACTCATCCTTCTCAACCCCGTGTTGACCCACCTCTCGGAGGAGAAGGAAGAGGGATGGGAAGGATGCCTGAGCCTCGACAACCTCCGCGGAAAAGTGGTTCGGTCGGTCCGGGTCGGGGTAAAAGGTTTTAACCGCTACATGGCGCCGATGGAATTCGAAGCGGAGGGATTCCTGGCGGTGGTGCTGCAGCATGAGACCGATCACCTTCAGGGAAAGGTTTTCCTCGACCGGATGAGAGATTTTTCAACCCTCACCCATTTGGCAGAGTTTGACCAGTACTGGACGTCGCGTCCGGCGCAGGCCCGATAAAAATTCCTTCCTTCATTTTTGTTTCTGATCGGCCTGGCCGATTGATCTCAGCAAGAAGCCTCATTTTAAAGTAGGCTCTGGCGCGAAAGATTACGGCGCTCCGCTTAAAGTAGGCTCTGGCGCGAAAGATTAAAGGAACGCCGTAAATTTTAGCTTAGAAGCCGATGTTAACGACCTCGCGGGAGTGGTTAAAATAAGCCCTAACGCGCAAAGTTATCAAGGCCATGATTCCAGAGCCGACCTACTCGGCGGCGTTCCACTTGGAGGTAGACACGGAAACCACGGCGCTCCT
>Ga0080064_1002100_pt1 | contig 35812 bp, 34 predicted proteins | sample Subgrocontami54m_FD_69260 | JGI IMG/M metagenome (GOLD analysis project Ga0080064, IMG submission 69260) | Subsurface groundwater microbial communities from S. Glens Falls, New York, USA - GMW46 contaminated, 5.4 m (SPADES assembly) (version 2) ...
GGATACAATCCCCATAGCTGGTAGGCCAGCGGTTCAGTTCAACCCGTTTTACCCGGCGGGCCCGCTCCCGCGGTCGCGGCTCTGTCCTACGCGGGGCCCGCCGGATAAAAGCTTATTCGTTGGGCACACAAGCGGTCGTCATGGAGTAGGCCGGTGAGATTCCAGGGCGGGATGTCATGCGAAGGAAAGGATCAGTTCATTGCTTCACATCCCCGTCGCGGAGAGCCTGTAGGCCAATGACCAGCCACAAGAAGCAGCACTTCGTCCCGAGGAGTTACCTAAGAGCGTGGTGCGATCCGAACACCCCGTCAGGTCAAGAGCCCTACGTCTGGCTCTTCTCGCGTGACGGGTCGAACCCTCGCCGTAAGGCGCCGGATAACATATTTCACGAAACCGACTTATATACGATAGAACTTCCCGACGGCGGCCGAAACCTCGTGCTCGAGCACGGGCTTGCGCAGCTTGAAAGTGAGTTTGTCTCGATCCGCGACACCAAGCTGGAACTACTCGAACCGCTTGAGCCATCCGAGCATGCCTTCCTCTGCGTCTTCATCGCTGCTATGCACGCACGAACGCCAGCTCGGCGTGATCACCTCTCCGAACAATGGGGCAAGGTTCTGGTGATGGCGGACCAAATGAGGGAGTGGGCGAAGACCGCGACGCCTGAACAGAAGCGCGCCGCCGCGAGTCTTCCAAGCTCGAATCGTCAGCCAAGCTTTACGTACGACGAAGTGAAGGCCCTTGCCGAGCGGCCGCTGCAGACCGCCATGCTCCCATTCATTAAGGCCGAGGCGCCACTTCTCACCCGGCTCGATTGCGTTGTCGTCACCGGTCACAGTGGCGGATTTATTACGTCCGATAACCCTTGCGTGTGGTTCGACGCGGAAGCGTGCAAGAGGCCGCCGATGTTCCAATCCCCTGCTCTCATGTACGAGAGTATCGAAATCACCCTACCCGTATCGCCGCGACAGGTCATTCTGCTCAACCGCCGAGGCCTCAGCGGGTATCTCCCCGTCCCCCCACGGATCGTGGATGAACTTAATCGCCGTACCCGGTTCGACTGTACAGAGTATTTCGTTAACAGCACCAACGCCACGCAACCAATATGGTTCGATCCCGGTGTCGAACCTGAGGACTCCTGGAGGAAGCAGCACCCGCGGTCCCAGGAGTAGCGTCAATCGGATTACTTCACCGGTCGGAAGCATTGGTGCCCAACAGCAGGCTGGGCGGGCCGGCTTCACCGGCCGCTCAGCCTGAACGTTAGGCCCCAGACCATCGAGAGGCATTGGCCAACAGGTTCGAGAATGGCCCCGCCCGCGCGTCGAATCGCCTTGGCCGTGAATTTCGGCAACATCGGGCACGTCTCATTCCGGCCGGCGTTCATGCAGGATTGGTTGGCTGAGGTCAACCGGATGCTCGAGCACGGCGGTAGCCGCACCCACCTCATCGGTTACTTTGCGCATACCGGCAACTTCGTGGTTGAATCGCATACCGAAGAGGCGGCTCTGGCAGAGGAACTGTCTCGGGTCCTCGCAACACCGTGCGCTGTCACGTCAATCAGCGGACTGCAGCGCTACCTCCAGGTCTTGCGTTCCGCGAAATGCCCGGCCGCTGAACCTGGGATCCGCTGGACGTCCGGTGCCGTGTTTCACGTGAGCGGCACGTCGGTTACGTCACCACCGACTTCGACGGCTCGTGCACGATATGCTCGACTAAGCGACCAGGTCATCGCGGCGTGGAAGCGCGACCATCTCGATTCACATGGCCGCCTGGACCGAAACCGACGCAGTGGCGGGTGGGGAGGCTTGGCCCTGGACATCGCGCGCCAACTCGGTGGTACCTGGACGGCTCGAAGCGCTCGGACACTCCGGGGCGTCCTGTCGAGGGCGATGCAAGTCGCGGCGTGAACCTTCGCACGTTGGCGCGGCCCACCTACCGCATGCAGCCGGCGGCGGATGAGGCAGGTGCCTGGTCCACACCATGGTGTACGGGCGCCGCTGCTGATCCGGGGCGTTCGGCTCCAGAGGAAGCATGAGGCCCTATCAGGACAAGGTCAGGGACATCCTGGCAAACGTCGACAGATATCACCGCGCGTACTATGAGGCCGAGACTTTCCGCGGTCCCAGCCTCTATTTTCACCGTCGCGCCCTCGAAACGAGGCAGTCACCCGGTGACTTAGCACACTTGGAGTGCGTTTACGCGACGCTGGCATCGTGGGGGATGCACAGAATGGGCAAGGGCGGCTCCAAGATGCAGAGCTTTGAAACCTTTCGGCGAAGCATTGAACTTCTGACGGACAAGATCTCTGAGGCTCAGAGGTTTGACTTCCGGGCGATGGATGACGCGAAGTGGGCTCTCGTTAGAGAGATATTCCAAGGAATCAACATTATGGCCAGCGGCACGAGCCTCGTTGGACATTCGAAAGTGCTGCACCACATGATGCCCAACATTGTGCCCCCCATCGACCGTGAGTACACCCTTCGCTACTTGCGTGGCAACACGAACATTAAGAATGATTTAGATCAAGAGTGGCTGACTTTGAAAGAGATCGTATCTGATTTCTTCATACCCGTTGCGTCCCACACGGACTTTCACTTGAAGGCCAGCAAGTGGATCGCGAGTCAGGATCAGTATCCTTGGGACACATCGGTTCTGAAGGTAGTGGACAACCTTCTCATCGGTTCGAAGAAATGATTAGCCGAACCAGCGGCGGCCTCCCGGCCGCTGCCCCGTTGGGATGCAAATATAACATGGATCAAGAAAACCAATCTGATCGAATCTTGTCTCTCCTGAGGGAGGCTCAATCTCTTGCGGAAAAAAGCCTCGGGATCGGGAACATCCTCCAACCTGGGATAATCAAGGAGTTGATCATGGCTAGCGTCCTTGGCCATCAGCTCATCCCGAGAAAAGACATGCCTGATGCGAGAGATAGTGATGGTAATACTTATGAATATCTAGCCAGCATCAATCGCATTGAGGTAACGACCAACAAAGGGTGCAGTTTTCAGATAGATCGAGTAACCAAGAACAATCTCACCAGAATCACCCGAAATAAGGCATTTTACTTTGGCATCTTCAAGACGCATCTTGAACTAGATGAGATTTGGAGAATAGATACAGACGCTATTCTACAGGAGGTCAACAGACAGCTTTCTAGGTGTAAAAATGAGATAGCCCATGTGAATTTCCTTTCCAAATGGGTCAAAGAAACCGGGGAGAGAGTGTATCCAGATGCATCCCAACAAGTCGCTCCAGCGGCCGCGCCAAGCCCGCGCCGCTGACCTCCCCCGTTAGGACCGGGCAGAAAGAATGGTGTGAGTGGGGTTCGCGCCGCAACGATTGTCGCTGGTTTGCCCGCCGCGACGGGGAGTACCTCCACGGCCTCTTACATTCCGCCCCAAGTGAACCAGGTCACGGCATTCATTTTCATGGCGAGGTCCTGATTCGAGAGGTGGGTCATGACTATGCCGCTGCCACGATTGACGCCCGGCGGATGAGCATGGACCTCAAGAAGGCCCTGGCCACGACCTGACCCGCGCCACCCATCCGCAAGCCGACCGCCGACAGCAGAGAGGCCGAACCACTCATGCATCCGCAGATTACGCAGATTGCGCAGATTTTCCCAGGAGGCTTTTGACATCTGCGAAATCTGTGAAATCTGTGGTTAAATTCTTCGCCGGGCCTTGGCGGTTCACATGTGCTTTCCGGGCGCGGTCGCCTGGGCCCGACGCAGGGCCAACATGCTCAGGGGTCCCAAGAGGACGCCGAGGGCCAGGACGCCGAAGGCCGGCCCCCACTGCCAGGGCGAGGCGGCCGCCGTTCCCCCGGTCCGCAGGACTCCGGACTCCATCGGAGAGGCGAACTGGAGCCAGTCCAGGAGGAAGCCGATGGCGGCCGGCGCCAGCGCGGCCGCGAGGAATCCGAGGCAGGATTGGACGGCCAGCGTGGCGCCCAGGGCCGACGGGTCGGCCAGCTCGGTAACACCCGTGGACAGGGCCCCGGATTCCGAGGTCACGAAGATGCCGTAGACTGCCGCGACCGTCAGCATCACCCAGAGCGGGGCATCGAACAGCCAGCCAATCGCGAAGGAGCAGGCGGCGCTGAGCACCTGCGATCCGACGATGACCCGCAAGCGCCCCCACCGATCCGAGGCCCACCCGCCGACAATGTTCGACGCCGCCCCCACCAGCAGGATACCCGAGGCCAGCGTGGCCGCCAGGCTGCTCGCCTCTACCACGCCGGCGCCCCTGCGCACGAGTGCGGCCGCGAAAAACGGCGGGAGCCAGGCCCGCATCCCGAACAGCTCCCAGTTGTGGGCGCAATAGCCGGCGATCATCCAGAGGGCCGGCCGATTCCTGAAGACGCCTGGGTCCAGCAGACGCGTGCTCCGCGTGAGCGGCGGCGGGGGGGCCGGCGAGAGGACGGCGGCGGCCAGCCCGGCAGCCAGGAGTGGCCCCAGGGCGGTGATCCCCATGGCCAGCCCCCAGCCGCCAATGCGAGCCAGGTATCCGGCGAGGGCCAGCGAGACCGCCGAGCCCAGACCGAAGGCACTGGCATACAGCGCAATGGCAAGGCCCCGGTGCTGCGAGGCGAACCGCTGGGCCACGAGGCGCATCCCGGGGACGTAGGTCCCGGCGAGGCCGATCCCGGCCAGGGCCCGGAGGAGCGCGGCAGAACGGAATCCCTGGGCGAACACAGGGAAGGCCAGGCCGGCCACCCCGGCCCAGATGGCGGAGGCAAGATAGATGGTCCGCGTATCCATCCGATCGGTGAGGCTGGCCAGGACGAGGACGGCGAGAAGGTAGCAGGCCAGGTAGGCGGAGAAGATGAGGCCGGCCTCCCCGTGCCGCATCCCCCACTCGACCTGGAGGATCGGCAGGACGGCGGTGTAGTTGAGGAAGACCAGCATCGTGGCCATCTCGCACAGACAGACGGCCCCGAGCCAGACCGCATCAGTGCGCCGCATCGCCCTTCAGGATCCTCTCTGTGATGATCGTGTCCGGGAATGAATCCGAATGCACGAATCACGAACCGGAAACGCTGCTCGGTGCCGTCCGATGCCGGAAGAACCAAGCTAACCCGAGGCGGGGCGCTCGTTACCTGGGGTTGGACTCCACGTTCTCCTCGATCCACCTGATGAAGCTCTCAACGCTCCGGAACGTTTCCAGGGGCGCCAGTGCACTCAGGCTTGTCGCGCTCGCCGTCGCGTCCCAGGCTGCCCCCAGCGGAATGACACCGGCTTCTCTTGCGGCTCCCATGTCTGACGGTGCATCGCCGACATACGCAACCTGGGACGGCAGGGCCCCCCACTTCGTCAGGACCTTCTGGATCGACCGGAGTTTTACGCCCCCCTCCGCAGAGCCGGTCTCCACCACATCGAAATGCGCTGCCAGCTTCAGATCGCGCAGCGAGATGGCCGCGCTGTGGGCGCCCTTGCCGGTGACGATGGCGAGTGCCACGCCGCGCTCCTCGAGCAGGCGGAGTGCCGTCTCGATGCCGGGAAACAATCTGGCGTTCCGCGTGGATTCCTTCTCGTACTCCGCAAGATAGGTTTCCAGGCAGGCCTGCCACTGATCTGGGACCAGCCGCTGGATCATGCCCTCTTCGCTCGGTCCGAAGAGCGCCGCGATCTCGTCGTCCGTGTGGTGGCGATCAGAAAACTTCCGCAGCGCCCGCCGGAACGCCGCGAAGCAGACGGGCAGGGTATCCCCCAGCGTCCCGTCGAGATCGAAAATGATGCCTGCGAGTTTCATACGAGTGGCCCGAACCGATTATGCGGGTTCCCTCGATGGCTGTCCCACCACCGGGATGACACCGAGCTGTGGCATGAGGCTCATGCTCTCTCCGCCCAGTCCCGGCCCATTATGGCCTAGTTCGCCTCTGGCGACAGAGTCTACCCCCGGCGGCATGGGCCGCACAAGCAAGAGGAATCCCCCGATCCGGGGGAGACCCTCTGCCTCGGCAATATCCAACCTGTTATGCGAGGGGAAAACGGGGCCCGGTGGATGTTCGCCAGCCCCAGAGGGACGGGCGAAGCCTCAGGCTAGATGGATGGCCCGGATGTAGTGGGCGTGATAGGTCACCTGGCTCCCCGGGGCATCATCGGGCGCGAAGGTGACCACCAACCCATCCGCCGCGTCCAGAGTGCCGACGATGCGACCCGTCCGGGTCGGTCCCCCGGGGGCCTGCGGCGCGAGGTCCAACTTGACTCGCTTCCCCACGGCCTGCTTGATCTCCTGGTTCGTCATCGGATACCTCCTTCGGTAGTCTCGGTAATTCCTGCCTTGGACTCACCCCGTACGGGTAATCGACCCTCACCCCCACCCGAGGCTGTCCTGCTTGATCCGGCGAAAGTTCTCGGGTTGGGGCCGGAGCGTGGCCAGGACGAACCGGCCGAACGCCTCTGGAGTCGGAAGCTGGAGCGCCAGGTTGAATCGGCGCTCGAACCCGATCGTGCTGAAGGGCTTGGAGCTCATGTTCTGCCCGCCGCATGGCGAACTGCCGAAGTGGCTGGAGGAACTGGCGATAGTGCATGCCGCACCTCCGTCTTCGCCATCTCACACCTGGGGGAAGAACAGGTCCCCCGCGGTCCCGCCCCGCATCTTTTCGATACAGGCCGACACCGCCCCCTCCACCGTTTCGGCGTTCACGTACAGGTGCGGACGCGGCACCCGCGTCGGGTGATCCGGTCGTGCCTGACAGCGGGTGGCCGGATCGGCGACCGGGCCCAACTCCTCCTCGACGAGGATATCGGTGGTCCCCAGGGCGCACCCGCGCCCGCCGGTGAACCGGAAGCGGTGAACGCGGACCAGCCGCTCCCCTTCACGAAGGAAAGGAATGGTCATGTACGGCTCCGGGCCCGGCCACCGCTCGGGCCGGCCTCCATGCGGGGAATGAACCCTGATCCGAGATTCATCAACCGCCAAGGACACCCAGCGCTGCCGCTGGGTACCCGGCACGCCAAGACCGGACGGTTCATAGTTTCTTCGGATTCGGGCGGAACTACCTCTCGACCGGGACCCCGACCATCGAACCCCACTCGGTCCAGGACCCGTCGTAGTTCCGGACCTTGGGATACCCCAAGAGTTCCTTCAGGACAAACCACGTGTGGGCCGATCGCTCCCCGATGCGGCAGTAGGCGATGATCTCCTTGTCGGGCGTGATCCCCCGCCCCTGGTACAGCGCCTTCAGCTCATCCGCCGACTTGAAGGTGCCGTCCGGCCGGACGGCCTCGCCCCACGGGATATTCGCGGCCCCGGGGATGTGCCCACCTCGCTGTGCCCCCTCCTGCGGGAGATTCTCAGGAGCCAGGAGTTCGCCGCTGAACTCCCGAGGGGACCGAACGTCCACCAGTCCCCTGCCCGGCTGGCTGAGGCTCTGGAGGACCGCATCCCGGAGCGCCCGGATGCTCGCGTCTGGCTCCTGCGCCTTGTATTGGACTCTCGGGTAAGAGGCAGCCTCCTTGGTCATGGGGCGGCCCTCGTCCATCCATTTCTTCCGCCCGCCGTTCATGATCCGGACATCCCGGTGACCGTATAGCCTGAACAGCCAGTAGGCGTAGGCGGCAAACCAGTTGTTGTTGTCGCCATAGACGACGATGGTCGTGTCCGGGGCAACCCCCGCGGCCCCCAGAAGCCGCTCGATGGTCGCCTGGCTGGCAATCTCGCGGTGGGGATGCTCCTCGAGATCGTGGAACCAGTTGAGGGCCACCGCGCCCGGGACGTGCCCCTGATCGAAGGCCGCCTGATCCACCGACACCTCGATCACCCGGACCTTCGGATCCTTGAGATGATCAGCAACCCATTGGGTATCTACCAACACCTCTGGTCGAGCGTATTCCGCCATGGCGTTCCTCCCTTTTCGGTCTGTGTGGTGTGCAGAGAAAGCGGAACACCCCTCTCCCTCTCTATACGATTGGGAGGCCTTGCAGCGTCGTCGAGACAGTCAGTCCGAGAGCGAGTATGCCGTCCGATCAGCGAACGGATCGGCCGGTGCGACCCCAGGAAGGAGGTTCAGTGCCAGTAGACTGGGAGAGCCGCTAAGAGATCCACCGGAACAGCGGGGTCACACGCAGAGCCAGTCGGAGACGAGACAATGAGGTCGTTCGTTCTCCTGTCTCTTTCGGAGTCTCGATGATCCCTCTTCAACCTGTTCCTGATTTCTCATACAACACGACTGTCGTCTAGTATAACAGCACACCCAAAGTCGTCAAGCCCGTAGCCCCAGATCGGGGGGCCTCCGGCGCGTTCGGGTGGCCGTCTGTTCACGTTCCTCAGCCGTCCCCGGAATTCAACCCGAACAATGCAGTTTAACCGCAAAGCACGCGAAGTTCGCAAAGAAACGGCTCCTATTCAACGCACTGCCAAGGGAAAGCTCGGAGAAGCGGTTCGGAAGATTTCGGTCCGACAGCTCCTCTGACCCGATGAGCGTTGGCGACTCTTTGCGATCTTGGCGGTCTTGGCGGTGAAATCTTTGGGTTCATCCCACGGGGACAGTGGCGGCGACCGGGCGGGCAAGATGCGTGGGGGTGGCGGGGCGTTGACGCTCAGCGGATGTAGATGGGGATCGCGGGCAGCGGGGGCTCGGGCACGATCCGGCCGTCCAGGAAATGCAGCCAGTGCCGGCGCTCCCCGTTGGAGATCTCGACCCGGCGGAAGCCCGGGGTCTCCAGGGTGATCTCTCGCTCCTGGCTGAGCGGGGAGAACTGGAAGGCCAGAGCCGGCACGCCGAGGAAGAGCGCGCCGCGATAGCGCCAGCGGCGCACCTGGTGGACGTGTCCGTAGCCCACGACCTCCACCTGGGGATGTCGGGCCAAGACCTCGAGGAACTCCTCCTGGTTCTGCAGGCCCAGGGCATCCAGCCAACGGATATAGATGGGCAGCGGCTGATGGTGCAGGAAGACCCAGGTCGGTCGGTCGGGATGGGCCGCCAACTCGCCCTCCAGCCAGTCCAACTGGTCGCTGGCAAGACGCCCCTCCACCTTGCCCGGCAGCATGGAATCCAGCAGGAGAAAACGAATCCCACCCTGCTCGAAGGCCTGGCAGAGCGGATCGGCCGACGGCAGTTCGCCCGGGTGGAACACCCGGCGGAACGCCGCCCGGTCGTCGTGGTTTCCCAGCAGGAAGTGGATCGGCGCCTCCACCGGCTCCAGGAGCGTCCGCAGGCGCCGGTACGACTCCTCCGATTCGTCGCTGATCAGGTCGCCGCTGGCGATGATGAAGTCCGGCCGCAGCGCATTCATCAGGGGGACGGCCTGCCGGAGGATGGCGGCCGTGTCCGCTCCGTGCTCCCGGCGACCCTCGTCTCCCAGAATGTGCAGGTCCGAGATGTGGAGAAAGCAGAGGCGGCTGCCAGGCATCCGATCCCCTCTGTCGGCCGTCATGCCGGGATGAAGGTCAGCGCCGGGACCGCCGGCAACTCGCCAGCATCGGCCAGGAACTGCAGGAAGGTGCGGAGCCCGTCCAGGTGCCTCGGGGTCAGGTCGAAGCAGAGCCGTTCCCGCAGGTACCGCCGGCACGCCTCGGGCGGAAGGCCGGTACGCTCGCAGGCCAGGGCCACCATCGCCTCGGGATGGGCCTGGCTGTACGCCTTCGCGGCCAGGAGGGCCCGGTGGAGCGCGCGGACGTCCTCCGCCGCAGCGACCCAGACCTCGGCGCGCGCCGCCCACACCGCGAAGACGAAGGGAAGCCCCGTGAGCGCGTGCCACGCCTTCCCCAGGTCCAGCCGGTTCCGGTACCGGGGGCCGAGGCGGAGTGCCTCGTCCCCGATCATCAATCGCGCCGCCGCGCCGGACGCCTCGGCCTCCGTCAGGAAGCGGGGACGGACATGGTACGCCTTCTCCAGGAGGAGCTTTACCAGGTACACGGAGGTCAGCGAGTGGCGGCTGAGGGCCACCGGCAGACCGTCCAGCTCCTCCACTGGCCGCTCGCTCGCCAACAGCACGCTTTCCACGGGCCCATCGCAGGCAATGGCCAGCCCGGGCAGCAACCGGTAGGCCTCGGGGCGGAGCACCGCCTCCATCACCGAGATGACCGAGACGTCCAGGTCGCCCGCGCGCAGGCGCTCGTTCAGTTCGGCCGGCGTCCCGTCGTGGATCTCGCAGTCGGCGGGGACGATCCCGTGCTCCAGGGCATAGTAGACCGGCTCGCAGTTGACGTAGCGGACGCGTCCCAGTTTCAGGCGCATGGCACCCCCTCGAGGCGGCGGTGGCGGAGTTCGCCTTCCACCAGGGTCAGCAGGACGTCTGCTCCCCGCGTCGCCGCGATGAGCGACCCGGCGGGATCCGATGCCATCACCGCACCCGCCGACACGGCGATCAGATCGGCCCGCTTGCCCACCTCGAGGCTCCCCACCTGATCCGCCAGTCCGAGCGCTCGCGCGCCCCCGAGGGTCGCCATCTCGAGGACCTCGACGGGGGCCAGGCGACCGGCATGGACCACCAGGGCGGCGCGCATCTCGTCCCAGAGATCCAGCGTCGGGGCGCTGGCCAGGGAATCCGTTCCCAGGCCCACCGGGATGCCCTCGCTCAGAAGCTCGGGCACCGGAGCTACGCCCCTGGAGAGGCGCGCGTTGCTGCGCGGGCAGTGCGCCACGCTGACGCCGGCCTCCGCCATTCGGCGGATGTCCGCTGCATTCACATGAACGGCATGGATCAAGAGCGGCCGCCATGCCAGGGCGCCCAGTGCTTCGAGGTATGCGACAGGGCTTCCGGCCGGCCGCCGCGGGGGTGGGACGGAGCATCCTACTGCGGGATACAGAAGGTGGGGGATAGCGCCCTGGCCCGTGGAGAGGAACTCCACCTCCTCCGGAGACTCTGCGACGTGGATGCAACAGGGGACGCCGGTCCCGCGGAGGAGCGCTCCGCACGCGCCGAACAATTCTTCCGACAGGCTGTAGGGACTGTGGGGCGAGAGGCCAACGCGAAGCAGACCGCCCCGAACTGCCCGCTGCATGGCCTCGAGGTCGGCCCGGGCCGCATCACCTCGTGCCTCGGCTTCCTCCGGCGAAAGGCCCAGGATTTCCCGGTACACCACGCCACGCAGCCCCAGGCGCAGGAGGGGCGCCAGGCTCTGGCCGCTCGTGCTCACCTCACCCACGCAGGTCGTGCCGGATTCCAGGAGCCGCCGAGCCCCGGCCTCGGCGGCCGCCGCCTGGGCGGCGAGGGGAAGCTGCCGTCGTCGCTCGATCAGTGTCACGAGCCACGTCGCGAAGTTGCCATTGGCGGCCGGGGAGGGCAGGTCGCAGAGTTCCAGGTGGGTGTGACAGTTCACGAGACCGGGCAGCAGCGCCGCCTCCGCCAGATCCCAGCGGTCGGCGGTGGGAAACGCCACGGTGAGTTTGGCGCAGGGGCCCACGCCGGCGATCCGTCCCGCCTGGATCGCCACTGCCCCGTCGGCGATCGGGGGCGAGCAGACGGGAAAGACCCAGCGCGCGGTGAGGAGGCGCGCGGTGATCCTAGCCAAGGCCGCCGGCCAGCCGGGCGGCCGCGTCCAGCTCTTCCCGGGTGTTGACGTTGACGAAGCAGGAGAGGGAGGGATCCAGCGGGCGCAGCTCCTCCTCCTCCACCGTCCGCACCCGCACCAACGGGAATAGCCGATCAATCTTCAGGCGGTCCGCGCGGATCATGGCCTCCATGTGGGGGAGGCAGGTCTTGCTGTAGACGGCGTGCAGGGGCTGGTACCCGTCGGCCGTGCGGGGCACCACCACGTCGTACCCCGCGGCCCCGTCGCGGAGATAGGCGATGACCGCGGGATTGGCCAGGGGCATGTCGCAGGCGATGCAGAACGTCTGGGGAAACGTGCTGTGAAACACCGCGGTGTAGATCCCCCCCAGGGATCCCTTCTCCGGGATGCGATCGGGCCAGATGGGCACACCGAGATCCGCGTAGGCGTCCCGGTCGTTGGTGATCGCCAGGATCTCCGGGAAGAGCGGGCGGATCTTGCGGAGCAGCCCCTCGATGATCCGCACCCCGCCGAAGTGAAGCAACGCCTTGTTCGCCCCCATGCGCGTGGAGCGCCCCCCGGCCAAGATCGCGCCGGTTATGGCGCGATCGCCCAAGGGAAGGTCCGCGCCGCTCATGGCGCGATCGGGTGAGAAAATGTCCGCGCCCGTCATGGCCCGCTCGTCCGAGGGTTTGTCCGCGCCCGTCATGGCATCTGCCCGCGGATCCGGAGGTCGACGGGGGGACCGCCTCCCAGATCCCGGCAATCCCCCACTAGGCTGCGCACCACGCGGGCCAGGATCTCCTGGGTTTGCGCATCCAGGGCGACCGGCCGTCCACCCACCAGAACGTCCACCAGCGACGGGCGGGCCCCCTTGAGGAATTCCCGCTCGATGAAATCCGCCAGCGGGCTCACCTCGTCCAGGCCGAACCGGGGGATGGCGAGGGCGAGGTCCCGGTCCGAGACGATGGCCGCCAGGTGATCTTCCGGGCCGCAGAGCAGCGGCGCATCCTGTGCCGCGCGGCTCACCTCGATCTTCGGCGCGGAGCCGGACTTGAACCCCTCGGTGAGGATGAGGTCCACTTCGAAGAGGGCCTGGTGGGCGATGAGCTCCAACGGCAGCTCGCCCGCGGTATCGCGGACGACGAAGAGCGTCTCGGGCGCCGAGAGGGCCACCACCCGCGCCCCCGCCCGCTTGTGCCGCCAGGAGTCCTTCCCGGGGACGTCCACCTCCACCGGGCCGTGGAAGTGATGCTTGATCGTCCCGATCCGACACCCCCGCTGTGTCAGTTCCCGGATGAGCTTTTCCAGGAGCGTGGTCTTCCCGCTATTGGAACGGCCGACGATGGACAGGATGGGGACCACGGCTTACTCCTCACTGGCTGCTGAAAAACGCCCACCTGCTACGGCAGGCCATCGTCGCGGCCCTGCGACGTACGAAATGAAGTACGCCTCGCGGTGTGACATCGGGCCTTCCTCGGGCACGCATCCTTGTGGATGGGTCGTGGGCATTCTTGAGCAGCCGAAGCTGGCAGGGTGCTCCTCACCCCCCTGCCAGGGGCAGGAGTTCAACAGTGATGTGCTCGACCCGACTCTCGCCTACCGCAACCGGCGCCAGGATTCCCAGCGCCGGCCAGCCCTGGCCGCGGCGCCGGAATTCGAGGGCGCCGCCTTCCTCCCCCACCACGCCCGAGAACAGGAGTGTCTCCTCCTGCGTGGGTGCCAGGGGCTCGGCCAGCCGCGCCGTGAATGCCGGAATGGGCTGTGCCCATCCGTGCAGCGCCCCAAGCAGCGGTCGGGCCAGGGCGACGAACCCGAGGAACGCGGCGCCGGGACTCCCCGGAAGGCACAGGATCATGGCCCTCCCCGCGGTGGCCGCGGCGCAGGAGGATCCGGGCCGCATGGCTACCCCGTCGAAGAGGAAGGTCGCCCCGAGCTCGGTGAGGACCGCCTTGGTGAGATCCTTCGACCCCCGCAGGGTCCCGCCGACCGTCAGGACCAGATCGGCCGCCAGGAACGGCGCCAGGGCCTGGCGAAGCGGGCCGGGGTCATCGGGTGCGACCGCGCTGCGCTCGCCCTGCCCGCCGCAGGCGCGCACCAGGGCATCCAGCATGGGCAGGTTGCTGGCCACGCGCTGGCCATTCCCGGGCGTCTCGCCCGGAGCAACCAGCTCGTCCCCCGTGGCGATAATGTGGACGCGTGCCCGCCGCGGGACAGCAACCCGCGTGATCCCTTGCCCGGCCAGCCGCTCCAGCGTCCGAGGATCAACCGGCGTACCGGGCGAGAGCAGGATCTCTCCCGGCCGCGCCTCGTCGCCGGCCCGCCGAATGCCGCTCCCCGCGGCCGGGATGGTGACCATCCCGACCGCATCCTTCTCGCGGTGCGCCGCCTCGGTAGGGACGACGGCATCCGCGCCCGGGGGGAGCAGGGCCCCGGTCATGACGGCCATGCAGTGTCCGGGGGGTAAGGGGGGCGGCGCGGCCGGCCCGGCGGTGACGGTGCCGTGAAGCGGCAGGCGCCTCGCCCCGCTCCCCGCCAGGTCGGCCACGCGAATCGCGTAGCCGTCCACCGCGGCGCAGTCGCTTGCGGGCAGGCAGATGCGCGCCCGGATCGCCTCCTGGGCGATCCGGGCGGCCGCTTCGGGGAGGGGGACCGCCTCGGCGGGAAGGGATCGCACGGCGGAGAGCAGTGTCCGCCGTGCGTCGGCCAGGCTCGGACGCACGGTCGGGGGCCTACTCCTCCCCCTCCTCGCGCTCAATCACGTCAATCTCGCCCAGCTCCTCCAGGCTCTCCTCCTCGATCTCGTTGATGATCAGGTCCTCGGCTGGGGCGCCGGCCACCGGGGCTTCCACCGCCGCCTCCTCTTCCTCCAGGCGCTCCTCGGCCTCGGCCACCGCCTCCTCCGGGACCACCTCTTCGGCGCTCAGGCTGCGGAACCAGGTAGGCTTGCCCTCGGCCTCGGTCAACTCGCGGGTCGTCTCGCCGGCGAGCGCCTCTATCTCGTAACCCAGCTTGCCGGAGGCGATCTCCTCCAGCGCCTGGTAGGTGGGCTTCTGGCTCCGCGGCTGGATCAGGGGGACCGCGCCGCGGTTCAATTGCTTGGCCCGCTTGGCGGCCACGATCACCAGCCGGTATTTGCTGTCGATGTGTTCCATAAGGTCTTCGAACGGCACTTGGGACATCCGCCTTGCTCCTCTCTGCCCGATCCCCCGCCTTTGGCGGGGCGCGGGATCAGGCGTGCAGAAACCCGAGATCCACCCGGGAGCCGCGTCGGCGCTCGGCCAGGATGATGGCCTTCAACTCCTCGGCGGCCCGGGCGAATACATCGTTCACGATGACGTACTGGTACTCGGCGTAGTGCTTGACCTCTTCGCGCGCCCGCTGCAGCCGACGCTGGATGTCGGCCTCGGCGTCGCTCTTCCGGCGGCGCAGCCGCTCTTCCAGCAATGCCCAGGAGGGCGGGACGATGAAGACGAAGACCCCGTCCGGGTGGCCCTGCCGCAGGATGGCCGCGCCCTGGGTGTCGATGTCCAGGATGACGTCCAGTCCGGCGGCGAAGTATCGCTCCAGGAGCGCCCGCGACGTCCCGTACAGGTGGCCGTGGACGACGGCCCACTCCGCGAACTCGCCCCGGTCCACCATGGCCCGGAACGTGGCCTCGTCCACGAAGTGGTAGTCGCGCCCGTCTTTCTCGTCGGGCCGTGGCGGCCGGGTGGTGAAGGAGACCGAGTGGGCCAGGCCGGGCAACGCGGTGACCACCCACTCGCAAAGCGAGGTCTTCCCGGCCCCGGATGGGGCCGAGACCACGACGAGCAACCGGTGGGCCGTCACCCGCTCCGCCTCGCCGCGGTCACGTCCGCGGGCCTCAGGTCCGCTCCCGGATCTCGTCCGACCCGCCGAGCCGCTGGGCCAGCGTGCTGGACTGGATGGCCGAGAGGATCACGTGGCCGCTGTCGGTCACGATCAGGGTCTGGGTCCGCCGGCCGCACGTCGCATCCACCAGCCGCCCCGCCTCCCGCGCGTCGTCGCGCAGGCGCTTCATCGGCTCGGAGAACACGGCCTTGGAATCCTTGGACGACCGGGCGCTCAGAATGGCCACGATGCGGGGCCTGAGGACCACGTTGCCAAAGCCGATGTTGAGGACCTCGGTGGTCACCGCGGCCATGTGGCCTCCCCGCCATGCTTCCGTCAGGGCGCCCTGCCCGGCAGTCAACAGCGTTCGGCAGTTCCACCGTTCAACCGTTCGGCAGTTCCAGAACAGCCGAACTGCCGAACCCCCGGGACCCACGGCACCGCGGCGGATATCCACCGCAGTGGCGTGGGTGCCCCGAACGTTGCTCTCCCGGCGTTACTCGAGATTCTGTACCTGTTCCCGCAGCCGCTCGATCCACGTCTTGAGCCCCACCACCTCGTGGGCGAACGTCGCATCGGCCGACTTGGACCCGGCGGTGTTCGCCTCGCGGTGCATCTCCTGGAGCAGGAAGTCCAGCCGACGGCCCTGGGGTCCCGGCTGCGTTAGGGTGGTCCGGAACTGGACCAGATGGCTGCGCAGCCGATCGCATTCCTCGGCCACGTCGCCGCGCTCGGCCAGGATGGCCATCTCCTGCTCCAGCCGGGTGGGATCGGGCAGGCGGCCCTCCAGGAGTTCCGCCACCCGCTCCCGCAGCCGGTCCCGCTGGGCCCGCACCAGCTCCGGCGCACGCAGGACAATCCCCGTGAGCGTGGCCTCCACCTCGTCCAGGTGCTTCCCGAGGATCGCCACCAGGGCCTCGCCCTCGCGGCGGCGCATCTCCGCCAGGGCGTCGAGGGCCTCCGCCAGCGCAGGGCCGAGCTCTTCCCAGCTCTCCTCCAGCGATTCCGCCGATTCCTCCACCGCGATGAGGTCCCGCTGCGCCGTCAACATGTCCAGGGTCACCTCACCGGCGAGACCCAGCGCCTGCTGGAGGGTGCGCAGCGCCTCCACGTACTGCCGGGCCAGGGGCAGGTCCACCTTCAGGGTCCGGCTCCGACCGTCCAGGTCCTTGTCCAGCACCAGGACCTCGAAGTGACCCCGGGAGAACCGTTGCTGGATGGCCTGCTGGATCCGCGGCTCCAGGCCGCTCAGACGCTTCGGGACGCGGCACCGCACCTCCAGGAACCGGTGGTTGACCGATTGGACCTCGACGGTGAAGACGCGGCCGCGCCCCGCGGCCTCGCCCCGGCCAAACCCGGTCATGCTCTGTCGCGCGCCCGGTCCCTCGGTACCCGTGGGAGCCTCCCAAATGCTTGGAAACGCTGAGTCTTATAGAGTAGCGCCCGCGGCCGTAAAAGTCAAATGCCTTGACAAGCCCCGCCTCGTCCCGTATGGTTCAGCGTGGTTTCTCCGTACCGGCAACAAGGAGGATGAAGGGCGTGCCGATCTACGAGTACGAGTGCGAACGCTGCCAGCACCGATTCGAAATCATGCAAAAGTTCAGCGACCGGCCGCTGAAGAAGTGCGAGAAGTGCGGCGGTCCCGTCCAGAAGGTGCTCTCCGCTCCGGGCCTCGTGTTCAAGGGGAGCGGCTGGTACGTCACCGATTACGCCAATTCCGACCGCAAGAAAGCCATGAAGGCCGAGAAGGACGGTGCCGGGAGCAACGGCGACAAGAAGACCGACGCCGCGGACTCCAAGGCCAGCACCCCCACCGGCAAGAAGGACGACTGAGTGCTTGATTTCATAAGTTCGTGTAGGTTTGGCGCCAGCCAACCCTACACGAAACGCCCTTGGCAAAGGGTGATCCGTATCGGGGGAAACCTGATACGGATTTATGAAATCAAGCACTGAGCCCTCCTCACCCCCGACAGACCCCTCACACGCCCCCGGCCATATCCTCAGGAATGAGGGCCCTGGGGGCGTGCGTTTCTCCAAGGGTTCCTCAGCGCTCCGCCCGTTCCACGGGCCGGGCCGCGGCTTGACCCAAGAGGCCTCGGACGCGCCCCACGACCTCGCCGGGAGACACGGCGATCTCCTCGCCCGTGCGCCGACGGCGGATCTCCACCACGCCGTCCTTCACCACCCGGCTGCCCACCGTGACCCGGAGGGGAAGCCCGAGCAGGTCGGCGTCCTTGAACTTCACCCCCGGCCGTTCCTCGCGGTCGTCGTAGAGCACCTCCAGCCCCGCCCCGGAGAGATCCGCGTGGAGCTGCTCCGCCACGCCCGCCATCTTCGGCTCCTTGGCGTTGACCACCAGCAGGTGGACCTGGAAGGGGGCGATCGTCTCGGGCCAGATGATCCCGTGGGCGTCGTGGTTCTGCTCGATGGCCGCGGCGGCGATGCGGGCGGGGCCGATGCCGTAGCTGCCCATGACGATGGGTCGCTCCTGCCCCTGCTCGTCCAGATAGACCGCCTTGAGCGACACCGAGTATTTCGTCCCCAGCTTGAAGATGTTCCCCACCTCGATGACCCGCTCCACGACGAACGGCGCGCCGCAGCGTCCGCAGCCATCGCCCGCATTGGCCTCGTGCAGGTCGGCGAACTCTGCCTGGAAGTCCCGGCCCGGGACCACGCCCTGCAGGTGCGTGTCCGGCTTGTTGGCCCCCGCCACGTAGCAGCCGGTGCGGAGGCATTCGTCCGCGATGATCCGGATCGGCAGGCCCACCGGTCCCACGAATCCCGGTTCCACCCCGGTCGCCTCGCGGACCTCGTCCCGGTGAGCCGGCCGGAACGCGCCTATGGCGCGCTCGAGTTTCCGCTCGCGAAGCTGCTGGTCGCCCCGGACCAGGGCCAGCACCGGGCCATCGCCCCCCATCACCACCAGGGACTTGATGGTCAGGGCCGGCTCGATCTGGAGGAGCGCGCACATCTCGGCGATCGTGCGGGCATTCGGGGTGGGGACCTCCGCCAACCCCGCCGTGGGCGGGGGAAAGGCCCCGCCGGGGCGGGGTCGCGAGACGGCCAGCTCCACGTTGGCGGCGTAGCCGCACGCCCCGCACAGGGCCACCTGATCCTCCCCGGCCGCGCTGTGCGCCATGAACTCGTGTGAGCCGGCCCCGCCCATCATCCCCGGGTCGCTCTCGACCACGACGTACCGGAGGCCGCAGCGGTCGAAGATCTTGCAGTAGGCCTGCCGGTGCGCCTCGTACTGAACATCCAGGCCGGCGGCGTCCCGGTCCAGGCTGTAGGAGTCCTTCATCACGAATTCCCGCGTCCGGAGGACGCCGCTCTTCGGCCGGGCCTCGTCCCGCTCCTTTGTCTGGATCTGGTACCAGAGCTGCGGCAGGTCGCGGTAGGAATGTATCTCCCGGGCGGCGATCCAGGCGATGACCTCCTCGTGGGTCATGCCCAGGCACAGGTCCCGCTGGTACCGGTCCTTCAGCCGGAACATCTCGTCGCCGATGGTCCCCCAGCGGCCGGAGGCCTGCCACAGCTCCGCCGGGTGGATCACCGGCATGGTGATCTCCTGACCGCCGATGGCATTCATCTCCTCCCGGATGATGGCGGCGATCCTGTCCATCACCCGCTGCCCCAGGGGCAGGTACACGTAGATCCCGGCCGCCAGTTGCCGCACCAGCCCGGCCCGGACCATCAGCTTGTGGCTGATCGCCTCGGCATCGGCCGGGTCTTCCTTCAGGGTCGGGATGAGCGACTTCGACCAGCGCATCGGGAATTCCTCCCGGGGAACCTAGCTCCGTTCCAGGATTACCAACCGCCAAGGCGCCAAGAACGCCAAGGCCGGAACATACCATTTGGGCAGAGAAACAGAAACCTTGAAACCCCCTTGAAATCGGTTTCGCGCCCTCCGATCTTGAGAAAGAATCATCATGCCCTTGGCGACCTTGGCGCACCAACGGCGGAGCCGTTGGTACCGGCGGTTCAAGCTCTTTCTCGGATGAGGGCTAGAACGGCAACTTCACCAGGAGCAGGAACCCATTCGCCCCCAGGAGGGCGGCGAGCACGCCGAAGACCAGGCAGGCGACCAGGACGGGCCGGGACTCGGACAGGATCGCGATGGAGCCGAGCACAATGGCGATCTGGAACAGGACGCCGGCGTAGTCGAAGTTCTGGTCCCTGGCCGCGGCCACGTCGCGCTGGGCCTCCAGCTTCCTTGCCTCGGGTTCGATCTCCTTCTTCTCCTTGGCGTAGCGGGCCGCCTCGGCCTCGAACTTGGCCTGCATCTCTGTGAGGGCCTTGCGGGCCTCGGGGGGCAGGCTCTTCCCCTGGGCCAGGAGGACGACCTTGGCCTGCTCCGCCTGCGTCCGGTACAGGTGCTCCCGGATCACCTTGGCCTGGTAGAAGGCCCACTGGTCCGAGGCCTGCTGCTGGGCCAGGAGCATCTCCTTGGTGCTGTTGCTTCCGCCCAGCGAGGAAAACGCCATCACCACGGCGATGATGGCTGTGACCAGGGCCACCCGCCGCTCGAAGGTCTTGTCTGCAGCCACCGGCTCCGGCAATCCGATGCCCTCCGCCATCTTGCGTTCCCTCCCGTGGAAATACGAAGGAGGAGGACGCCCCGGGCGTCCCCCTCCTCGAGGATTGGTGGCCCCGCGCGATCGCCGCCTAGGCCTCCTCCTCTTTGGCCGCCAGCGCCTTCACCTCTTCCACCAGGACGTCGGCCAGCTCCGATTCCTTCACCTTGCGGACGATCTGTCCCCGCTTGATCAGGATCCCCACGCCGTTGCCCCCGGCGATGCCGATGTCGGCCCCCCGGGCCTCGCCCGGGCCGTTGACGGCGCAGCCCATCACCGCCACGGTGAGGGACCGGTTGATGTTGAGGGCCTCCAGGCGCCGCTCAACCTCCTTGGTCACCCCCATGAGGTCGATCTCCACCCGGCCGCAGGAGGGACAGGCGATGATGTTGAGGCCCCGCTTTCGGAGCCCCAGCGCCTTCAGGATCTCGAAGCCGGCCCGGACCTCCTCCGTGGGATCCTCGGTGAGGCTTACCCGGATGGTATCCCCGATCCCCTCGGCCAGAAGTGTCCCGATCCCCACCGCCGACTTGATGGCCCCCGAGAAGGCGGTCCCGGCTTCGGTCACACCCAGGTGGAACGGGTACGGCACCTGGTCCGCCAGCAGGCGGTAGGCCTCGATCATCATCCGGGGGTCGGAGGACTTCAACGAGATCTTCATCTCGGGGTAGTTCAGCTCCTCCAGGATCCGAATGTGGAAGAGGGCGCTCTCCACCATGGCCTCGGGCGTGGGCTCGCCGAACCGCTGCAACAGGTGCTTCTCCAAGGAGCCTGCGTTCACCCCGATCCGGATGGGCACCTTTCGCTCCGCGGCCGCCTTGGTCACCTCGCGCACGCGCCAGGTGGGCCCGATATTCCCCGGGTTGATCCGGAGGCAATCCACGCCCCCCTCCAGGCACAGGAGCGCCAGCCGGTAGTCGAAGTGGATGTCCACGATGAGGGGGATGCGGATCTGCGAGCGGATGCGGGGCACCGCGGCCGCCGCGTCGGCGTCCGGCACGGCGACCCGGACGATCTCGCAGCCCGCCGCCTCCAGGGCCCAAATCTGGTCCACCGTCGCCTGGACATCCCGGGTGTCGGTCTTGGTCATGGACTGCACCGGGATCGGCGCGCCGCCCCCCACGGGCACCTTGCCCACCCGGATCTGGCGGGTGGGCCGCCGCGTGTACGTGCGGGTCGAGGCGATCTGCAGCGGGGCCGCCTGGGTGAAGGGACCGAAGTCCACCGCCTCGCGGGGATCGGGCTGGAGATCCACGGCGCCCCTCATGGCCAACCCACCAGGCGGGAGATGTCGTTGTAGAAGGCGAAGATCATCAACCCCACCAGCAGGACCAGCCCCACCTGCTGGGCGATCTCCCGTTTGCGCAGGCTGACCGGCTTGCCTCGGAACCACTCGATCAACGAGAACATCAGGTGCCCTCCGTCCAGGATCGGGATGGGCAGCAGGTTGAGGATCGCCAGGTTGATGGACAGGAGCGCGGTGAAGGACAAGAGCTCCACCGGTCCTCGCTGCGCCACCTCCCCCGCCATCTGCCCGATGAGGATCGGACCGCCGATGGTTTTGGGAGAGATCTTGCCCTCCACCAGCTTCACGAAGCCCTGGACGATGAGGACCGACAGGTCCACGGTATTCTTCAGCCCGGCGGTCAGGGCCGCCAGGGGATTCAGGCGGCGGTACTGGGACTCCGGCGCCGGCCCGATACCGATGAGGCCGATCTCCTCCTCCCCGGTCGCGGTGCGCTGCTTGGTCGGCTGCGGCGTCACCGTGACGTCGAAGCGCTGCCCGCCCCGCTCCACCGTGAGGCGGACCGCCCTCCCCGGGCTGGCGTGGATGGCCTTGGCCAACTGGTCCCACTCGGCCACCGGCGTCCCGTCCAGGGCCACGATGCGGTCGCGGATCTGAAGGCCGGCCTGCTGCGCCACCTGGCCAGGGAGGACCTGGCCGATCCGGGTGGACAGCAGCGGATGCAGACCCAGGTCCCACGCCTCGATCTCCTGTCCGAAGACGTCTCGGGTCTTCATGGCGCGCGGCGTGACGCTCATCTCGACGGTCTGCCCACTGCGGACCAGCGTCAGCCGGAGCGCCCGCCCCGACGAGGCCTGGACGGCCGCCTTGATCTCCTCCCAGCGCGCAATGGGTCGTCCGTCCAGCGCCTTGACCTCGTCCCCCGCCGCCAGCCCCGCCTGGGCCGCCGGCGAATCCTTCTCCGGGGTCCCGACGATGGGCAGGAAGTAGGGCTGGCCGGCGAAGGTGAAGATCCCCCAGAAGATCGCCACCGGCAGGAGCAGGTTGGCCGCGGGCCCGGCCAGGATGATCCGGGCGCGGGTCCCCACGCCCTTCCGGGAAAAGGACCGCTTCGGGTCCGCCGCTTCGGCGGATTCGTCTCCCGGGTCTTCCCCGATCATCTTCACGTACCCGCCCAGGGGAAAGGCCGAGAGCAGATACTCTGTTTCCCCGCGTTTGATCCCAATCAGCTTGGGACCAAATCCCAGGGAGAACTTCAGGACCCCCACCCCCGAGCGTTTGGCCACGAGGAAGTGGCCCAGCTCGTGGACGAAAATCAACACACCCAGCACAACCGCCGCTGTGAGAATCGTCATGCACGCTCCAAACACAGAGACGAGAGCCGAGACACCCAACTCCATCGCGGCTCTCGACTCTCGGCTCTCAGCTCTCTCAGTGTTCTTCGAGCCGGCGGCGGACCTCCCGGTCCACCTCCAGGATTTCCTCCACGGTCCCGACGGCCCGCCGGGGATGGGCATCCAGGGCCTTCCGAATCAGGGTCGGGATCTCGTCAAAGCCGATGCGGCGGCTCAGGAACCGCTGCACCGCCACCTCGTTGGCGGCGTTGAGGACCGCCGGCGACGAGCCGCCCGCCAGCGCCGCCTCGTAGGCCAGATCCAGGCAGGGGAACTTCTCCCGGTCCACGGCCTCGAAGGTGAGACCGGTCAGGGTCTCGAGCGCCAGCCGCGGCACCGCGTTGGGTCGGCGCTCGGGGTACGTCAGGGCATACTGGATCGGCACGCGCATGTCCGGCACCCCGAGCTGGGCCAAGAGCGACCCGTCCACATATTCCACCAGCGAATGGATGATGCTCTGGGGGTGGATGATCACGTCCACCCGATCCACGGGCACGCCGAACAGCCAGTGGGCCTCGATGACCTCCAGGCCCTTGTTCATCAGCGTGGCCGAGTCGATCGTGACCTTCTTCCCCATGGACCAGTTGGGGTGCTTGAGAGCCTCCTCCGGCGTGATGCTGGCGAAGGTCGCCCGCGGCCGCGTCCGGAAGGGCCCCCCGGAGGCCGTCAGGATGATCCGTCGCACCTGGCCGGCTCCGCTTTCCGCCAGGCACTGGAAGATCGCGGAGTGCTCGCTGTCCACGGGCAGGATCCGGACCCCGCGGGCGCGAGCCTCGGCGGTCACCAGGTCTCCGGCCACCACCAGGGATTCCTTGTTGGCCAGGGCCACGTCCTTGCCCGCCGCGACCGCCCGCATGGTGGGGAGCAGGCCCGCCGCGCCGACGATGGCCGAGACCACCAGGTCCGCGCCGGCGTCCCCCGCGGCCTGCAGGAGACCCGGGGTCCCCCACGCCACCTCGGTCGGGGTCCGGCCGAGCCGTCGCCGGAGTTCCCGGGCGCCCGTCTCGCTGCCTACCGACACCAGCCGGGGCGCGTGCCGCCGGACCTGCACCTCAAGCAGGTCCAGGTTGTCGCGGGCCGCCAGGGCCGCGATCTGGAAGGAATCGGGATGGGCCGCCACCACCTCGAGGGTGCTGGTGCCGACGGACCCCGTGGACCCCAGGATGGCCAGTCGCCGCATCACGCCTCTCGCGCCGCCACGCCGTCCCGGGTTTTGGCTTTGACCCGATACATGGCCTGATCCGCGACGCGGATCATTTCCTCCTGGGAGGATCCGTCACGGGGGAACGTGGCTATCCCGAAGCTGGCCGTGAGACTCACCGTGCGCTCCTCCGTGGCCAGAAAGCGATAGGTGCGCACCGCGCGTCGCAGCCGGTTGGCCACGCGGAGAGCGCCCTCCGCCCCCGTCTCGGGCAGGGTCACCACGAACTCGTCTCCTCCATACCGGAAGAGCCGGTCGCTCTTGCGCAGCTTGTCCTGGATGAGCTGCGCCACCTCGCGCAGGACCCGGCTCCCCGCCAGGTGACCGAAGCGGTCGTTGACGGTCTTCAGGCGGTCCATGTCGAAGAACAGCATGGAGAAGGTGCGGCCGTAGCGTCGGGACCGCTCCAGCTCCTCCCCCAGGTAGGCATCCAGGTGCCGGCGGTTGAACGCGATGGTCAGGTCGTCCAGGAGCGTGGTCTGCTTGAGCTGAGCCATCTGCTGCAGGAGCCGGGACCGCTCCATGCAGTTGCGCAGGACGCCATCCAGCGCCCCCTGTTCCACCGGCTTGCTCAGGTAGTGAAGCGCCCCCAGCTTCACCGCGTTCATCCTGGACTCGAGGAGGCCGTCCCCCGCCATGACCACCACTGATACGTCGGGCCGGATGCGGAGGATCTGCGGGAGCAGCTCCAGCCCTCCGATCCTGCGCAGCATCAGGTCCAGGAACACGGCGTCGTACGAGTTCCCCTCGACCTTCTTGCGCGCCACCTCGGCCGAAGCGGCGACGTCCACCTTGAACCCGCACCCGGTAATGAGCTTGGCAAGCTGCTGGCGACCCCCGCGCTCCTCGTCCACTACGAGGACCCGGCCCTTGGACATCAAGAGGTCCACCTGGTCGGGAATCTTGCCCCGGGCCGGCTGTCCTTCCGTTCGCTTCGGAAGAACCACTGAACGCCGATCTCCCCGCCTCGGCATCAAAGGCACACCATGAACCTCCGGCCCGTCGCAGGCACTACATCACCGGCCATGGGTCATCAGAGACAGGGGACAGAACAGGCCCCTCGCTGGTCCCCGGAGCCGACGAGACGGTGAGTATAGTGAAAAGCCGCCCCGTCCGCAAGGAGTTTTGATCTTCCCCGGCAGCGGCAAGCACCCACCGGGATTGGATTTAGCGGGCCTCGATAGGCGCCGGCGGTCGCGGGGTGGCCCGGAACTCGTAGACCAGCTCCCCCGGCTTGACCAGGCCCAGTTCCTCCCGCGCAATGGCCTCGATCCGGCTGGGATCGGTGCGCAGCGCCCGGACCTCCTCCGCCAGGGCCGCATTGGCGGCCGCCAGTTCGCCGATCTCCCGCGTGAGCGCCGCCCTGGCCCGGCGCATCTCGTACAGGCGCAGTAGTCCCCGATTCCCCATCACCGACGCCGCCACCAGGGCCAGGAGCAGGATGGCAACCAGCCGCAGACGGGGGCGCAGGGCCGGGCGATCATCGGCAGACAGGGGGGCCATGGCGATTCTACTTCCCCCCACCGCGAAAACGAGCCAGGGCGTCCCGCCCCAGGAAGACGGCGGCGTCGCCCAGGTCCTCCTCAATCCGCAGCAGTTGGTTGTACTTGGCGATGCGATCCGTCCGCGAAGCCGATCCGGTCTTGATCTGGCCGGCGTTGGTGGCCACCGCGAGGTCCGCGATGGTGGTGTCCTCCGTCTCCCCGGATCGGTGCGACACGATGGCGGCATATCCGGCCCGGTGAGCCGTCCGGATGGCATCCAGGGTCTCGCTGAGCGTCCCGATCTGGTTGACCTTAATCAGAATGGCGTTGGCGATCCCCTTGGCGATCCCCTCCTGCAGGATCTTGACGTTCGTGACGAAGACGTCGTCGCCGACCAATTGGGTCCGGCCGCCCAGTCGCGCCGTGAGCGCGACCCAACCGTCCCAGTCATTCTCCGCCATGCCGTCCTCGATGGAGACGATGGGATACTGGGCCACCCAACGGGCGTAGAACTCGACCATCTCGTCGGAGGTCAGGCGCTTCCCGCCCTCCCCCTCCAGGACGTAGCGACCCTCGGCGTAGAACTCGCTGGCCGCGGGATCCAGGGCCAGGCAGATATCCGTTCCCGGCCGGTACCCCGCCTTCTCGATGGCCGTCAGGATGAGCTGGATCGCTTCCTCGTTGGACTTCAGGTCGGGCGCGAACCCGCCCTCGTCGCCCACGGCCGTGTAGTAGCCCTTCTTCTTGAGGACGGCCCGCAGGTGATGGAACACCTCCGCCCCCATGCGGAGCGCCTCGCTGAACCGCTCGGCGCCGAGCGGCATGATCATGAACTCCTGGAGGTCCACGGTGTTATCCGCGTGCTTGCCCCCGTTCAAGATGTTCATCATGGGGACCGGCAGGATCCTGGCATTCACCCCGCCCAGGTACCGGTAGAGGGGAAGGCCGGCATCGTCCGCGGCGGCCTTGGCTACCGCCAGGGACACGCCCAGGATGGCGTTGGCGCCGAGCTTCCGCTTGTCCTCGGTCCCGTCCAGTTCGCACAGGAGCTGGTCCAGGAGGACCTGGTCGGTGGCCTCCAGTCCCACCACCTCCGGCCCGATGGTCTGGTTCACGTGCTCCACCGCCTGGGTGACGCCCTTGCCCAGGTAGCGGCCCGCATCGCCGTCCCGGAGTTCCAGGGCCTCCCGCTCGCCCGTGGAGGCACCCGAGGGAACGGCCGCTCGCCCGAGCGCCCCGCTCTCCAGCAGCACCTCGACCTCGACCGTCGGGTTTCCCCGGGAATCCAGGATCTCGCGTGCACGCACCTCGCTGATTTCGCTCATGTCCAGGCTCCGACCATGACTGCGCAATGAAAAACGGACAACCGACCGCCGCGATTTGTGATCTGTGATTGTGGATTGTGGATTGAAAAGGAAATCACCAATCTACACTCGTCCATCAAAAATCGACTGTCAGTTGTCGGTTTTCAATTTTCAGTTCCAACGCCGATCAGGCGTTGGCCTTCGGCGACCAGGGCGTCGAGCTGCCGCTCCGTGGAGGCCTCGGCGTACAGGCGCACCACCGGCTCCGTCCCCGACGGCCGGAGGAGCAGCCAGCTGCCGTCCTCCAGAATCAGTTTCACCCCGTCCAGGCGCTTCACCTCTTTGACCGCGCGGTCCGCCAGCCTCGCCGGCGGCTCCTTCAGCCGCTCCCGCAGTCCCGCCACGAGGCGGGGCTCCAGGTGAAAGTTCAGCCGCCGGGCCAGAACCGTCCCCACCTCGGCGTACAGTTCCTGCAGGAGCGCCTGGAGCCGCATCCGGCCGCGCGAGGCGACCAGTTCCGCCGCCAGGAGGCAGGCCAGGATCCCGTCCTTCTCCGGGACGTGGCCTTTCACCGAGAGGCCCGCGCTCTCCTCGCCGCCCAGCACCAGCTTGTCCTGGGCGATGAGTTCGCCCACGTACTTGAACCCGACCGGCGTCTCGTAGATCGGGATGTCCAGGCGCCGTGCTACGGCATCCACCAGATGGCTGGTTGCCACGGACCGGGCCACGCCCCCCGTCCACCCGCGGCCCTTCACCAGGTGGTGGAGGAGCAGGCCCAGGAAGTAGTTCGGCTCCAGAAAGCTTCCATCCGCGTCCACGAGCCCAAACCGATCCGCATCGCCGTCCGTCGCCAGGCCCAGGTTCGCGTCGCTCGCCACCACCCGGGAGGCCAGCTCCTGCAGGTGGGCTTCCGAGGGCTCCGGTGAATGCCCGCCGAAGTACGGGTCGCGCCAGTCGTGCAGCACCGTCACCTCGCACCCGGCGTCTCGGAGGAACGAGTCCAGGTAGCCCCGGGCGGATCCGTACAAGGGATCCATCACTACCCGGAGGCGCGCCTTGCGGATCGTCTCCAGGTCCAGGAGGTCCCGCAACCGCTCCAGGTAGGCCGGACGGGGATCAATCCGCTCGAGCAACCCGCGAGCCTGCGCCTCCGCCACCGACATTTCCGGGACCGGGTCACCCGCCAGAATGGCATTCGCCCGTTCCTCGATCTGCCGGGTGGCTGCGGGGAGGGCGGGCCCGCCCCACGCCGCGGAGAACTTGAGGCCGTTGTACTCGGCCGGGTTGTGGCTTGCCGTGACGATGATCCCACCCGCGGTCCGCCGCCGGAGGATCTCGTAGGCAACGACCGGGGTGGGCGTATCCCGCTCGCACAGGAAGGCCCGGACCCCGTGGGTCGCCAGGACCCCGGCCGCCCGCGCGGCAAAGGCCTCCGACAGGAACCGGGTGTCGTAGCCCACCACCACGCCCCGCTCCCCGGCGCCTGGATCCTGCGCCTTCACGTACTCCGCGATGGCCTGGCTGACCGCCCGGACCCCGGCGAACGTGAAGTCATCCGCGATGACGCCCCGCCAGCCCGAGGTGCCGAACGTGATCTGGCCCATGCTCGTCCCTGATCCCTGTGGCAAGTGCTCGTGATTCCCCGATTGCCTAGACCCCGATCCCGCTCAGGCCGCGGCCCCGCGCGCCAGCCACTCCTTCACCTTGTCCCGGTAGGTGCCCGCGATTTCCTCCGCGCGGGCGCGGGTGGCCGCCTCCACCAGGATGTGGAAGGCGGGCTTGTCATGGTCCGGGTAGATGGCGGCCCAGTCGTTCCCCAGGTGGATCTTGACCCCGTCCACCAGCTCGACCTGGTCGTCCTTGGTCGCCTCGATGAGGGTGCGCATGAGCGTTCCCTTCATCTCCCAGGGGCAGGGGATCTGCTCGCGGGTGCTGACTCGCTTCGGCACGGACCGGATGGCCTCGTGCAGCGTGAGGTCGCTGAGGGCGAGCATCTCCAGGATCTTCAGGGTGGCCAGCATGCCGTCGAAGGCCGGCTGGAAGCGGGGAAAGATGAAGCCGCCGAAGGCGTCCCCCACGAACACCATGCCATCCTGGGCCGCTGCCTCCATCAGGGCGCGGGGCGCCATCTTGGTCCGCTTCACCTGGAAGCCGTGGGGCGCCACCAGCTCCTCCAGGACGGCGCTGGCGGTGATGGGGACGCCGATGGTGCCGGGGGACTGCGTCCGCGCCACCAGGAGCGCCGCCACGGCCAGGGCCAGCTCGTCCGACAGCAGGTCCCCCTTGTCGTCCACCAGGAAGAGCTTTTCCGCCCCCGTGTCCAGCATGATGCCCACATCCGCGCCCAGGATCCGCACGATCTCGCAGAGCTGCTTCAGCGACCGCTGGAACTCCTCTGCGCTCTTGGTGAGCTTCGACTCGTCCATGTAGGCGTTCAGGGCGATGATCTCGCATCCCAGCTTCCCCAGGATGGCGGGGAAGATCGTGGCGACGCTGCCGCAGGAGTAGTCGATGACCACCTTGGGGGCCCGGGCCCGGATGGCCTCCCGGTTGATGAAGCCCAGGATTCCCTCCTGGTAGTATTCGACGTCGTACTCGGGAAAGCCGAGGACCCCGGTCCCGTCGATCTTGGCGCGGCGGAAGTCCTCCCGGAAGAACAGGCGCTCGATGCCCTTCTCCCGGTTCGCCGAGATGTCCATCCCCTGTTCGTCGAAGAACTTGATGTCGATCAGCTCCGGATCGTAGGGGGACTTCCGCACGTGGACTCCGGCCACCGCCCCGTGCACCCCCATCTGGTAGCGCACCACCGGGATGGGGGTCACCCGCAGGTCGTGGACGTCCACCCCGGCCGAGAGGAGGCCGCAGATCATGGCCCGGTTGATGATGCGGGAGGTCCGGTGGGGATCGCGGCTGGTCCGCACCACGGCATGCTCCCGCAGCGTGGCGCCGAAGGCCGCCCCCAGCTTGGCGGCGAATTCCGGCGAGATCTCGATGTTGCCCAGGCCCGTGACCCCGTAGGCGCCGAAGAGGGAGCGGGACCAGCGCTCGCCCCACACCAGGCTGGTGGACAGGGTGGCCCCGTCCTCCACCACCTTCTGGGGCCAGACCTTCACGTCCGCCTTGACCACCGACCCCTCGCCGACGCGACAGCCGTCGCTGATCAGGGCCCCTTCGAACAGGCGGGCGCGGGCCTTGATCTCGCTGCCGCGGCCGACCACGTTCTCCTTCAGGATGGCCCCGCGGCCGATGTACACGTTGTTCCAAAGGATCGAGTCGGAGACGACGGCCCCCTCCTCCACGATGCAGTTGTCCCCGATCACGCTGTTGGTGATGCGGGCATTGGCCTCCACCCGGGTGTTCTTCCCGATGAGGACCGCGCCCCGCAGGCCCGCGGTGAAGTCCACGCGGGTGCCGGTCCCCAGCCAGATCTCCTTGTCCAGACCCTCCACCCTGCGTCCGGGGATCTTCACCTTCACCGTCCCGGCCAGGATGTCCTGGTGGGCCAGGCGGTACTCCAGGAGGTCCCCCACGTCCCGCCAGTAGCCCGCGGCCACGTAGCCGAAGAGCTTCCGCCCCTCCCGCATCATCAGGGGGAAGAGATCGCGGCTGAAGTCGAACTCGCGGCGCGGGGGCATCAGGTCCAGGACCGATGGCTCCAGCAGGTAGATCCCGGTGTTCACCGTGTCGCTGAAGACCTCGCTCCAGGTCGGCTTCTCCAGGAAGCGGCTGATGCGCCCGTCGGGCTCGGTGATGACCACGCCGTACTGAAGCGGGTTTTCCACCCGGGTGAGGAGGATGGTGAGGTCGGCGCCCCGCTCCCGATGGAACTGCAGGGCCGCGCGCAAGTCGAAGTCGGTCAGGAGATCGCCGCTGATGACCAGGAACGTTCCGCGCAGGTGGTCCTCGGCGTTCTTCACCGCGCCCGCGGTCCCATAATCCTCGGTGGCGGCGACATAGGTCATCCGCACTCCGAACTCCGCGCCGTCGCCGAAGTGGCCCTCGATGAGTTCCGGCTGGAAGTGCAGCAGCGTCACCAAGTCCGTGATCCCGTGCTCGCGCAACAGGTCCACGATGTGCTCCATCATGGGCTTGTTGGCCATGGGGATCATGGGTTTGGGAAGGGTGTGGGTGAGCGGTCGCAGGCGGGTCCCGAAGCCCCCGGCCATGATGACGCCGTTCATGGTGTCAACTCCCCTGCGAGCCACAGAGGTGGGGCGGCGCGCAAAGTATGGTGAACGCTCGCACTATAGGCGTCGCGTGCAAACCTTGTCAAGGGCCTTCCCGGGGAGTCAGGAGGCGGTCGCAGAGGCGGCTGGCGGTGGGGGGAGGTAGATCCGCGGGACCCGTGGGCCGATGCGGCAGAGGATCTCGTAGCTGATGGTTCCCTGGAGTTCCGCGACCTCGTCGGCGGTGATCTCGTCCGCGCCCTGGCGGCCGATCAAGACCGCCTCGTCGCCCACCCGGACGTCCGGGAGGCCGCTCACGTCCACCATGGTCATGTCCATGCACACGCGCCCGACGATGGGCACCCGCTGCCCCCGGATCAGGACCTGGCCGCGGTTACTGAGCAGGCGCCCGCACCCGTCGGCATACCCCACGGGCAGCGTGGCCACGCGGAGATCCCGCGGGGCCACGAAGGTGCGGCCGTAACTCACGCTCTCTCCCTGCGCCACGTCCCGGATCTGGCTGATGGCCGTCCGGAGGCGGAGCGCGGGCCGGAGCGGCGGCTCGGGCCCGCCCCGCGGACCGCGCGGATGGTATCCGTAGAGCATGATTCCCGGCCGCACTAGGTCCAGCCGCGACTCGGGGAGGAAGAGCAGGGCGGCGCTGTTCGCCGCGTGCCGGAGCGGCATCCCGCCCTGCGGGACAGCCGGGAGGTCCCGTGCGGCATCCGCGAAGCGGGCGAGTTGCTCCCGGGCGAAGCCGGGCTCCTCCGCCTCCGCGTCGGCGAAGTGGGTCATGAGCCCCGCCAGCCGCACGGAAGGCAGGGCGCGGATCTTCTCCGCCACCCCGTGTAGTTCGCGAGGCCGGAGCCCGACCCGGCCCATGCCGGTATCCACCTTCAGGTGGATCCCCAGGACGCGCCCGCAGGCCCGCGCCGCGCGGTCCAGCGCCTCGGCCTGCGCCTGATCGCTGACGCACTGATCCAGGTCGTGCGCCGCGACGAGGTCCGCCTGATCCGGCGCGACGGGTCCGAGCACCAGGATGCGAGAAGCGATGCCCGCCGCCCTGAGGGGGACCGCCTCTTCCGGGATGGCCACCCCCAGCCATGTGGCCCCGGCGGCGAGGGCCACCCTGGCGACAGGCACGGCCCCATGACCGTAGGCATCCGCCTTGACCACCGCCATCACCCGCGTCTCGGGACCGGCCAGGCGGCAGGCCAAGGCGACGTTTGCGGCGATCGCAGACAGGTCAATTTCCGCATGGGTCGGCCGCACCACCCAGTCCTCCTCCCGTGCCTCGGCCAGTCGTGCGGACGATACCAGAAATTACAGCTAGTTGCAAACATGCCGGGCCTTGCGATGAGGTTGGAAGCATCGAACACAATCGTCATGAAATTGAGAAAAATGGCAAAAAATTCAAAGATCTTGGTTTGATTTCCACTCATGTCTGAATCGCGCCTCTCGACCTGAGAATTTTCAGCTTGCAATCTCACCTCAGAGAAACTACATTGCGCGTGCTGTTAGCACTCAACAGCCGAGAGTGCTAACAGCGAGTTCTTGGAAAATCGAGCTCGCAATCGCCTCCCGAAGAGCCAGAGCGAAACTCATTACAGGCGAAGCTGAGCACGCTGCGGGCCGAGATGAGCCGCCCGCGTGGTTCTCCCTCTCACCGCTTGCGAGGGATGGTGGTGTTCCGACTCTCTGGAAAGGAGTGACACGCGATGAAGAAGATCAAGCCACTGCAGGACCGGATCCTGGTCAAGCGTCTGGAGGAGAAGGAGGTCAAGAAGGGAGGCATCATCATCCCGGATACGGCCAAGGAAAAGCCGCAGGAGGGCGAGGTGGTGGCCGTCGGGCCGGGGAAGGTCACCGACGACGGGAAGCGGCAGCCCATGGACGTCAAGGTCGGGGACAAGATCCTCTTCGGGAAGTATTCCGGGTCCGAGGTGAAGCTCGGGGATGAAGAGTTCCTCATCATGCGGGAAGAGGACGTCCTCGGCATCCTGCAGTAACCCGACCCATGCGCGGTTTCTGGTTCGATTCATCAGCCTGACGGACACACACGTAAGGAGGAGACAGCATGCCAGCAAAGCAACTGATGTTTGACGAGGAGGCCCGCCGGGCGATCCTCCGCGGCGTGGACAAGCTGTCCAACGCCGTGAAGGCGACCCTGGGGCCCAAGGGGCGGAACGTCGTCCTGGACAAGAAGTTCGGCGCGCCCACCATCACCAAAGACGGCGTCACGGTGGCGAAGGAGATCGAGCTGGAGGATCCCTTCGAGAACATGGGCGCCCAGATGGTGAAGGAAGTGGCGTCCAAGACCTCCGACGTCGCCGGCGACGGGACCACCACGGCCACGGTGCTGGCCCAGGCGATCATCCGGGAGGGGATGAAGAACGTCACCGCCGGGTGCAACCCGATGGCCCTGAGGCGGGGCATTGACAAGGCGGTGGACGCGGTCGTCGAGGAGATCAAGAAACTGTCCAAACCCACCAAGGGCAAGAAGGAGATAGCCCAGGTCGCCAGCATCTCCGCCAACAACGACAAGACCATCGGCGACCTGATCGCCGACGCCATGGAGAAGGTGGGCAAGGACGGCGTCATCACCGTGGAGGAGGCCAAGGGGGTGGAGACCACGCTGGAGGTGGTCGAGGGGATGCAGTTCGACCGGGGCTACATCTCCCCCTACTTCGTCACCGATCCCGAGCGCATGGAGGTGGTCATCGAGAACCCTCTGATCCTGATCCAGGAGAAGAAGATCAGCGGGATGAAGGACCTGCTCCCGATCCTGGAGCAGATCGCCAAGATGGGCAAGCCCCTCCTGATCATCGCCGAGGAGGTGGAGGGCGAGGCCCTGGCCACCCTGGTGGTGAACAAGCTCCGCGGGACCCTGACCACCTGCGCTGTCAAGGCCCCGGGCTTCGGGGACCGGCGCAAGGAGATGCTGAAGGACATCGCCATCCTCACCGGGGGCGAGGTCATCTCCGAGGAGCTGGGGATCAAGCTGGAGAACATCCGGCTGGATGACCTGGGCAAGTGCAAGAAGGTGGTGGTCGACAAGGAGAACACCACCCTCATCGAAGGCGCCGGCAAGGCCAAGGAGATCGAGGGCCGGATCAAGCAGATCCGCACCCAGATCGAGGAGACCACCTCGGACTACGACCGGGAGAAGCTGCAGGAGCGCCTGGCCAAGCTGGCCGGCGGCGTGGCCGTGATCAAGGTCGGGGCCCCCACCGAGATCGCCATGAAGGAGAAGAAGGCCCGGGTCGAGGACGCCCTGAACGCCACCCGGGCGGCCGTGGAAGAGGGGATCGTCCCCGGGGGCGGCGTGGTACTCCTGCGGGCCATGGCGGCGCTGGAGAAGCTGAGGGTGTCCGGTGACGAAAAGATCGGCGCCGACATCGTCCGCCGAGCCCTGGAGGAGCCGATCCGGCAGATCGCCGAGAACGCCGGTGTCGAGGGCTCCATCGTCGTCCAGAGGGTCCGCGAGGAAAGCGGCGCCTTCGGCTTCAACGCCGAGACGGAGACCTACGAGGACCTCATGACGGCCGGGATCATCGACCCGACCAAGGTCACCCGGATCGCCCTCCAGAACGCCGCCAGCATCGCCGGGCTCGTGGTGACGACCGAGTGCATGGTCACCGAGATCCCGGAGAAAGAGAAGACCCCGCCCATGCCCCCGCATGGCGGCGGCGACATGTACTAAGTGCTTGATTTCCTAAATCCGTATCAGGTTTCCCCTGATACGCATCGTCCTTTGCCAAGGGCGTTTCGTGTAGGGTTGGCTCGCGCCAAACCTACACGAACTTATGAAATCATGCACTAAGCCGACGGCCACACGCAGTCGGTGCCGGAGCCGGGTGCCCACAGGGCGCGGCGTGCTGATCCACCCGCAGCTCCGTTGTATTAACAGACCCCGGGCGGTGATCCCGCCCGGGGTTTTTGTCTTTCGCCGGGATCCGCCTCGGCCGGGGGCGGCCGGGATGCTCCGGGGGCTCGCGATCCAGCAGGAGAGGCCAGGGGCCTCCCGTGGCTCGCGCCGACGACCGCGGATTCTCTTTGACGCAGGGGGATCCAGTGACTACAGTGGGAGCCGTGGAATCGCCATCACCCAGGAGGACGACGTGAAACTGCGGTTGCGGAATCTCCGCGTGGCCCCGACGGCTCGCTTGGTTCGCTCGGAGCGGCAGGAACACCCGGCGGGCCATCGCCGCGCGGAGCTGTCCGTCACGGGGATGATCTGCTCGCTCTGAGCCCTCCGGGTGAAGCGGGCCCTGGAGGGGCTGCCGGGGGCGACCAGCGCGCGGGTGAGCCTAGGGCAGGAGCGCGCCATCGTGGACTACGATCCGCGCGCCCTGAGCATCGCGCGGATGCTCGAGGCGATCCGGGGTACCGTTGTCCTCCCCGCGGTCCGTCTGGCCATCCAACGGACCTCCCGTCCTCGCAGTGGCCGGCAACCCCGGTGACCGCCGACCGATGACACCGGCGAAGGAGCCGGGGACGTGACTGGACCGCCGCGACTTCTCCTCACCGTGGAATGCTACTCGGGCACCCGGGCGGACGAGCGGCCGGTGGCGATCCGGTTGGGGGAACGGCGGGTCGCGGTCCGGGAGATGGTTGACCGCTGGTACGGCGAGGACCACGCCTATTTTAAGCTCATCGGGGAGGACGGGGCGCTGTACCTCATCCGGCAGGATCGGGGGTGTGACATCTGGGAACTGATCTTCATGGAGGTTCCGACCTCCCCACCGGGGCAGGGGGGACGCTGATGCAACGACTGCGGGCCTTCCCCGTCGAGGAACTCCTGCTTGCCCAACTGGTTCCGGGCTTCCTCTTCGCCGTCGGATGGACGGTCATGTACGAGATCTATCACGAGGAGGGGTCCTACTACACCACGCTGATGCAGGAGATCCTGGGCAGCGAGGGCCTGTTCCCGTACTTTTTGACCTCGGCCGCCCTCATGGCCTTTCCCCTGGGTCTGTTGGTGGACAGCGTGCGCCATGTCCTGGGGGAGATCTGGCTCGGCCTCCCCCGCCTGCCCCGCCTCTCCGAAGGAGTCCGGAGTCCTGCGGACCGGCGGGGGCGCGCCCCCCCGCCCCCCCCCCCGCGGGTGGGGGGAATGGGCCCCCCCCCCGGGCGGTTCCGGGGGGGCC
>Ga0080064_1002101_pt1 | contig 35760 bp, 32 predicted proteins | sample Subgrocontami54m_FD_69260 | JGI IMG/M metagenome (GOLD analysis project Ga0080064, IMG submission 69260) | Subsurface groundwater microbial communities from S. Glens Falls, New York, USA - GMW46 contaminated, 5.4 m (SPADES assembly) (version 2) ...
AAGGCTGTCCCTAGTACGAGAGGACCGGGATGGACGGACCTCCGGTGTACCAGTTGTCCTGCCAAGGGCATCGCTGGGTAGCCGACGTCCGGTCGGGATAAGCGCTGAAAGCATCTAAGCGCGAAGCCCTTTCCAAGATGAGATTCCCCACGGCATAAGCCGGTAAGGCCACAGGAAGATTACCTGTTTGATAGGCCGCGTGTGTAAGGCGAGCAATCGCCTCAGCTAAGCGGTACTAATGGCCGAGGGCTCAGAAGCTACGCGGGGCGCGCTGCCGCGCCAACAGGATCGATCCCCATCAGTCACCAGTGTCATCCTGAGGGCACAGCCCGAAGGATCCGTCCTCCCACGAGGCACGGATTCTTCGCCTAGCGGCTCAGAATGGCACCAGGTGGTCACACTCTCTGCTCTGATTTGAGCTGGAGGCGCTTGCGTCTCTCGCTCTATCGGCGGTCCTGGTGTTTCTAGCGAGGTGGCACCACCCGTTCCCATCTCGAACACGGAAGTGAAACGCCTCAGCGTCGACGATACTGGAGTGGGCAACCCTCTGGGAAAATAGACCAATGCCAGGGCCATATTTGCCAACCTCTAGATCCCGTCTGATGGCCGCCGGCCACATACGGTATAATCTAGGGGTACAACGCGGGATGGAGCAGCGGTAGCTCGTCGGGCTCATAACCCGAAGGTCGTGGGTTCGAATCCCACTCCCGCTACCAGTCAGGAGCCGCCGGGTACCAACCCGGCGGCTCTTTCAATGTGCGCCAAGCCAAGGAAGCGCGCTGTTGGCGAAGTGGACCAAGAAGACCTACAAGCTCGATGCCATGCACGGGTGGAAGGCGAAGCCCGGCTACAATATCTTTGTCGCCGACCGGGGCGCTGTGCGCTTCGACATCCCACAAACCTGGACGCTGCAGCCTGGGGAAAACCAGTCCATCGAGTTCCATGACAAAGAGCCTCCGGACGATGATTGCGTCCTACACCTCTCGGTCTTTCACCTCGCACGCCACGTCGACTGGGCCGGCTTGCCCATGGCGAGAATGCTCAGCCAGGCGCTGGACGGTGGCGACGACGATCGCGAGGTTACGAGCGTCGGCCCCATACTCGAGGAATCGCGGGGTGGTCTGGATCTCGCCTGGCGAGAGACCCGCTGGGTGGACAGCTCGGAGAACCGCGACGCCTGCACCCGAACCTGCCTTGCGCACCGCCTTGATATCCAGGTCCTGCTCACCATGGAATTCTGGACCGACGACATAGAGCGATTCTCACCAGTCTGGGATGAGGTACTCCGAACCCTCCGATTGTCCGAGTACAAACGTCGGCCTGACCTGTAGCACCAAGCACGAGACCGGACCTCATCTATAATTCAGACGTTGGCGCTCGGGTCACGTCGCGCTCCACTCTCGGTGCGTCAGCCTTCTGCCCCCGTCGTCTAGTGGCCCAGGACGCAGCCCTTTCAAGGCTGAGATCGCGGGTTCGAATCCCGCCGGGGGTACCTCCTCATCGAGCCTTCTCGGCCTGTGGCGTCGGCCTGCCGCCCAGTCGGCCGGCTACCAGAGTAACCACACTAGTCACCGCGAGAATCCCCGCCGAGGCTGCGAACACCGCGCGGATTCCCAACGCGGCGATGGCCGACCCGCCGACGCCCCCGATCAGGAACGAGAGGTTCCCCGGAAACAGCGTCAGGCTGAGGACGGACGCGCGCTGGGCCTCGGGCGTGGCGAGGGCGATCACCGAGACGATCAGTGGGCTCAGTCCGCCCGCGACCGCGCCGAGCACGCTGCGCGCCACAACGAGCGCCGTGTAGTCGCCCACGAATGTTTGGACCGCGACGGCGATGCACGCGATTCCGACACAGGCAGCGAGGACCGGTCGGTGGCCGTACCGTCCGCCCAGGCGACCCACGAATGGACCGCACAGGGCTGAGATCACTCCGGTGATGAGCGCGAGCGTGCCGATTGCTACTGGGAGCTGTGCTCCTCGGTAGACCTCGGCGACCAGAAGCGGAACGAATGGCGCATGCATGTTCATGCCGAGGAGCGCGATGAAGTAGATGCCGAACAGGGGCAACACCACCGGCGAGGCGCGCAGGCTTCCAGGCAGCGCCTGGAGCAGCTCGAGTGTCGAAGCGCGAGGGCGGTCAGATGCTCGCGTGTCTCGCAGTCCGACGATCAGAAGCAATGCCACCGCCCAGCAGATCACCGCGTCGAGCTGGAAGAGGCGCTCGAAGCCGATCCAGGTCACAAGCCAACCGCCGACGAATGGACCCACCGACACGCCCAGCGTGCTGCCTGCGCTGATGAAGGCGATGGCCGTCGCGAGCTGTCTTCTCGGCGTCACGTCGGAGAGCAGTGCGTACATAACCCCGGTGTTCCCGAGGATGAAGCCCACGAGCATCCGGGCAACGATGAGCTGCCAGGGCGCGTCGGCGATTCCAAAGAGGAAGAAGATGAGTCCCTCGCCCACGGTGGATCGCACGATGATCAGCTTCCGGCTGTAACGATCTGCCCACACCCCCCAGAGCGGGGCGAGCGGAAGGCCCAGCACGAAGGACACCGCGGTCAGCAGCCCGACCCACTGGGGGACAGCCTCCGTGGGGATGCCGAACTGCTCCAGATAAAGCGGGGTGAAGGAGCCAAGATGACCGAATCCGAGGGTTTCCACGAAGCTGGCGAGGCAACAGAGGAGGGCGGGACGGAGCCACGGTTCCGAGATCCAGGATCGCCAGGCGGCAAGGGGAGAGAGGCGGCGCACTTCGCATTATAGCGGCCGTGTTACAATCGCCGGCCCTCCCGCGAGGGGCCGCTAATTCTTTGGGTTAAAGAATGGCGCTTGCGGAGTCGAACCTAGATGCGACCGTTCAGGACCACGAGGAGGAGAGCGATGCATGCGATGCCCCACCAAACCAAGGGGGCTACCACAGGGCCGGAGGTAGTCGGTTGACGCATCGGACGGTCTCCAGTCGGTCCTGTAATCAAGAATGAGTTGCCGCTAATAGCCCAGTGTACCGTGCGCTAAAGGGAATTGTCAACCGTCTACCTGCCACGGACAAACCGTGTGCTAACTCAGGTTTCTCCGTCTTGACCCTGTCAGCACCACGTCCGTATAGTGCCGATGGTTCCGGGGCGGGAATCGGAACCACCCATGGGAGACCAATGATGGATACAATCGCTGCCCTCAGGGCGGAGCTTGACCTCGCGCTTGCCCAGCACATCAACAGCCACGCCGGTGAGATCGCGGCGATCGAGGGCATCCAGGGATTGCGGGGTTACCCATTCTAGGGACGCGCCTGTCAGCCGTAAGGCAAGTACCGTTCCCCACATACGTCGACTCGCGCGGCTCCCTCACGGCCTTCGAGGGGAATCAGGAGGTTCCTTTCGAGATCAAGCGCATTTTTTACGTGTATCGTGTGCAACCGCCGTACGAGCGCGGCGGACACGCACACGCCGAGGCGGAGCACGTGCTCGTGTGCGTCTCGGGCAGTATGAAGCTCGACCTCATGGAACCATCCAGCCAGCAGACGTTCGTCCTCGACGACCCGAGCATGGGTCTCTATGTCCCGGCCATGGTATGGACGCGCCTATATGCGTTCACACCGGATGCTGTCTGCCTCGCGGGAGCCAGCACGAAGTACGATAACGACGAGGTGATTCGGAGCTGGGATACGTACGTCCAGCTCGCTAGCCGCGCCTAGCGCGCCGTCACGGAGTGCATGTGATCTCTTCATCGAAAAACCTCTGTAAGGAAGACCGATTTCGACGGTCGGCGCTGACGGAGTCCAATCTGTTTCAGTCGACCGCTGCTGCCCTCGAATGGCTCGAGGAGCGCGGGTCGGTCAACCAGCTCGTCGTAGACCACATCCCGTTCGAGGAGATGCGCGAGTGGTCGTTCGAGCCGGAAACAGGGGACATCGTCCATCGCACGGGGAAATTCTTCCGCGTTCACGGCCTCCGCGTCTCCGCCGACAGCGGCAGCCTCAGGGAGTGGGATCAGCCGATCATCGACCAGCCCGAGATCGGGATCCTGGGAATCGTCGCTCGTGAGTTCGACGGCCAGCTCCTGTTCTTGATGCAGGCCAAGCTCGAGCCGGGCAATCCCGCGGGGGTTCAGCTCACCCCCACGGTGCAGGCGACGCGCAGCAACTACACGCAGGTCCATCAAGGGGCGCGGCCGAAATACCTCGACTACTTTTTGAATCGTGAGAAGTCCACTGTCTTGGTCGATCAGCTCCAGTTCGAGCAGGGCTCGACCTTCCTGAGGAAACGCAACAGGAACATCATCGTCGAGGTGGACGCTGACGTTCCTGTCGAAGAAGACTTCCGCTGGTTCACGCTGGGCCAGATCAAGCAGCTCCTAAGCGTTCCGAACCTGGTCAGCATGGACGCCCGAACCGTCGTCTCCTGTATTCCGTTTCGCGAGCGCACGTGGCAACGGCCGACAAATGGTGTCTCGCGGAACGGAGACGGCGAACACGAGGGTGAGCTGGGATCGTTTGGCGGTCGCTTGCTCGCGTCGCTTGGAGATGGAGGGCGGTCGCTCCACAGCGATGACGCCATCCAGAGCTGGCTGACGGAGCTCAAATGCCGCTATCAGCTCAGCGTCAAGCGCGTCGGTCTCCGCGAGCTCCAGGCGTGGGGCCACCGGGAACACCGGATCGGGCACGAGGCCGGTCGGTACTTCCACGTCATGGGCGTTCGGGTCAAAGCGCGCAACCGCGAAGTGCTCAATTGGGATCAGCCGCTCGTCCAACCTACGGAAAAGGGGCTTATTGCCTTCTTCGTAAAGGAGATCGACGGCGTGCTCCACTTCCTCGCTCAAGGCAAGGTGGAGCCCGGCAACCCAGACGTCGTTGCCGTCGGACCTTCCGTGCACTGTGTCCTCAGCCAGGAGAGCCTGAGCGATCCTGGATCCTGGTCGCCCTTCACGGAGGTTGCGCTCGAGGCTCCACCGGAGGCGATTCGATACTCGTGCATCCAGTCGGAAGAGGGCGGCCGCTTCTACCACGCAGAGAACGAGTACCGCGTGGTCGAGCTCGACCCCTCGGAGGGCGAGCGGCTCCCGGACGGCTACGTGTGGGTCACTCTGCGACAGCTCACCGAGCTGCTCCGGCACGGGTTGCTGAACGTCGAGGCGCGGAGCCTTCTGGCCTGCCTGAGCCTGATCTAGCGCATGGATGTGTTGATCCTCGGTCTCTCGAGCATTGCTCAGCGCCGTGTCGTCCCCGCGCTGCGGTCGCTCCCATCGGTCGGGCGGATCGATGTCGCCACACGTAAAGCGGCCAATGGCGCCGTCGATTGGAGCCACGGCGACGTCTACCCCGACTATCGGTTGGCGCTCGATAAGAGCAGTGCGGAGCTCGTCTACGTCTCGCTCATCAATAGCGAGCACGAGCCGTGGGCGACGCAGGCGATCCGCGCCGGTCGTCACGCCGTCGTAGACAAGCCATCGTTCCTGGGCGTCCGCCCTGCGGAGGCAATGCTCGACCTCGCTGCTCATCGCGGCGTCTGTCTGGCCGAGGCAACTGTGTATGCGTACCACCCGCAGGTGCAGCTCGTGAGGTCGTTATTTGCCGAGGCGGATTGCGTGCCAACACGGTTGTCCGCGGAGTTCTGCTTTCCCGATCTGGAGCCGACGAACTTTCGGTATCGGCAGGCGTTTGGCGGCGGAGCCCTCTGGGACGTTGGGCCGTACGCGGTCTCCCTCGGGCGTGTCTTCTTTGGGGAGGAGCCAACCGAGGTGGCATGCCAGGTGTCCAGCTCCGACGGTCCAGACCTCGTGGACGCGGCGTTCGCCACCGTCGCGACGTACTCGGGTGGTCGAAGTCTGAGCGGGCTCTTCGGTTTCGGCAGCGTGTACCGAAACCGCGTTGACGTCCTTGGGGAGTCGATCGGCGTCGAGGTTGATAGGATCTTTACGACCCCACCCGATCTGGCCAATGAGCTGCGCGTGACGAGAACGTCGGGGGCATCGGTGGTCGAGGCCCCATCCGGCGATGCTTTCGCCGAGTTCTTCGGACACGTTTGCTGCAGCATCGAGCAGCGCGACTGGAGCGGTCTGACGGCCGATCTCCTTGCTGACGCGCGTACACTCCAGCGCCTTCGCGACGCGGCGGGCGCGAGGTGATCTGAATGCCGATCAATGTGTGGGACTACCGCGCCGAGTTCGAGGAAGAGCAAGAAGAGATCCTCGCCGCCGTCCAGCAGGTGTTTCGCTCGGGGCGGCTGATCCTGGGCGAGCAAGTCAAGGCGTTCGAGAAGGGCTTCGCCAGGTATGTCGGAGTCGGGCATGGCGTCGGCGTGAACAGCGGGACGGACGCGCTGTTCCTTGGTCTCAAGATCCTCGGCATCGGTCCAGGGGACGAGGTGATCACGGTCGCGAACACCGCCGTCCCGACCGTCTCCGCGATCGTCTCGACCGGTGCGACGCCGAGATTCGTCGACATCGACCCAGCCACGTACCTTATGGACGTCGACAAGCTCGAGGCGGCAATCACCCCGAAGACTCGATGCATTCTGCCCGTGCATTTGTTCGGCCAATGCGTCCGCATGGAGACCGTGCGCGACCTAGCATCGAGTCGTGGGATCAAGGTGCTCGAAGACTGCGCTCAGAGCCACGGGGCAACGCGCCACGGCGTGCAGTCGGGAGCCATGTCGGACGTGTCGGCGTTCTCCTTCTATCCGACCAAGATCCTCGGCGGCTACGGCGACGCGGGGATGATCATGATGAACGATCCCGAGCTCGCCGCGAAGGCGCGCCGCCTTCGCATGTACGGGATGGAGCGCGAGTACTACGCCGAGGAGCATGGCTACAATTCCCGCCTCGACGAGATGCACGCGGCCATCCTGCACACGAAGCTGCCAAAGCTCGACAGGTACGTCGCGCGCCGACGGGAGCTCGCGCGCCGGTACGACGCGGCGCTCGCCGATACGGCGCTCGGACTCCCGCAAACCGACAACGACAACGTGCACGCTTATTATCTCTACGTTGCGCGCCACGCACAGCGGGACATGATCATTTCCGAGCTGACGGAACGGGGCATCAACGTGAACGTGAGCTACCGGTGGCCGATCCACACCATGCGTGCCTACGCCTGGCTTGGCTACCGGGAGGGCGATCTGCCGCACACCGAGGCCGCGATGCAGCAGATCTTCTCGCTGCCGATGTACCCGTCTCTCACCGACGAGGAGCAGCAGACGGTGTGTGACGCGCTGCACGAGATCCTGGCGAAGGTGGACTGAACGCCCATGGACCAGGAGCAGTACACCATCATGTACGAGGTGGAGCGAACCCACTGGTGGTACCAGGGGATGCGCCGGAACACCAAGGCGCTACTGAGTCGCTACTTGGCTCCGGGTCTGTCGTACATGGTCCTGGATGCTGGCTGTGGCACCGGTGGCACGACGATCGATCTCGATGCGTTTGGCACCGTCTTCGGGCTCGATTTTTCGCCGGACGCGCTCGGCTACGCACAGAGTCGGGGCCTGAAGCGGCTCGTCCGAGGCTCGATCGAGCGGCTACCGTTTCCCGACGACACGTTTGACCTGGTGACTTGCTTCGACGTCCTCTACCATCGCGCCGTTGGCGACGAGCGCAACGCGCTGGCGGAGTTCCGCCGCGTGCTCAAACCGGGGGGCATTGCCCTGGTGCGCGACCCGGCCTTCGACTGGCTGCGTGGCGCCCACGATGTCGGGATCCACACCGAGCGGCGTTTCACGACCAAGCAGTTGGGCAATCGCTTTAGAGATGCAGGCCTCGAGGTGATCTATTCCACCTACGGAAACGTCGTTCTCTTCCCACTCGCCCTCGCCAAGCGTGCCGTCGACCGTTTCGTCCCATCGCCGGCCGATCTCGACGTGCCGCCGGCGCCGATAAATGAGGTCTTCAAGGCGGCCCTAGCTCTGGAGGAGCCCTTCGCTGGTCGGGTCCCCCTTCCCGTAGGTCTTTCCGCTGTGGTGCTGGGACGGAAAATGTGCATCCCCTCTCCCTCTGGGAGAGGGTTAGGGTGAGGGCGGACCCCGGCGTCAATCTCGACATGTACGGCAACCGCGCCGAGCCGTGACCTTCCGCCCCGGTCCCCGCCTGCGCGACGCCGCCGCGCTCGTCGCGATCTTGCTGGTGGTGGTCATCTCGTTTCGGGACCCGATCTTCCGTGGCCTCGTTGCCTTCGAGCGGGACACCGAGGTGTTCTTCTACCCGCTGTCGGCCTGGTTCTCCGAGGAGTTCAAGGCGGGCCGTTTTCCGCTCTGGACGCCGCACGTTTTCGCCGGTTACCCGCTCCTCGCCGACGGCGAGAACGGTCTGGCGAACCCGCTCAATTTGCTGTTCCTGAAGTTCCTGTCGGCCGGTCATGCCCTCCTCTGGCAGCGGGTCAGCAGCGTTGCCATCGCTGCCCTCGGGATGTACGCGCTCTGCCGTGCCCTGGGAGTGGGGTCGTTGGCAGCCCTCCTCGGCGCCACGTGCTTCAGCCTCGGCAGCTTCTTCCCGAGCCAGCAGCACCACGAGAACGTGACCCGGACCGCCGCGTGGCTGCCCATGGTGTTGGCCTGTGTCGAGTGGTCGTTTCACCACAAGGGCTGGCGGCGCCATGCGTTCCTCACAGCGGGAGGGCTCGCCTTGGGCATGGCGACGGTCGGCCTGCATCCGCAGATCCTGGCCATGAGTCTCCTTGGCTTCTCGTCCTTCGTCACCTATCGAGGACTGACTCTGAGCGCGCCGGGACTGTCGTGGGGTCCGCTCGGCCTGCTGTGGCGAGTCGCGCTGGTTGCGTGGGTGGGGTTGTACGCGGGGTTGCTCGGCCTCGCCCTCGGGGCTCTCCAGCTTGTGCCCCTGGCGGAGCTCGCGACGTCGACCTATCGTGGCTCGCAGCCCGACTACTTCTTCGCGACCAGCTACGCGCTGCCGATCCCGAACCTGATCGACCTCGTCTTCCCGTACTTCTTCCGTCTGCCCGATGCGGACTACTGGTCGTTGTGGGCCAAGTGGGAGACGGAGCTATACCTGGGCATCGCCCCGCTCATTCTGGCGGTCGTTGGCGTTGCGCTGGCTCGACGTCGAACGACCATCTATTTCACGCTGTTGGCTCTGGTCGCCCTCTGGCTGGCCTTCGCCAGCTACGCCCCGTTCGATCTGTATCGCATGTTGTGGGACCTTCCCGGCTTCTCCGCGTTCCGCGTACCGGGCCGCTACACGTATCTCTTCGTGCTCGCCTGCTCCGTCCTGGCGGCGTTCGGGCTCCAGGCGTTGGCCGACATGCGCTTCCGCGAGCGGTGGTGGAACCGGTACCTCGCCGCGGTAGTGCTTGTCGCCCTCGCGACAGCGGCCGGTGTCCTGTTGATCGGGATGCAGAATCTCCGCGCATCGCTCGTCGCGGATCCTCGCGGAGCCACTGACTGGATCAACAGCAGCTACCTGTCGCTGCGCCACCATTTAGAGGGGCTTGCGGCGGCGCAGGTCTACGAAGGGCTGATGAAGTCGCTGGATCCGACCAACGGTCGGACGGCCTTCGGTGTCATGCTGATCGGCGCCGCCTTCACGCTGATCATCGCCGCGGCCGTAGGTCGTCGGTCACCGGCCGTATGGAGATTCGGAATCGTGGGCCTGACCGTCATGGATCTGCTCGCCTTCGGGTCCAGCCTGCACGGGTCGGTGCCGGTCGAGCGGCTCGGCGCCCCAACGGCGGCGATTCGCTTCCTCGCGCAGTGTGGCCAAGAGCCTGTCTGTCGAGCGCGGGCCGAAGGCCCCGGAGGCATCTCGGAGCCGCAGTGGCGCGTGTTCACACCCGGCACGATCGATTCCCTGGAGTTCGACCAGCTCGTGCCATTCCGCATCCCCGACATCGGGGGCTACGCTTCTCCCGACCTGCGCAGGAACTTCGCGTACTGGACGGACCTGAGCAGCCTGCAGAACCAGCTCGCCGACATCGCCAACGTGCGCTACCTCGTCGCTCACGCGCGCCCGAAGGCCCTCCCGTCCTATCGGAACGTCGCCTACGATCCTGAGAATCCGTTGATGCAAGGCAGCATGAACGCCCTTGGGGGCTTCGAGTCCTACAACTTCGACGGGAACCGCGGGCATCGCCTCCAGATCATCGCCTCGCTCACGCGATCACTCGACGTCGAGGCCGACACCGTTGTCGCCGAGGCGACCATCGTGCCGCGCGAAGGGTCCCCCCAAGTCATCCAGCTCCGCGCGGGCAGGGACTTGGCCGAGGCGGCTTACGATCGGCCTGACGTTCGAGGAAGGGTCAAACACCCGAAGCCCGAGGAGGTCGCTTTTCAACGGCCGGACCGCTTCGTGCTCGACGGGAGCGTGTACCAGCGGCTGGCCTTCTATTCGGAGCGCGACCTGGCCAGTCCGATGGATGTCGACCGAATCGAGGTGCGGTACGTGAACCCCGTGGGGGGGATCGAGGTGTACGGCATCGGCATCTACAACTTCGACACGAGGGAGACGACCGCGGCCTATCGCGAGATGCGGACCAAACTGCGCATGGTCTATCGCGACGACGAGGTGCGGATCTTCGAGAACTCGGCCGCCTATCCGCGGGCGTACGTCGTCGCATCCGGCATCGTGTTCGGCGGCAACGCTGACCTGCTGCCTGCGATGCAGGAGCGGCCTTTCGATTCGACTGTGGAGGTCATGGTGCGGGATCCATCGGTTCCTCCTGGCACTGTGCGACGCCAGCGGACCGCCAGCGCGCAGCCGCCGACGGAGCGACCCTCTGGAATACCCAAAGCGTCCGAGCCGTTGGACATCGGCCCGAACCACGCGATGTTTCAGGTGAGCGCGCCCGAGGGCGGATACTTCGTCCACGTGGCCAACTTCCTCCCGGGATGGCGGGCGTGGGTGGACGGCGTGGAGGCGCCAATCCTTCTGGCCAACGGCCTCTTCCGTGCAGTGCCGGTCTCGCGCGGCGACCACATCGTGCTGCTGCGATATGAGCCGTTCAGCGTGGATCTCGGCCTACGGATCACCGCGGTCGCTGGGCTCGCCGCTCTTATGAGCCTGATCGGGGCATTCATCGGGATCGTCCGCACGCGAGCGCCCCGCTCCGCGTGACCCACTCGAAACATCGTCCTCGCCGGCGTCCGCGCGGCTTACTTCGGTGCTTGGTCGTAGTAGTGCTCGTAGTACCAGCGGGCGATCTCGCCGCCCGTCGTGAGCCAAACCTTCTCATGGCTCGTGATGTGCTGCAGCGAACGATCCAGCCACTTGGACCTGAATGGATGGCCCGAGAGGAACGGATGGAGCGCCAAGGCCATGACACGTCCGCTCTGGGCGCTCTCCTCGTAGAGCACGTCGAACTGGTCGCAGACGATCTGATGGAACTGCTCTGGTGTCAGCCCCTTGCGCATGAAGACGGGAATGTCGTTCAGCTCTTGCGAGTAGGGCACCGAGATCAGCCGGCCGCTCTTGACCCGCATGGGAAACGGCTGATCATCCGCGACCCAGTCCGCCACGTACGTGACCCCTGCCTCCGCGAGGAGGTCCGGTGTGTTCTGCGTCTCGCCGAGGCCCGGGCCGAGCCACCCGCTCGGCGGCGCGCCGGTGTTCTCCTTTATCGTGGCCACCACGCTCTGGATGAGCTTGCGCTCCTCGGCTTCGTCGAGGCCGACGAGGCGCTCGGAGTTGGAAATCCCGTGGCCCATCCAGTCCCAGTTTCGCTCGACGCCCGCCTTGATGATCTGCGGTTCGAACTTGCAGACGTCGGCGTTGAGCGCGACCGTGGCGCGGAGATTGTGCTTGTCTAGGACGTCCATCATGCGCCAGATGCCGACGCGCGAACCATAGTCGCGCATCGCGTACTCGTAGACGTCTGGCGAAAACGCCATGTTCGAGTTCAGCCTGTCGAATCTGAAGTGCTCGACGTTCGGGATGACCCAGAAGGCGACCCGCGCGTCGTTCGGCCACTTGATCGCCGGGCGCTCGGGCAGAGGCCAGTACGGATATCGCTCGTTGTCCGCGGGCATGGGCGCTCCTGCTTCAAAGAATCTAAGGCGTTGTGGGGTTGTAAACAATCGCTTGTCGCGCGAGGTCAACCGTGTTGCGCTCACGCGCCTGTCCCCTGTCCCTTCTGGGAGAGGGGACAGGGTGAGGGCGTGGCCGGGTGGCTAGCGGCTGCCTGCCGTGGCTTGCTCCTTCGCAGCGATCCGCCGCGTGAGGAACCGCACGGCCTTCGTCCAACAATCCTCAGCAGCCGACTGATCGTAGGACGGCATCCTCGGGTTGGTCCATCCGTGATCCGCGCCGGGATAGGTGTTGATCTCGAAGTCCTTGCCGTGCCTCTCCAGCTCGCTCCGATACCGCTCGACCGCGGACATGGGCACGAGCTTGTCCGCCTCGCCGAAGCTGCCGATCACCGGCACTTTGAGCTCGACCACGCGTCCCGCGGCTTCAGTCGGCGTGTTCGGGTTGCTGGTGTCATTGGTCGGGAAGCCGTGGAAGGCTGCCGTGCCTGCGAGCTCGGGCCGATACGTGGGCCAGAGAAGTGCGAACCGCCCACCGATGCAGTAGCCCCAAGAGCAGATCGGGTGGTCGCCGACCCGCGGATGGCTTCGCAGCATGTTGTATGCCGCGTCGAGATCCCCGAGGATCTCCGCGTCGGGCTGCGCGCCCGGTCGCTCCAGCGGATTCTCAGGGACTCCGGGGTGGTCGAAGATACCAACCGCGAGGGCGACAAACCCACCGCCGGCGAGACGCTGGGTGACGGTCTCCATCCATTCGTCCAAACCACGGACGGTCGGGATGACCACGATCGCCGGGAACGTCCCCTCCACCTCGGGAACGGCCAGGATTCCACCAATGTCATTTGGCTGCCTCGGAATGCGGACGCGCTCAACTGCCACCGTACAAACCTCCACCGTTTGCATCCGACGTTGCTCGCCAAGGAATACCCCCGCCATCAATCCCCTGTCAATCTGCATTCCCGCTCTCCCAAGGAGCCCAACTGACCATTCCATCTCCTCTCCCTCCGCGACCACTCCCCTCTCCCCCTGGGAGAGGGTTAGGGTGAGGGCGGCCCCTTAGCCCGCGAGGGCCACCCGCTAGAATGCCGTACCTCAGGTACACAGGGAAGACATGACTCAACAACCACGCGATGGTAGGGGTCGGCCCCGCGTCTTCGTCACCCGTCCGATGCCCGAGGCCGGTCTCACCATGCTCCATGCCTCATGTGACGTTGACGTCTGGCCTGGTCCACTTCCACCAGATCGCGAGGTCATCCTTGAGCGCGTCCCAGGTGTCGACGGGATCCTGGCGATGCTCACCGACCGCATCGACGGCGAGGTCATGGACGCGGCGGACCAGCAGCTCCGTGTGATCAGCAACTTCGCGGTCGGCGTGGACAACGTGGACGTCGCTGAAGCGACCCGCCGCAAGATCCCGGTCGGCCACACGCCAGGCATCTTGACCGAAGCGACGGCCGATCTGGCATGGACGCTCCTGATGGCGGCAGCGCGTCGCATCACCGAAGGGGATCGTTACGTGCGGGCTGGCAAGTGGCGTACGTGGGAGCCGCAGCTCCTCCTCGGCGCGGCAGTGCACGGTGCCACGCTCGGAATCGTCGGGTTCGGTCGCATCGGGCGCGCAGTCGCGCGGCGCGCAAAGGGGTTCGATATGCGTGTGCTGTACTCCTCGCGCAGCGAGATGGCGGACTCGGAAGGCGCGACCCGCGTCGAGCTCCCGGAATTGCTGCGGGAGAGTGACTTCGTGAGTATCCACGTGCCGCTCAACGCGGAGACGCACCACCTCTTCGGCGCTGCCGCCTTTGGGCAGATGAAGCGCGGCGCCATCCTCGTCAACACGGCGCGAGGACCGGTCGTCGATCCAGTGGCGCTCTACGATGCGCTGGCGTCAGGCCACCTCGGCGGGACCGCGCTCGACGTGACCGAGCCCGAGCCGTTGCCCGCGGATCATCCGTTGTTGCGCCTCGCCAACTGCATCGTCGTGCCGCACTTGGGGAGCGCGACCAGCGCCACGCGCGATCGAATGGCGCGCATGGCAGCAGAGAACTTGCTCGCAGGCGTATCGGGCCAACGCCTGCCGTACTGCGTCAATCCCGAAGTGTACGGCTAAGGCACGAGCGGGTCGACGCCGCGAATGGCGGCGTCCACGAGCTGGATGGTGTGCACGACGGGCGTCGAGTGGCCGCTCCGCGCCAACGCGGCGCGAAGCTGGAGAATGCAACCGGGATTTCCCGTTGCGACGATGTCGACGCCGAGCGGCGCGATGAGCCCCGCCTTCCGGTCCGCAAGCTCATTCGCGGCTTCGGGTTGCACCAGGTTGTAGATTCCAGCCGACCCGCAGCAGATCGCGCCCTCGGCGATCTCGATTGTCTGGAGCTCTGGAATCCCCGCGAGGAGCGAGCGGGGCTGCGCACGAACGCCCTGCGCGTGCTGCAGGTGGCACGAGTCGTGGTACGCCGCGCGGAGTGGCAGGGCATGACGCTCGCTTCGAGGACCGAGCTCGGCCAGAAACTCGGCGACATCCTTGCACTTCGCCGCGAATCGGCGGGCTCGCTCGGCGTAGTCCGCCTTGTCGCGGAGGAGGTGCCCATACTCCTTCACGTTCGACCCGCAGCCGCCCGCATTGACGATGATCGCGTCTACGTCCGCACCTTCGAACGCGTCGATCATGCGTTTCGCGAGTGCGATCGCCGATTGCTCCTCTCCCGCGTGCACATGGAGCGCGCCGCAGCACGGCTGTGCCGTGGGCGCTACGACCTCACACCCCTCTGCCGTCAACACGCGGACAGTCGCCGCGTTGATCTCGGAGAGGAATTCTCGCTGCACGCATCCGAGCACCAGTCCCACCCGCCGTCGCCGCTCGCCCTTCGCGGGCGTGAGTCCGGCAACGCTCTCACGCCGCGCGAGCTTCGGAAGCAACGCCTCCATGGTCTTGAGGGGCAACGGCAGGAGCGAGAAGAGCCCCGACGCGCGTATGACCGACTGCAGTCCGGATCGCTGATACGCCAGCAGGAATCCGTGCAGGAAACGGAGCCGCTCGTGTCGGGGAAAGATGTCGAAGATCATCCAGCGATGCAGCCGCTCGCCGATCAACCGCGGGTGGTGACGCTCGATCTGCGCTCGCGTGGATTCGAGCAGCTTGCCGTAGTCGACGCCCGACGGGCACGCTGTCATGCACGACATGCATCCGAGGCACGTGTCGAAGTGGTCGACCCAGGTCGGCGTCAGCGCGGTCTCGCCCTCGCTGGCGGACTTGATGAGGTAGATCCGTCCGCGGGGCGAGTCCATCTCCTGGCCCCACAGAAGGTACGTAGGGCACGCCGGCAAGCAAAGCCCGCAGTGCACGCAGGTGTTGATCAGCTCGGGCGCAGGCGGATAGTGGGCATCGAAAGCGCTAGCTCGTGCCGACGGAGGTGTGGCGACCGGCGAGCCCGAGAGTCGGGCTGCTTCGCTACCGCCCGCAGCAGGTGTCGTTCTCGTCGGGAAATCCTTGCCGCCGTCCACTAAATGCCCCCGACGAATCTGCCTGGGTTCAGGGTACCGCGCGGATCGAACTGCTGCTTGAGCGCCCGCATCAATGGCAACGCGTCGCCCGCATTTCCCCAGGCCTCGATCAGGACATCCGGTGGTTGGCGCAAGATCACGAGCGAACCGCCTTGCGTTTCGATCGCGGCGCGCAGTCCCGTGATCGTCGAGGCAAGCGCATCGGACGCGCCGTCTAGCCGCAGCCAACCGATTCCCGTCGCTTGGAGCACCGTGTCCCAGGTGGTTCCGCCGCTCGCGATCAATTTCTGTAGTTCTTCGATGGTCCGCGCCGCGTCGGAGGGAAGGATGCTCAGCTTGGCGATCACGCCACCGTGCGGTTGCCACAGACCCTCGCGGGTGTTCCAGACGGCGTCGTCAGCTCCAGCGACACGGATATCGCCCGCCAGGTTACGCACGATGTCTTCCTGCGCCTCGATCCCGGCCGCAGTTCCTTCGAGGAGGATGTCAGCTTCAGGCGGCGCACCAAGTGCAGTCCGCATCTGCAGAGCCGAATGAGCGAGCTTCGAATCCTGGATTGCCAGCATGACGAGATGGAGCTCGTGCAGGTCTCCACCGCGCAGCGTGAGGGTCCGCGTGTCCTGCGGCAGAGGATGCAGCCGAAACGTGGCCTGAGTGATGATGCCAAGCGTTCCGAGCGCGCCCGTGGCGAGCTTCGGCAGATCGTAGCCCGCGACGTTCTTCACGACCTTGCCTCCGCTCGCCGCAAGCGTCCCGTCGGCCAGCGCGAGCGTGATGCCGATGACGAGGTCGCGCAATCCGCCGTATCGGAGGCGTAACATCCCGCTGTCGTTCGTCGACAAGATGCCGCCGATGGTCGCGCGCTCGGGCCACAGCGGATCGAGGGCCAAGCGTTGCCCGTGCTGTGCCAGCGTCCGCTGGAGCTCGGCCACGGGGCACCCGGCTTCGACCGTGACCGTCATATCTGCCCAGGCATGATCGAGGACTCGGTTGAGCCGCGCGGTGGATACGATGACGTCCGCGCGGGACGGTGGATTGCCCCAATCGAGCTTGGTCCCGCCTCCTCGGGGAGCCACGGCGATGCCCTCAGCATCGGAAAATCGGAGGGCCGCAGCGAGATCGATACCGCTCGTTGGCTCGACGACGACGCGCGGCGGCGTTCCAGGGAGGACGGATGTCCCGTCGCTGCGAATCGGGACGGACGGAACGGCGGTGCGGAGCCGCTCTTCGAGGGTGATCTGGTTGCTCGATGTCAATAGTGGTGCCGAACCTGCGCGATCAGGACCGTGTCCGATTCTACTTGGTACACGATGCGGTGCTCGTCGGTGATCCGCCGAGACCAGAATCCCGATAGCTCGTGTCGGAGCGGCTCAGGGTTGCCGATACCTGAGAACGGCGCTCGTTGGATGTCCCGGATCAACGTGTTGATCCGTTGGAGTACTCTGCGGTCGGTTCGTTGCCAATACAGGTAGTCCTCCCAGGCGTGCTCGGAGAACTTCAGCTTCAATCAACGAGCTCCCCCTCGTCTCCGCCTCCTGACCTCAGCTCGGTGATCGACTCCAGCAGTCGTGTTGCGTTCTTGGGACTCCGAAGGAGATAGCTCGTCTCCTCCATCGACTGGTAATCGTCGAGGGACATGATCACGACCGAGCGCTCGTTCTTGCGGGTAACGATGATCGGGACGTGATCGTCGCAGACCCTCTCCATGGTCTCAGCCAAATGGCTGCGCACGTTGGTGTAGCTCATCACGTCCATCGCGCTCTCCTGGAAAACGTACATGTACGCATTATTGTACACATCAGAATCGCTCGGCGATGCCAGCGATCTCCAGCGGATGGGGGATGTATTCCCCAGGCGTTTCGCCGCAGAGGCGGGGGCGGGGGAAGACCTTCGTTGGGTTGGAGAGGTGCAGTGGATCGAAGGCGCAACGAACCCGTTGCATCGTTTCCAGATCCGGCTCGGCGAACATCTTGGACATCATGTGCTTCTTCTCCTCGCCGACGCCGTGCTCGCCCGTGATCGAGCCGCCCTGCTCGATGCAGAGCTCGAGGATCCGCTCGGATAGGGCCTCGGCCGCTGCCTGTTGGCCGGGGATGCGGTAGTCGTAGAGCACGAGCGGGTGGAGGTTGCCGTCGCCCGCGTGGAACACGTTGGCGACGCGGATGCCGGCCTCGGCGCTGATGCGCTCGATATCGGTCAGGATCTCGGGGAGTGCGGTGCGTGGGATCACGCCGTCCTGCACGATGTAGCTTGGCGAGATTCGGCCCACGGACGCGAATGCGGCCTTGCGCCCCTTCCAGAACAGCGCGCGCTCGGTGTCAGTCTGGGCAAGGCGGATCTCCGAGGCGCCGTTGGCGCGGCATAGCTCTCCGACTTGCTCCATGAGGGTGTTGACCTCGGCCGTTGGCCCGTCGAGCTCCACCAGCAGCAGAGCGCCGCAGTCTGGGTAATTCGGGTGGACCGCCGCCTCCGCGGCCTGAATCGCGAGGTTGTCCATCATCTCGATCGCCGCGGGCAGCATCCCCGCCGCGATGACGTCGCTCACCGCGGCGCCTGCCTCGTTGGTCGAGGCAAACGCAGCCAGCAGCGTCTGCACGCATTCCGGCCGCTTCACGACGCGCAGCGTTATCTTCGTCGCGATCCCCAGCGTGCCCTCTGAGCCTACGAAGACGCCCATCAGGTCGTAGCCGGGGGCGTCGAGCGTCTTGCTCCCGAGGTGGACCACGCTTCCGTCGGGCAGCACGACCTCCAGCCCCAACACGTGCGTCGTCGTGAACCCATACTTCAGGCAATGCGCGCCACCCGAATTCTCGGCCACGTTCCCGCCGACCGTGCACACCGTCTGCGAGGACGGATCCGGCGCGTAGAAGTAATCCTGGTGCGCGACGCTGCCCGTCACGTCGAGATTGATGACGCCCGGCTCCACCACGACGCGGGCGTTCGGGAGATCGACCTCCAGGATGCGGTTCATCCGAGCAAGGCCGATGACGATGCCGTCCGCCACGGGCAGCGCGCCGCCGCTGAGTCCCGTCCCCGCACCCCGTGCGACGAATGGTATGCGCTCGCGGTGACAGACGCGGACGATCGCCTGGACCTGTTCCGCGGTGGAGGGGAGCAGCACTGCTCGTGGCATGACGCGGAAGTTGGTCAGTCCGTCGCACTCGTAGGTGCGCAGGTCTTCCGCGGCGGTGAGAAGTCCGCGATCGCCGACGATCGAGCGCAGCTCGTCGATCGTCCGCTGCGCCAGTGCGCGAGCAGCCTCGAGCTGGGTGACGGAGGGATTGATGGTCGAAGCCATTGCCGCGTCGTCCGCTGGCCCGGTTCTAGAAAGCCAAGGCTGTGGTCATGGCGCGATCTCGGCCGCCGTGGCGGGTAGGTGCTCCGCGAAAAACTTCCGACTCGCCTCCGCCAACACCGACTCGTAGCCCCGCCAGAAATGGTCCGTTCCTCGGACCACCTGCAGATGATCCGGCTCCGGCAGGCACGAGGCGTAGCGCTCCACTCCTGCAGAGAGGTTGCCGTCACGGTCGCCGACGATCACCAGGTAGCGGCACGGGATGGATCCTGCTGCTAATGGCTCGTTGAGTGGTGGCGCGACGCAGAGCAGCGCTTGAATGTCCGGGACAAGTGGTGCGGTTGCCAGGCTGACCCGAGCGCCGAAGGAGTAGCCCGCCAGGCCAACGCTCCCGGCCGCGATTCTGGGTTGCGACTCCAGGAAGGACATCGCTCCGAGCACGTCATTCACTTCGTCCACGCCATTCCCGTGCTGGCCCTCGCTGCGGCCCACTCCACGGAAGTTGAAGCGCAGGCACCCGATGCCAGTGGACCACAGGCCTAGGCAGATGGCCACCACCACGTTGCTTTCCATGCTCCCGCCGCGAAGTGGGTGCGGGTGCGAGACGACAACGCCCGAGACCTGCCCATCGCCGTCGGGCAGCCAAAGCTCTCCTTCAAGGACCGGCCCGTCCTCGCCCGCGGCAGAGAATCGTACGGGCTCGGGGGGCATGCGGCTTACTCTCCAGCTTCGATGAGCTGAGCGGCGCTCTTGACGGCGCGGCGCGGTCGCTTGCCAGGCGTCGGCCCGCCAACACCCCGCTTCGGACAGATCTCGTTCAGGAAGCAGATGCTGCACTCGGGGGCACGCGCGTGACAGATGCGGCGGCCGAGCCAAATCACCGCGTGGCCGAACCACACCCATTCCTCGCGCGGCACGATCTCCATGAGGTCGCGCTCGATCTTGTCGGGGTCCGTTTCGTCCGTCAGGCCAAGCCGGTAGGCGACGCGGCGCACGTGGGTATCGATCGGAATGCCCGAGGGGATGCCGTAAGCGGTGCCGAGGACCACGTTCGCGGTTTTTCGCGCCACGCCCGGCAGGCGCGTCATCTCCTCGATCGTCTTTGGCACCTCTCCGTCGAACTCCGCGACCAGCAATTGGGCCATGGTCCGGATCGCCTTCGACTTCTGCCGAAAGAAGCCGGTGGAATGGACTTCCTCCTCGAGCGTCTCCTGGTCCGCCGCGGCGTAGTCGGCAGCCGTGTGGTACTTCTGGAATAGCTCGGCGGTGACGATGTTCACGCGCTCGTCGGTGCACTGGGCGGAGAGGATCGTCGCGACCAGCAGGTCCAGCGGTGTGGTGAAGTTCAGCTCGCAGTCCGCGTCCGGAAAGAGCTCCTTCAGGCCGCGGACCACCCGCTCCGCCTGCTCCTTCCGGTCGAGGGGCATCATTCGCTCGTGGCCCCACTTGTGAGGTCGGGCCCGACGACCACGAGGAGCGCCTTGTCCGGATCGAAGTAGGTCTGCGCCACGCGCTGCACGTCCGCCGGCGTCACGGCGCGGATGCGGCGCACGTACTCCTCGGTGGGCGGTGTGCCAAGAAGCTCCTGCGATGCGAGTCTGCTCGCCCGCGCGGAGTTCGTCTCGTCCGCCAGGATCTGGCGGCCAGCGATCTCGCCCTGGCGGCGGGCGGTCTCTTCGGCCGTCGGCGCCTCGTCGCGCATCCGCGCGATCTGCTCGTACACCACTTCCAGCGCTGCTTCCACGTTCTGCGGATCGACTCCCGCGGTCGCGAACCAGGCGCCGGTGTCGGTCAAGCCCGTGTAGCCGGAACCGGCGACGTACGCCAGGCCCCGTGCGCTCCGCAGCTCGCGGAACAAGCGGCCCGATGAGCCGGTCATGATGGAATTCAACACAGTCATTGGGTACCGGTCTGGATCGAGGACGCTCGGAGCGACGAAGCCGACGCGGAACACGACCTGCTGCTGGCCCGCGGTGCCTCGGATCTCCCGCGCGGCCGGTTCGACGATCGTCACGGACGAGGTTGGGTTGTTCTTGGCTCCTGACGGCAGCCCGCCGAAATATCGCTGGGCGGCAGCCAGCGCATCATCCGGGCGGATTCGTCCGGTGATCGTGAGCACCAGGTTCGGCGCGGTCCACATCTGGCGGCGCCAGGCCGCGATCGCGTCAGTCGTGAGGGCGTTGATCGTCTCAGTCGTGCCTAGCACCGGTGTGGCGGCCGGATGCCCCGCGAAGATGTGCGTCTGGAACAGCTCGTCGATGTAGGAGTTGGGGCTTGCGCGCCGCTGCGCCAGCTCCTGCAGTGCGATCTGCTTCTGTCGTGAGAGGGCGTCCTCGTCCAACAGCGCGTTCAGCGCCACGTCGGCCACCAAGTCGAAAGCCGTGTCTGCCTCTCGCGAGGGGACCACGCTCGTGAAGGAGCTCATCTCCGTCGAGGTGCCCCGAGACAGCGAGCCCCCGACGGCGCTCGCGGCTCGCTGGAGCGCTGTTTCCGATGGCCGCCGTGGCGTGCCTTGGAACATCATGCGCGAGGTCATCACGCTGATCCCCGGGTGCTCGGAGTCGTCGCGCGAGCCGTCGCGGGCCGTGAGCTCCATGGCGATCGTGTCGGCCGTACGTCGTTCATCGATTAGGACGACGAGCCCATTGGGAAGCACGTTGCGAATCCGCTGAGACTGCGCTGGAGTGCCTTGCGTCTGCGCCAACCCGTCTGTGGGGAAGCGCAGAAGCGCGGCAGCCGACGCCGAGCCAGCGAGGAGCAACAATCGGCGGCGCGGAAGGCGCTGACCGAGGATGTTCTGTAGCTCAGAATCGTGGTTGGAGCTCGAGCGTGAGTCTTTCATCCTTGCACGATCACGAGCGTGTAGTTCTGCGGGTCCAGGTACTTGTTCGCCACGCGCCTCACGTCGGCCGCCGACACGGTCTTCAGCTTCGCCATGTACTCTTCCCACGACTCGAGAGTGGCCGACACTTCGATCTGGGCGCGGCCAGTCTGGCGCCGGTTCGGTTCATCTTCGATGGCGCGTCGGCCGGCGATGGCGCGGAGGCTCGCTTGCACCTCGGCGTCCGTCACGTCGCCAGCTCGGAGCCTTTGGATCTGCTCCAGCAAGAGCTGGATCACCAGGTCGGTGTTATTCGGCTCGGTGGTGGCAGACAGCATGAATGCGCCGGCGTCGCTGAAGTCGAGGTAATCGGACCCGACGGCCGTCGCTAGGGCGCGACGGTCGCGGATCTCTTCGGTCAGGCGGCGTCCCGTCGCACCGAGAATGTCATCCAGAATCGTCATGGCGGGTGCATCTTGCTCGTTGTCGTCGCCGGGACCGGGCCATCCGATTTTGATCTCCGCCAGTTGGTCGCCGTCGCCCTCCGTGATCCGGAGAGGGCTCGTTTGGATGGGCTCCGGAACGGCGGGCCGCGGGCTTCGCTGTCCTTGCGCCAACTCAGCGAAGGCGCGCTCGATCTTCGTGACCGCGTCGTCGTGGCGGATATTGCCCGCGACCGCGATTGCGATATTGCCGCTAGTGTAACGCTGGTCTCGGTAGGCAAGGATGGTCTCGATCGGAATTGAGAGGACGCTCTCGATCGTGCCGGCAGGGTGCTGGCGCAGCGGGCTCACTCTGAACACGTTGTTGATGAACAGGTCAAAGGAATGAACGGAAGGATCGTCGTCTCGGCGCTTCAGCTCCTCCGCCACCACGAGCCGCTCACGATCGAAAGCAGTGCGCGGGAAAATGCTGTGAAGGATCTGATCGGAGAGGAGATCGAGCGCGAGGTCGAAGCTCTCGGCAGGTACCACGTACCAGTAGTCGGTCGCCTCCCAACCTGTCGAGGCGCCGTTCTGGCCGCCGACCGCGGATAGCTCGACATCCAGGTTGTCACGGGTCCTGGTTCCGAGGAAAAAGGCATGCTCCAGCCAGTGGGACCCGCCACGCGTGATCTCGTTCTCGTCGCGCGGTCCCGCGCGGGCGGCGAGGCGTAAGGAGACGGTGGTGCTGTCTGGCCGCTCGCGCGTCAACAGCGTGAGACCAGTCGCAAGCACCGTACGTCGGAGGCCGCCTTCGCCCCAAAGACCATTCAGCAGCAGTCCTGTGGAAGGGATTGACGCGCGTCCCGAAGTGGGCTGCGTCCAGGTGATCTCCGGCATGATCGATGCGTGGCGGAAGACCGTTGCGCCCTCTGAGCCGGCGTCGGGCATCAACCGTACCGAGATCGGTCCCGAGCGCTCGCCTCGCGCAAGCGAAATGTTGGACCAGACGAGCGATTGCTCTTGAGGCGTGCCGCGGTTCGGGCCCACGGCGCCGACCCATGAGTCGCTAACCCGCGTTCGCGCCGGGAGGGGCAGGCTCACTCGGACGTTCGAGAGATCCCCGCCCGTGCGGTTATCCAGTCGAAGCTGGACGAGAATTCCCGGTGCGGTCGAACCCACGGCCTGGCTATCCAACTCCTCACCAGTGGCTGATAGCGTGACGACGAGTCCAGCCGGTCCCGTGGTCTGCGCGGCCGTATCGGCAGCGTGGAGCGCGCCAATTCCGATGAGGAGCGCCAGAGCAAGAGCAAGCGTGGGAATGACGCCTACCAAGGATCGTCGCCATGAAGGCCGTGGGACCGCCGGCAACGCACGAAACATGAGTGGTGAAGCCTCCTGGAAAGACTAAATCTCATCGAGCAGGCCGTGCCTGGGGCAGTGTACCGGTTTGGAGCGCCGTCGAGCCTCTGGTTATAGTACCGATTGGCTCCACTGCCGGCCGCAGCAGCCGCAGCCACCCCCTGCTGGAGAGAACACCCCATGTTCAATCTGCGCCTTCTGCCTCGGGAGACCAAGTTCTTCGACCTCTTCGAGTCTTCAGCCGTGAACATGGTCGAGTCCTCTCGTCGTTTGCTCGAGATGATCGAGTCGTTCGACCGCCTGGAAGAGCGGGCCCACGAGCTGAGAGCTTTGGAGCACACGGGCGACACGTACACCCACCAGATCATGAACGACCTGCACCACACGTTCATCCCGCCTCTAGAGCGGGAGGACATCGTGGCTCTCGCCGAAACGATGGACGATGTCGTGGACTATATCGAGGAGGCCGCTTCTCGAATCGTCCTCTACCGGATCCAGCACGCCACCCCGATAGCAAAGGAGTTGGCTCGGACCATCGTCCAGATCTCCGAGGAGATTCAGCGCACTGTCCCGCTCCTGCGTCGCAAGGAAGACATGCAGCGAATCATTCCCGCGACGCACGAGATCAACCGACTGGAGAACGAGGCCGACGACGCGCTCCGCCGCGGGTTGACGGATCTGTTCGAGAACGAGCCCGACGTGCGGACCGTCATCAAATGGCGTGAGATCTACGAGTTCCTCGAGGGCGCGACAGACCGAGGCGAGGACGTCGCGAACGTGCTCGAGGGAGTCGTCCTCAAGCACGCCTAGGAGATGGATGGACCGTTAGTCCTACTCGCGATCGTCGTAGTACTAGGTTTGGCCTTCGAGTTCGTCAACGGTTTTCACGACGCGGCTAACGCCATCGCCACCATTGTTGCCACCCGGGTTCTGGCGCCGCGCGTCGCGGTCTTGATGGCAGGAACGCTCAACCTCGTGGGCGCGCTCTCCGGTACGGCCGTCGCCACCACAATTGGCAAGGAATTGGTGGATCCATCCGCCATCACGTTGACCACGGTGGCGGTAGCCCTTTTTTCAGCAATCATCTGGGACTTGTTCACCTGGTATCTCGGTTTGCCGACGTCCTCCAGCCATGCGCTGCTGTTCGGCACGCTGGGGGCGGCCGTCGCGACGGCGGGCACTAGCGTGGTCCTCCTGGGCGGCCTCTCCAAAGTGGGAGCCGGCATCCTCTATTCGCCGCTCATCGGGCTTCTCGGCGGAATGCTGATCATGTTCATCATCATTTGGGCGTTCCACCGTGCGCGCCACGAGTTCGTGAGCACGCTCTTTGGCCGCCTGCAGGTCGTTTCTTCCGCCTACATGGCCTTCAGTCACGGAAGCAACGATGGACAGAAGACGATGGGCATTCTTGCGCTGGCGCTGTTCACCTCGGGGCTGCTGGGACCGACGTTCTACATTCCGGTCTGGGTCATGGTGGCATCCGCGGCAGCGATGGGCGTGGGCACCGCGCTCGGCGGCTGGCGGATCATCAAGACCATGGGGTTTCGGATGGTACAGCTCCAGCCTGTACACGGCTTTGCCGCGGAGACGGCCGCGGGCACCGTCATCGAGGTAGCGACCCGTCTCGGCATGCCTATCTCGACCACCCATGCCATCTCCGGGGCGATTCTCGGGGTTGGCTCGCTGCGGGGCGTGAAGCAGGTGCGCTGGAACGTGGCGGCCGAGATTGCGACTGCCTGGGTCCTCACGATTCCCGCTTGTTTCGTTCTGGGCTGGGCAATGATGATGCTGGTTCGGCTGGTCGGCGTAAGGTGATCCCAGATCGTGGCCAAAGCAGGCCAAAGACGGAGTAAGATAAGAGCTAGCGGCTAATCGCCTAAAAATACCCCCTCCACCCTTGCGGGGGAGGGTTGGGGTGGGGAGTGAGTTTTGATGGCCAGTGGCGGGCCCTTCAGGCTGATGTCTAAAAGGATGGGTTCGACATCGATGAGGTGGAACACGACGCCTGCACGTCTCGTCTTCATGGCTGGCGGCGCGGCTGCCGCGCTCCTCTTCCTCAACGCTTGCACCACGCCCCGTCCTGCGTTGCACGCGAACGTGACAAACGGCGCCCGCAACGTGCCCCTTAGCACTCTTCTCCAGATCACGGCAGACGGCGCTCTCATCCAGCAGGCGATGCTCCAACGCCTGGACGTTCCGTCCGAACCGATCCTGCTCGACCATACAGGTAAGGGCGCCGAGCTCGCGGTCGAGCTCGAACCGGATGCTCAGTACCGCCTGGTGGCGACCGCGGCCCCGGCCGCGACGAGCTCACTGCCTTGGCAGAGCACCCCCGCGACACAGATCTCCCTGGAGCAGGTCTTTAGCACCGTCGAGACGCCCATGCTCCAGGATGAAGACACCACGCGCGTTCTGGTTCGAGGGAAGCCGCTAGAGCTCTTGTACTCGCAACCGTTGGCGAAGGCGGAGGTCGGCGGCGCGAACGCCACCGCATCTATCTCGAAAAACAACCCGCAAGTCGTCCAGATCGACATTGCGAATCCGACGCCAGGCGCGAGCTTCACGCTGGATCTGACCGACATCGTTGGAGCCCACGGCCTCGCGGGGCCCGACTCGGTTGTTGCCGTGCAGGTTCCTCCCGCGATTACGCTGACGGGGGTCAGTGGCAAATCCCCTTCGGCGCGGATCGGGCTCGCGAAGGACGTGCCGGTAACGCTCGATTGGAGCCGCCCGGTCACATCGTTCGAATACGTCGTGGACGGCGCGCCGACGACGTGGCGCGGCGCCCCCACGCAGTCGGTGGAGCTGCCGCTGAAGGCGGTCGAGGATCGGACTCAGGCGCTCGCCGTAACGGACGCCCTTGCAGCCGATGGTGGTTGGCTCGTCGCGCACCAGACGTTCGAGATCGCCACGGCCAACGCGCTCCAGCTCGTGGCCATGTGGCCTGTGCAGGGCGAAGAGAACGTGAATCCCACGACGCCGCCAATCTTCCGCTTCAGCGAGGAAGTCGCCGATCGCGCGGCCGCGGAGTCCGCGATCACCTTCGAGCCCGCAGTCGCGGGACGCTTCGAATGGCTGGCGCCCAATCGCGTGAAGTTCGTGCCGACCGAGGCCTTTCCCACGAACTCGGAGGTAACGGTGCGCGTCGACGGCAATCCGAGCCGCATTCGAGGGGCCTCGGGTGGCTACCTCGAGGAGGCAACCACCGCCACGTATTTCACCGGTAGGCTGAAGGTCATCGACGTCTCCCTCAGCAAGCAGATCATGACGCTGTACGAGGACGACGAAGTCGTTTGGACGGCGCCCGTCGCCACGGGCGTGCGTGGAGCGCCGACGCCTCCTGGGAACTTCCGCGTGCAGTACAAGGTGCCGACGGCCCGCTTCCGCGGTGTCAACCCGAATGGCTCCCGCTACGATATTCCCAACGTCCACTGGGTCATGCCGTTCATGGGCGACTACACGATCCACGGCGCTCACTGGCGCGGGCAGTTCGGTGCTCCCCAGTCAGCCGGCTGCGTGAGCTTGTCCGACCCTAACGCCAAACACGTCTACGACTGGTCGGAAGAGAACACCCCGATCGTCATCCACATCTAGTCGTCCCCGACGATCGACAGATCGAGATCGGGGTGTTCGACGAACGCCTCGCGTAGCCCCTGGGTCGCCTCGATCCAATCCGCGTCCCTCGGCAAGAACACGCCACCCGAGCGGACCCGATACACCGCTGGTTCGTCCACGCCTGGCGGCACAACTCCGCGCTCCTTGAGCGCTCTCGCGGCTTCAAGGAGTCGATGGCGGGTGCGGATGATCATGGCGTCGCTGCTGCCGAGGTGCTCGGCGCTCCGGTCGGCGATGGTCCCCATACCCTCGGTCGCGACTGCGTCCTGTACCGGGGATGCCTTCGACGCCGGTGTAGCTCTGGTGCGTCCGCTGCTTCTCCCGGTCGATGAGGTAGTCGTTCTCCTTGCTCTGCACGAGGTTGAAGCGCCCGTACCAGCCCGTACCGTTCGGCTGGTAACGCAGACCGCCCGGCGCCGTGCGACCGTCCGGAGTGCCCGCCCGCAGTTGGCCGCCGCCGTCCGTGCCCGTCGCCAGGCCGCCGGTTGGCGCACGCTTTGACATTGAGAAAAACATCATGTGCTCGTCGTCCAGCGGGACCCACGCGCGCACCTGCACCTGGTGCCCGAGCAGACCGGTTGGGATGAGCGAATAGAAGGGAAAGAGGAAGTGGGCGATGCGCCAGTAGTGGCGGTCGTCGCCCGCGGGCCGGTAGGCGCCGTACATCGTGCCACCGGGCGTGTCCACGACGCGATACCGTGGGGCGCGGTCCGCCAGACCGTAGTAGTTCATCGTTCCGAGGCGTACGCTCTCCGCTTTCTCCGAGCCTTGGTGCAGGATCTGAAGGTGGCTCGTATCGATGTCGCCCTCGATGCCCTGCAACCAGTTGCAATTCCGCATCGTCACGCCCACGGAGTAAAAACCGTCGGGCACCATGTTGGGCTCGATGTCGGGCATCGGCGGGGGCGCCGAGCGCGGGCCCATGTAGGTCCACACGACGCCGCCTCGCTCGCGGCACGGATACGCGGTCGGCCGGACCTTGCTCTTGAAGCTGCTTTCGGGCGGCTCATTCGGCATGTCGACGCACGCCCCGTTTACGTCGAACTTCCAGCCGTGATACACGCAGCGAAGACCGGCCTCTTCGTTCCGGCCGAAGAAGAGGGAAGCGCCACGGTGTGGGCAGTGATTTCCTAGGAGACCGATGGCGCCGGTGGAGTCGCGAAAGGCGATCAGCTCCTCGCCGAGCAGTTTGACCCGCACGGGCGGACCGTCCGGGGCTGGAAGCTCCGAAGACGCGAGGGCTGGCACCCAATACTGACGCATGAGTTCCCCCATCGGTGTCCCGGGTCCCACGCGGGTGATGGTCTCGTTGTCCTCCGTGCTCAGCATGGCTCGCCTCCGCCTACCGCTTGTCCCACTCGAACATGTTCCATGTCTGCGACGGGCCGCCCGTGGGTCCGATTCCCTTGATGCTCTCGAGGGCGAGGATGGGCGCGACGTTCCAGTACATCCGGAGCTCGGGACTCCTGCTGCTGCGATCCGAGGGCCGCGGACCCCCGGCTTTGGCCCGTTGGCGTAGCGCATGTGGAGAGAAAGATGGCTGCCAGACCGAGAGCGCACGACCGTCCGAATCGCATGTCAGCCCCTTTCGAACCGTACGTCAGTCTCTACCGAAGCTCCGCATCACCCGATGAGACGCGCCACGTCTTTCCCGCGATCGGGGACGCCCGTTGCGGGAACGCAATCGCATCATACTCCGCGGCGGACATCAAGTTGATTGGAGGAAAAGGCCGGGCACCTGAGACGTCGCCGCGCCGGCACGCGGTTGGGCGATTACACGCAGGCTCCGCAACGCACCGCGGTAATAGTCGTGTTACCGCAGGGGCCGAGCGAGCGATCGCCGAGAAGCAACTAGATCGCCGTCGGTGGCCGAGCTTGGGGGTGTCTGACCCAGTCGATGGTGATGCGCGTGCCGGTTCGACGGGATCATGATCTCGTGCTCGGCTCACGGACTTGAGGGTCCTAGCCGGCGTCGCTTCCCCGCGGAGGACCGCCGGGCGGAAATCATGGTTCTATAATGGTGCTGTAATGGCGGCAATTAGCGAAGGAGATAACCCAGTGGGACAGCGGACGATGAGCCTTTCAATAAAGGATGTCCCCGAGGACATCGTGAGACGGCTGAGAGAACGCGCGCGCCAACACCACCGCTCGCTCCAAGGAGAGCTATCCGCGATCATCGAGCAAGCAGCTGGAGAACCTCTCCTCTCGCCAGAGGAGGCGTACCAGCGCATCCGGACGCTCGATTTCTCGACGCCGTCGGAATCCGTCGCCATGGCACGCGAAGATCGAGATGCCCGGTAGGGTCGCAGACGCTTCAGTCCTTGCGGCGATTGCCTACCGTGAGCCTGAGGGCGAGCTCGCCCTGTCATTGATCTCCGGTGTAGACCTCTATGAGCCTGTCGGCCCGCGGGTAGTGCGTTCCGTTAGACGAGCGGCTTCGCTTCCTACCGTGGCGGCGGTATTCGTGTCGCCGTGGGCGGCGGGCCCGCGACCGGTCGAGGTGGGAGCCGGGTTGCCGTCGGGGCGGGGCCCGCGGGTGGCCCGATTACCCGGGTCGTTGGCGGAGGGGGCGGGGTTGGCGGTCGGCGGACTTGGAGGTTCTGGCTTATTTCGGGAGAACGGGTCACACGCGCCACTCCCACTCGTGGATCTTCAACGTGCCGCCCGTCGTCATCGGATTAATACGCGCGACTGGGCCCTTGAGGGACGCAACGTGAGCGGTGACGTTGGGGCTGAACCAGTGGGGGATGGCGGGTAGCTCATCGGTGAAGATGCGCTCCATCTCGGCGATGTGACGGATGCGCTCGCTGCGCTCCAGCGACACGCTGAAGGCTTCCAGGGCTCGGTCGTAAGCTGCATTCGACCAGGCGCCGCGGTTCGAGCCACGCCAGCGGTTCTCGGGCCGAGCGATTTGTTCCGTGGTGTAGTCGAGGAGCGGCTTGTTGTGGCCGCGGGTTTGCAGCCCGGCGATCAGTGCCATGGCTTCGCCGTCTCCCGTCTGTGCGGAGGGGAAGACCCGGTTGCTGGCGTCGAAGCCCGCCTTCCGCAAGCTATCGACGATGACGGCGTTCTCCTGCTGGTTCTTGGCGCTGGACGTGAACCACACGCCAAAGTCCATCGCCGATCCGTCTGGGGCACGGTAGAACCCGTCGCTTCCACGGGAGAATCCCGCCCCGTCCATGGTCTGCTGTGCTCGGGCCGGATTGAAGGGGTGCTTGGATGCCACTCGAGCGATCTCGGGATAAAAGTCCACGTTGGGCGAGGTCACGGTCGAGGTGACCAGGCCTCGCCCTCTGTTCAGAACCTCATTCGCTGTGTCCGCGTCGATCGCGTGGGCCAGCGCGCGTCGTACTCGGACGTCGAGCTGCGCGGCCGGTGATGCGTATTCTGGTCTGAATTGGGCCAGCGTCACGCGCAATACGGTCTGTGCGTAGAGGATCGTCCCGCCCTGGGTCGATGCCCACTGGGATTCGAGCGTGGCCGCCTGCTCGTCACCGAACAGGAACTCGCCCACCGCGTGTACCTCGCCCGCGAGGATGTTGGCCAGGGCGGTGTTTGCGTCGCTGATGAAGGCGATCTTCAGCCGGTCGATCTTAGGTTTCCCGAGCACGAAGCCATCGAAGGCTCTGGCGTCGATGAACGTGCCGGGCTCCCAGCGCTCGACCTTATAGGCACCTAGCCCGACGTAGTCGACAGACCAAAAGGGCAGGTTGACGAAGGCTGAAGGATCTAACTCTTGGAACGGTTGCTGGAGCAGGTGTCGTGGCAGCGGCTGGAACTCGTCGCTGAGACTAGCGGCCTCGCCGTACGGCTGACGCCAGCGAATGACGATCGTTTGAGCATCCGGGGCGAGGACCTCTTCCATGAAAACGATCGGTGGTGAGCTCGCCTGCCCGAGCGCGGGCGTTGCATAGACGCGCCAGCCGAAAACGAAGTCCTCGCTGGAAAGCGGCGTCCCGTCGTGCCAGGTGAGGTTGGGCCTCAGCTTGTAGCGCGTCTCCATCCGTCCATCCGGAGACACCGTCCACGTGTCCGTGTTCAGTTGCGGAATGGCCTCCGCCAGGTACGGATAGCCGATGCCCCGCTCGTCGAGGCCGTCGAGTGTTGCGTTGAAGATCGGGATCGGACCTCTCGAGGGCCCGTCGACTTGAACGAATGGTCGGGACGTGATGGATGCAGCCTCGGTACGGTAGGCCAGGACGAGCGTTCTCTGGGGCGTGGAGCTCGTGGATTGTGCCGCCGGCTGGCCGCTCGAACGAGGGCTGCCGGACGGCGCCGCACATGCAACGAGACTGAGCGCCAGCGTTGCGGCAAAGAGGATTCGGGATGCAGATCGGCTCATGGGCCCTCCGGAAGGTGGTGCGAGCTAGTAATATACGGAACCGACCGCGGCAGACGGCTCACGCTCCTTGCCGCCCATCTTGCCAACTGCCTCCTCAAAGGCAACCAAGGAGAGGCCGTGATTTCGCAGACAGGCGTTCCCTCGACAGCACGATCGAACGACATGAGCCCTCAAGGGCAATTCAGTTGGGACCATGAAGCCGACGTCGTCGTCATCGGTTCGGGGGCGACCGGACTCCCCGCGGCGATCGCAGCATGCGAGTCCGGCGCATCCGTCCTCGTGGTGGAAGCGAACTGGGACGTTGGTGGCCACGCCGCGATCAGCGGCGGGAACGTCGCTCTGGGTGGTGGTACTAGCAGGCAGAAGCAGTACGGGATCGTGGATTCTGCCGACCTACTCTTCTCGGACTTGACCGACTGGTCGGTCGTCGAGCCCAACGGGTTCCCCGATTATCGCTACAACGACAAGGAGATCATTCGTGCCTTCGCGGACGAGAGCGCGCCGACCTTTGAATGGCTGGTCGCGCACGGAGTCGTGTTCGTCGAGGGCGCCCCTGACAACCGTGGCGCTGGCGCGACGGGAAACTCCGCTCCGCGCGAGAACCACGCGGCCGCGATGGGCTGGGTGCAGTATCAGACGGGCAAGTCCGTGCCTGAGGAGCGGCAGGCCACAACCTCGACCGGCATCGGATTGATCCGCCCCCTCGAGCTGACAGCCCGAAAGCTCGGTGTCGAGATCCTCTTGCAGCACCGAATGACGAGCATCATCCGAGAGACGGCGACGTCGGGGAAGGTCCTCGGAATCACCGTGACCAACGAGGGCAAGACGCTGAACATCCGCGCGCGGAGGGGCGTCGTTATCGCGACTGGCGGCTCGACCAGCAACGTCAACTTCCGGCGGATCTTCGATCCGAGGCTTACCGAGGAATACTGTGGTGTTGCCGGCGAGCCCTTTACCGCGCAAGACGCGAGTGGCGAGCTTGCTGCGATGGCGATAGGCGCATCGCTATGGGGGGCCTTCAATCAGAGCGCAGAGTTCGGCTCGACGTTGACGAAACCTGGGCGGATCGGCAGTCAATACGGCTACGTCAACTGCACCTGGTTCCCGTCGAGTCCCGTGTTCCCTCTCGCCCGCGCGATTGGCCTACGCGTCGAGGACTGGCAAGACGTGATCCTTGTGAATCAGGCTGGAGTTCGCTTCTACGATGAGACGGAAGGCCAGTTCTCGTCAAACAACTACGAGGCCATCAAAGACTACGCACCGGGCAGCTATCTGAACGCGAAGAACGTCAAGTACAAGCCGCGGAACTTTCTGAACGCGGCGCTAGCGGGGACCGGCGAATCGGTCAACGGCGGCGGGCCGATCTGGGCGATCTTTGACGCCGACGCAGTACAGCGCGAGAAGTGGACCGTTGAGCCGCCCCACGTCGACATGGCCGAGGGGTTCTTCTTCTGCGGCGATACACTCGCTGAGCTAGCCGCGAACATCCAGAACAAGTACCTGCGCAAGGCGATGCCGACGAGCGCGCTGGAACAAACCGTCGCGCGGTACAACTCCTTCGTGGATGCAGGCGAGGATTTCGACTTCGGAAAGCCCGCGCCCCAACACAAGATCCAGACGCCGCCGTTCTACGCAGCCTGGGCGACTCCGGTCGTCCATGACTCGCGCGTTGGCCTCAGGATCAACGCTGAGTGCAAGGTCGTCGACTTGTACGGCAATGTCATACCTGGCCTCTACTGCGGAGGTGAATCAGCAGGGGGCTTCAGCATGCACGGCCTTGCCCGATGCACCGTCCAAGGCCGGATAGCGGGCAGCAACGCCGCTGCCGAGCCGACCTCTTAGCGCCAATGGCTGGTGGGGCTGGGCCCTTCGTTCCCCGGGCCCATTCACCCTGCCGACTCGCACCAATGAAATATTGTGGAGGTTCCGTGCAAGCCGTCTACGTCACCGCCTTCGGGCCACCAGAAGTGCTGCAGGCACGGGATGCGCCGTTGCCCGAGCCTGGGCCAGGGCAAGTTCGCCTCAAGGTCGCCGCGACGACCGTGAACTTTGCCGACATCCAGGGCCGTCGCTCGCAGTACCTGGGCTCGCGCACACCACCATTCATTCCAGGTCTCGAGGCCGCGGGCACGGTCGACGCGATCGGTCCCGGCGTCTCTGGCTTGAGCGTCGGCCAGCGAGTCGCCGCGCACGCCGATGGCGGGTCCTACGCCGAGTACATCCTCGCCAAGGGCATGGAGACGTTCCCCATTCCGGACTCGTTGGGATGGGACGATGCCACCACGTTCCCATCGGTGGGCACGACTGCCCTCAACCTGCTAACCCACGCCGGTCGGCTGCAGCCGGGGGACACGGTGCTCATCCACGCGGCGGCGGGTGGTGTCGGCAGCACCGCGGTGCAGCTCGCTCGCACGCTCGGCGCGGGGATCGTCATAGGTACCGCCGGGAGTCCCGAAAAGCTGGAGCTGGCGCGCAAGCTCGGCGCTGATGTGGCGATCAACTATCGCATCGAGGATGTTGCCGCGCGGGTCATGGAGCTGACGAATGGTGTCGGCGCGGACGTGATCCTGGACGGCGTCGGGAAGGACAGCTTCGACAGCAGCATCGCCAGCCTGGCTCCATTCGGGCGTCTGGTCGCCTACGGCCAAGCCAGCGGCCCGCCGACGCCCGCGTCGTTCGGCGCGCTCTATGGCGAAAACAAGTCCATCATCGGCTACAGCAGCGGCGGCTTCCGCCGTCGGCGCCCCGAGATGCTCCGCGCGCCTGGTCTGGCCGCGATGAAGCTGCTCGCCCAGGGCCGTTGGAAGCCCGTCATCGGCGCCCGCTTCCCCCTTTCGAAAGCGAGCGAAGCGCATCGCCTCATCGAGGACCGCGAGAGTATCGGCAAAGTCCTCCTCTTGCCTTGACCGCATGTAGGGGTAGTCGCGCAGGATGCTTCGCTGCAGTGCAAGTAAACTCGATCAAGCCTTGAAGGTGTCACCGTGACGCACGAATCGCCGGAGGTCCCAATGCTGGGCGGCCTGCAAATCGACGCGGATGAAGGGCAAGTCGTTCAGTTCTGCCGAGATCACCGTATCAAGAGACTCTGGGTTTTTGGGTCGGTGCTTCGCAGGGACTTCCGTCCCGACAGTGATGTCGATGTGTTAGTGGAGTTCGATGACGGGGCTGAAGTCTCGCTCTGGGCCTTGGCCGGAATCCAGCTGGAGCTAGGCGACCTATTGGGGCGACCGGTCGATCTTGTCGAGCGCGAGTCGTTACGGAATCCCTTCCGACGAAGGGAGATCCTTCGCACAAGCCGCCTCATCTATGCAGCTTGACGACCATGATGCGGCGTATCTGTGGGACATGCTCGAAGCGGCGAGAGCAGTTCAACGGATTTCGCTGGGCATGTCGTTTGACGACTACCAACGCAATGAGATGTTGCGCATGGCCGTCGAGCGGGGCCTTGCCATCATCGGAGAAGCAGCCAACCAGGTCTCCAATAACTGCCGGGTCGGACATCCTGAAATCCCGTGGCGTAGGATCATTGCTCAGCGAAACGTGCTGGTGCACGCGTATGGAAGCATCAGGAGCGAGCGCATCTGGTCGGTGGTCACCGACAATCTGCCGGAATTGATCGCCTCGTTGGGGCCGCTCGTCCCGGAGCCTCCAGATGACATGGTCCCGTGAGCAGACCAGAGTGAAGGGAGCCAGTACGTAGAGCTCACAAGCGTCGAACCCCTCTCGACCATCCCCGACGAACACCACGCGGGTCTTCTCCGGGTGCAGCCGCAGGCCCAGCCAGGAGAGGATTTCCTCTGCCCGCCGCAGTCCTTCTCGGGCTTGTCCCTCCGTTGGACACAGAATGACGAAGTCATCACAGTACCTGATCAACTGGCCCAGGTGGCGACTGTGCTCCTCCCAGAGCTTATCCAGCTCGTTCAGCACCACATTCGCCAACAACGGGGAGATGGGCGAACCCTGGGACACGCCCTGGTCACTCGGGGTGACTACCCCTCCGTCCAGGACGCCCACTCGCAGCCACCCTTTGAGCAACTGCAGCATCCGTCGGTCGCTGACGCGCTTCTCCACCAACTCCACGAGCTTCACCTGGGGGATTCGGTCGAAGAACGCCTCGATGTCGGCGTCAATCACCCAGCCCGCTCCTCGGTTCACCGCCTGCCGAATCTGCTCACCGGCTTGGTGTGCATTCCGCTTCGGCCGAAACCCGTACGAACTGTCCCGAAAGTCCGCCTCGAAGATCGGTTCCAGCACCAGCTTCGCTGATGCCTGTACCACTCGATCCCGAACCGTCGCGATCCCCAGCGGCCGCTCTCTCCCGTCTGCCTTCGGAATCCATACCCGCCGCACAGGCTGCGGCCGATATCGTCCCTCCCGCAGTTCGGTCGCCAGTTCCGCCAGGAGCTCTGCCACCCCACGCTCCTCTATGGCGCTGATAG
>Ga0080064_1002103_pt1 | contig 35728 bp, 35 predicted proteins | sample Subgrocontami54m_FD_69260 | JGI IMG/M metagenome (GOLD analysis project Ga0080064, IMG submission 69260) | Subsurface groundwater microbial communities from S. Glens Falls, New York, USA - GMW46 contaminated, 5.4 m (SPADES assembly) (version 2) ...
GAGGACGCGCACGCCGTGATCGAACTCACCTACAACTACGGCGTGGACAAGTACGACATGGGCAACGCATTCGGGCATCTCGCGATCGAGGTCCCCGACACCTACAAAGCCTGCGAAACGGTCAAGGCAAAGGGCGGCGTCGTGAGCCGCGAGGCCGGACCGGTCAAAGGGGGCAGCACGGTAATCGCCTTCGTGCAGGACCCGGACGGATACAAGATCGAGCTGATCCAGCGGAAATGACCGGGCGCATTCGTTCGCGCTAGAGCGTGGCGGCGCGATACTTGCGCAGCACGCTGGGCTGGCCGATCAGCATCCTGGCGAATTCTTCCAGCAGCGCCTCGTTGATGTCGCCGGCCGGAATGCGCAACTCGTCCGCGCCCAAGCGCAGGAAGTGCTTGCCCTTGACCACCAGCCGGCCGTTGTCATGGTCGGCGGAGATCGTGATGTCGCAGGTGACCGCGCTGGACACGGTGAATTTCATCTTCTGGAATCCGCCGCCCGGTTTCTTGATTTCCTCTTCGGTGAACTTCAGGCCGAAGTTCCACAGCACATCGCGTACCTTCTGTATCGTAGCGGGCATGTCGCGCTCGAGACTGAGGCTCGCGGGCGAAGCCCATTTGATGAAGAAGGTGATGACGGCGTAATAGTCCTTGTCGAAGATCTTTTTCTTGCGGTAGTCGATGAAGGACTCGGCGAACTCCAGGTTCTGGAAATCGCCGATGCCCGGGATCACGTACGCCATCGGGTTGGTGGGCTTGAGCACCGCCAGCTGCTTGAGCAGATCGTTCAGATAAAGGAAAGTCTGGTGCATCTTGACTTCGACCAGCTTGATGCTTTCCTGCAGCATTGACTGCTGGGAAAGCTGCTGGCTTTTCACCATTTCAGCCTGTTTTTTCAGGTCGTCGAGCAGGCCCATTCTATTCTCCGGCGTGGAAACTTGATTAATGCGGCGAGACGTCTATTGTGCCAGCCGCAGGCTCGTTTGTGAATATCAATGCGCAGGCGGCGTTTGCTGGCAAGCCCTAGGACTTTTCTTGCTGCGCCAAGTAGTTGCTAATTGCGACAAAATCGGCCACCGCCAGGTTCTCGGCGCGCAGGCCCGGTGCGATCCCCAGCGCGGCGTAGTCCTCCGCCTCAAGCAGCCCGGCGAGGGAATTGCGCAAGGTCTTGCGCCGTTGCCCAAAGGCACGCCGCACCACTTGCTCCAGACCCGCCTGGCTCTTCGCCGTCAGTTGCGCCTGCGGCCGCGGCAGCAGGCGCACCACGGCCGAATCGACCCGCGGCGGCGGCGAAAAGGCGTCGGGGGCTACCTCGAGCAGTAATTGCATGTTGAAGCGGTACTGCAGCATCACCGACAAGCGGCCGTAATCGCCGCCGCCCGGGAGGGCCACCATGCGCTCGACCACCTCCTTCTGCAGCATGAAATGCATGTCGCGTATGCGCCCGGCATGGCGCGCGAGGTGGAACAGCAGCGGCGTCGAAATGTTGTACGGCAGGTTGCCGACCACGCGCAGCGCGCGAGGTAACAGTGAAAAATCGAATTCGAGCACATCGCCCGCATGCACCGAGAGGCGGCCCGTCGGATAGGCCCGGTGCAGGCGCGCGATGATATCGCGGTCGATCTCGATCACATGCAGGTGGCGCAGCACCACGGCGAGCGGCGTGGTGAGCGCCCCCAGCCCAGGACCGATTTCCACCATGGCATCGTCCGCCTGCGGCCGGATTGCGGCGACGATGCCGGCAATCACCGCCTGGTCGGTCAGGAAGTGCTGACCAAACCGTTTCCGGGGGATGTGTTTCATCTTTATAAGGCGTCTTAGGTATCGTCACACGCCATTGCGCGCTCTCGCGCGCCAACCGCGTTTTTGGTACGGATAAAAACCATCCGTACCAAAAACGCGGTTATGGTTAACACCAAACACGGCGTGGGGGTTTTATCCAAGATCGCCGATTGCGTACGGATGGGTTTTCATCCGTGCGCAATCGACGATCCGCGCGGACGGTTTCTCGTCCGCGCAACACCGCAACTCTGCAACAACGACAGGCGCGACTCAAGTCGCCACGTATAATCAATGGGCGCGCACCATCTCCAGCGCCATTTCAATCGCGGCTACCAGGCTGCCCGCGTCCGCCTTGCCCGTGCCGGCCAGCTCCAGCGCCGTGCCATGATCGACCGAGGTACGCACGATGGGCAGCCCAAGCGTGACGTTGACGCCCCTGCCGAAGCTTGCATATTTGAGCACCGGCAGCCCCTGATCGTGATACATCGCCAGCACGCAATCGCCACGCGCGAGCACCTGCGGCGTGAACAGCGTATCGGCCGGCAAAGGTCCTTCCAGACGCATGCCCGCCAGGCGCAGCTTGTCCAGCACCGGGGAAATGACCTCGATTTCTTCGCGGCCGAGGTGACCGCTCTCGCCGCCGTGCGGATTGAGCCCTGCGACCAGGATGCGCGGCTCGGTCATGCCGAAACGCTGCTGCAGCGCCTGGCGCAAAATCCGCAACGTCGCTTCCAGCGTATCGCGCGTGATCGCGCCGGCCACCTCGGCAAGCGCCATGTGAGTGGTGACCACGGCCACGCGCAGGCCGCCGCCCGCAAGCATCATTACCACACGCGGCGTGGAGGTCAGTGCGGCAAGATACTCGGTATGGCCGGTAAATGGGATACCGGCATCGTTGATCGCGCCCTTGTGCACCGGCGCAGTCACCATCGCCGCGAAGCTCGCGTCCATGCAGCCGGCAACGGCGCGCTCGATCAGAGCCAGCACATAAGGGCTGTTGGCCGGAGCGAGCTTGCCCGCGGTCACGGGCGCGGCGAGCGGCACGTGCAGCACTTCGAGCTCATCTGCCGCCGGCGAGCGCTCCGGGTCGAAGGCGCGCATACGCAGCGCGAGCCCGAGCTGCGCGGCACGCGCGGCGAGCAAGTCGCGGTCGCCGAGAATTACGGCGCGGCAGGGCAGGCGCCGGCGCGCGATTGCGAGACAAATGTCCGGCCCGATGCCGGCGGGCTCGCCCGAGGTGACCGCGATGACAGGCAGAGGCGCCGCGTTTCCCTCCTCCCTCCTCACTCCTCGCTCCTCGCTCCTCTCCGGACTGCGCGCAGCGCCGTCGCACGCTCCGGCAACGACGGCCATCAGCGCTCGTCCAACCGATACTCGACGAAGGCGCGATCGCGCAGCTGGCGCAGCCATTCCTGATAGGCCTCGTCGGCTTTGCGCTCGCGCAGGATCAGGCGCGCCTCCTGCCGCTTGCGCTCGCCGGAGACATCGGCCTGGCGCCGCTCCAGCACCTGCAACAGATGCCAGCCGAAAGGCGTCACGAAAGGCTCGCTCAGCTGCCCCACTTTGAGGCTGTTCATCGCGCGCTCGAATTCGGGTACGGTGTCGCCGGGATAAATCCACCCCAGGTCGCCGCCCCTGATCGAGGACGCGTCATCGGAATTGAGCTTGGCCAGTTCGCCGAAATCGGCGCCATTGACAATGCGTTCGCGCAAGTTATTGAGCTTGCGCCTGGCATCAGCCTCGGACACGATCTCGCTGGTTTTCACCAGTATGTGCCGCGCGTGCGTCTGCTCGACCAGCGCCGGCGCGCCGCCGCCGCGGCGGTCGATCAGCTTGATCACATGAAACCCGGCTGGGCTGCGTATGATGCCGCTCACCTCGCCCGGCTTCATGCCGTTCAATGCATGGGCGAACAACTCCGGCAGCCGGTCGCGCGCGCGCCAGCCCATGGCCCCGCCCTGCAGAGCGTCCGGCGCATCGGAATAGCTGACCGCCAGCTTCGCGAAATCCGCGCCCTCGCGCAGTTGCAGTTGCACCTGCTCGGCGCGGGTGCGCTGCTTGTCAACCTGCTCCGGGCTCGCCTGGTCCGGCAGCCGCAGCAGTATGTGCGCCAGGTTGTACTCGCTCGCAGTGGCTTGCGACGCGCCCTGCTGGCTGAGAAAATAGTCGATCTCGTTGTCGGTAACGACGATGCGGTTGTCCACCTCGCGCTCGCGCAGGCGCGACAGCATGATCTCGTTGCGGATCTCCTCGCGGAATTTGTCGAACTGGATCCCATCGCGCTCCAACGTGTGGCGGAATTCGGTCAGCGACATCTTGTTGCTCTCGGCAACGCGCGCGACCGTACGGTCCAGCTGCAAATCGTCCACGCGCAGCGCCGTCTCCTTGGCCAACTGGATTTGCAACCGGTCCATGATCATCCGCTCCAGCACCTGCTTTTGCAGCACATCGGCCGGAGGCAGCGGCGTGCCCTGCTGGCTCAGTTGCTGCGTCACCGTCTTCACCCGCCCGGCAACCTCGCGGCTGGTGATCACCTCGCTATTGACCACGGCGACGATACGGTCCACCAGCACCACGGCGCCGGGCGCGGCTGTTTGCGCGAGGAGGTTGCCGGCGCTGAACGCCAGCGCGGCGCCCGCGAGCCACGCGAGCGCCGCCGGAACTGATAATTGCATATAAGGACTACTCGTAAAAATCGAAGGGTTGCGAATCCGGGCGGGTCTGGTTGAGGCGGCTGTAGCCGGGGATGTTCCGCTTCAGCGTTTCCAAGGGGTTCGACCCGATGCGCGAGAATCCGTTCAATTCCAGCTGCACGAACACCGCGCTGGTGAAGTTCCCGGTGGCCGCGGCAAAGCGCTGCAACACGATCCGGCCAATCCAGCAGCCGGCATTATATTCGAAACCGCCCAGACTTTCGACCAGCCGGTTGTCCCGCAGGGAGTAGTTGTAACGACCTACGCCATACCAGCCGCCGCCCAGCGGCCACTGTGCCGAAACGTCGACCTGATTCAGCGAATCGCGGGTAAAGCGATAGCCGAGGTTCAACGCCTTGGTGGTCTCGGGCTGGAAGCGGGCGCCTATGCCCAGGCGATCGAAAAAATTGCGATGCGAGTTGTACTGCAGCGCGCTGTCCAGGGTCCAATAGCGGGAAATGCGCCCGCTCAGCGCAGCCAGAAAATCCGACGTTTTGTCGGTGCGCGTCGGCGTAACGTCGTTCAGCGCCACCTGCTGATTCTGGAAATAGTGGCGCTGACCGACTGTGGCCTTGAGCACCTCCTGGCCGCTCGACGGCGACAGTATCCGTGTGGTCGCGGCAAGTGTCAGCTGGTTGGCGTCGGCGATGCGGTCGCCGCCGTTGAACAGATTCTCGGAAAAAATCTGCGCATAGTTGAAGTCGGCCAAGCCGGTATCGAATAGCGGAATCTTGCTTTGGTCGCGCAATGGCACATACAGGTAATAAAGGCGCGGTTCCAGCGTCTGGCGAAAGCGCTGCCCGATGAAGTCGGTGTCGCGCTCGAAGGTCAGGCCGCTGTCCACGCTGGCGATGGGCAGCGCCCGGTGAACCGTCTCCGGGGTGTCGGCCGGGTTGCGCGCAAGGCTGTAGCCGGTGGAGTGAAAACCCAGTTTGGGGGTGAGATAGGCGCCCGGCACGATCAGCGGCAAGCTCGCGCTGGGGTAGAGCGTAAGGCGGCTGCCGATGACGTTGGTGGGGTGATAGAACTTGACGAACTCGCTCGCCAGGGCCAGGTCCACGCCGCCGACGTACTGGCGCGTCGCATTCAGCGTGAACTGCGGCACCCGGCCGTAAGGTTCGATCACCGGGTTGGCCGGGTCCTGCAGGGTCTGGAAGCGCTGCGCGCGCGCGGTCGCGACCCACCAGTCGCCGTTGTAGGTCAGCATGCCGTCGCGCGGCAGCGTGGTCTGCGAGGTGATGTTGATGCGGCTCGACAGGTCGCGGAAATAGTTGTCGTCGGAAACCTTGTTGATATTGAGATAACCGTTCAGGTTGCTGCTGAATCTTTGATTGTGCTGGATGATAGTGGCAAAGCGGCTGATGTTTCTCAGCCGATCGTTGGATAGGTGCTCGAAGCTGGCATTGCCGTCGTAATCAGGGTCGACGTAGCGAAGCTGCGCGCTCAGCTGCAGCCCGCGCTTGGAAAGTTCGCGCGGCGCGATGGTGAGATCCCGGTTGGGCGCGAGGTTCACATAGTACGGCGTGCTGATTTCCACCCCGCTCTTGCCGCTGCTGCCGATGGTCGGCGGCAGGAAGCCGGTCTTGCGCTGGTTGTGCAGAGGAAAATCCACCCAGGGCAGGTAGACGATGGGCGTGTCCTTGAATACCAGCTTGCCCCTGCGCGCCGTGCCCAGATCGCGGGTCATGTCCAGGTCGAGTTCGCCGACCTGCAGATACCAGTCGTCGTTGCCCGGCTTGCAGGTGGTGAACGTTGCGTTCTCCAGATGGTACTTGTCCTTGCCTTCGAGCTTGATCACGTCTGCCGTGCCGCGCGCGCGCACCGGAGAATAGCCGGCGCGGCTGCGCAGCGCAAACTCATAGTCGGCGTGGTCGAACTGGCCAACGTTGTCGTGCACGCGCAGGCGCAGCCCGGTGCCGTTCATGCGGTCGCCGTCGCGCGCGAGGCGCACGCCGCCGCTCGCCTGCACCTCGTCGGTGGCGTAAAGATAGAGCAAGCGCTCGGCATGGATGCTGACGTTGTCCTGGCGCAGTTCCGCGTTGCCGCTGGCGCTGGTTTCCTTGTTGGCGTAGCCCTCCATCCGATCGGCGGTGATGGTGACCGGCGCACCTGAAATGCCCGGCTTGCCCGCGGGCGGCGGCCTGAGTTGCGGCTCCTGCCCCTGTGCCGCCAGCGCGCAGAAAAGCAGGGCTAAAGTAGGCGCGTACTGGCGCATCGAGGACTTCATGGTGGATATGGGGGAGAGCGTGTTTTTGAATGCTAAAATCGCACACTTTCGCATTTATGGCAATCGGAAATCACTTTGGAGCGGATACCAGCGTTACAGGCATGGCTCGGCCGCCTGTTCCCTGCGGAAAAATGGCACCTTGAGCCGGCTTCGGCCGATGCCAGCTTCCGCCGCTATTTCCGCATCAGTCTTCCCGACCGCGGCGAGAGCCGCATTGTCATGGATGCGCCGCCGCAGCAGGAGGACTGCCGGCCTTTCATCCAGGTTGCGAACCTGCTGCGGCAAGCCGGCCTCAACGCGCCGGCGGTGCTGGCGCAGGACCTGGAGCAGGGTTTTCTGTTGCTCACCGATCTCGGCACCACCACCTATCTCGGCGCGCTGCAGGAGAACGACGCCAGGGCGGACGTCCTGTTTCGCGACGCCATCGATGCGCTCATCGCCTGGCAGCTCGCCAGCCGGCCGGGGGTGCTGCCGCCGTATGACGCCGCCTTGCTGCGGCGCGAACTCGATCTGTTTTCCGATTGGTATCTGGCGCGGCACCTGGGCCTGGACCTCGCGCCGGAGCAGCGTCAGGTGCTGGAGCGCATGTTCGCCCTGATTCTGGAAACCAATCTGGCGCAGCCCGCGGTGTACGTGCATCGCGATTACATGCCGCGCAACCTCATGCTGTGCGAGCCCAACCCCGGCATCCTCGATTTCCAGGATGCGGTCTACGGCCCGATCAGCTATGACGTGGCGTCGCTGGTACGCGATGCTTTCATCAGCTGGGAAGAAGAGCGCGCGCTCGACTGGATCGTGCGCTATTGGGACAAGGCGCGCCGCGCCGGGCTCCCGGCCGGCGCCGATTTCGGCGACTTCTACCGCGACCTCGAATGGATGGGCCTGCAGCGCCATCTGAAGGTACTGGGAATTTTCGCGCGTATCCACCACCGTGACGGCAAACCCGGCTATGTCGAGGACACGCCGCGCTTCGCGCGCTACGTGCGCGCAGTCGCCGGTCGCTACAACGCGCTCGCCCCGCTCGCGCGCTTGTTCGACGAGATCGAGGACGAACAGGCAATGCGGGGTGGAGTGTTTCCATGAAAGCAATGATTCTCGCCGCCGGGCGCGGCGTCAGAATGCGTCCGCTCACCGATACCACGCCCAAGTCGCTGCTCGCGGTGGGCGGCAAACCGCTCATAGCGTGGCAGTTGGAGAAGCTGGCCCGGGCCGGATTCGCCGAGGTAGTGATCAATCACGCCCACCTCGGGCACTTGATCGAAGCCGCGCTCGGCAACGGTTCGCGCTTCGGTCTTTCCATCCGCTACTCGGCCGAGAGCGAAGCGCTCGAAACCGCAGGCGGGATCGCGCTGGCTCTGCCTTGGCTGGGAACGGAGCCGTTTCTGGTGATCAACGCCGACATCTACAGCGATTACGACTACTCGAGGCTCCCCCCATTGCTCCTTGCGGACAGACTCGCGCATCTGGTCCTGGTGGACAATCCGCCGCAGCATCCGCGCGGCGACTTCGCCCTGGCGGCAGGGCGCGTGCGCGAAGCCGGCAGCCTCATGCTCACCTTCAGCGGCATCGGAGTGTATGCGCCGCGGCTGTTTGGCGGCATTCCACCCGGGGCCAAGGTTCCGCTGGCACCACTGTTGCGCAAGGCCATGGGAGCGGACCGCGTGTCGGGCGAGCATTATCGCGGCCGCTGGCACGACGTCGGCACCGCCGAGCGCCTGCAGGCATTGGATACGGAGTTGCGCGGCGGCGCCTAGAGCCTGGCTATCCTTATCCAAACAAGGCCATGGTTCAAACTGTACAATTGATTCAATCCGCGCATACCCGACCTATTCCCAGCCACCTCCTATGACCGATATCACAGCTTACGCCAAACGTCGCGCTGCGCTGCTCGCGCAGATGCAACACGGCATCGCCATCGTGCCCACCGCGCCCGAACGCCTGCGCAACCGCGACAGTGCTTACCTCTACCGTTTCGACAGCTATTTCCACTACCTCTGCGGCTTCCACGAGCCGGAAGCGGTGCTGGTGCTCGTTGCCGGCGCAAAGCCGCAAAGCCTGCTCTTCTGCCGCGAGAAGAACCTGGAGCGCGAAATCTGGGACGGCTTCCGCTACGGCCCGGAAGCGGCCAAGGAAGCCTTCGGCGTCGACGCGGCCTACCCCATCGGCCAGCTCGAGGAAAAGCTGCCCGCGCTGATGTCCAACCAGCCGGCGCTGCATTACGCGCCGGGCATGGACCCGGACTGGGACGCGCGCGTCATGCGTTGGCTGAATCAGGTACGCGCGCAGAGCCGCACCGGCATCAGCGCGCCGCAGAGCATCTGCGATGTGCGCGCCGCACTCGACGAGATGCGCCTGATCAAGGACGAACACGAACTTGATCTCATGCGCCGCGCCGCAGGCATCTCGGCCAAGGCGCATGAGCGCGCCATGCGCGCCACCAGGCCCGGCAGGATGGAATACGAAATCGAGGCCGAGTTGCTGTACGAGTTCCGCCGCCGCGGCGCGCAGTTCCCCGCCTATTGGCCCATCGTCGCCGGCGGCGCCAACGCCTGCGTGCTGCATTACAGCGACAACAACGCGCGGCTCGAGGACGGCACGCTGCTCTTGATCGACGCCGGCTGCGAGCTCGACGGCTATGCGTCCGACATCACCCGCACCTTTCCGGTGAACGGAAAATTCGGCGGCGCGCAGAAAGACGTGTATGAACTGGTGCTCGCCGCGCAAGCTGCCGCCATCGGCGCGACCAGGCCCGGCACCGCCTGGGACGCGCCGCACGAGGCCGCGGTGCGCGTGCTGGCACAAGGCATGATCGATTTCGGCCTGTGCCAGGGCAGCCTGGACAAGGTGATCGAAGCGGGCGATTACAAGCGTTTCTACATGCACCGCACCGGCCACTGGCTGGGGCTGGATGTGCACGACGCCGGCGACTACAAGCTCGATGGCAAGTGGCGGCCGCTCAAGGAAGGCATGACGCTCACCGTCGAGCCCGGCTGCTACATCCGTCCCGCGGATGACGTGCCAAAAGCCTACTGGAACGTCGGCGTACGCATCGAGGACGATGTGCTGGTGACGAAGGACGGCTGCGAGGTCATTACCGCCGAAACGCCGAAGAGCATCACCGCGATCGAAGCCCTGGTGGGCAATGGCTGAAGCTGTAGACATACTGATCGCAGGCGGCGGCCCGGTGGGCGCGGCGCTAGCCCTCGCGCTGGAGGGCAGCGGGCATTCCGTGGTGCTCGCCGAGGCACGTAGTGCCGATCCCGGTGGTGCACGTGGCGCCGATTCCGGCGCTGCGCGTCCGATCGCGCTGTCCTATGCCAGCCGCCTGATACTCGAGCGCCTGAACGCCTGGTCCGGGCTTCCGGTCACGCCGATCGAAACCATCCACGTGTCGCAGCGGGGCGGCTTCGGCCGCACCCTGATTCGCACCGCCGACTGCGGACTGCCCGCACTGGGCTATGTCGCCAGCTACAACGAGCTGCAGCAGAGCCTGCTCGCCGCGCCCTGCTCCGCCAGGCGGCTGTTCGGCGCGAGGCTGACCGCGTTCGACGGCACCACGGCCGCGGTGCAGACGCAAGACGGAGAATTCGCGTTCGCGCCGCGCCTCACGGTATTCGCCGACGGCGCACGCATCGCGGACGGCCGCGCGGCGCCCACCTACCGCAAGGACTATCGCCAGACCGCGGTCGTGGCCTGGGTAAAAGCTGCGCAAGCCCACCGCGGCAGAGCCTGGGAGCGATTCACGCCCGAGGGTCCGCTCGCCCTGCTGCCGCACGCGGCGCGCTATGGGCTGGTATGGACCACTAATCCGGATCGTGCGGCGCGCCTGTGCGCGCTCGATACCCCGCCCTTCCTCGCCGAGTTGCACGCCTCTTTCGGCGACCGTCTCGGCGCATTCATCGAGGCCGGCGAGCGCACCGGCTTCCCTCTGGCGCTGCGCTACCAGCGCGATGAGACACGGCCACACTGCCTAAGTGTGGGCAACGCGGCGCAAACCTTGCACCCGGTCGCCGGCCAGGGATTCAACCTGGGCCTGCGCGACGCGTGGGAGCTCGCCCGACTGGCGCGCGAGACGCGCGAGCCGGGCAGCGATAGTTTCTGCGCTGGCTATCGCCGCGCGCGCGCGCTGGACCGCGGCGCCGGCATCCGCTTCACCGACAGTCTGGTCGGCCTTTTTTCCAATTCCAATCCGTTACTCCGGTTCGGCCGCGGCGCCGGACTGCTTGCCCTCGACCTGTTGCCGTTCGCCCGCCGCTTTGTCGCGCGGCGCATGATTTACGGTGCGCGCGCGTTGCCTTAGACGAAGCTCAGGGCAAGTCAAAATATTATCCTCAAAGCGTGACCAAATCGATTTTTATTCAGCGGCGATTGGGTATAGAATTGCTTCCCCTTCCGCAAAAACCCCTTTACACGAAATGAGAATCGGACCCTACGAGCTGCGCAACAATCTGTTCGTTGCGCCGATGGCCGGGGTCACGGACCGCCCGTTCCGCCAGTTGTGCAAGCGGTTCGGCGCCGGGATGGCGGTGTCGGAGATGGTGGCGTCCAATTCTCTCCTGTGGGGTAGCGAAAAGACCCGGCGCCGCGCCAATCACCAGGGCGAGGCCGATCCGATTTCGGTGCAGATCGCCGGCGCCGACGCGCAGATGATGGCCGAGGCCGCGCGCTACAACGTCGGCCAGGGCGCGCAGATCATCGATATCAACATGGGCTGTCCGGCCAAGAAAGTCTGCAACGTGATGGCCGGCTCGGCGCTGCTGAAAGACGAACTGCTGGTCGGGCGTATTCTGGAGGCCGTGGTCAAGGCGGTCGACACGCCGGTGACGCTCAAGTTCCGCACCGGCTGGGACCAGCACAACAAGAACGCCCTGACCGTCGCGCGCATCGCCGCGGAAAGCGGCATCCAGTTGCTCTCGATCCACGGGCGCACGCGCGCCTGCGGCTACACCGGCCACGCCGAATACGACACCATCGCCGAAGTCAAGAGCGCCACGCGCCTGCCGGTGGTCGCGAACGGCGACATCAGCACGCCGCAAAAAGCCAAGTACGTGCTCGATTACACCAAGGCCGACGGCATCATGATCGGCCGCGCGGCGCAGGGCCGGCCGTGGATCTTCCGCGAGATCGAGTACTACCTCAAGACCGGGGTGCACATGCCGCCGCCGCTGGTCGCCGAGATCCACCAGGTGCTGATCGCGCACCTGTACGACCTGTACGCGTTCTATGGCGTCGATACCGGCGTCAAGATCGCGCGCAAGCACATTTCCTGGTACACCAAGGGGCTGGCCGGCTCGGCCAGCTTCCGCCAGGCGATGAACCAGTTGCCAAGCATCGAGGCGCAGCTGGCCGCGGTAAACCGGTTTTTCGATCAACTGGCGCAGCAATACGAGCACCTGCGCTATGAGGAGGAGTTGGCAGCATGACACCGCGCGCCAGTGAAATCGCCGAATGCGTACGCAAGTCCCTGGAGAAATATTTCAAGGATCTGGACGGGGAGCGTCCGCGCACCGTCTACGAGATGGTGTTGAAGAATGTCGAGAAGCCCATGATCGAGGTGGTGCTGCACTACGCCGAGGGCAACCAGACGACAGCAGCCAAGTGGCTCGGCATCAACCGCAACACTCTGCGCAAGAAAATCGAGCAGTTGAAAATCAAAGTGTGACGCGCGGGCGGTCAGGCGTGAAGGGTAACGGCCGCGATCTGCCTTGCCCCTCAAGCCCCGCTCCTCACGCATTTCCCGCCCGCAACCGAGGCCACCGACAACCATGAGCATCCTCGTCAAGCAAGCCCTGATCAGCGTCTCCGACAAGACCGGCGTGCTGGAACTGGCGCGTGCGCTGGCGCAGATGAAAATCTCCATCCTCTCCACCGGCGGCACGGCGAAGCTGCTGTCGCAAAACGGCGTCGCCGTCACCGAAGTGGCCGCGTACACCGGCTATCCGGAAATGCTCGACGGGCGCTTGAAGACCCTGCACCCCATGATCCACGGCGGACTGCTGGCGAGGCGCGACTTGCCCGAGCACATGGCGGCGATCAAGGACGCGGGCATCGAACCCATCGATCTGGTGGTGGTCAATCTCTACCCCTTCACCCAGACCATAGCCAAACCCGGTTGCACCCTGGCGGAGGCGATCGAGAACATCGACATCGGCGGCCCCACCATGCTGCGCTCGGCGGCCAAGAACCATACGGGCGTCGCCGTGGTGGTCGATCCGGCCGACTACCCGGCGCTGCTCGAAGAACTGAAGGCGAGCGACGGCAGGGTCAGCGCCGCCACGCGTTTTGCACTGGCGAAAAAGGTGTTCACCCACACTGCCGCCTATGACGGCGCCATCAGCAATTATCTGACCGGCCTCGACGCCGGGCTGAAGAGCCAGGAATACCCGGAGCGGCTGACGCTGCAATTCGCCAAGGCGCAGGACATGCGCTACGGCGAGAACCCGCATCAGAGCGCGGCATTCTATCGCGACATCGAGCCGGCCCCGGGCAGCCTCGCCAGCTACACCCAGTTGCAGGGCAAGGAACTCTCCTACAACAACGTCGGCGATGCCGACGCCGCCTGGGAATGCGTGAAGACGTTCTCCGATCCCGCCTGCGTCATCGTCAAGCACGCCAACCCCTGCGGCGTCGCCATCGGCGGGACAGCGCTTGCAGCTTACCAGCGCGCGTTTCAGACCGACCCGACCTCGGCCTTCGGCGGCATCATCGCCTTCAACCGGCCGCTGGACGCGTCCACCGCCGAGGCCGTGGCCAAACAGTTCGTCGAAGTGGTGATCGCGCCCGGCTACGATGCGGCTGCGCGCAAGGCGCTTGAATCCAAGACCAACGTGCGCGTGCTCGCCGTACCCATCGCCGCAGGCGGCAACCGCTGCGACTTCAAGCGCGTCGGCGGCGGCCTGCTGGTGCAGACGCCCGACGCGAAGAACGTCGAAGCCGCCGAACTGCGCGTGGTCAGCAGGAAACAGCCCGGCGACGGGGAACTGCGCGACCTCCTGTTCGCCTGGCGCGTGGCCAAGTTCGTCAAGTCCAACGCCATCGTGTTTTGCGGCAGCGGCCACACGCTCGGGGTGGGTGCGGGCCAGATGAGCCGCGTCGACAGCGCGCGCATCGCCGCGATCAAGGCGAAAAATGCCGGCCTGTCGCTCGCGGGTTCGGTCGTGGCCTCGGACGCCTTCTTCCCCTTCCGCGACGGCGTCGACGTGGTGGCCCACGCCGGCGCCAAGGCCATCATCCAGCCCGGCGGCAGCATGCGCGACGACGAAGTGGTCGCCGCGGCCGACGAACTCGGCCTGGTCATGGTGTATACCGGCTTCCGCCATTTTCGCCACTGATCGAACGCGATTGCAGCGCCAAGGACGCAAGGAACAGCCATGAAGAATTTGCTTTGCGTTCTCCGCGCCTTTGCTATTGATTGCCTCGTTTTCGTTTCATGAAACTGCTCGTCATCGGTAGCGGCGGCCGCGAGCATGCCCTGGCGTGGAAGCTGGCGCAGAGTCAGCGCGTGCAGAAGGTCTATGTCGCGCCGGGCAACGCCGGCACGGCGCTCGAGCGAGGCCTGGAGAATATTCCCATCAGCGACATCGCCCAACTGGCCGAGTTCGCGCGCGAAAATTCCGTCCATCTCACCATAGTCGGTCCGGAGGCCCCGCTCGCCGCGGGCGTGGTCGACCTGTTTCGCGCGCGAGGCCTGAAAATCTTCGGCCCGACCCGCGCCGCGGCGCAACTGGAAAGCTCCAAGGATTTCGCCAAGCGCTTCATGCAGCGACATCACATCCCTAGCGCCGCCTTTGCCACCTTCGGCGACGCGCGCCAGGCGCACTCCCATATCGATGCCCGAGGCGCCCCGATCGTGATCAAGGCCGACGGCCTCGCCGCGGGCAAGGGCGTGGTCGTCGCGATGACGGCCACGGAAGCGCACGAGGCAGTAGACATGATGCTCATGGACAACAAGATGGGTGACGCCGGAGCGCTCGTGGTGATCGAGGAGTATCTCGCCGGCGAGGAAGCGAGTTTCATCGTCATGAGCGATGGCGAGCATGTGCTCGCACTCGCCACCAGCCAGGACCACAAACGCCTTAAGGACGGTGATACCGGCCCGAACACCGGCGGCATGGGCGCCTACTCGCCCGCGCCGGTGGTTACGCCTGAACTGCACGCGCAGGTGATGCGCGAGATCATCCTGCCTGCGATCCAGGGCATGGCGAGGGACGGCACCCCCTACAGCGGCTTTCTTTACGCCGGTCTGATGATAGACCGGGACGGCAATGCAAAGACGCTGGAATTCAACTGCCGCATGGGCGATCCGGAAACCCAGCCGATCATGCTGCGCCTGAAATCAGACTTGTTCGAACTGTTCGAACTCGCCTGCGCGGGAACCCTCGATCAGGCCGAGACCGATTGGGACCGGCGCACGGCCCTGGGCGTCGTGGTCGCCGCCGCCGAGTATCCGGACACGCCGAAGAAGGGCGCGGTCATCACCGTGCTCCCCAAGCACACGGAACGCACCGAGGACTGCATGGTGTTTCACGCCGGCACCGCTCTGCAAGGCGACAAGGTGGTCGTGAACGGCGGGCGGGTGCTGTGCGTCACGGCGCTCGGTGACAGCGTCAAAATGGCACAGCGCCGCGCCTATCAGGCGGCGGAAGGCATACGTTTCGACGGCATGCAGTTCCGCCGCGACATCGGCCATCGTGCGATACCCGTAAAAAAGCAATAGGCACTGGCGTCGCGCTGCTATAAACGACGGCTTTAGTACGCATGCAAGCAGCGGAATTGCGCGCTGCGCGCGCCAACCGTGTTTTCTGTACGGATGAAAAACACATCCGTACAGAAAACACGGTTCTGGTTAACACCAAACAGGGCGTGCGGGTTTCATACGAGATCGTCGATTGCGCGCGGATGCGCTTTTCATCCGTGCGCAATCGACGATCCGCGCGGACGGTTTCTCGTCCGCGCAACTTCGCAACCCTGCAACAACAGAAGGCAGGACCCAGGTCGCCACCCATGGCAATGGCCTTGTACTAACAAGAGCAGTCAGCCCCTGTTCCGTGCTGATAGAATCCGCGTTTATCCGCGCACATCACCAGCCCATGAATCCTGCCGCAGTCAACGACTACCTGCTCGGCCTGCAACGGCGCATCGTCGCGGCGCTGGAGAACCTCGATGGCAAGCCGTTCCGCGATGACCGCTGGGATCGTCCCCAGGGCGGGGGCGGCATCAGCCGCGTAATCGAGGAAGGCAAGCTGTTCGAGCGCGGCGGGGGGAATTTCTCGCGCGTGCAGGGCTCGGGCCTGCCGCCTTCAGCCAGCGCCTCCCGCCCCGAACTCGCCGGCCGCGCCTGGGAGGCGATGGGCGTGTCGCTGGTGCTGCATCCGCGCAACCCTTATTGCCCCACCGTGCACATGAACCTGCGCTTTTTCGTCGCGACCAAGGAAGGCGCCGCGCCCGCGTGGTGGTTCGGCGGCGGCATGGATCTGACCCCCTATTACGGTTTCGCCGAGGACGCTCAGCACTTCCACCGCACCTGCAAGCGCTCTCTCGATCCTTTCGGCGCCGACAAGCACGCGCAATTCAAGGCCTGGTGCGACCGCTACTTTTTCCTCAAGCACAGGAACGAGCCGCGCGGCATCGGCGGCATATTCTTCGACGACCTGAGCGAGCCCGGCTTCGACGCATGCTTTGCGCTGACGCAAAGCGTGGGAGATCATTTCCTCGACGCCTACCAACCGATCATCCTGCGGCGCAAGGATCTGCCCTTCGGAGAGCGCGAACGCGACTTCCAGGCCTACCGCCGCGGGCGCTACGTCGAATTCAATCTGGTCTACGACCGCGGCACGCTGTTCGGCCTGCAGTCGGGCGGCCGCACCGAGGCCATCCTGATGTCGCTGCCGCCGCTGGTGAAATGGCGCTACGATTGGAAGCCCGAGCCGGGCAGCGCCGAGGCCAGGCTATACAGCGACTTCCTCGTCGCCAGGGACTGGGTCTAGCTGACAATCTGGTACGTTTGAAGAGCGTGAACTGCTCCTAGGGGCAGTTATTGCAATTTTTGCAACAACTACCGCCGACGGGTAGCGTCTCAGTTTGCGTTGTATCAGTCAGGTCGGCTTGGCTCGGCCCCTAACTATTTTAGGTCGGCACTGAATCGAGATTTGTTCCCCGGTCGTGGTCAGGGTGTGCGGTGCCTGAAGGCTGACGGCGAGTTTACATAACTAAAATTATTCGGTCGCATCGGGCTGCTCGGTAGTCGATCTAGGGTGGGGAACTGGTACACTCTTTATTGTTTTGAGTTACCGACTTAATGGCGCGGATGGATAAAGAACATATTCTGAATGAGATTCGACGACTCGCTGCGGAGAAAGACGGTTCTCCTCCGGGGCAGCGACGATTTCTATCCGAGACAAATATCGGGAACTACGAGTGGAATAAGCATTGGGCGCGGTGGGGCGACGCGCTCGTCGATGCGGGTTTCAAACCAAATGAATGGATTGAGGAGCGTCCTCTAGAGGATGTACTGAAGAAGCTCGTGGAATATGTACGGGAGCTTGGGAGGTTTCCTGTAGTGCGGGAGTTCCGGCTCAAGACGCTTCGCGATCCTAAGTTTCCAAGCGCGCATACGTTCAGGAGGTTGGGCGGTCAGCGAGCAGTCGCTGCCCTACTTCGCGAATATTGCCTGACGAAAGGTTACGACGATGTTGTACGATTATGCGATTTGCTCCCGGGTCAAGATGCCAAGTCGCCTGTCGAACCTCAGGACCGGCAGGTGCCAGTCGGATTCGTTTACCTCATGAAATCCGGGCGCCATTACAAAATCGGCCGAACGAAATCTATTGGGCGTCGCGAAAGCGAGTTCGCTATCAAAATTCCAATACCACCCAGGACTATTCATAGCATTGAAACCGACGATCCTGTTGGAATCGAGGCGTATTGGCATAAGCGCTTTGAGGATAAGCGTGGCGAGGGTGAGTGGTTCAACTTGTCACCCGAAGACGTTAAGGCGTTCAAGCGTTGGAAGCGAATCGCGTAAAGCGCGACTGCAGAAGTTAGCAAAATTAACGGGCTACCTGCGGGTGGCCTTTTTTTTCGCGATATTAGACTTGGCGTACCCACCGAAAAGGATTGTCAGCGAATCAGGAGGCTTTCAACTGAAATTTCGCTGGCCTGTAATCCCGTGGATCAAGACATGCATCGTAGAATGCTTTATCGAAAGTAATCCAATCCGTCCTATCAATTCCCCTTGATGAGGATGCTATTAGACTTTTCGGATAGGCAGAGCAAATCTTAATTGACCTTCCTTGCTCTTTAGCAATTTCTTTAACTTCAGCCACTGCCTCAGCTAAGTCTTGATCTTGGCTAAATATGATTGCCACGTCGAATTCTTTCTTTCTTGTGCAGCGAACCAAATCAAGTGAAATTCTGATGTCGATGCCTTTTTCCTGCGGAACTTTTTTGACGGTGCCGTCTGGCATTTCCTCAGTGTGGTAACGCAATTTTCTGGTTTCGACAAAAACGCCAGATCGTTTCAACGCCAAAACTCGGTTACTCCAATATCCGCTCCACATTTCAGATTCGCTTAGTGGGGGAATTCCGGTATAGAAACGAGTTAGGGTTGGTTGGCACCCAATATCTTGAGATACCTTACGATGAAGTTTCAATGGGTCGAAATTTGGATGATGGTATCCATCACCTGGGGTATCTTGAAAGGCATCTTTCGCATGTCTAAACAGATTCTGTACATCAAAGAATGCCATTGAGTACAGCTTGACAGCGGGTGGGTGGGTATTGTTATTCAATTTGAATACCCCAGAAATGGAAACCCCACCGGGGGCCTTTCGACCATAGTCCAGTGGGGGGATAGTTCGCTGAGGTAATTTTACTACACATACCGGGATTGCTGTCAATCGGGCTTTGGCTTACCGGTTTTCGGCGGCAACACTTTATCCATAGCGCGTTCAAACGCTTGGCCAGACTCATCCACGCCAAGCTCCTTTGCTGCCTTGACGAATCGCTCAGACTGAGCCTTGTTCGTGCGCTCAATCTGAGTCTTTCGCTTTCTTGGTTTTCCTTTTCCGCCAGCCATACTCAAATAGTAGTCGTTTGATATGTCAGCCGCTTGCCTTTTGCGCCCCGCAGAAGCTTGTCGGCCCGTTCGCTATCTTCCACGCCAAGGGCCTTGCGATTGTTATATCGGAAATCGAATTCAGCAACGTACCGATGCAGGTGATTGTGGGCGCAATGTTGGTAAACGCCCTTCATGCCGCGCTTGAAGATGCTGAAAAACCCTTCAATGGTGTTGGTGTGGATAGTGCGATCATTGCTGCTGACATACTCGCCTACTTCATGCTTAACCACATTGTGCGCAGAAAATTCATTACCTACCTGCTTGTAGACATTGTGGTTATCGGTCATGAGAATAGCTTCACGATTCATGTTCTCTCGGATGATTGGAACGAGGGTTGACGCCTTTCCATCATCAACGACGAAACTGCGCGCTTGCCCGCTATTGCGATCAACCAGAAAGAGAACTTTATTCTTGTGATGGTATCCACGCCCGCGTTTTTCACCCTTCGGCTTAATCGTTTTGTCATGGCCAATAAAAGTTTCATCTACTTCTACCACTCCTCCACCAGCACCGAAAGGCGCGAAGTCGCCAGAGCGCATTGCTTCGCGTATGCGGTGACTCATGAACCATGCCGATTTAAGGCTTATCCCGAGCATACGGTGAAGCTGATTCGATGAAACACCTTTCTTGCTGCTGGCAACGAGAAAGATAGCCTGAAGCCATACGCGCATCGGGATATGGCTCGCTTCGAAGATGCTTCCGATCTTGACGGTAAAGGGCTAGCGGCAGTCATAGCACTTGTACACGCCTACGCGGGTACTCTTTCCCTGCATCTTGCGATTCTTCTCAACGCCCCCACAGTGCGGGCAGATTGGGCCACGCGGCCAGATACGGGCTTCCACGAAGGCGTACGCGGCTTCCTCGTCATGGAAGTACGGAGCGGATAGAATTGAAGCGTTCATTGTGCACCCCTGCAAGCATGGCAAAACAGATAGTGCTTGCAGTCTAGGTCAACTTCTGATAATGTGCAAGCATTATTTTAAAGGAGATGCTTACAAATGAGTACTGACCCCAAATCCCCGGTTGGCCAGAAGGGAGGGATAGCCCGCAGGAACGCCCTCACTCCACAGGAACTGAAAGCCATAGCCCAGAGGGGTGCGGCCGCCCGCTGGAATAAACCGTTGATTGCCTCTCACAAGGGAAACTTCAAAGCGGAACTTGGAGCTGATGTTGAGTGTTATGTCCTAGACGACGCGACGCACACCGCCGTAATCAGTCAGACAGGCATGGCGAGAGCGCTCGGCCTCTCCTCACGCGGAAATGCTCTGCCCAGGTTCCTGAGTAGCAAGGCGATGCAAGATGCCATCGGCGCGGAACCCTCCGAAAAATTAACAAATCCTATTAAATTTCAATGGGGAACCCCCGGCGCGCAGGAAGGGTACGTGGCGAACATTCACGGGTTCGACGCTGCGGTCTTGATCGATCTCTGCAAGGCGATTCAGCATGCGGACGCCGAAGGAAAACTGAACAGGCAACAGGCGAAGGTTGCAAAGAATGCAGCCATTATCATGAGTGCGTCGGCGAAATCTGGCATTAGGGACTTGATATACGCGCTCGCTGGATACAGCCCAACAACCGACGAAATTATTCAAGCGTTCAAACTCTACGTTCAAGAGGAAGCCCGGAAGTATGAAAAGGAGTTTCCCCCGGAGTTGTATATGGCATGGCACAGGCTCTATCAGATTCCAGCCATAGAGGGTCGTGGTAGACCTTGGCAGTTCAAGCATCTGACCGTCAGGCATATGTATTTTCCGCTCGCCAAGAGCAATGGGCGGCTCCTTCAGCTTGTGCGGGCTCTGAAGGCGCGTGGCGGCGATCAAAGAAAGAAACTCTTTCAGTTCCTAAATGAACTTGGATCAAGGGCGTTGAGGATGCAAATGGGTCGTGTGCTTGAGATGGCAGAGTCATCTACAACCCAAGCCGAATATGAGAACAAGATTGCAAATAGATTCGGCGGACAGCAGGAATTGGATTTGGTTATGCCAAACCCCGAACCAAACATACCCGAGCAAACTGCAACAATCTGAACCGCGCGGTCGTGGAGACCGGGGAGCGTTGGTTGTATCCACTAGGCCAATGGGCCAACGCTCCCCGCCACGTTACAATAATCATGGAGGAAGACCATGCCTGATGCAATAACAACGCTTGTCCAATTAGTTCCGAGTGTCGTCAAGCTGGCGACAGATCTCGTTTCCACGTCCGGAAACGCAAAGAGCAACGCCCAATTGATAGATTTTCAGAATGCTCTGATTGGCCTTCAGTCCCTCATCGCGTCCGTACAGCAAGAGAATGCGACGTTGATTCGACAGAAAAGCGACGCGGAAGAAGAACTGATGCGCATGAAAGACTGGAATGCTCAGAAGCAGCGCTACAAACTGGCAGCACCCTTCGCTGGGTGCATGGTGTACGCGCTGCAAAAATCTATGAGCGAAGGCCAGACTCCGCATTACCTTTGCGCTTCCTGCTTTCAGAAGGGCGAATCCTCTATCCTGCAAAGCAGAGAGGGACGGCATACCAAAGAGGGGCGTATTCATAGTTCGTTCTATTGCTCCGTCTGTAGGTCAGAGGCGGTGACCGGCTGGATGAACGCCATCCCGCCTCAGTACCTTGAGGACATACAGCCATCCACGTAGTTCCAGCCGCCCGATATTGGGTACGGGAAGTCTAATATCGCGTTTTTTTGCGCCCTCCCCTGCGAAAACACTTTACACAAATGCGCATTTTGTGGTGGCTGGCAGATCTGCTCAACGGCCTTTGCAGATCGACAACCGCGCCCATGGCGACGCAGACTTACTCGCGCTTCCGATACTTGCCGCGCATAGGCGCGCGGCCGCACTCAAGCGGGCGCTTTGACCTTTCTCGGTCGTCCGCCGAGTTTGCCGTTGCGGCGCGCGGCGGCAGCTTTGGCCGTCGTGGATACGCTGCCGCCGATTTTTCCATGTTCGGCGGCGATCCAACGCTTCGACCCCAGGAAGCCCTCGAGCGGCGACGAGGCCAGGCTGTACAGCGATTTCCTCGTCGCCAGGGACTGGACCTGGCTAGCCGGATAAATGCTATTCGCCTTCCCCAACTTTTTGTTTTAGCTAACCAGTTTGTTGGGGGATTCTATGCCCGCAGGTTGAAAAATGGACAGAAACGCCCTATCCATGCGGCTTTCCGACAAATTACCTCGAACGCATTCCTGCTGTCGCATTTCTGCTTGTGCCTATGTCATTTTTGACATATACTTGTCTGCATGCCTAAGGCTGACAAGCCACTTGCATGGCTGCATGGCGAAATCAGGACACCGCCTTTTTCGATGGAGGCGCGGGTCGAAGCTGGTGTGCTGTTGCGGCGGCTGCAGCGCGGCGACAACATCCCGCTTCCGCACTCCCGTCCCGTGCCCGGCATCGGCAAGGCCTGTCATGAACTGCGGATACGGGATGTGAACAAGATATGGCGGATCGTCTATCACGTCGATACCGAGGCGATCGTGATTCTCGAAGTCTTCGCCAAGACGACGCAACAAACGCCGAAGTCCGTGATCGATACCTGCAAAGCACGACTTAAGCTGTACGCTTCGATATGACCACGACAGGAGTAGCAGCATGAGCACCACAAAATTGAAGAGACTGCAATCTGCCGGCTGGAAAACCGGCGGCGCCCGCGACTTTCTCCAACTGAGCGATGAAGAGGCAATGCTGGTGGAATTGAAGCTCGCACTTACGGACGCTGTCAGGCAATCCCGGCAAAAGCGCGGCCTGTCGCAAATCGACCTCGCCCAGCGCATGGGGTCCAGCCAGTCTCGCGTCGCCAAGATGGAAGCCGGTGATCCTTCGGTGTCGCTGGATTTGATCGTGCGCGCGTTCTTTGCGTCCGGTGGTACCCGGCAGGAACTGCAGCGCGCGATTGGGACGAAAGAGAAGATGGCGGCTTGAGACGATTTCTGTCACTGAACATCCCAAATAGGTTTGAAGTTTCCGCTCTATGAGACTCTACGCCGGCCGAACAATGGACTTTGTCCAAGACGCAACGCGCAATAGCATAGCGCGTCGTCTGGAATCAGCCTTCGTTGAGCATTTTCGCCACCGACCTGCGCCTGCGCCGCGAACTGATCCGAGCTATCGCCGCACGCCTCGAATCCCAGAGCCTGAGCAACAATCAGATCGCAGAGCAACTGAGCATCGCGCATCCGCGCGCCGTGGACCTGCGCGAGCGGCGCGCCGAGCGCTTCAGCCTGGATGCCCTCGTCACCCTGGCCGAACGCGCAAGGCTGAACGTCAGGTTGCGGGCGACGCGACCGTATAAAATACGATAGCCGGATAAATGCTATTTGCCTTCCCGGTTTTTAGTTTCGGCATAACGCGCTTCGCGCATCAGCCTCCGACACCGCTGCCTCAGAAAAAGTACCTTACCAACGCCTGCCACAGACGCCGCTCCGGCAATGCGCCGTAGTTGCTGCCCGGATGACCGGTATTAAGCTGCGTTTGCAGAGCGATATCGACGCGGGTCCAGTGGTAGCGCGCCTCCAGCCATTGCAGCCGGCTATGGTCGACGGCATCATAGCGAGCCATGGCGGTAACATCGAGATGCTTGACGAAGGCATCCTGCCAGACAGCGTAGAGAAACACGTTATGCCGGGTCGGGGGATCCTGGATGTTGGTGACGAGGCCGCGATACAGCCCATAGACCGCCGGTGGACCGCGCCGCAGCGCATTCCAACCGGATTGGTCCGGCCCGGCGCCGTTGTATTCGTACTCGGCCGTGAGCGAAACGTTGCCCGGCGTCGTATAGGTCATTCCGGTGGACAAGCGGGAACGAAAAGCCGCATCGTCCCGGCTCATCAGCGCCTGCCCCACGAGCGAGGCCGCGCGTCCGCCCGACCATTCGAAGTAAGCCACCGTGGCATCGTTCGGCAAAGCAGTCAGGTTCAGGCCCAGTTGCGGCGACTGTCCGGCACCGCCAGATAACAGCCACTGCGGATTGAGCGCATCGGACAGTTTCTCGCTGAGGGCGAGCAGCCAGCGGGCGCGCTGGTTGCTTGCGCCCAGGTCCGGGCTGAAGGTACTGTCGTTGGGATGATCGGCGAGCTTCGGCGAATAAAGCGCAGTCAGCGATCCGCCATTCCACAGTTGCTGGCCGCGCAGCATCGCGCTGCCGAGGCGGTTTTCGCGCAGGCTGGCGGGGTCGAGCGAGACGATCGAGCGCAGCGCCCCGGCGCGAAAATAGTCGGTCGGGTTGTAACCCATGGCGACACCGTTGCGCGCGTTGATGCGCCCCAGGTCGGCAACCCGGTCCGGCTGCGCCTGCCAGCTCAGATAGGCCTCTTTCAGGGTGTTGATGTCCCGATTGCCGGAGACCCCGTCCATCCGGTTCAGGTCCAGGCGGTCGGCGAATACGGCGCGCCAGCCAGGGGCGAAGGTTTTGTCGAATCTGGCATCGATCGACAGGCGCCCGCCATGCAGCGCCGGGCTGGGGTCCTGCCGCCGCGACTCGCGCGCGGCCGCTTCCACGTATACACGCCAGTCGCCGCTCTGCTCGGCCGTGGTCGAGGTCTTGTCGGCGAGCAATAGGGCTGCCGCGTCTCCATCGTCGGCCAGCGCCGGCACCGTCGCCGCCAGCAGGAGCAGGACCAGGACGCGCACGCGCTACTCCGGCTTAAACCTAGGCAAATAATCCCGCTGCAGCCAAACATCCGGCACCTCGCGATACGCATAGTCCGACAAGCGCATCACCGTTACCCAGTTCGAATCCAGCCCATCGATGATCACCGTTTCAGTCGGCCTGTCCTGTCCAAGCTGCTTTTGATAGTGGCGATAATACGCGGTCTTCAGCAACCGACCGCTTTCGGCAAAAAAGCGCGACTTGACCGGGCGGTTGTTGGCCGTGTCGATCCAAATCTCGATATGGTGATACGTGACATCCGGCGCAATGGCGGCCAGCGCCAGTTTGTAGCAGTGCCGGGTTTGCCGCTCGCCATCCTGGATATCTTCCTCGCCCGCCAGCGAGGCCTGGTAATCCTTGGCCAGATTGACCGTCACGATATCGCCGTTCGCGGCCTGACCCAGCAGGCGTTGCTGCGGCGAGATGCGGATGCTGGCCTTGTTGGACGGATCGTAGAACCACAGGTCATTGCCGCTTTTCAGCATCAGCTTGTTGGCGTCTCGCGCCGGCGCGACAAAGCGGATCAGGTTGCGGAACTGGCCGTTGCTCTTGTCCGCCTTGGAATAGACCGCCAGCGTACTGCCGTCGGTCTGCTTGCCGTTGCGATACTCGATCAGCGTGGTGGTCAGGCCGAAGGGCTTGTCGGGATTGCGCACCGCATCGCTGGCGGCCAGGATTTCCTGCGCGCCGGGAGCGGCGTGAGCCAGGCCAGCGGAGGCCAGCAGCAGCGCCAGCACCGCGAGTTTCAGTAATCTCATCATCATGTCCCGATTCGTTTTATACGTGGCGCAATGCGTCGACAATCATCATCCTGGCTGCACGGTTCGCCGGCCACCAGGCGGACAGTACGGCGACCAGCAGCAGGCCGAGTGCGCTGCCAAGCATCAAGCCATTCTCGCCCCAGACGTGGACCGTGAGCGGCACCGGCGTGACCCAGCCGGGCGGCGTCCAGGTCAGGCCGCTGTGATTGACCACGACCGACAGCAGCAGCGAGATAAGCACGCCGACCACGGCCCCGATCAAACCGAGCAGGAAGCCTTCGCAGATGAACAAGCGGCGGATGCCGCCGCGACGCAGACCGATCGCGCGCAGCGTGCCGATTTCAACCGTGCGTTCGACTACCGCCATGCTCATCGTATTGCCGACGGTGAACAACACAATGGCGCCGATCAGCAGTGCAATGAAACTGAAGATCGCGCCGAACATGGCGATGCTTTGGCCGTACAGCGGATTGAGTGTGGCGAAGTCCTGAATCTCCAGCACCTGGTCCTTGAACGTGGTGTTCAGCAATTCCTGCAGGCGCGCCCCGGCCGCCGGTATCTGCCCGGTGTGCTGCAGTTGCAGTACGATCGCGGTGGCTTGCGGGGTAGCTTTGCCGTAAATCAGTTGCTGCGCTTGCGCCAGATGCAGCCCGATATACATGTCGTCGAATTCTTTCATGCCTTGCGGTTCCGCCTTGGCCACGATCAGGCCAACCACGTTCGGTGCGCCGTGCACATTGGCCGCCAGCATCTCGATACGGGTGTCGTTGCTGCTTGCCTGGTCGGTTTTTTCCAGCGCGGAGAGGGCGGCGATGTCGTCTGGTGCCCGCTGTTCGCTGGCTTCTCTTTTCTTCGGCGACTGCGGGCAGTTGGCGATTTTCAGCGGACCGCACAATTCCAGAACGCGCGCAACACCGACGCCGATCACTGCGGTGTCCTGATTGGTGCCGGTCAGCGCCAGCGGCTTCGGATACAGCGGGAAGTCGTAGTCGTTCCACTTTCTCATCTCGTTTTGGTCGCCGACCACGACGCCGCTGCCGACCACGGTGCGCGACACGCCTGCGGCAAAATTGCCGGCGATGCCGCTCAGTTGCAGCGTCGGCGTGACCACGGTCAGCATCGGTTTGAGCACCGGATCCTGTTTCAGGATATCGATGATGCGTTGATAGTCGGCGATGCCGTATGCGGCTGGATTGCCGTAACCGTACAAGAAAAAATCTTTGTGCTGAATTTGCAAATGGCCGCTGCGCTGCACGAAGCCTGTTTGCAGGCCATAGGTGATGTTGCGACTGTAGCCGCCGAACAAAAGGATGGAACTGGCGCCTATGATCATCGCGATCAGCGTGGCAAGCGAGCGGCGGCGGTTGCGCAGCAGGTTGCGCAGGGCGAGCGAGAAGGTTTTCATGCTGCGGTTTCTTTGAGTTCGGTGCGGCGTTCGATGTGGGTGATGCGGCCGTCGCGGATGAAGATGGCATCGTCTGCTTCGGCCTGGACTTGCGGGTCGTGCGAAGAGAACACGAAGGACACATGATGTTCGCGCTGCATCTTGCGCATCAGCGCGATGATCGCGGCGCCGGTCTGGCTGTCGAGGTTAGCGGTCGGTTCGTCGGCCAGCACCAGCTTGGGCGAGGTGGCGAGCGCGCGGGCAATGGAGACGCGCTGACGCTGGCCGCCGGAAAGCTGACCGGGGCGGTTCTGCGCCCGGTCGGCCAGACCCACCGCGTCGAGCAAGGCGAGTACTCGTTGCTTTCTTTGCGCGCCCGGCACCTTGGCCAGCAGCAGCGGGTATTCGACGTTTTCATAAGTGGTTAGCACCGGCAGCAAATTGAAATTTTGGAAAATGAAACCGAGATGCCGGGCACGGAAATCGGACAGCGCGTCATCCGACATGGTGTCGATGGCCTGGCCGGCGACAATCACCTCACCATGGTCGGATCGGTCGATGCAGCCGATCAGGTTGAGCAGCGTGGTCTTGCCGCTGCCCGACGGGCCGGAAATCACGGTGAAGCAGTTGGGGCGGATTTCCAGGTCGATATCGACCAGAGCCGGAACGTCAACCGCATCGAGGTGATAGGTCTTGCCGATCTGATTCAAGGTGACGACATTCATGCTGGCCTCTGGTTTTGGGATTGGCATGGCGACATCCTAAACAACCGCGGCGGCGCGGCCAAGTGCAATGCGACGAAACGGTCGGATTCGGGCGCCAAGCGCCGCCTGGCGGCGCGAACCGGGGCTTCTACCCTTGGTGCGCTTCGCGGCTGTCGGCCGGCGCCTGTTCACGAGCGGTCATGCCGTAGTCGCGCAGGACGCTGGCGACGCGCAGGCGGTAATCGGCAAACACCCCGTTGCGGCCGCGCGCCTGCGCCAGACGGTGGCCTTCGAAGCGGCGCCAATTTTTCACCGCCTCCTCGTCGCGCCAGTAGGATAGCGACAGCACCTTGCCTTCGTTGGTGAGGCTGGCGAAGCGCTCGATCGAAATGAAACCGTCCTGCCGCTCCAGCTCCGGCCGCAGCGCCGCGGCGATGTCCAGGTATTCCTGCTTGCGCCCGGGCGCCGGAATCACTTCGAAAATGACTGCGATCATGGGAATTTCCTTTCGCGTGCGTTATAAATGATGCTATTGGCGCAGCTTCGCATCGGCGCTGGCGCGGTAATGCCGGTTGGCATCCTCGGGCTTGCCGATGCGGTCGAACAATTGTGCCAGCGCGACGTGCGCGCTGCGGCTGGTTTCCTCGGACAGGCTCGCCTCGAGGTAGTTCTGCGCCTTGCCCCACAACTCCTGCCGCAGGCACAGGCGCCCCAGCGTCAGCAGCAGCGCGCGGTCGCGCGGCCGCGACTTCAGCCACTTCTCCGCGCGCTCGATCTGCGTCAGGACATCGGCGCCCAGGCACTCGCCATAAAGCAATATCAGCTCGCCGCTCCACTCCGCTTCCAGCGCCGCCCCGACGATTTCGTGCGCCCGGCGGCAGTCCCCGAGCGCAATGAACAGCTGCGCCGCAGTGCGCGCGACGCGCGCATCGAGCCTGTCTTCGGTACGCTGCCAGCACTCGGCAAGGCCGGTCGCATCCCGCGCCTGCTGGCGCAGCGCCTCGATCTGAGCGGTGATCCGCAGTTGTGTCGCCGCCACCTCGGCCAGCACGCCGCGCTTGCCCAGGGCCGCGGCGAGGCGCCGTACCTCGTCCCAATGGCCCAGGCGCTGGTGGGCCTTCATCAGCATGCGCTGGGTGGCGATGCGCTTGGGCCCGCTCTCGGCCAGCTCGCGCAATACGCCGAGCGCGTCGTCGTAGCGGCGATCGTCGAGCAGCAGGCTCGCCTGCACTGCGAGCCGGGCCTGGCGCGCATCCGTATCGTGGCTCTCGGCGCGCGCGAGCCACTGGTCGCGCCGCTCGAGCTCGCGCAATTCGCCCGCGGCGCGCGCCCCGATCAGGGCGCTTAGGGCCGGCGCCTGCCCCAGTTCGTAGGCCTCGCCAGCGGACTTCTCGGCGCGCGCGTAGCGTCCCTCGAACAGCGCCTGCAGGGCGGCGAGCATCGCCGAGCGCCCTTTCTCGCTGCGGCGGCGCGCGCGGAAGGCGCGCACATGCAGCGGCAGGCGCAGCGTGTGCGCGACCAGGCGCAGCAGCACATAGCCGAGCGCAAAGCCGGCGAGCCCGAGCAGGATGGCGAAATTGAGCGAAAGCTCGACGCGGTAAGGCGCGAGGGCGAGGATGACATAACCGTCATTGAGACGCGCCGCGAGCGACAATCCAACCGCCAGGGCAAACACCGCCAGCACCCACATCAACCCGCGCATCTTTAAATCCCGCCCGCCGCGCTCATCGCACGGCCTTTTCGCGCGACACCTTGAAATTGCGCACCGCCGCGAGGCTGTCGGCGATGGTGGGCAATTCCACGTTGATGCTGCCCGCCGCAAGCTGCTTCAGGCTCGCAAGCGCAGTGGTGGTGCTTTTGGCGCGCGTGTCGTAGTAGCGCGTCATCCAGGTCCTGGCCGTCTCCAGGTCGGTGCGAAAGCGCGCCGGGTCGCGCGCCAGCAGCGCCTGCCGCGCATTGAGCAGGCGCAACTGCAGATTTTCGCGCAGAAAGTAGGCCTGCGTCGGCGACAGCAGCGCCGCATCGGGGCGGTCCACCTTGCGGATGCGCACCAGCTGCTTCATTTCGTCCCATACCTCGGTCAGCACGCGCGCCCAAACGCCGCTCGCGCCCGCCGATCCGGCCGGCTTCGGCGGCGATTGCGTGCGCTCGTCGAATTGCAGCGGCAGGGTATCGACGCTCGCAATCAGGTTGTCCAGGCGCAGCGCCATGCCCGCAATATCCAGATTGGGCGCGGCTTTCAGGCGCTCGATGTCGCGGTTGAGCACGCGCCGCAGCGGGATGAATTGCGGCCGGTCCGAGCGCGCCAGACGCCCCTCGGCGGTCTGCAGCGCCAGCAGCGCCGCCTGCACATTCCCGGCGAGCTGCAGCTGCTGCGACGCCACGGTGAGGATCTGCTCGATCTCGGCCAGCGCCCATTCGTCGCGGCTGCGCGACAGTTCCTGGTACAAGGCCTCCAGCGCCACCTGCTGGCTCTGCGACTCGGCGATCTTGTTCTCGAGCACGCTGAGCTTGAGCTGCGCCTCGCGCACTGCCTCCTGCGCCTGCTTGGCCAATACCAGGCTCTCCCCCGCCGCGCTATCGCTTGCGCGCAGGCGCTGGCCCAGCTCCTCGCGGATGGTGCCGATCTGGCTGCGGGTGTCGTACCACTGCCAGCAAACCACGACGATCGCGCCGGCCAGCGCCAGCGTCACCGGCAGGCGCCAGGCGACAGCCGACGGCTCGCGCTCGCCGCGTCCGCTGGGTTCCTCCGGCGGCTGCGCCACCGGTGCGGGCTCCGCGGCGGGCTTGGCGATGTCGGCGTTGCTTTCGTTCATGGGCGTCGGTCGGGTTTCAGTTGCGGTCTGCGAATTTCACACTTTAGCAAAAAAAGCGGCCAGCCCCGCGACCAGGCCTTCGTCGCCCGGACCGGTCAGCACCACGGTCTGCACGCCCAGGGCGCGCGCCGCGGCGGCGATGCGCTCGTGCGGGGCGAACAGCGGCGTCTGCTTAAACCACTGCCGGCCCGCCTCGCCCAGCATGTCGTACAGGTTGGCCAGCCCCTCGCTCGAGGTCACGGTGAACGCGTCGAGTTCGTGCCGCGCCGCGCGCGCGAGCAGCGGCGCGGCATCGGCTTGCGGCCGGCCGCGGCGGTAGCATTCGGCGTATTCGACCACGGCGCCGCGCGCAGACAGCGTATCGCCCAGCAGTTCGCGCCCGCCGTCGCCGCGAAAAATCACCACGCGCTTGCCTTGCACTTCCTTCAGTTCCGCCAGATCGAGCAAGGCTTCGCTGTCGAAACGCTCGGTCGGTGCGATCACCGCGGCAAAGCCGCGGCGCTGCAGCTCGCGCCCGCTGCCGCGGCCGACGGTGGCGACGCGCAGCCCGGCCGGCCAGGCGCGCCGGGCATGCACCAGGTCGAGCGCCCTGTTCACCGCGTTGGCGCTGATGAAAATGGCCAGATCGAACGCGTCCAGCCGGTCGATCAGCGCGAGTACCGGCTGCAACTGCTCGGCGTCGAGAATCTCCAGCGCCGGGAACAGCACCGGCTCGCCGCCGGCAGCGCATATGAGCGCGGCCAAGTGCCCGGTCTGGCCCGCGGGCCGCGTCACCACGACACGGCGCCCCGCGAGGGCGGACGTGCTCATAGGAGCGCGGCGAGGATGCGGTCGGCGCCTTGTGCGCGCAATTCGCCGGCGAGGCGCGCACCCAGTTCCTCGGGCGATCCGGATGGACCGGAAACCTCCGCCTTCACCATGCTCTTGCCGTCCGGATTCGCCACCAGGCCGCGCAACTCGATGGTCGTCCCGGTCACGCTGGCGTAGGCGGCGAGCGGCAGTTGGCAACTGCCGCCGAGCGCCCGGCTCACCGCACGCTCGGCGCGCACGGCGAGTTCGGTCGCGCGGTGGTTGAGCGCGGCGAGACAGGCGGCGATGTCGCCGCGTTCGGCGCGATATTCGATCGCGAGCGCGCCCTGCCCTGCGGCGGGCAGGCTTTGCTCGAGGGTCAGCACCGAGCGGATGCGCGAGCCCAGCCCCAGCCGCTTCAGGCCGGCAGCAGCGAGGATGATGGTGTCGTGATCGCCGCGGTCGAGCTTGGAAAGCCGGGTGTCGAGGTTGCCGCGCAGGCTCGCTACCAGAAGCTGCGGATAGCGGCTGCGCAGCTGTGCCTCGCGCCGCAGGCTGGAAGTGCCGACCACGGCGCCGGCAGGCAAGGCATCCAAGGTGTCGAATTTGTTGGAGACGAAGGCATCGCGCGGATCCTCGCGCTCCAGGATCGCGCCCAGGGCGAAGCCTGCGGGCAAGTCCATCGGCACGTCCTTGGCCGAGTGCACGGCCAGATCGGCGCGGCCGTCGGCCAGAGCAAGTTCCAGTTCTTTCACGAACAGACCCTTGCCGCCGATTTTGGCGAGCGAAGTATCCAGGATTTCGTCCCCGCGCGTCGACAGGGCGAGGAGTTCGACCCGGCAATCCGGATATAATCCGCGCAGCCGGTCGCGCACATGCTCGGCCTGCCACAGGGCGAGGCGGCTCTGGCGCGTGGCGATGACGATACGATAAGGATGACTCAAGTCTGGACTTTTGCTAGGGCCGCACGCCTGGTGCCGACGCGTTGAATTCTAGCATGCCTCGCTGCGCTCTTTAGCCTGTGGCGAACTCCTTGACTACGGGCCACTGGCGCCGGCTTACCGCAAGCTTCTCCGCGCACCCGTCGAGCAGCACCACCCAGCCCTGCTCGCCGTCCTGGACGTCCGACTTCTCGAAACCGCGTATGCACGACTTCGCCACCAGGCAGTTGCGGTGGATGCGCACGAAGGCCTCGGCAAATTCCTGCTCCAGGTGGCTGAGCGATTCCTCCAGCAGGTACTCGCGCTCCGCGGTGCGGATAGTGACGTACTTCAGCTCTGCCTTAAGATAAAGAATATCGGCCACCGGCACCAGCGTAATGCGCCCGCGCTCGGGCACGGGCAAATGCCGGCGCGGCGCGCTCTCCAGTCCGCGCAGCGCTTCCCCGCTGGGGGCGCCAAGCCCGCGCGCGCGCTCCAGCGCGGCCAACAATCGCGCCCGGCGCACCGGCTTCAACAGATAGTCGAGCGCACGCAGCTCGAACGCCTTGATCGCGTACTCGTCGTAAGCGGTGACGAAAATGATCGCCGGCGGCGACTCCAGCGTCAGCGCGTGGCGCGCGAACTCGATGCCGCTCATTTGCGGCATGCGGATGTCCACCAGCACCAGATCCGCCGCGACCGAGGCGAGCAGGTCGAGCGCCTCGCGCCCGTTTGCGGCTTCTCCCACCACCCGCGCCGGCACCAGCGGGGCGCAATCGGCAATCAACTCCTTCAGGCGCGAGCGCGCCGGGGCCTCGTCGTCGACCAGCACCACTTTCAGCGCGTCCGTCACTCCGGCCTCCTGTAGGGCAGCACCATGCGGATCTCGAATCTGTCCCCCACCACTTCGGTGGCGAAGCTCGCCTCGACGTCGAAATGCAGAGCCAGGCGCTCGCGCACGTTGGCGAGCGCCATGCGGTTGCCGGCGCGGTGCTGGTGCTCCGGGTGATAGGGATTGGAGAGCAGCAGCCGCACCCGGTCTTTGTCGCGGGAAATACGGATGAGCACGGTGCCCGGCTCCAGGCCCGGCTCGATCCCATGATAGATGGCATTTTCCACCAGCGGCTGCAGCAGCAGCTGCGGCACCAGCGCATCGTCCGGCATGGTCTCGACATCCCAGTCGACCCGCAGACGCTCGCCCAGGCGCAACTGCTCCAGGTTGAGATACTGGCGGCACAGCGCCAGCTCGTCGGCGAGCGTGGTCAGGCGCCGGTTATCCTGCATCAGGGCGCGAAACAATTCCGCCAGGTCCTCCAGCGTTTCTTCGGCGCGCTTGGGGTCGCTGCGAATGAGGGAGAGCACGGCGTTCAAGCTGTTGAACAGGAAATGCGGCCGGATGCGCGCCTGCAGCGCCTGCAGCCGCGCTTCGGTCAGGGCAGGCGAGTACGCGCGCCTGCGCCAGAAGAAGTAGGCGATGAGGAACGCGGTGAGCAGCGCGCACAGGATCCATGCCCGCGCCAGGCCAAAGGGCGTGGTCGCTTCGCCCAGGACCATGCCGGCATTGAGCACCAGCGCCGTCCACGCGGCTACCAGCAGCATCACGATGGCAATGCCCCAGGCGTAGGGCAGGCGCGCGAGCCATTTCGACAAGGCGTACAGGGACACCAGCGACAGCAGCAGCACCGGCTCAAGCACGGCGGCCAGTTCTGCGAACTGCTGCGCCAGCTGCACCGTGTCCCGGGACTGGATCAGCGCGGCGGCGAAGCCGGCGATATTGCCGAGCAGCAGGATGCGCACCGTAACACCCAGGTTACGGAAATCCGGCAGGGAGTCGGAAGGCGCGTTTTGATCTATACTTGGCACGGATAAGATATTGAAACCCAAAGTCAAAAAAACGGCGCACCAGCGCCGCGTTTTTTCGATTCTGACCGCATTTAGGGCAATGAGCAAGAACACGCACAAGAAACCGCGGCCTCGCGCCACCTGGTCGGGACGCTTTGCCGAGCCGGTGACCGAACGGGTGCAACGCTATACCGCTTCGGTGTCATTCGACCAGCGCCTGGCCGAACACGACATCCGCGGCTCGCTCGCGCACGCGCGCATGCTCGCCGCGTGCGCGGTTATCTCCGGGCGCGACCTCGCCGCCATCGAATCCGGCATGCGCACCATCCTCGCGGAAGTGCGCAGCGGCAAATTCAAGTGGTCGCTCGCAAACGAGGATGTGCACCTCAACCTCGAGCGCCGCCTGACCGCGCTCGCGGGTGATGCCGGCAAGCGCCTGCACACGGCGCGGTCGCGCAACGACCAGGTGGCCACCGACGTGCGCCTGTGGCTGCGCGACGCGATCGATGCGCTAATCGCGCAACTCGGCTTGCTGCAGAAAAGCCTGCTCGACCTGGCCGAGCGCCACGCAGGCACGGTGATGCCCGGCTTCACCCACCTGCAGGTGGCGCAGCCGGTGACCTTCGGCCACCACCTCATGGCCTATTTCGAAATGTTCGCGCGCGACCGCGAGCGGCTCGCCGACTGCCGCAGGCGCGTGAACCGGCTGCCGCTGGGCGCCGCCGCGCTCGCCGGAACCTCCTACCCGATCGACCGCGACATGGTGGCGAAAGACCTGGGCTTCGACGGCGTCTGCGCCAACTCGCTCGATGCGGTGTCGGACCGCGACTTCGCCATCGAGTTCTGCGCCTGCGCCGCGCTCACCATGACCCACATCTCGCGGCTGTCGGAGGAACTGGTGCTGTGGATGAGCCCGCGCTTTCGCTTCATTCGCCTGCCCGACCGCTTCTGCACCGGATCCTCCATCATGCCGCAGAAGAAAAACCCGGACGTGCCCGAGCTCGCGCGCGGCAAGACCGGCCGCGTCGCCGGCCACCTGATGGCGCTGCTGATGCTGATGAAAGCGCAGCCGCTCGCCTACAACAAGGACAATCAGGAGGACAAGGAACCGCTGTTCGACAGCGCCGACACGCTCGCCGACACGCTGGCGATCTTCACCGACATGGTCGCCGGCATCGAAGTCGACGCGGGCGCGATGCGCGCGGCGGCGCTCGAAGGCCATGCGACTGCGACCGACCTCGCCGACTATCTGGTGAAAAAAGGCCTGCCGTTTCGCGATGCGCACGAAGCGGTGGCGCGCGCGGTGCGCCGAGCGGAAGCGCGCGGCTGCGATCTCGCCGCGCTCAGCCTGGCCGAATTGCGGCAGTTCTCGCCGCTCGTCGGCGCCGACGTATTCAAGGTGCTGACGCTCGAGGGTTCGCTCGCCAGCCGCGACCACGCCGGCGGCACCGCGCCCAAGCGCGTACGCGCCGCGATCAGGCACGCGCGCAAATCCCTGGGATAGCCGTGCCATGGAAAAAATCGGCAAGTACCAGGTTGTCAACAAACTCGGGGAGGGCGCGACCAGCGAGGTGTATCTGTGCCATGACCCTTTCGCCAGCCGCGACGTCGCCATCAAGGTCGTGTTTCCCGACTCGCTCACCGACGACGAGAACCGCAACCTGTTCAAGAAACTGTTCATCACCGAAGCCTCGCTCGCCGGCAAGCTCGAGCATCCGCACATCGTGCAGATCTACGACGCGGTGGTGGACGAAGGCCTGAGCTACGTGGTGATGGAATACGTGGACGGCGGCACGCTCGAGCCGCACTGCAACCCGGACGCCCTGCTGCAGGTGGACAAGATCGTCGAGATTATTTTCAAGTGCAGCCGCGCCCTGGATTTCGCCAACCGCGCCGGGGTCATCCACCGCGATATCAAGCCGGCCAACATCCTGCTGCACGGCCAGACCGACATCAAGATTTCCGACTTCGGCTCGGCGCTGATGACCACCAGCGAAGTTCCCCAGGTGAGCGGCATCGGCTCTCCCGCCTATATGTCGCCGCAGCAGAT
>Ga0080064_1002104_pt1 | contig 35728 bp, 27 predicted proteins | sample Subgrocontami54m_FD_69260 | JGI IMG/M metagenome (GOLD analysis project Ga0080064, IMG submission 69260) | Subsurface groundwater microbial communities from S. Glens Falls, New York, USA - GMW46 contaminated, 5.4 m (SPADES assembly) (version 2) ...
CGAAGAGGCCGTGCGAAGACTGGCGGAGGACGCGGCGGAGCTGGCGAAACAGCAGCAGCGAATCACCGAGAACGTGCGGCGCGCCGCGCAAGGGCAGCAACAGGGTCAGCAAGCGGAAGGAAGCGCGGGGCAGGAGGGGAACCAGGGATCGCAGCAGGGCGGCGGGCAACAGGGCAGAGGGCAGCAGGGATCGCAATCCGGCGCGGAGCGCGCGAGTTCGGCCGCCGCAGAACGGCAAATGCTGACTCAGACCATGGAACAGAAGCGGGATCTGCTGGAAGAGCTGAACAGCTTGAAGCGGCAGATCGACGAGGCGGCGGCGCGCATGGCGGCGAGTCAGAAGAAAACGTCACAGCAGTTGCGCGGAGCTTCGTCGATGATCCAGGACGAGCGCATGGCGGATAAGATCCGGCAGGGCGCGTATCTGGAGCAGCGCGGGCTGTGGCCCATGGCGTATCCCGCCGAAGAAGACTTGAGCGGCGGCATGGACCAGTTGGCCGAACGGCTGAAGGACGCGCAGAATTCGATCGACCCGCAGGGCGCCGGCGATAAGCTGCAGCAGGCGCTGAATCTGGCCGAGCAGATACGGAAAGGGCTGGAGTCGCTCGAGCGGCGGCAGAACGGCGAGGGCGAAAATCCTGGCGCGCGCGCCGGAGAACGCGGCATGGGACAACGTCCGGGACAAGGCTCGGAACAGGGTTCGCGGCCGGGTTCCCAGCAAGGTCAAGGGTCGCGACAAGATTCTCAGGGGGGACAGCGGCCGGGCGAGGGAAATCAGCAAGGCCAACAAAGCGGACAACAGGGGAACCAGCAGGGTCAACAAGGACAACAGGGACAGCAGTCGGGACAAGGACAACAGGGACAGCAAGGACAACAGGGATCGCAGTCGGGACAGAACGGCCAGAGTGGTCAGTCCGGGCAGAGTGGACAGTCGGGTCAGGGTGGGCAGTCCGGCCAGGGAGGTCAGCAAGGGCAAGGAATGGGAATGCAACCGGGCGGGCAGCTCGGCGGTCCAAATTCCGGCGGCGGTGTGTTCGGCGGAAGGACTACCATCCCGGGATCGAGCGGCGGCCGTCCGATGACGCCGGAGGAAGCCAAACAACTCGAACAATACTACCAGGAGCTGGTCAAACAGGCCGGCGGGATGCGCGGGTTGGTTGCCGACGAGCCGGAGCTGGGAAGACTGGCACAGGATCTGGTGGCCGCGATGCAGCGGATGGAGGGCGCGCGGAACATCAACGATCTCTCGGCGAGCCTCATCGACCGCTGGAAGGAACTCGAACTGCGCCTCAACCGCAAGCTCCAGGGCGAGAAGTCGGACCCAGTGCGGCTCTCGGGCCAGGAGCGCGTCCCGGAGCGATACCGCGCAATCCTGGAAGAATATTACCGGTCGCTGTCGCGGAGCCAGAAGTAAGACGGAGGCAGCGGCGCCCGGAATTTATCTAAACCATTTTACCCGTTGTAGTGTAGGCCACAATCGGGTCGCCGGCTAAAAAACGAAAAGCAGATCCTTCTCCCGCCAAGCGGGATCAGGATGACAGCCCCGGGAGGGTTCTCAGTTCCAGGAGTGGCAGTCTAGCGGACGTGCAACGTAAAGACACGTGCAACGCCGAGGCGCAGTTTCGCCATTCCCGTCCGCAGCCGGACCACAAACGCCCTCTCTTCCAAACCGGCAAATAGCGAGTAGGCCACTGGGGTTACGATCAGGGTCAGGAGCAGGCAGAGCGACTGGCCCCCGATGATCGTTACGGCAATGGCCGAGCGCTGCGTTGCGCCGGCGCCGATTCCGAGAGCGGTTGGGATCAGGCCGGCTACGATGGAAAGCGTAGTCATCAGGATCGGGCGGAGACGAACATGGTTCGCCTGAATGATGGCCTCCCGCACCGGGACGCCTTCCGCTCGCAGCCGGTTGGTATAGTCCACCTGCAGAATCCCGTTCTTCTTGACGATCCCCAGCAACAGGAATATCCCCAGGGCACTCCACAGATTCAGCGTCCGGTGCGTCAGCCACAACGTCAGGAGCGCAAATGGAATCGAGAGCGGCAGGGCCAGCATGATGACGAATGGGTGCAGAAAGCTCTCGAATTGAGCGGCCAGCACCATGTACATGAAGATTGCCGCCAGCAGAAACGCGATGATCAGGCTCTGCGTGGTTTCGTCCAGGGCCTTCGCGGCGCCCTGTACTTTTAAGCTGTAACCGGGAACGAGGACCTTGGACATCTCTCTTCTCACCACGCGCAGCCCTGCATCGAAGGGTACGCCGGTCGCGGGACCGGAAGGCACGTTGACGCGAAAGAGCCGATTGTAGCGGTCGATTTGCATGGGGCCCATGCCGCGCCCGATGGTAGCGATATTGTCCAGTCTCACCTGACCTACCGTCGACGATGGAACCATCAGCCGCGCCAGGATCGCGGGGTTCTTCTGCTGCTCGGGCAGCAATTGCATGGTGACATCGTACTGCTCGTCTCCCTCTTTATAGGTGGAGATCTGGTCGGTTCCCGCGATCATCAGGCGCACCGCGGTGGCAACATCGGCCACGCGCACTCCCAGATCGGAGGCGCGCTGGCGATCGATTTTAATCTGAAGCTCCGGATTGTTCAGGCTGACGTTGACGTTGATATCCACCAATTCGGGACTCTTCCGAAGCGCCGCCGCTCCGCGCTCCGCGAGTTGCGCCACGCGATAAAGGTCGGGACCCAGAATGTTCGCCCGGATCGGGGCCGCATTGTCTCCGGTGCCAAGGGCGGATGGCGCCAGCACCTTCTTGCCCAATGTCCGGTATTGCGGAAGACCGAGAACCTTGCGCCGGATATCGTCGGCAACGTCCAAGTTGGAAAATTTTCGTTTGGATGCGTCGATCAGCCGAACGTATATATTGCCTTTCCCCCCGCCTGTCCCGACGGACGGCCAAGCAAAGTCCACTCCTGGTACCTGCTCGATCCTTTGCGTAATGTCGGTTAGGATGTTTTTCATGCCATCGAGCGACGAGCCTGCGGGCACGTCGATGCTCACCCTCAGCTCGCTCTGATCGTCCGCCGGAATAAAGTCGCGGCCTACCCTTTGATTCAGGGGGAAGGTCAGCGCAAAGGTTCCCAGCGCCACCAGTAGCGTAATCCAGCGGTGGTCGAGCGACCACTCCAGCAATTTGCCATAGTGGCGGTCCAGCCATTGGAAGAAAACGCTGTCCTTGGATTTATGGCCCTGCGCCGCCTGGGGACTCCGTTTTAGCAGACGCGAGCACAGCATGGGCGTCAGCGTCAGGCTCACCAGCATCGAAACCATCACGGCAAAAGCCATGGTCCAGCCGAACGAGTTCAGGTACCGGCGCGCATAGCCGGTCGTGAAAGCGATGGGGACGAAAATGATGACCAGCGATAGCGTCGTCGCCACCACGGCGAGCGTGATTTCCTTGGTAGCTTCCATTGCCGCCTGCCTTGGCTCGTAATTCTTTTCCTCGATGTACCGCACGATGTTTTCCAGAACCACGATGGCATCGTCAATGACGATGCCTACCGCCAGGGTCAGCCCCAGCAGCGTCATGTTGTTCAGCGTGAAGTCCATCGCCTTGAGCAGCGTGAACGTGGCGATGATCGAGGCGGGAATGGCCACCGCCGCAATCAGGACCGACCTCAGGTTGCGGATAAAGAGCAGCACGACCAGACTGGCCAGCAGGCTGCCGAACAGAAGATGCTCTTCCAGAGATGAGACGGAAGCTCTGATGTACGTCGAGTCGTCGCGGATGATCTCGAGGCCGATTCCGGGCGGCAGCGTACGTCTAATTTCCTCGAGCTTTGTTTTGGCTGCTTGAACCACCTGGAGCGTGTTCGACCCGGACTGCCGCTGCAAGTTGATAACGACCGTTTCTTTGCCGTGCAGCATGCTCCAGGATGTCGGTTCTGGATAGGTGTCTTCGACGCGGCCGATGTCGCGCACGCGAATCGGCGCGCCGCGCACATTGGCGATGATGATGTCGTTGAACTGCGCCGGAGACTCGATGCGTCCCAGGGTCCTCACGCCCAACGACGATTCGTCGCGCAGAATGGTCCCGCCCGGAACCTCCACGTTATCGTCCCGAATGGCATTCCGGAGTTGGTTTATGGTGATGCCGTAGGCGCTCAGTTTCTCGGCATCCGCAAACACCCGAATCTGGCGCGGACGGCCGCCGATGATGGAGACTTCGCCCACCCCATCCACCGTTTCCAGCGCCGATTTGACGAGCTTGTCGGCGATTTCCGTGGTCTCGCGCAAACTCCCGCTGCCGGCCAACACCATCGAAAGCACGGGGTCGGCGTCGGGGTCGGCCTTCGCGATGATGGGAGGCTCGATGTTGGTCGGAAGCTTCCGGATCGCCGTCGCCACCTTTTCGCGAACGTCCTGAGCGGCGCTTTCGATATCCCGCTCCAGCACAAACTGGCACGATAGCCGGGCGCCTCCTTCCGACGCGCTCGATTGCATTTCATCCAGACCGCTGATCGAACTGAGCGATTCCTCCAGCGGCAGAACAATTTGCGTGGTGACCTCTTCCGGCGTCGCTCCCGGCAGCTTGACGAACACCGAGACGATCGGCGGGTCTGCCTTGGGGAACAGATCCACTCCGAGGTCCCGGAACGAAAAGATTCCGAGCACCACCAGGAAGGTGATGAGCATGACAGCGAATACCGGACGCTTCACGCATAGCTCGGAAATCGACATGAATTTTCGTCTTCCAAAAATTGGGACGTTCCCGCTCGTCAATTATATAACGGGCAAAGGGGTCCCTCGGTTTCAACCTTACAATCGCCCCGCATCATACTTCGGACAGCAGGATGACAGCAAGTCCGGTTTTGACAACCCTGCTCCGAATTCACGCCAGAAGTTCCTGTGGCAACGCAATATTAGAAGTTCCTATTCTCTCATTGCGTTTTCGATTTTTTGCTTGTCTTTTTTGTTTTTGATTCTTTCCGCACTAATGGAAGGAGGGCTAGCCAACCACGCGTGAGTGACATATAATACGGGCATAAGCCACCGAATCTGAGAAGAGGAGGAAGTCGGTGCCCGCAACGCGACCCCGCTACAGCAAAGAGGAATTCGCCCATCGCGGCGACGCGTTGTACGAGGATATTCGCGCCTTCGTGGAGCCGGGGAACAAAGGCAAATTCGTGGCCATCGATATCGAGTCGGCCGCGTATGAGATAGACTCGGACGAGTTAGCGGCTTCGGATCGCTTGCTGGCCCGGGTGCCGGACGGACAGGTCTGGCTGAGGCGAATCGGTTCTCGCTATGCTCACCGCTTTGGCGCCCGAGCCCGATCGAGTGCCGCGTGATTAGGGGTACTGTCACGGCTGATCGCGAGGCGGCGATCCGGTTGACGGTGGCCGGTCCTGGCGGCCACGAGCTTGAGGTCGAGGCCATAATCGATACCGGCTTCGACGGCTGGTTCACCTTGCCACCCTCGCTGATCGCTTCACTTGGGTTGCAGTGGCGCCGGAGGAGCCGGGCTCTGCTGGCGGACGGCAGTGACAGTGTGTTCGACATTTACGAGGGCACAGTGGTATGGGATGGAAGGCGACGGCGCGTGCCTCTGCACGAAGCGAGCGCCGCCCCGCTGGTCGGCATGGCGTTGCTGGACGGTTACGAATTGAACGTCGAGGTTCGGAACGGCGGGATCGTGACAATCAAAGAGCTGCCGATTGACGAGGAAGCCTAACCAGACGAGGCAGGTCGCGCGCTTCGCGTGGCATCCACTCAGCTTCCGGAAACACCCCGGCAAGTTTCTGTTGACGCGGAAAACAGCGGCGAGTAAAATCTACGCTATCGAGAAATTCTGTCCTATTTCCGGCCAACGGCTCGACTCATGAAGAAGGCCAAACAAAACGGAAAGAAGTCGTCCAAGGGCGTGACTCCAGGCGTAACGCGGCGCGGTTTTCTCACCGGCATGGGGACGGCCGTGGTCTCTTCCGCGGTGCTGGGACCGGTTCTGACCGGATCGCCGGCCGAAGCCGCGGCTCCGGGCCGGACGGATGGATATGAGGAGATTTCGCTCACCGTCAACGGCACCAACTACCCGCTCTCCGTGGACCCGCGCTGGACGCTCGCCGAGGTCCTCCGCGATCACCTGGGACTGACCGGCACGAAGATCGGTTGCAACGCCGGAGAGTGCGGCGCCTGCACCGTGATGGTGGAAGGCAAGGCTGTATACTCGTGCAGCCAGTTGGCGGTCTGGATGAGCGGGAAGAAGATTACGACGGTCGAAGGATTGGCATCGGGGCAGGGCATTGAGGGCCTCGACCCGATTCAAAAGGCATTTATCGAACACGACGCCCCGCAGTGCGGATTTTGCACTTCGGGACAGTTGATGGCGGCCAAGGCGCTGCTCAGCCGGAATCCGCATCCCACCCGCGAAGAAGTGCAGCGCGGTTTGTCGGGCAACCTCTGCCGGTGCTCCAACTATAACCGCATCGTCGAGGCCGTGCTCGCGGTTGGCAAGGCATAATCAGAGCCGCGACCGCAAGGGAGCGGTTGCGAATTCGCAATACCCACCCCTCCCTCGCGGTCGGGGCTCTGATGCGGCATTTATAATAATCAGCTATGGCCAGGGAACTCCAAAACCTGAGTAAAGAGACGCCCCGCATCGACGGTCTGGTGCGCGTGACCGGACAGGCACACTATACCGAGGACATCTCGCTGCCCGGCATGCTCATCGCGCGCGTCTTGCGCAGCCCCTTTCCTCATGCCCGCGTCCGCAGCATCGACACGTCGGCGGCCGAAGCGCTGCCGGGCGTGCGTGCCATCCTGCACGCGAAGAACAACGATACGATCTGGTCGAGCGGTGATACTCGCGGTCGTCGTCGCGTTTTTGCCGAGACCGTCCGCTTTGTGGGCGAATCCGTAGCCGCGGTCGCCGCCGTCGACCGGCACACCGCCGAAGATGCGCTGGAACTGATCAAGGTCGATTACGAGCAACTCCCCCATGTGATGACCGTAGAGGAGGCGCTGAAGGATGGCGCTCCCCAGCTTCATCCCGAAGGAAATCTCGAAAAAGAGGTGCTGCGTTTCGACTCCGGCAATATCGACGAAGGCTTTGCGCAAGCCGACGGCATCTACGAAAACGACTTCACCTCGAAGTACGTTAACAACGCGCAGATGGAGCGCCGCGTCAGCATGGCGCAGTGGGACGGAGACCACCTGACGGTTTGGGCCGCGACGCAGGGAATTTACAATTGCCGCGCCGACATTGCCAAAGACCTGAAGCTTCCGATGAGCAAGGTCCGCGTCATCAGCCAGTACGTGGGCGCGGGATTCGGAAACAAAAACCAGGGATTCGATTACGACCTGATGGCGGCGCTGCTGGCCAAGCGCACGGGCCGTCCGGTGCGGGTGGAATACACGCGCCGCGAGGACTTCATCGCCGTCCACGGCCGCTGGTCCACGCAACAGCACTACCGCATCGGCTACAAAAAAGACGGAACGCTTACCGCCATTCACCTGAAGTGCAACAGCAACATGGGCGCGTATCTGCGATCGAGCGGCGGCGTCCAGGGACCGACCAACTACGCTTGCCCGAACATCAAGAGCGAAGTGTTCCGCGTCCATACCAACCGGGCCGTCAGCGCCAATTTCCGCGGCCCGGCCGGCCCGCAAGGCGTATTTGCGATCGACTCGGCGATGGACGATATCGCCGACCGGCTGGGGATTGATCCGGTGGAATTCCGGGTGAAGAATGCGGTCCTGGATCTCTGGAACAACAAGACGCCCCTGACGAACAACGGACTGCGCGAGTGTCTCCAGAAGGGCGCGGAAGCGATTGGATGGGCCGAAAAGAGAAAGCAGTACTCGCAGCAGACCAGCCCGATCCGCAAGGGAGTCGGCGTAGCAATCGGCACCTGGGGTGCGGAAGTGGGACCGTCGAGCGCGGAGATCAAGCTGCTGCCGGATGGCTCGGTGAAACTGATGGTGGGCGTCACCGATGTCGGAACCGGCGCCAAGACCACCATGAGTCTGATCGCGGCCGAGGCGCTGGGAGTGCCGCTGGAAGCCATTCAGATTGTCTGGGGCGATACGGACCTGGCACCGTACTCCCCCGGCGAATCGGGGAGCCGCACCACGCTCGCGACCGGCATGGCAGTGATCGAAGCCGCCAAGCAAGTCCGCGAAAAGCTGCTGGCTCAGGCCGCGATTAACTTGAAGATGAAGCGGGAGGAACTGGACCTGCGCGGCGGGAAGATCGTCAGCGCCGTGAATCCCAACCAGTCCTGGCGCATTGCCGAAGTGACGGGAAAGAACATCGACGCCATCACGGCCTCCGTAACCACTCCGCCGGGCGAGCCGAAAGATAAGTCACGCACCGCCTTTGCGGCGCACTTTGCTGAAGTGGAAGTGAACCTGGAAACCGGCAAGGTCCGAATCCTGAAGTTCGTCGCCGCTCACGACAGCGGCACGATCATGAACAAGCTGACGGCCGGAAGCCAGATCAAGGGCGCCGTCGTACAAGGCTTGGGCATGGCGCTGCGCGAGGAGATGGTTTGGGACCAGCGCACCGGAATCGCGGTGAACAATTACTATCACGGCGCGAAGCCGATCATGCACCTGGAAGCGCCCGATACGCAGGTCATCTTCGTCGAGACGGACGACTCGTACGGACCCTACGGCGCGAAGACCATCGGCGAGATTGGGATTGTGCCGGTGGTGGGAGCCGTGGCCAACGCGGTTTATCACGCCACGGGAATCCGCGTCCGCGAGTTGCCCATCACGCCGGATCGAATCCTGACGGCGTTGCGCAAGGGAGAGGGTAAAAAAGCATAGGAACCGAGCCGCACCCCCGCAAGGCGGGGGAGCGGCTCGAAGCAAGGGAATAGGGAACAGAAGGAAGCAACGATCGCATGAAGGCTTTCGTCCACAAGAACGCCACGTCGGTAAAGGAAGCGGTTGCACTGCTCGCGCAGGGCGCGGGCAAGGCCATGCCCATCGCCGCCGGCAGCGACCTGCTCGGCGAGATGAAGGACCGCATCGAAACGCCGGAAGTGGTCGTCAACCTCAAGACCATCCCTGGGCTCGACAAGATTCAGCAACGGACGAGCGGCATCTCGATCGGTGCGCTGGTGCAGATCGCCGAGGTAGCCGAAAGCCAGCTTCTGCGCGATCAATTCCCTGCCCTTGCCGAGGCGGCCTCCGTCATCGCGTCGCCGCAAATCCGCAACGTGGGCACCGTGGGCGGAAACCTCTGCCAGCGCCCGCGCTGCTGGTACTACCGCAGCGATCTGCAATGTCTGCGCAAGGGCGGCAAGATTTGCTACGCTCCCGTCGGCGAGAACCGCTACCACGCGATCTTCGGCGGCGGGCCGTCGTTCATCGTACATCCCTCCGATCTTGCGCCGGCCCTGGTCGCGCTCGACGCCAAGGCACGCATCGCGGGCCCCTTGGGCGAGCGCACCGTAGCGCTCGAACAGTTCTTCGTTCTGCCGTCGGTAAATTACCGGCGCGAAAACATTCTGAAGCCCGGCGAGATTCTGACCGAGATCACCGTGCCGCTGGCCGCTCCCGACACCAAATCCACCTATTGGAAGCAGATGGAACGCGATGCCTGGGACTTCGCGCTCGCAAGCGTCGCCGTCGTCATCCGCCAGAAGGACGGCAAGATCGAGCACGCCCGTGTCGTCCTGGGCGGCGTGGCGCCGATCCCGTGGCGCTCGAAGGAAGCCGAAGCGGCGCTCGTTGGCAAACCCCTCAATGAATCCACCGCACGCGAAGCCGCCGATGCGGCCCTCAAACCCGCCCACCCCATGCGCGACAACGCTTACAAAGTGGACCTCACCCGCAACATCCTGCACGGGGCGCTGATGAAGCTGGCGTGAAAAAATATCGCTATTCTATTCCGCACCCGTTTTCCGTTACAAAGCTGAATCCTTGTAAATGCCTGTCTCTTAAGGAATTCTACTTAAACTTGATATACGCAGATATGGGACGTTCCGTCGAAATAATATCCCCTTGAAACCCGAACGTGCGCTTCGTTTTTGCACGTGCACGAAACTGAAGAATAATCTGCGATTGTCTCTTGGGAACCTGAAGGACTGCAACAAATCGTTGAGAGCCCTTCTGAACTGACTCCCCAGTTAGAGTCCACGAAAACTCGGATTCTCTTAAGCCAGAAGCTACGATCATTGGCTTCAGCGACTTATAGGAAATCTCCTGTTCGAAGACTTTCCCTAAATCCACTTTGGCACCGTACGCTTCGACCTTAATATCAGGCGAGGAAGTTAAACTTTTTACATTGGTTTCTTTATCGAATCGGTATGGTATTAACTCTAAAGCAGATGTTTCTGGTGGAGCGGCAGCATCGAATTCTAATTCTGAAAGATTGTCGGGGTTGATGTCACGGAAAGTCAAAGCGAGTTCAATCCAATAAACATCGCTCTTGCTCGTAATTGATTCCGGCAGGACTAGTTTTTTTTCGTTGGCAGAATATACAACTGGCCTACCGAAGGAGACCTCGCCCGCAACTGATTTGGCGGATTGATTAAGCAACGGCAGTGAATTTATATTTGCGCTAGCGTTACTAAGTTTGACGTAGGCCTGAGACGATTTCAATTCACTTGCGGAATCAACGAGTGCGTACGACCCGGTAAATTTCTGGAAAGCTCGCTGATCTACCTCCAGGAATTCAATGTTAGAGCCTCCGACAGGATGATGAAATGTGCGTAGTCCCTCAGGGAAATTGATCTCAGTGTGTGTTAAACATAATACGAGATTTGGGTCAGCTTCTACAACGCGCCCGGCATACCTCAGTGCTGAGACGGTGGGCTTTGCTAAGCAAGCCTTGGAGAATCCTGCAGGTGATGCGGAAACCCTGTACCAATCGGCAAGGTTTGCGTTAGAAGGATTTTTACCGAATTTCTTGAGCTCATCCGCTGCCCAAGTTGTAGCTTTCGCAGATTCAATGAATAGATCGGCCGGGATGCCAGCCTTTTCGCCGGTGACCTCAAATATCGAAACACCCTTGGGGAACTTTCTAAAGCCAACCATTGGTTCGGTGGTGAGTGTTTCACCTTTTGTCAACGCTGCATCACCGATCAGTATTTGGGCGGCGAGGAAATCGATTCTGAGAAACAAGAGGAGGATTAGTAGAGCCACCGCGAAGCGGAAAGTTTTAGCGTGCTTAACACTTGCAGATTTCATTTCTGCGGCCTCCTAATGTGGTTTAATTGGATTTCCCAGTATCGCCGTATTAGGTTCCTAGGTAGTCCGGGATTATACAGTAAAACCATTGGAAAGTTTGAGGATATATTGAAGGCGAAAAAAACCGCTATACATCCATTTAGTAGTGATGCTCTCTACGAAGCGGCAGTGCGAGCGCTCGGGCGGCGGGCGCTCTCTTCGGGCGAAATACGGATGCTGCTGACGAAAAAGAAAGCGACCAAGGCGCAGATCGAAGAGATTCTGCACCGGCTGCGGGAGAACGGTTATCTGGATGACGCGCGGTTTGCGCGGTACTACGCGGCCTCGCGCATTGAGAACTCGCTGCACGGCAAGGCGCGGGTTCGGCGCGACCTGGCGGCGCGGCATCTGCGGCCCGAGATCGCCGATGCGGCTGTCCGCAAGGCTTTCGAGGACATTGACGAGCGCGAGCTGTTGCGGCAATACATCCGGCGCAAGGTTCGCGTCACGAAGCCGCTTTCGCAACCATCCACGGTCGCGTCGCTTTACCGGCGGCTCTTGCACGCCGGTTTTTCCTCTGCCACAATTACTCAGGAACTGAAAAGGATGCTCGGAAGCCCGCTAATGAAGGATTCCGGCGCGGACGCCGAGCCGCCTTCCTGGGACGAACTGCTCGACTCCCTTTCCGAAGTTCCCGAGAACGAAACAGAGGCATAGCCCCTTAGTCCCGGGCGGGACCGTAAGGGCACGGTTTCAACCGTGCCGAAGAAGCAAGTGAACGCGGCGGCTTCAGCCGCTGAGGGAGATGGACCTCAGGCGCTGAAGCGCTCGCTCAGGGAGCCGCTGTCGGCATGGCTGAAGAGTCTGTGTGATAACTCAAAAGGACGTACCTCAGGGGCTAAAGCCCGCATTGATTTTGCGGCAGTTGCGGCACGGTTGAAACCGTGCCCTTACGAAAATCCGGAGTTATCACACAGACTCTTCAGCCATGCCGTAAGTCGGTGCTCTGCAGTACGGCTTTAGCCGCTGAGGTTCGTCTTGGAAACCTTACCGGCACAGAACGAAAGACTCACCTCAGGCGCTAAAGCGCGCCGAATCCGATCCTCTATCGGCACGACTAAAGTCGTGCCCTGACGGTTGCATTTGGTCGTTTACATCAATTGTGAAAGCGCCCTAGTGGAACCGCGCGAACACTTCCGAAGATCCGCCCTGGCGGATGGCCACCCGAGCCAGCACAAACAATAAATCCGAGAGGCGATTCAGGAAGATGGCCGCCTGCGGGTTCACGGGTTCCGACTCGGCCAAGCGCACGGCGTCGCGCTCGGCCCGGCGCGCCACGGCTCGCGCCACGTGCAGCAATGCGCCGGTTTCATTTCCACTGGGCAAAACAAACTCCTTCAAGGGCGGAAGCGTGGCGTTGTAGTGGTCGATCTCTTTCTCGATCATCTCGATCTCGGCCGGGCTGATGCGGCGAATGGAGGGTTTCGCGGAGCCGGTTGGCTCCTGGGGCGTGGCGAGGTCGGCGCCCAGAACGAACAGGTCGTTCTGAATCTGTTCGAGCAACTTCTGAATCTCGGTGCCGACGATCTTGTTCCGGGCCAGACCCAGAAATGAGTTCAACTCGTCCACCGCTCCATAAGCCTCCACTCGCAACGACGCCTTGCTGACACGCGCTCCGTCGACGAGGCTGGTTTGCCCCTGGTCGCCCGTCTTGGTGTAGACCTTGCTGATTCTCACTTTTCACTGCTTTCCGGCGCGAGGATCGCGTTATCGATCAGGCGCGTCTTGCCGAATCGGACCGCCACCGCAACCAGCACTTCGCTCTGGATCTGCCGCACGTCGTCCAGGTTTTTGCTATCAACGACGCGGGCGTAATCGAGTTCGGCTCCCGGCACGGCTTGAATCATCTCTCGCATCTCCCGTTCCACGCTAGCTGCATCGCGGGCGCCGCCGGCGATCAGGCTCCGTGCGCGTTCGAGCGATCGAAAAAGAACCGTGGCATTCGCGCGTTCTTCCGGGCTGAGATACGCATTGCGGGAACTCATGGCCAGCCCATCGGGTTCGCGCACCGTGGGACAGACTTCCAACTCCAGCGGAAAATTCAATTCCCGGACCATGGCCCGGATCACCGCAACCTGCTGCGCATCTTTCTGGCCGAAAAACGCCCGGTCCGGCTCCAGGATGTGAAACAACTTCGCAACCACCGTCGCAACACCCCGGAAATGACCCGGCCGGGAGGCTCCGCAAAGAATCTCGCCCAGCCTGCCGATCGAAACCGAGACCGTGGGCGGCGAGGGATACATCTCACCCGGCGCGGGAGCGAACACGGCGTTAACGCCCTCGCGCTCCAGCAAGGCCAGATCGCGTTCGAACGCTCGCGGGTATCGCTCGAAATCTTCTCCAGGGCCGAATTGCAGCGGGTTGACGAAAATGGAGGCGACGACGCGGCCGGAGCGTTGCCGGGCGCGGCGAATCAGGCTCAGGTGCCCGTCGTGCAGAAAACCCATCGTCGGGACGAGGCCAATCGTTTCTCCGCTCGCGCGCGCCTCTCGAACCCACTCCCGGGCCGTCGCAATGGTCTGGATCACGCGGGTCATCGAATCGTCGCTTGTTCGCTATGGATCATCGCTTGTTCGCTATGGGAGCCGGGTGCGCGGCGGATTCGTCGGCGGAAAAGGAATGCTCGGCATCGGGAAACTTTTCCTGCCGCACTTCCTCGGCGTACTGTTCCACGGCCTTGCGGATGGCTTCGCTCAGGTGGGCGTATTGTTTTACGAAACGCGGATGCACCTTTCCGGCAATCCCCAGCATATCGTGCAACACCAGCACCTGCCCGTCGCAATGGAGGCCGGCGCCGATGCCGATGGTGGGAATCGAAAGGGCTGCGGTGACGCGTGCGGCCAGCTCCTCGGGAATGCATTCGAGGACGATCGCGAATGCTCCGGCCTGTTCCAGGGCCCGGGCGTCGGACAGAATCTTGCGGGCCTCCTCCGGCTCGCGGCCCTGCAGTTTGTATCCTCCAAAAACGTGGATGGACTGCGGCGTCAAACCGAGATGGCCGATCACGGGAATCCCCGCCTCAACCAGCGCCCGCACCTGTGGGCAGACCGCCGAGCCGCCTTCGAGCTTCACGGCGCCAGCCCCGCCTTCCTGCAACAGCCGCCCGGCATTCCGCAGGGCATCCGAAGGCCCTGTCTGGTATGTTAGAAACGGCATGTCGGCTGCGACCATGGCGCGCTGGGTTCCGCGCACGACAGCCTTGGTGTGGTGGATTATGTCGTCGAGCGTAACCGGAATCGTGTTCTCGTAACCCAAAATCACATTTCCCATCGAATCGCCCACCAGAATGATATCCACTCCGGCTTCATCCACCAGGCCAGCGGTCGGACAATCGTAGGCGGTGATCATAACGATCTTCTCCGCCTTCTTTTTCATTTTTTGAAGATGTGCCGTGGTGACGTTATGCAATTTTGCCCCCGGGTAAATCGATTTCTTTCCATTTGCGATGGAAGGCGCCGACTCCGGATGCCGCCGGTACGCTCTGGGACAACCAACGGCGAGCCCGTACCATTCATGCTCTATTATAGCAAGGAAAACAACAGCGGCTCGCGGTGCTTTGATTCCGGCCGGTTGGAATGCGCGCGCTGGACTTGGCGGGCGCGGTTCGGACCCATAGGCTCGCACCGGCCCGTTCCCTTACCCCGACAACTCTTATCCCGACATTTTGGCAATCAGCGAGAACATGGGGAGGTACATGGAGATGACCACGCCGCCCACGCTGACTCCGAGGAACGAAATAATCATCGGCTCGAGGAGCGTGAGCATGTCTTTGACCGCCGAGTCTACTTCTTCCTCGTAGAAGTCGGCGATCTTCTGGAGCATGGTGTCCATGGCTCCGGTCTGTTCGCCGACGCCGATCATCTGGACCACCATGTTGGGGAAGACTTCGCTCTCCCTCAATGGATCGGTCAGGGTGCGTCCTTCCTCCACCGCCTTGCGGACCTTCATGATGGTGATTTCGATGACGGCGTTGCCGCTGGTGCGCGCCGTGATCGACAAGGCTTCCATCAGCGGAACGCCGCTGGTAATCAGAGTTCCCAGGGTGCGCGTGAAGCGGGCCACCGCGATCTTCCGGAGCAGCATGCCGATCACGGGCAGTTTCAGCAGGAGCTTGTCGACGGTCAAGCGTCCGGCTGGCGTGGCATAGAAGGCCTTGTAGGCGAAGTACAAGCCAATGATCCCCCCGAACGTCACGAATCCGAACGGAAATCCCAGGATCACCGCGATGGCGTGGCTCAAGCCCATTACGATTCGCGTGGGGAGCGGCATTTCGACGCCCAGACCGGCGAACAGGTTGCCGAAGATGGGAACTACTTTCCACAACAGCAGCGTGATGACGCAGACGGCGATGCCCACCACCGAGACCGGGTAGATCATGGCCGATTTCACGGCGGCCTTCAACTTCACCGCCTTCTCCACGTACCCGGAAAGCCTTTGCAGAATGGTGTCCAGAATACCGCCGGTCTCGCCCGCCTCGATCATGTTGACCATAAGCTGATCGAAGACCTTGGGGTGGTCGTTGAAGGCGTTGGCCAGGGTCGAGCCGGTTTCGACTTTGCCCCGCACGGCGGTGAGGACCTTCTTAAACGCCAGGTTCTCCTGGTTGCCGGCGATGATCTCCAGACATTGCACCAGAGGCAAGCCGGAATCGATCATTACGGAGAACTGGCGGAAGAAGATCGCCAGGTCCTTGGCGGTGACCTTCTGGCCGCCGAAGGTGGGCATCACGAACTCCTTGCCCTTCTCCTTGACCTTGAATGGGGTGATGCGTTCTTTCTGGAGCATGGCGGTAAGAGCCGTCTTGCTATCTGCGATACGCTCTCCGGCCACCTTCGTCCCCCGGGCCGTCTTTCCCTCGTATACAAATACCGGCATGGCTTTTGTTTACCTCCCCTGTGCTCTCGACCCTATTTCTTAACTATTTCTTGACTGGGCCCGCAGCGGCCGGTTTGGCCGGCTGCAACAATCCCACTCCCCGGTTGATCATGTCTTGCAGCTCGTCGGCATTGGACGAGCGAGCAATCGCCGTCTCCATTGTAATCTTCTTCTGGAAGTAGAGCGTCGCCAGGGCCTGATTGAACGTCTGCATTCCGAATTTTTCCTGGCCGGTCTGCATGGCCGAGTAGATTTGGTGTATCTTGTCCTCGCGGATCAGGTTGCGAATGGCGGCGCTCGGTACCAGGACCTCCAGCGCCATCGCCCGTCCCTGCCCGGAAGCCGTCGGCAGCAAGGCCTGGCAGAGAATCCCTTCCAGCACCAACGAAAGCTGCGCGCGAATCTGAGGCTGCTGGTGAGAGGGAAACACGTCCACCACGCGGTTGATGGTGGAAGCCGCCGAGTTGGTATGCAGCGTGCCGAAGGTGAGGTGGCCGGTTTCGGCGATGCGCAGGGCGCTCTCGATGGTTTCCAGGTCGCGCATTTCCCCGATCAGCACCACGTCCGGGTCCTGCCGCAGCGCGGCACGCAGGGAGTTGGCGAAGGAATGCGTATCGGAGTGGATTTCCCGCTGGTTCACCAGGCAGTTCTTGTGTGGGTGCATGAACTCGATGGGGTCCTCGATCGTGATCATGTGCTCGTGGCGCTCGGTGTTGATCTTATCGAGCATGGCCGCGAGCGTGGTGGATTTTCCGCTTCCCGTCGGGCCGGTCACCAGAATCAGCCCGCGCGGCCGGTCGCAAAGTTTGGACACCACGGCCGGAAGGCTCAGTTGATCGAAGGATTTAATTTCGAAGGGAATGATCCGGAAGACCGCCGCCACCGCCCCGCGCTGGTTGAAGAGGTTGCCGCGGAAGCGCGCCATCCCTTTCACGCCGAAGCTGAAGTCCAGCTCCAGGTTCTCCTCGAAGCGGTGCTTCTGAGCGTCGGTGAGAACGCTGTAGGCCAGTTGCTTGGTCTCCGACGCGGTCAGCGGGGGCATGTCGAGCGGGTCCAGATGGCCGTGCACGCGAATCCGCGGCGGGCTGTTGGTCGTGATGTGGAGGTCCGACCCGTTGAGTTCCACCAGCTTCTTCAATAGATCATTGAGCCCTGCGGCCATGGTTTCCTCCCGGAAAAGTTACGAGTGATGAGTGACAAGTTACCATCAGGAACACGGCTCAGAGAATCAATGCGACGCCAACCCTTCTAAAGAACTTTCTCCCCACCGCTCCTGCTTTTGCTCGTCACTTGTCACGGGTCACTTTTCACCGTCCTTATAATACCGTTTCACGAATGATTTCCTCCAGCGTCGTCACGCCGTCCATGGCTTTGATCAGCCCGCTGCGGCGCAGCGTGATCATTCCGGTTTCGACGGCTTTCTTTTTGAGCTCGAGCGCCGAGGCGCCCACCAGGATCAGCTCCCGAATGTCGTCGTTGACTTCCATTACCTCGTAAAGCCCCGCGCGCCCTTTGTAGCCGCTTTGATTGCATTTATCGCATCCGGCGCCCTTGTATACTTTTACCTGCTGCTTGACTTCTTCCGGAGTAAAGCCGGCGTCAAGGAGCGTCTGCTGCGGCACCTTGTCTTCCGTCTTGCAGATAGTGCAGATGCGGCGGACCAGCCGCTGGGCGCAGATCAGGTGCACTGAAGTAGCCACCAGAAACGGCTCGATTCCCATGTTCATCAGTCGGCTGATGGTGGAGGGAGCGTCGTTGGTGTGGAGCGTGCTCAGCACCAGGTGGCCGGTGAGTGCCGCCTTGATGGCGACCTCGGCGGTCTCAAAGTCCCGGATTTCGCCCACCAGAATGATATTGGGGTCCTGCCGCAGAAAGGCGCGCAAGGCGGCCGCGAAGTTCAGCCCGATCTGTTCCTTCATCTGGACCTGGTTGACGCCCACCAACTGGAATTCGACCGGATCTTCGGCCGTGACAATGTTGGTGTCCGGTTTGTTCAGGCGCGCGATGGAGGAATAGAGCGTGTTGGTCTTGCCGCTTCCCGTGGGTCCGGTGACCAGCACCATTCCGTAGGGCTTCAGGATGGCCTTCTCGAATTTGTCCAGCGACACCTGCTCGAAACCCAGCTTGGTCATATCCAGGCGCAGGTTTTCCTTGTCGAGCAACCGCATGACTACTTTTTCGCCGTGTAAGGTGGGCAAGACGCTCACGCGGAAATCGAGCGTCCGTTTCTTGCCGTCCTTAGTCAGCTTGATCATGATGCGGCCGTCCTGGGGCAGCCGCTTTTCGGCGATATCCAGCTTTGACATGATCTTGATGCGCGAGATGATCCCGTCCCTCATCTTGATTGGCGGGTTCATCACCACATGCATCACGCCGTCGATGCGGAACCGGACGCGATATTCCTTTTCGTAAGGCTCCATGTGAATATCGCTGGCGCCCCGGTAAAGCGATTCCCGCAGTATGGTGTCCACGAGCTTGACGACCGGGGCCTCGCCGGCCGCCCTCTCCAGCTCCGAGTCTCCCAGGGCCTCCTCTTCGGCCTCCAGCTCCAGGGCCTCGTCGCTGCCCTCCGAGAAGTCCTCCGTCAGCTTTTGCAGGGCGTCTCCTGACGCCGGTGCCGCGTAGAGCTTGTCGATGGCCGCCTTGATGGCGCTTTCCGACGCCACCACCGGCTCCACGTTGAAGCCCGTCATGAACTTGATGTCGTCCATGGCGAAGACGTTCGTGGGGTCCACCATCGCGATGGTCAACGCCGACCCCAGCCGGCTCAGCGGCACGATCTCGTAGCGCCGCGCGGTGTCTTCCGGAACCAGCTTCACGACGCTGGGGTCCACTTCGAAATACGCCAGATTGATCGAAGGAACGCCGTATTGGCGGGAAAGAAACGTGGTTACGTCTTCATCGGTGATAAATCCCAGGGTGACCAGACAACTGCCCAATCGGGCGCTGGTTTTCTTCTGTTGTTCCAGGGCCCTCGTCAATTGATCGGCGGTGATCAGCCCTGCTTTAACCAGTAAGTCGCCTAGTCGAGTTCCAGCCATTCTGTCATTCTCCCCCGACGACGACACTCCAACCCTGCGGTTTGGAGACCGATTCGGAAGGATAAAGTCTTCTGAATGTTATTGAAATGCGCGCTCGGAGTCAAGCCAACCTCGCCTCTTGTCTATTATAGAGAACTATTCGTGCGGGTGGTATGGAATAACAGGCCGGGCCTTTTTTGTGCAAGGTTCCTTGCCGCTTGCCCGAAGGGCAATCCCGTGAACAGCCGTAGGTTTTAACCTACGGAAACGGATTCAGGAAGTTGGTAAAGGCCCCGAAGGGGCCGGACAATCGGAGATGCCGGTCAACTCCTTACGGAGTTGCATATGCTCCGTTGGTTCCATTTCCGTCGGTTAAAACCTACGGCTATTCACGGTCGGCCCTTTCGGGCCGGGAGATCGCTGGTACGCGCCCAACCCCATTGAAACCGGGGATTGTGTTAGCGGCCGCCCGCCGCGGAAATGCAATTGCTTTGCTCGAACAATGCGTGTATTCTAAGGCCGCTTTTCTGTTCGAGGGGCGGTAACATGAGTCTCGGAAAGGGAACCCGCTTAGGCCAGTACGAGGTCCACGAGCTGATCGGCGTGGGCGGCATGGGAGAGGTCTACCGCGGCTACGACACCCAGCTCAAGCGCGACGTAGCATTAAAGGTGCTGCCCGAAAGGTTCTCTCGCGACTCCGAGCGGCTCGCACGTTTCCGCCGAGAGGCGACGGTGCTCGCCTCGCTCAATCACCCCAACATCGCCGCGATTCACCGTCTCGAACAATCCGGCGACACCGTTGCACTGGTGATGGAATATGTCCCAGGCGAGACCCTGGCCGACCGCCTCCGCCGCGAAGCGTCCCAATCCGAGCCGCGACAGTCATGGAGCGGTCCCGCGGCGAGTGAGTCCTACACCTCCGGCCTTCCTCTCGAAGAATCTCTCGACATTGCCCGGCAGATTTGTGACGCCCTCGACCACGCCCACGAGAAGAACATCATCCATCGCGACCTGAAGCCCGCCAACGTCAAGGTGACGCCCGAAGGCAGGGTGAAGGTGTTGGACTTTGGTTTGGCAAAGGCATTTCTCGCCGAACCCGACAGCACTCCACTCGACTCGCAATCTCCCACGCTTCCACTCCGCATCGCCCCGACCATTCCCGGCGTGATCCTGGGGACCCCGTCGTACATGTCGCCCGAGCAGGCCCGCGGCAAGGCGGTGGACAAGCGCACGGACATATTTGCGCTGGGCTGCGTGCTTTACGAACTGCTCACCGGCAAGCAGGCGTTCACGGGCGAAAGCCTCACTGACATCCTCGGCGCGGTCATGAGGGCCGAGCCGGATTGGACAGAATTGCCCGAGGCCACGCCGCCCGCCATCCGCGCCCTGTTGCGCCGTTGCCTGCAAAAAGACGCCGCCAAGCGCTCCCGCGATGCAGCAGAGATTCGCATTCAGATCGAAGAAGCCGGCGCCGCTTCCTCGTCCATTGCAACTCCCGTCGTGGTTCACGCTCCTGCACCTGCCCCGCGCCGCTGGCAGATGTACGCTGCTGTGGCGTGCATTGCAGCAGTGATCGCCGGCATCGCCGTCTGGCAATTGCGACCTGCACCTGCTGCATTCGCGCGTCCCGTCGAGCGCCTCGCAATTCCGCTGCCCGCCAATACTACGCTGTTGCCGCGTGCGATGGAATCAGTCGTCGTGTCGCCGAATGGTAGTAATGTCGCCTATATCGGCGGCAGGTCCGGGGGAACCCCGCAGATTTTTCTGAGGGCTATGGATGCTTTAGAGGCGACCCCTATCGCCGGCACGGAAGGCGCTGACAGCCCTTTCTTTTCACCGGATGGTCAATGGATCGGCTTTTTTAGCGGTCAAGCATTGAAGAAAATTTCGATTAGCGGGGGAGCGGCGCTGACGCTAGGCATTTTTGCAGGTCCTCCTACGGGCGCAACTTGGGGACCGAATGACACGATCGTTTTTTCGCCCACAAACTTATCTGGGCTTGTAAGGGTTTCGGCCGCAGGGGGACAGCCTCAGCTATTGACCGCTCTCCTGCCGGGCGAATTCAGCCACCGCTGGCCGCAGTTTCTCCCCGATGGCAAGACCCTCCTGTTCACCGTGGGTGTTTCCCAGAATTATGATGATGCGCAGATAGCGGTCCAGCGGCTGGACTCCAACGAACACAAGATCCTGCTCAGGGGCGGAACCCACGCGCGGTACGCTACGACGGGACATCTGGTCTACCACCATGCGGGGACATTGATGGCAGTGCCATTCGACCAGCAAACATTGGAGGTTATGGGATCACCGGCTCCGATTGTAGAGGGCGTGTTGGCCAGTACTGGAGGAACCGCACAGTTCAGCGTTTCCAATTTCGGCACACTGGCCTACATTCCCGGCACTTCCCAGTCTGTAAACGTGACTATGGTGTGGGTGGACCGGCGTGGAGCGTCCCAACCTCTGCCGGCCCCTCCCCATCCATATCGCCCTCCCCGGATTTCACCTGATGGGAGGCTGATCGCTGTAGGTATCGGCTCTGACGTATGGATTTACGATATCGCCCGCGACACTCTGACCCGCCTTACATTCGAGCGGAATAATGCCGCAACCGCCGCGTATTGGACGGCAGATGGAAAGCGGATTGTGTTCCCGTCCGATCGAGCGGGACCCACCAACCTCTTTTGGAAACCAGTCGATGGGAGCGGTCCAGAGGAACGATTGACCACCAGCCAGAATGTACAGCGCGCGAGTTTCTCTTCGCCGGACGGGCGATTCCTGGTATTCACGGAAATTGACCCTAAGACTGGAAGTGACCTGTGGGTTCTTCCGCTGGACGGCGATAGGAAACCCCGCATATTTCTCCAGACGCCATTTGAAGAAGGCGCAGGGCAGTTTTCTCCAGACGGACACTGGATCGCTTACGTCTCCAATGAATCCGGGCGCAATGAGGTGTATGTGCGGCCCTTCCCCGGTCCTGGCGGAAAATGGCAGGTTTCCACCGATGGGGGCTCCGAAAACGCGTGGTCGCCCAAAGGAAACGAACTCTTCTATCGCACTGGCGGCCAGAGGGAAAAGATGATGGCCGTGGATTTCCAGACGCAGCCCACCTTCGCCGCGGGGAAGCCCCGGTTGCTCTTCGAAGGAAATTACGGTTCGAACGCTCCCTTAGCACCCGGCGCCTTTTACTCTGTCTCCCCCGATGGCCAGCGCTTCCTGATGACTAAGAGCCCCGACCAGCCGCAAGCCGCGCTCACCCAAATCAACGTGGTCCTGAACTGGTTCGAGGAATTGAAGTCCAAAGTCCCCGTGAAATAATCCGCCCCGCCAATGCTCCCCAAATCCGAGCCGCGACCGTAAGCGAGCGGCCCTCTTGCGTTCCGCGAAATAATCAGAGCCCCGACAGCAAGGGAGGGGTTGCCTTGGCGTTGCTTTGGTAGCCATCACGGTGAACGCTTTTCTCGCCGTGGGCTTTTTCTCCCCGTCTTGCCGCCCCCTCGCATAGGATGTAAACTTTGACTTTCGGGAGACGGACGCGTCATGCCCGAAGGAAAGGCCCCACACCACGATGCCAGAGAAAGATCGGACCGAGAGGGAACGGGCAGACAGGGAACGCGAAGAGGAAGCCAGCGGCTTCAAGGTTACCGACCGGCGGCTATTCACCCCGGAGGGAGAGCGGCGGGAGGAAGCCGCGCCGACGCCCGCGCCGGAGTCCGCGCCTCCGCCTCCTCAAGCGAAACCGCCCGCCGCGGAACAGCCCAGCGCATCGCGCGCCGAGTCACACCTGGATTCCGGCCCAGCCGCGCCCGGCGAAGGGACGCGTCCGCAGCGTCCCGGCCCCGTGAGCTTCGAGCATCTGGTCATGTCGCTCGCCACGACCGCGATGTATCAATTGGGCCTCGTAAAAAGTCACGAGGACGAGAACCCCCCGATCGATCTCCCGTCGGCGAAAGAGACGATTACACTGCTCGAAATCCTGCAAACAAAAACCAAGGGCAACCTGACGGAGGAGGAACAAGGGCTGCTTGAGGGGAGCCTCTACGAGCTGCACATGGTCTTCGTCGAGATGACCAAAACGGGGCGGGGCCGCTGATGCGCGTCGAGCTGACTGTCCTGGGATCGGGGACTTCGATGGGCGTGCCCACCATCGCCTGCCGCTGTCCCGTCTGCACTTCAAGCGATCCTCACGATAACCGCACACGGCCCTCGATCCTGCTGCGCTACAACGGTCGCGTAGTCGTCATCGATACCACTCCGGACTTCCGTTTCCAGGCCCTGCGCGAAAAGCTCGACCGCCTGGATGCAGTCATATATACGCACTCGCACGCCGATCACATCCTGGGCCTCGACGACGTTCGTCCCTTCAACTTGCAGGAGACCAAGGTCATCCCGATCTACGGAAACAAGCCGGCGCTCGACGGCTTGCGGCGCGTGTTCAAGTACGTATTCGAGGGCAACTATCCCTGGGGCGGAGTTCCGCTGATTCAGGATCACCTCATCACGGGGCCGGTGGAGCTGTTTGGACTCGAGTTCGTCCCGGTCAAGGTGCAGCACGGATACTTGGAGGTCCTGGGCTTTCGCTTCGGGCGTGTCGCGTATCTCACCGACTACAACATCATCCCGAAGGCGTCCTACCCGCTTCTGGAGGACTTGGACGTTGTGTTCCTCGACGCGCTGCGCCACACTGGCCATCCAACGCACATGACCGTGGCGGAGGCTCTGGCGGAGGTCGAAAAGATCCGGCCGCGCCGCGCCTTTTTTACTCACATCGCGCACGACCTGGGGCACGCGGAGACCAACGCCCAGCTTCCGGAGCACGTCCGCCTTTGCTACGACGGCATGCGTCTGGAGTTCGATACCGACTGAGCCGCGCCCATTGAATCTATGCAGATTTTTCATTCGCTCGAAGAGGCGGCCCGGCAGGCCGGCCCTTCCGTCGCTACCATCGGCAGTTTTGACGGCATCCACCTCGCGCACCGCGAATTGTTGCAGCGCATCCGGCGCATCGCGCAGGAAAAGAATGCCACCTCCATCGCCATCACTTTCGATCCCCATCCCGTCGAAATCCTCCGTCCGGAGAAAGCCCCCAAACTCCTGACGCCGCTCCCGATCAAAATCGAACTGTTCGAATCGAGCGGCATCGACCGCCTGCTGATTCTCCCGTTCACCCGCGAATTATCCCTTTGGACTCCCGAGAAGTTTGTCGAAGAGGTGCTCGGAAAAACCCTGCACGCCGTGGCCGTGGTGATCGGAGAAAATTTCCGCTTCGGACACAAACAGGCCGGCACGCCACAAGTGATGCAAGAGTTGGGACGCCGCCTAGGTTTTACGACGGAAATTCTCCCCAACATGAGCCTGCGCAACAGGACCGTCAGCAGCTCCGAGATTCGCCATCTGCTGGAAGCAGGCAGCGTTTCGCTCGCGAACCGCCTTCTCGGGCGGCCGTTCAGCGTCCGCGGTCCCATCGAGCGCGGCCTTGGGATCGGCAGCAAACAGACCGTCCCGACGCTGAACCTCGGTCCCTATAACGGCATTTTGCCCGCAGCGGGCGTCTACGTGACGTGGACAAAAATCGCGGTGAAACACGGGTCGGGCGAATGGTCCAAGCCCCTCCGCTCGGTAACGAACGTCGGCACGCGCCCCACCTTCGGCGAGCGGGAACTAGGCGTCGAGACGCATCTGCTGGAGCCGTGGGATGGGCCATCGCCCGCTGGAATGGAAGTGAGTTTTCTCCACCGTCTGCGCGACGAGAAGAAGTTCGATTCACCGCAGGAATTAAAGGCGCAGATCATGAAGGATGTTCGGCGGACGCTGAGGTATTTTCAGAAGTTGGAACGGTTTCGGGTGGCGGTGCGGGAGTAAGTAAACCGAAGCTCCCTTGTCTTTCGGCGGAATTTCCTCGTGGGCGATGGTATCGCCATTGGGGGTAGGTTTTCTATTCAATCCGTGGCGCCTTTACGAGCGGATGGCAAGGAATTCTACCACCGAAAGACCGGCCTGCTTGATAATCGCGCGCAATGTCCCTTTCGGAACTGTCTTGGCGAAGTGAATGGGGACGGTAAGACTGCGGCGATCCTGCTCCCGATAAAGCGTCAAATGACTGCCTTTTTGACCGCAAGGAACGAATCCGGCTTTACCCAGAATGCGGACTACTTCCTTCGCTCTTAATGCAGGAAGTTCTTTAGACATGCGACGGGGTGACGGAAACCAGCGTAGTGAAAACGGGGACTTCCTGCCCTTCCGGAATCGGCTGTTTATGGGCGGCCAGATTTTCAAGGTGGAGTGAAATGGCTTCCTTGGCGTTCTCGGTTGCTTCCTCAATCGTTCGGCCATAGGAAACGCAACCCGGAAGGAGCGGCACTACCACCGTATAGCCACCCTCTTTTTCGGGGATCAAGTTGATCTGGTATGAATACACCTTCTTGGTCTTTTGCCGCATACGAGTATTGTGGCTGATTGCGAAAAAAGCGCAAGTCAAAAAAACGTCCTATCGCCGCGTCAGCGAATGAATCGCAACTTCTCCTTCGACGCCGTGAAACCCAAGGCCGTCGGTCATCACAAGGGCACGATTCTGTTTGGTGTGTTCTTTAGAATGACAAAGGCCGAGCGTATTTCAACAAGCTGCTGGGTTACAATAGAGATGGAACCCCATGACCCCTGCGAAATTCGGCGTTTCTTGCCTGCTCGTTTTCTGCATCGGAACTTTTGCGTTTTCCCGCCAGACAACTTCTCCTCGAACGTCCGGCTCTATCGATGACGCCGGTGAGCCGATCAAGGTCGACGTCTCCGTCGTCAACATTCTCTGCGCGGTGCGCGACGGCAAGGGGCGGCTGATCTCGAACCTCAACAAACAGGACTTCGATCTGCGCGAGGACGGCAAGCCGCAAACGATCCTTTATTTTTCGCGCGAGACCAAGCTGCCGCTGACGTTGGGTCTGCTGGTCGATTCCAGCGTAAGCCAGGGGCGCCTGATTCCCGAGGAGCAGCGCGCCGCCGGCGACTTCCTCCAGCAGATTGTCGGCCCGCAGGACGCCGCGTTCCTGATGAGCTTCGACGTGAACGTCGATCTGCTCCAAGACCTGACTGGCAGCGTCGATTTCCTGCGAACGGCGCTGGGCGAGATCCATGTCAACGGCGGAGGCGGCATGAACGGCCCGTTTCCCACCGGGATGACCGGCGGCACTCACATGCACGACGCCGTCTATCTGGCTGCCGACGAGGTTCTCAAGAAAGAGGTCGGCCGCAAGGCCATCATCCTGATTACCGACGGTCAGGACCAGGGAAGCAAGCTGAGCCGCCAGGATGCCATCCGCTCGGCCCAGAAGGTCGATACCATCGTTTACGGAATCCTTTTTGTGGACCGCGACTTCTACGGCGGCGGCTTTGGATATAACGGCGAAGGGGCCTTGAAGGAAATGGCCAACGAAACCGGAGGACGCGTTTTCAACGCCCGCAACGACAAGGAACTCCACGCGGCATTCCAGCAGATCTCCGACGAACTGCGCAGCCAATACAGCCTGGGATACTCCTCAACCAATCCGGCCCGCGACGGCGGCTTCCGAAAACTCGATCTGAAGGTCAATCAGGGCGGCCTGCGCGTCCAGGCCCGCAAGGGATACTACGCCACCCCGAAAGGCTAGGTCGGTTTTCCAAACGGTGTATCCCGTTTCCCTCCCTGAACAACGCCGTTATACCGAACCACGATGCTGTCATCCCGAACGGCACGATGCTGTCATCCCGAACGGAGTGAGGGATCTGCACTGCGTTCTCTTCCTCTCGCAGGGGAATTCACCAATTGTCAAAATGCACTAGCATCGTATCCCGGCCTCGCCTGCATCCCTATTCAATCACATCATTCAATCACATCCAAAAACCCGACCGTGTCCACATCCAGCCCGGAATACCAGACGCGATAGGGCTTGCTGGGATCGGCTTCAATCCTTCGCACGGAAGAGTAGCGCGTTGGTATTGGATATTCCACAAACGACTTGGTGCGCGGGTCGAAGCGGGCGATCTGGTCCGCCATCATTTCGTTGACCCAGATCAGGTCGCGCTTGCGGTCCATGTCCACCGAGTAAGCGCCGGAGTACTTCGTCGGCGTGGGATATTCCGTAATCTTTCCGGTGCGATAATCGATCATCGCGAGCTTCCCCACTCCCCCAAACTCGCCGAACCAGAGGTTGCCGTGGATATCGGCTTTCATCCGCCGCAAGACGGCTCCTTTGGTCGGTATATCGAACTCCGTGATCTCGCCGGTTTTGGGATTCACCTTGGCGACTTTGTCCGAACGCCGCTCGGCGAACCATACAAACTGATTCGGATCGATCGCCATCCCATAAGGATTGACGTTCGACTTCATCGCGATCCCGGCCGGGACCGGATATTCGTTGACTTTCTTGGTGGCCGGGTCCAGGTGCACGATGGCATTGGAGCTGATCTCGGTGGCCCAGATAGTGCCGTCGGGATGAAAACGAATGGTGTTGAGATTTTTCCGATCGGTACTCGCTCCGGGCAGCGGGAAAATAGAAAACTCACCCGACTTGGGATCGTATTCGACGATCCGGTTGTTGGTTCCATCGCCCAGCCAGATGCGGTCCTGCGGGTCCACCGCGATCGCCGTCGCGCCCGACTTCGCTCCCGGCAGAGGGATGCGCTTGTATTCCATGGTGCTCGGGTCCAGGCGCCCAATGACGCCGTGTCCGCCCTCGGCGATCCAGCCGATCCCTTGGGAATCCACCGCTACATCGTGAGCGTTTGATCCCTTAGGAAGGTCGAACTCGGTGACCAGACTCTTCACCGCCGCGCCTTTCACATAACTCTTGGGCACGAGACCCTTGGTATCGAGCGGCGGCGCATCCGGCCCGTAATTCTTCGTCAGATAGTCCAGCACCAGGGTCTTCTGCTCCGCCGTCAGGTCCACCGAGCGGGCGTTGCCGTAGGGATGGTTCTGCATTTTCTCGATGATCGCCGCCCACTCCTCCGGTTTCTTCCGCAAGAAGATGATCTCCTGCAATCCGCTGGTGTGGCAGTCCGTGCAGACGGAAACGATGACGGTCTTGCCCTCGCCTTCCGGCATAAACGCCGCCGATTGCGTCGTGGAAACCGCTTTCTTGAAGTCCTGCGGAGCGTTCAACGCCAGGTCCTTGGTGACGGCGCCATCTACTTCAACCGTTGCGGCGGGATTGTTCTCGAATCCGCCTCCCATTGCCTGCACAGTGTATTTGCCGGGAGCCAGATTCGACACTTTATAGCGGCCCCGATCCTGGCTGAAGACAAGATACGCCACACCGCGTTCCGCGTTTTTTACTTTGACGGAAGCGCCCACGGCGGGCTTACCCGTATTGTCCTTGACGACACCCGCGATGCTGCCAGTGCCCTCGGCTCGCGCCAGAGAAATGGAAACGGCGACTGCCACGACGGCGATCAGAGTCAACAGTCTTGGATTGATATTCCGCAGCATTGGTTCCTCCTCGAATTGAAAAATGCGTTCCTCTCGGCAGTTTATTTGGCTCCGTTGAGCCAAAAGCATTTTTACTGGTAGTGCAGACTCGATTTCCGTCAGGGCATGGCTTCAGCCATGCCGTAAGTCGGCGCTCTGCAATACGGCTTTAGCCGCTGAGGTTCGTCTTGCAAACTTTACCGGCACAGAGCGTAAGACTCACCTCAGGCGCTGAAGCGCCCCGAAACGATCCTCTATCGGCACGACTAATGGTTTTTGAAAAAATATATTGCAGCCAGTCGATGGGTCCGGCCGTAATCGGATCGTACCCTTCCGGCCCTGAAAGGGCCGACCGTGAATAGCCGTAGGTTTTAACCTACGGAACCGGGACCCCACCGACTCCGACCAACCCCGCAGGGGTTGACTTTGCTGCCTGGGATGCGAACTCCCCTGGCTACAAGATAAAAATTCAAAAACCATTAGTCATGCCCTGACGGTTGCATTTGCGGGTCTACACCATTTGGAAAAACGCTCCCGCCTTACGGCCGCACGCCTTCATTCTTCGGCCGGATGCGGGCGAGCTCGTTGTGCATCGTAATGAAGAGAGACTTGCCGTCGGGGTCTCCAAAGGCGAGATTCGAGACCCGATCCGGCGTCAGGATGGTGCCCAAGTGTTTTCCCTCCGGCGACACAATCCAGATGCCGCCAGGTCCGCTGTCGTAGACGTTGCCCTTCTTGTCGACCTTCATGCCGTCGGGTCCTCCGACCGTGCTATCTGAATTCATATCCAAAAAGACACGGGGGTTGAGAGCCATGTCGTCGGGCTGCACGTCGTAGGCCCAGACGGTTTTCTTCGAGATGTCGTTGACATAAAGAATTTTTCCGTTGGGCGAAAGTGCAATTCCGTTGGGACTGGAAAGCTGTATGGTAATCAGTTGCAGCTTGCCGTCCTTGAGAAGGTAGACGCTGCTCGGCAACTTTGCCAGCGGCGGTCTTGCGGGCGCGGTGAAATAGAGCGATCCGTTGGCCTTATAAACCAGATCGTTGGGAGAATTCATCTGCGTTCCTTCGTAGTGATCCGCCAGAACGGTCCGCTCGCCGTTCTTTTCGATGCGCATGATGGCGCGCTCCGTCTGCGAGCAGTAGACCAGCCGTCCCTGAGGATCGAGCGTGGTTCCCGACGACAGGTAGTCGGTGGGGCCGACGTCCTTCTTGAACTTCGTCAGATCCAGATAGACCGAAATCTTGCCGTCCCGAGACCACTTGTCGACGGCGTGCTCGGGCATATTGCTGAACAGCAAATATCCTCCCTTGCGCACCCAGACCGGCCCCTCGAGAAATACGAATCCATCGCGAAGCTTTTCGAGTTGTGCGCCGGCGGGGACGATGGCGTCGAGGGCCGGATCCAGCTTGACGATTGGACCACTCTGCTGCGCATGGCCTTGCGCCAGGCTGAATGAAATGGCAAGGAATAAAGCGGCGACGATCCGCATCCTATGCATCGTGACTCCCTCCCGTGTTGTTTGTCGTTATGGCTTTTCAGGAAGCAGCCGGAACTGCCATCCGCCGGTGATCAGCCAATTGGTTAATAGCAGACCCGGCAATCCACTGTCAAGCGGATTGCCTTCAAGGTCTTGGATCAGTTCCCGATAAACCGACTGTTCTTCCCGTTGGGAGCAAAAAGCAATACGGAGCGATCTCACCGCGCTTCAATGTGTCATCGCATAGATCATGAAATCAAGCCCAACGCGGTAGGCGTGGCCTGAATACTTTATCGGATAGCAGGGCAAATCCATGTATTCCCACGCATCGCCTAGGTCCGTGTTGTATGTGATCACCACCATGAGCCGGCCCTTGTCGTCTGAAATCCCATAAGTCCCCGGAAGGATATCATCGGGCTGCTCCCAGGTTCGTCCACCATAACAGCCATTGGACACGTTGGGGACTTGCATCGTGGTGTCAACGTGGTAGAACGTGTGAAACACCGGGTGAGTCAATGGCAGGGGCTTAATCGGCCGATCCGGAAAAACTTTTCTGATCTCGGATTCAAAATTTGCCTTCTGCTGAAGACCCCAGAAGTCGTCCACGTGAAGAAATCCACCACGCAGCAGGTGTTCCCGAAGCCGAGCCGCCTCTTCGTCGCTCAAAGACATGCCTCCGGGTTCGACAACGTACAAGTAGGGGAAATTGAAGAGGTCGGGATCCATAATCGCGATCACATTAGGGTTGGGATGGACCCGGATGCCCGTGATCCGGTGAACGGCGCCCATGAACTTGCAATCGGCTCCGGGATAGTCCGTGGCCCACCCCCATCCTTGGGGCGGAAAGAAATTACCTCCACCGAATTCAGGACAGGTGTATGGTGGCGGCTTCCTCATGGTACGTCTGCCGCGCCAGCCGTTCTCGGTGTATATCAATCGGGTGAAGTAAAACTCCGGAACGTCCGCGGGAGAATACCTCAGCGGAGGATGCGACCGGTCCTGAGACATTGCGACGAAGGAAACCGCGGCGCATAAGATCAGCAGCAAGAAACCAGCGGTCTTCTTCATGTTTGCCGCCTCGGATTTGCCTGATTCTACCCGAAAGCGGGAATTACCCACAAGGGGTGAGCTAACTAGGGCACAAGAAATAGTACGCAAGATGGCGCTACTGTCTGAACCATCCGAACTTCATCTTCCCAGTCGCCGGCCGCACCGTCTTCACGGCCGACCAGGCGCGCGCGGTCACAACGCCCCTGGCAACCGCCGGACAGTTGGACCGTTTGCTTACGTCGCCACGGCAGATACAGTTTGCGCTGAAGCTGATTTTTTAGAAGGCGGAAATTTTGAGAAAAAGCGGCCGTGGTTTTGTCGCTTTCCGGTCGCGGCTCGGATTGAGTGGTGACGGGCCTCCCGGCTCGTCACGGACGGGCAGGAATGCCCGTCCCTACTTGCTCGCCGGCACCTTCTTCTTCAGTTCTTCGAACTAGTTCTGAACGACGTTGATTTGCGTGGCGGAGGCGGCGATTCGGCGGTCCTTGAGGGAAGGGCATTGGGGGTACGCCATTTTGACCTTGACTTTCTTCAAGCCCTGGAGCGAAGATGACGGTGGGTTTCGCAACCCCGTTCTTCGGCTTCGGCCTGAGGACGGCCCGGGTGGTAGCTCTAACTACCAACAGGGCAGTTGTTAGACTGGCGGTGAGGGTCCGATTCGAACGGACGGGAGGACGGTGTTCAGGGCACCGCTCCACCAGATTTACAGTCTGGAGCATTAGACCACTCTGCCACCTCACCGCAGAATCGAAGGCCAGGGAGTTGGGTTTTTGGGACCTAATTCTCTGGCCTTTTCCTTTTGGATTCAATATCATGAATTTTATAATAAATAAGTGATAATAAGATGTCAAGGGAAAAAGTGTTGACGTATAATAAAAAAGTGATAGAATCCGATAGTAGGGTTTGGAGCTTCGTGGATTTCGTGTATCCAATTGACTCTAACCCGACTAATGACTCGAACCCAATTGAAGATTGGTATTCGGGATTGTCGGAAGAAGCTCAAGATGATTTTGACGGATTGCTACGGGACGCCCACAAGACCGAGAGCCATCTAAACTGGATCGGTTGGAAACGATTCTTGAAAGGAGCGGCAAGACCCGAGAGGATTTGGGAATTGCAATTCGTCGCGGACAATCGACAATATCGAATACTCGGGAAATTTGGTTCGGTCCGCAAACAGGCAATTCTTCTGTGCGGCTGCTATCACAAACAAGGAAATTACACCCCTACGGACGCGATAGAAACGGCGTGCAAGAGGTCTAAAGCTCTTAAAAATGGCGACGGGAGATTACATGAGCGACAGATCAAAAAAACTATCTAAGCTGCTTGAAAATTCCGCTTCGCGGGCATCCTACATCAGAGCAAAACTCAATATAAATCTTCCCTCTCAAATTCGCGGCATTCGAAGGCACAGAGAATGGACCCAGCAGGAATTAGCCCAGATTGCAGAGATGAAGCAGGCGCGCATTTCCGCAATTGAGTCACCGGGAGCCGTGAAATTCAACATTGAAACGCTCATTCGCTTGGCCGCAGCGTTTAGAGTTGGACTGCAAGTGAAATTCGTTCCATTTAGTGAAATGCTGCGATGGGAAAATGGGTTTTCTCAGGACGCTTTTGATGTGACCACAATTGAGAATGATGCGGAATTTCTATATCCCGCAGCAGAAGCAGCCAGTAATTCGGCAGCACAGATTCGGGAAGAGGCTGTCCTTGCAACTGCTAGCGCTCCATATCAATTAACATGCGCCACCAGTGACCGCCCTGAGCGCGGAGCGCTATATGCGTCGGATTTTCTCACTAATCTGTTTCGGGTTAGTGGTAATGAGGCTTCGCCACAAGGCAGCATCATCATGGGTGATTTGATCCGCAACCCGAACGCCATGAAAGTGGCATCGGCGATTCTGGTAGATAAGATGAATGCAGGGAAGTCTCAGGAAACCTCGGCTTTGGAAGAATTGATTCGTCCACAAAACGAGAATCAGAATATCTTCGGGATGCGTGGATTTCCGGAAGTGGCGGAATCCGTCAATGCTTCTTTATTTCAACAAATCAACCCATCTATTACTGGTGCGGAAGACAAACAATATAACCCCGCCGCATAGGAGTATTTGATGCCAGAAGCGCCGCAGCACGAACTGCCCAACAATGAAGAGGGTGACTTCGAACCGAATTCATTTTACGCGAATACTTTTCAAGTTGAGACGACCGTCTATGATTTCAAACTCCGATTCGGGCAGCTTAACTTAAAGGGTAAGGAATGGATCAGTGATCCAAAGTGTGATGTAACACTCCCATGGATGCAGCTAAAACTTATGCTGTTTTTCCTTGCGCTGAATCTCTTCAATTATGAGGAAGAAAACGGTACTATTTTCCTCCCCGATAGAATAAAGCCGATTGCGCCCGATATAATCGCAAATCCGCCAGAAGGTCAGCCACCTGCCGGTGAATCATTTCTGGCATTATACCGAGAACTCTACGATAGATTATTCCCAACAAAATGAGAGAAAAGCGCCGCCCATCTGCACACTAAGACCCCACTACCGGGGCGAGCATAGGGCTTGAACTGAAGAACCCTGCGGCGTATGATTGGGCGGAAGTTCGGAAGCCTGCAAGTGGGGCGAAAAAAGCGAGAAACCTCCGCCGTGAGTCTTACGTCAAACAACTTGAAATCGTATACCAGCTCGGGGCGGGAAGATTTTTTCTGAAGGCGATAGCGGCAGCCCGCGCCGCCCAGCGGACGCTGCGCTTCGATTTCACTCGGGTTTCACTCGATTTCGCAGCGGATGACGCTCAAGAGACCGTTTAGACCAATTTCACAATTTTGTCGGGAGGCATTGCATGCATCGGAGATTTTTGGCTAGTGGTTGCGCCTTGCTGGTAGTGCTGGGCGTTTTTATCTTGGGATCTCCCCTGGTGTTGAGGTCCCAGCAGTCGGGTTCGGCAGACCTGATTCTCCACAACGGAAAGATTCTCACCGTCGATCAGAACTTCTCGACCGCCGAGGCGGTGGCCGTAACCGGAAACAAGATCGCGGCGGTGGGATCGAACGCCGACGTGATGAAGATGGCCGGCCCCAACACTCAGGTCATCGACCTGAAGGGCCACGAGGTGGTGCCCGGCCTCATTGATACGCACCGCCACATGTACTCGGCCGCCGAGCAGACCTATGGCGGCTTGCTGACGGCGGAGCAACTGCACCGCTACATCGTGGACTGGCGCGGCGTCAACAGCAAGGAAGATGTCCTCAACGTGGTCAAAGGGATCATGGACAAGTACAAATTCAAGCCGGGAGAATGGCTCTACTTCGCCAACGCTCTGCCGTTCCTGGGCGAGAATCAGGCCACCATCGAGCAAGCACGGATTCTCTACGACGATCTGAACCAGTGGGAGCTGGATAAGGTCATTCCGAACAATCCCGCCATGATGTCGCTGGGCATCCCGGACTTCAACGGGTTGCTGCTGAACAAGAAGGCCATGGACCTGCTGTGGCCCAAGTACGGCGACTTCATCAAGAAGAACGGGCGGTTCTGGATCGACGCCACGGGCCGTCCCGACGGGCACATGGAGCCTCCGGCGAACCGCATCGCGCTTTCGTACTCTTATAACCGGGCTGCCGCCGATCTCGCCATCATGTACAAGAAGAACATGGACGAGAACACGTCGATGGGCCTGACCATGATCGACACCCGCCTTCCCAAAGACACCCTGGCCGCCTATAAACTGATGCAGTCCAAAGGCGAGCTGACCTTCCGCGTGGGAGTGGGAGAGATCGAGCCGTTCGGCAACGTCATCGACCTGAAAGACATCAAGAGTTACGCCAAGGAGATCGGCTCCGGCGACGACATGATTTGGGTGACGGGCGTGGGACCGACGGCGGTCGACGGCGTCACCAGCAGGGCCTGCACCGATCAGAAGCGGACCGGAACCTACACTGTCATCGACAGTTGGTTCCCGATGGGCCAATGCCACGTAGACAGCGAATACAAAGGCTCGCCGAAACGGTCGGCGACTCCATCCGAAAATTACTTCAAGAACTGGGTGTTGGCGAGCGGCCGCGATGGCGTGCGTTTCGCCAACGTCCACGTGGCGGGCGACCGGGCCACGGGAACGCTATTGAACGTGGTGGAACAGATCCAGAAGCAGTACGGAAAGAATGCCACGAAAGGCTGGGCGTTCGACCACTGCGACATGGTGAATCCGGCCGACTTCAAACGCATCGCGGCCACCGGGATCACCGTAAGCTGCTATGTGCTGCACTCGATCAAAGGCTCTCCGTTGATCGCGAAAGCTTATGGCGACAAGGTGGCCAACACCATGCCGAGCCCGCTAAAAAGCATGTTGGACGCCGGAGCCAAAGTGGTGATGGAATCCGACAGCAACTCGTATATCTGGGAGGACCTGGAGGCGGCGGTGACTCGCAAGGACCGCAACGGCAAGGTATGGGCGCCGCAGGAGCGCATCGACCGGCCCACGGCTCTGCGAATGATGACGAGCTGGGCGGCTGAGTACGTGCTGAAGCCCGATAAACTCGGCTCGATCGAGAAGGGCAAGCTGGCCGACCTGTTGGTGCTCGACAAGGATTACCTCACCGTCGACGCCGATAGCATCCACACCATCCAACCGCAGTTTGTGGTCTTCGACGGAAAAATCCGCTACGTCCACTCCGATTACGCCAAGGC
>Ga0080064_1002105_pt1 | contig 35722 bp, 31 predicted proteins | sample Subgrocontami54m_FD_69260 | JGI IMG/M metagenome (GOLD analysis project Ga0080064, IMG submission 69260) | Subsurface groundwater microbial communities from S. Glens Falls, New York, USA - GMW46 contaminated, 5.4 m (SPADES assembly) (version 2) ...
TATCGCGGTGGTCGACAAGCGCTATTTCCAGGGACTGCCGAGCCCGGCGGCGGCGGCGCTGGTGGCAGGCTTCATCTGGGTGGTGGACGATTTCAAGATAGACGCAGTGAGCACCATGCGCTGGATCGCCTGCATCATTACGCTCTTCGCTGGCATCACCATGGTGAGCAACGTCCCTTTCTACAGCTTCAAGGACATCAACTTCCGGCGCAGCGTGCCGTTCTGGGCCATCCTGCTGGTAGTGTTCGCCGTGATCCTGATCTCCTCCCATCCGCCGACGGTGCTGTTTCTGCTGTTCGTCGCCTATTCCCTGTCCGGCTACGTGGTGTGGGTGTGGAAAAGGCGCAACAAGCGGCCTATTGCCTAATCGCCGGAAAGCCGTTATATTGCATTCATGGTTTCCAACACCACAGTGTTGACCGCTATCCTTAGCAGCCTGCTGTTGCTGGCCGGCCTGCTGCTGCGCCCCGCGCGCACATAACCCCACCCCACAATTCGGTTTGTTCGAGACCTGCGCCAACCCGGCGCAGGCCAGGATTTTTCAATCCCTGATTGTATTTGTTGACTGGAGGCTGAGATGAAGGAGCACCTGATCATATTCGATACCACCATGCGCGATGGCGAACAGAGCCCCGGCGCCTCCATGACCAAGGAAGAGAAGCTGCGCATCGCGCGGCTGCTGGAGAAAATGCGCGTGGATGTGATCGAAGCGGGCTTTCCGGCCGCGTCGAATGGCGATTTCGAGGCGGTGCGTGCGGTGGCGGAAATCATCAAAGACAGCACCGTGTGCGGCCTGTCGCGCGCCAACGACAAAGACATCAGCCGCGCGGCGGCGGCGATCCAACCGGCCAAGTCGGGCCGTATCCACACTTTCATCGCCACTTCCCCCATTCACATGGAGAAGAAGCTGCGCATGACGCCGGAGCAGGTGTTGACCGACGCCATCAATGCCGTGCGCTTCGCGCGCAAGTTCACCGACGACGTCGAATTCTCGCCGGAAGACGCAGGCCGCTCGGACGTCGACTTCCTGTGTCGTGTGCTCGAGGCCGTGATCAAGGAGGGGGCGAGGACGGTCAACATTCCGGATACGGTCGGCTACACCCTGCCGGAGCAGTTCGGCGCCCTGATCCGCACTCTGCGCGAGCGCATCCCCAATTCCGACAAGGCGATCTGGTCGGTGCATTGCCACAACGATCTCGGCCTGGCGGTGGCCAATTCGCTTGCTGCGGTGATGAACGGCGCGCGCCAGGTGGAGTGCACCATCAACGGCCTCGGCGAGCGCGCCGGCAACAGCTCGCTCGAGGAAATCGTCATGGCGGTGCGCACGCGCCACGATGTGTTTCCCTGCGACACGCGCATCGACGCGACCCAGATTGTGCCTGCGTCCAAGCTCGTGTCCGGTATCACCGGTTTCCCGGTACAGCCCAACAAGGCCATCGTCGGCGCCAATGCGTTTGCGCATGAGGCGGGTATCCATCAGGACGGCGTGCTGAAAAGCCGCGAAACCTACGAAATCATGCGCGCCGAGGACGTGGGCTGGAACGCGAACAAGCTGGTGCTGGGCAAGCACTCCGGCCGCACCGCGTTCAAGGCGCGGTTGAAGGAATTGGGCATAGCGCTTGAATCGGATCAGGCGATCAACGCTGCCTTCGCCCGTTTCAAGGACCTGGCTGACAAGAAGCACGAGATATTCGACGAGGACATCCACTCGTTAATGTCGGGAGAGGCGGTCGCGGCCCAGAGCGAGCACTGGAAGCTGGTGGACATGACCCAGGCGAGCGGCACCGCCGTGCGTCCCCATGCGCGCGTAGTGCTGGCAGAGAACGGGGCCGAGCGCCGCGCCGAATCCCAGGGCGACGGTCCGGTGGATGCCACCTTCAAGGCGATCGAGAGCGTTGCCAACAGCGGCGCTGAACTGATGCTGTACTCGGTCAACGCCGTCACGCAGGGCACCGAGTCGCAGGGCGAAGTCACGGTGCGGCTGCAGAAGGCCGGGCGCATCGTCAACGGCGTCGGTGCCGACACCGACATCGTCGTCGCCTCGGCCAAGGCCTATCTTTCGGCGCTCAACAAGCTGCACAGCAAGGTGGAGCGCATCAACCCGCAGATGTAGGGAACACAGTCGGCTGGTGATTCGATTTTCGGTACCGCGTGAGGGCAGGACGGCAAACCCGGGGGCCCATCGCGCGCGCTTGGGAATCACCCGCGGCGATGTTCGGGACAGGCATGACCGGCAGTTGGTCGCCGCACGGGTACGCCGGCCCGGCATCTATTTGAATTTGTAGTAGTCGCGGTCGAGAAAGGCCGCGACGTGTTCCTCCTCCTCGGGGAACCAGCCGGTGTTGAGCTGGGTGTTGCACACCCCGACCCGGGTTAGCAACTGCCTGGGGTTTTTCACCTTGCGCTCGGGGCGCGTGTACATCCGCGAGCCGTCGCCGCCGACTCTCTCGCTATGGCATTTGGCACAATTTGCTGCTGCGGCAAGTTTTCTGCCGACAACAGGGTCGCCCTTGGGGTACGGGGCCGCAGCTGCGAGCAGCGGCAACGTGAGCAAAGCGGCAATGGCGATACGCATCCGGGTATCCTCGATCAGCGCGGGCGGTTGAGGCGGACGTAGAAAACAGCGCTGCCGAAGAACGCGAGCGCCAGCAGCACTTCGGCCAGCGCCAATGCGGCCGCCGTCCCGCTATCGCTGGCTGCGCGCACCACGCCCTCGGCAAGGTATGCAAGGATCAGCATCGATGCCCATTGATAAGTATAGCGCCGGCCGTTCAGTATGCCCAGCAGCGGCAACAGCAAAGGCAGGGCTTTGAGCGTCATCCAAGATCCGCCGGGCCGGAGCGGGGCGAGCCATAACTCCCAGGCAAGGCACAGAAATATCAGCGCCAGCAAACTGAGGCAGGCGCCGAGGTAAAGGGCTTTCTGCAATCTAGGCGACCAGCTTTAGCGCAACCCCGGCCGGTGTTCCGGCGAGCGCGCCCTTTTTCCGTGTTGCGCGCCGATGCGGCTCAGGCGAGCTTGCCGTCATAGTGCCACCGGTTCTTCCACGCAGCCTCGACTGCACGCGGATACTCGGGCCTGCCCAGACTGCCGTTGTAGCGCCCGAGCGCCCGGTACAAATCGCCTTTCTCCAGATCCAGGTAGTGGCGCAGGATGACGCAGCCGTAGCGGATATTCTTGCGCATGTCGAACAGGTCGTCGCCCCTCGCGCCGATGAGTTTTACCCAGAACGGCATGACTTGCATGAATCCACGCGCGCCGGCTGCGGACACGGCGTATTTCTTGAATCCGCTCTCGACTTGAATCAGGCCCAACACCAGTTGCGGATCGAGGCCGGCACGGCTGGCCTCGTAGTGCACCGACTTCAGGAAAGCGATGCGTGTTTTATGGTCGCGCACGCGCAGGTCCAGCCGCCGCGACATTGCAGTGAGCCATTCGACCTCGTCCAGCTTGGATTTGAACGCCGAGACATGGGGTGCGCGGTCGCTTACGGCTTTGGATAACGCCGCCTGCACGCTCGCGGCAAGCGGCTCGTACGCTTGCGCCCCTGCGAATACGGCGCCGTGTGCCCCAAGGAACGCGAGGCATGCCGCCCACCGTGCTAGCGCGCGCATAACCTCGCTTTCGCAAAGTCAATCAGTTCGTCCATGGCGACCGGGGTCGAAGCCTGATCGCACCGGCCCTGATATTCGAGCTTGCCTTCTTTCAGCCCGCGCTCGCCTACCACTACCCGGTGCGGGATGCCGATGAGTTCCATGTCGGCGAACATCACGCCCGGGCGCTCGTCGCGGTCGTCCAACAGCACTTCGATGCCGGCTGCGGCGAGTTCCAAGTATAGCCTGTCGCAGGTTTCCCTGACCTGGGCGCTCTTGCGGTAGCCGATCGGCACCAGCGCCAGCTGGAACGGCGCAATCGGCTGCGGGAAGACAATGCCGCGCGCGTCGTGGTTCTGCTCGATGGCGGCGCCGACGATGCGCGTCACGCCGATGCCGTAGCACCCCATTTCGAACGCGCGCGACTTGCCCGACTCGTCCAGGAACACGGCCTTCATCGATTCGGAGTACTTGGTGCGCAGCTGAAAAATGTGTCCGACTTCGATGCCGCGGCAGATGTCGAGTTTACCCTTGCGGTCCGGGCTGGGGTCGCCGGGCACGACGTTGCGGATATCGGCAACGAGCCCCGGCTCGGGCAGGTCGCGCCCGAAATTCGCGCCGGCGAGGTGGTAGCCTTCCTGGTTCGCGCCGCAGATGAAGTCCGCCATCACCGCGACCGCGCGGTCGGCAATGACCCTGATTCCGGCGTCTGCGCCGACCGGGCCGATATACCCCGGCTTGCATCCCAGATGGCGCTCGACTTCGGCGTCGGTGGCGAAGCGAAACGGATCCATTTCCGGCAGCTTCTGCGTCTTCATCTCGTTCAAGCTGTGATCGCCCCGCACGAGCAGCAGAACGAATTCGTTCTCGTGCATCACGGCGATGGCTTTGACGGTTTGCGCAAGCGGCGCGCCGAGCAGGGCGGCGACGTCCTCGCAGCGGGTCTTGCCCGGGGTCGGGACCTTGCGCATGGATGCGGCGGGCGCCGGGCGCGCCGCCGCCGGCGCCAGCGCCTCGGCGAGTTCGACATTGGCAGCGTAGTCCGAATCCGGGCAGTAGGCGATGGCATCCTCGCCCGAGTCGGCGAGCACGTGAAACTCATGCGAACCGGTGCCGCCGATGGAACCGGTGTCGGCGGCCACGGCGCGGAATTTGAGCCCGAGGCGGGTGAAAATGCGCGTGTAGGTGTCGTACATGTTTTTGTACTCGCGCTGCAGGTCGGCGTAATCGGCGTGGAACGAGTAGCCGTCTTTCATGGTGAATTCGCGCCCGCGCATGATGCCGAAACGCGGCCGGCGCTCGTCGCGGAACTTGGTCTGGATCTGGTAGAAATGCAGCGGCAACTGGCGATAGCTTCTGAGTTCGTTGCGCGCGAGATCGGTAATGACCTCTTCCGATGTCGGCTGGATCAGGAAGTCGCGCTGGTGGCGGTCCTGGAAGCGCAGCAACTCCGGCCCGTACTTTTCCCAGCGGCCCGATTCCTGCCACAACTCCGCCGGCTGCACTACCGGCATCAACAGCTCGATCGCGCCTGCACGGTTCATTTCTTCGCGCACGATCGCCTCGACTTTGCGCACGATTCGCAGGCCCAGCGGCATCCAGGTGTAGATGCCGCCGGCCAGGCGCCGGATGATGCCGGCGCGCAACATCAGCTTTTGGCTGACGATTTCCGCATCGGCGGGGGCTTCCCTGAGGGTGGAGATGAAGAACTGCGAAACGCGCATGAGGATTCCGGTGGCTATGGCGGCGCTATTCTACTCGAAGATTGCCGCAGTGATGACAGCGGCTAACGGCCGCTTTCATTGCACCGTGAAATGTGGAAGAATGGTGCAAATATTAGCTCAAGGTGAATGTGTCATGCTCGACCGTGACGGCTATCGCCCGAACGTCGGCATTGTTCTGTGTAACGCAAGGAACGAGGTATTCTGGGGCAAGCGCATCAAGGAGCATTCTTGGCAGTTTCCGCAAGGCGGAATCAAGCACGGTGAGACCCCGGAGCAGGCCATGTTCCGGGAGCTTGAGGAAGAGGTGGGGCTGAAATCCCACCATGTCAGGATCCTTGGCCGCACCAGAAACTGGCTGCGTTACGAAGTGCCGGCGCAATGGATCAGGCGTGAATGGCGCGGCAGCTACAGGGGCCAGAAGCAGATCTGGTTCCTGTTGCGCCTGATCGCGCGCGACAGCGACGTGTCGCTGCGCGCAAGCGAACATCCGGAGTTCGACGCCTGGCGTTGGCACGAGTACTGGATCCCGCTGGAAACCGTGATTGAGTTCAAGCGTGAGGTCTACGCCCAGGCGCTGAACGAACTGGCGCGGTACCTGAATCGGGATTTCCACCACGCCAAACGAGATGCCGCAGTACGCTCAGTGCGATGATTGAGCTTCTGTCCACGGCTGTCCTCGACAGTGCTTGGCGTGCGTTGACGGGCCGGAAGTGATCGGGCGTGGCTTCACCTCTGCGATGGCGAAACCGGCGGCAGCCTCATCGATTCGCCGCGTTTCTCCGATCACCATATTCATCAGCAGAGCTTGTACGGACCGCGGTTATCGGCAAGAATGAGCGCTGCATCCGGCGCGGGATCTCGCATTTGAGTCCCGCAGGGCCAATACTGCATCCGCTCCAAGGAACATCGGCTAAATCGCGCGCCAGCTGGGGGTTGCGCTCCAAACTACGGAGGTGGCCCGGACCTTCGCCGAAATCGGGGCTGCCCTAAGGCGCTGACGCAGACGGCGACCCTGGAATGGACAGCGGGTTTGACACTCAAGGCAGATGAGGTTATATTTAATCCATAAATTAGATTGAGTCTATATTATATTCTTTCAGTCTGATTTGTTGATTATTTATCTTTGAATTGCCATTATCAACCGTAGGGGAAACCATGAAACTCAAGGGCTCTAAAACCGAGGAAAATCTGAAAGCTGCGTTCGCCGGCGAATCCCAGGCTAACCGCCGCTATCTTTATTTCGCGAGCAAGGCTGACGTCGAAGGCCAGAACGACGTCGCCGCGCTGTTTCGTTCGACCGCCGAAGGTGAAACCGGCCATGCGCACGGCCACCTCGAATACCTGGAGCAGGTGGGCGATCCGGCGACCGGCCTGCCGATCGGCTCCAGCCGCCAGAATCTGAAAGCCGCCGTTGCCGGCGAGACGCACGAATACACGGACATGTATCCAGGCATGGCCAAGAGCGCGCGCGACGAAGGTTTCGAAGAAATTGCCGACTGGTTTCAAACGCTGGCAAAAGCCGAGCGCTCGCACGCCAACCGGTTCCAGAAGGCCCTGGATGTGCTGACGGATTGAGTGCGTGAAGGGTGAGGGGAGAGGGGGATTCCCTCCTTTCCCCCAGGTCAGCTGATTTTCATTGATACCTCACTCTTCACTTCCAACTCCTCACTCCACGCCAAAATGAGCACGCGCGAAGGGAGCCTCGAGGCTCCCACCCGGCATCCTATTGACTGGAAGTCGCCGGATTTCTACGACGAAGCAAAGCTCAACGCCGAGCTTCACCGCGTCTACGACATCTGCCACGGTTGCCGCCGCTGCATCAGCCTGTGCACCGCCTTTCCTACATTGTTCGACCTCGTCGACGAAAGCAAGACCGGCGAGCTGGACGGCGTGGACGCGAAGGATTTCGGCAAAGTGGTCGACCAGTGCTATCTGTGCGATCTGTGTTATATGACCAAGTGTCCATATGTGCCGCCGCATCAGTGGAACGTCGATTTCCCCCACCTGATGCTGCGCGCCAAGGCGGTCAGGTATAAAAAGGGCGAAGTCCGGTTACGCGACAGACTTCTGTCCTCCACCGACGCGATCGGCAAGCTCGCGGCAATACCGGTGGTTGCGCAGACGGTGAATGCGCTCAACGGCAACGGCGCGGCGCGCGCGCTGATGCAAAAAGTCATCGGCGTGCACAGGGAGCGCAAGCTCCCCCCGTACAGTCCGTCGCGTTTTCGCAGCGGGGCGCCGGCGAGCCAGCCGCACCCGGTCAAGGATGGCGCGCGCACGCCGGGCAAGGCCGCGATTTTTGCCACCTGTTACGTGAATTACAACGAGCCGGGAATAGGCTACGACCTGATCAAGCTGCTAGATCACAACGAAATTCCCTATGTAATCGCGGAGCAGGAGGCTTGTTGCGGCATGCCCAAGCTGGAACTGGGCGATCTGGAAAGCGTCGCCCGCCTGAAGTTGGTCAACATCCCGCCGCTGGCCCGGCTCGCGCGCGAGGGCTACGCCATCCTGACCGCCGTGCCCTCCTGCACCCTTATGTTCAAGTCGGAGTTGCCGCTGCTGTTCCCGGGGGATGCCGAGGTGGAGGCGGTGGCTGCGGCGATGTTCGATCCTTTCGAGTATCTCGTCCTGCGGCACAAGGACGGTCTGCTCAAAACCGATTTCAAGCAGCCGCTGGGTAAGGTCTCCTACCATATCCCCTGCCATTCGCGGGTGCAGAACATGGGGCAGAAGACACGCGAGGCGTTGCAGCTGGTGCCGCAGACCACGGTAAACACGGTGGAGCGCTGCTCGGGACACGACGGCACCTGGGGCGTGAAATCGGAGTACTACGCCAACTCGATGAAAATCGGCCGTCCGGTGTTCAAAGCCATGGCCGCGAGCGACCCGGATTACATCAGCTCCGACTGCGCTATCGCGGCGCGCCACATTCAGCAAGGAATGGGGGAAAGCAGGGCGCAGAGAGAGCATCCGCTGACCTTGCTGCGCATCGCCTACGGATTATGAAAAGGGATATGAGTGCAATGCACAAGACCATGCGCAAAATCGCGAGAGACAGCCTGCTCAGCCTGGAAACTTATGCCCGGCAGCGCAAGGAATTTCGGGCCAGGGTCATGGCGCACAAGAGAGATCGCACGGTGCATCTGGGCGCGCATGTGACGTTGATATTCGAGGACGAGCTCACGCTGCGCTATCAAGTCCAGGAAATGCTGCGTATCGAACGCACTTTCGAGGAGCAGGGCATACAGGACGAGCTCGACGTGTACAATCCCCTGATCCCGGACGGGCGCAATCTCAAGGCGACGATGATGATCGAATATGCGGACGCAGAGGAGCGCAAGCAAGCATTGTCGAAGTTGAAGGGGATCGAAGACCGGGTCTGGATACAGGTGGAAGGCTGCCCCCGGATCTATGCTATCGCCGATGAAGACCTGGAGCGGGAGAACGAGGAGAAGACCTCCGCCGTGCACTTCCTGCGCTTCGAACTCGACGATGAGATGGCGCGGGCGCTGAAGTACGGCGTAGCTTTGGCGCTCGGCGCGGATCATCCAAACTATCAAGCCGAGATCAGCGCCGTCGCCGGCGTGCGAGCGTCCCTGGCGCAAGACCTGGACTGATATTGACCAGCGCTACAACTTGGTGCTGCTAAAGCAGGACCAAGTTGTCCCTGTGTATCAGTTCGGGCTCGTCCACATAGCCAAGAACGGACAGGATCTCGCTGCTCGGCTTACCCAGAATGCGGCGGGCTTCGTTGGCGCCGTAGTTCACCAGCCCGCGCGCAAGTTCCTTGCCTTCGGGCGAGAGGCAGGCGACCACCGCGCCGCGCTCGAACGCGCCCTCAATGCTCTTCACGCCTATTGGCAGCAGGCTCTTGCCGTCTTTGACCAGCGCGCGCATCGCGCCGGCATCCAGCAGCAGCCTGCCGTTGACCTGCAAATGATCGGCCAGCCACTGCTTGCGCGCGGCGATCGGCATGGTTTCGGCAACCAGTTGCGTGCCGATCGCTTCGCCCTCGGCAAGCCGCAGCAGCACCTCCGGCTCGCGCCCGGAGGCGATCACGGTATGCGCGCCCGAGCGCGCAGCGCGTTTGGCGGCAAGGACCTTGGTCAGCATGCCGCCTTTGGCGATGTGGCTGCCGGCTCTGCCGCACATGTCCTCCAGCCCGGGCGCCCCGGCCTTGGCTTCGCGCACCAACTCGGCCGTGGAATCTTCGCGCGGATCGCGCGTATACAGGCCAGCCTGGTCGGTAAGAATGATCAGACAATCCGCCTCGATCAGGTTGGTGACCAGAGCCGCCAGGGTGTCGTTGTCGCCGAACTTGATCTCGTCGGTGACCACGGTGTCGTTCTCGTTGATGATCGGGACCACGCCCAGCGCGAGCAGCGTGCGCAGCGTCGAGCGGGCGTTGAGATAGCGCTGGCGGTCGACCAGGTCGGCGTGCGTCAACAGCACCTGGGCGGTATGCAGGCCGTGCTCGCGAAAGCAGGTTTCATACACTTGTATCAAGCCCATCTGGCCCACCGCGGCTGCCGCCTGAAGCTCGTGCATTGCCTGCGGGCGCTTGGTCCACCCAAGGCGCTGCATGCCCTCGGCGATCGCGCCGCTCGACACCAGCACGACTTCCTTGGTGCGGGTCCGCAGTTGCGCGATCTGCGCCGCCCAGCGCGCAATCGCCGCCTGGTCCAGGCCCTGGCCCTGGTTGGTGACGAGCGAGCTGCCGACCTTGACTACGAGGCGCCGCGCCGATTTGAGCAGCAGAGCCATGTCAGGCCGCCTGTTTTTCCGTCAGATGATCCATGATGGCGAAGCACAGCTCGCGGCAGCCCTCGCCGGTGAGCGCCGAGATCGCGAACCACCTGCGTTTCCAGCGATACGCCTTGAGGAAGCGCTGCACCGCCTGGTCCTGCTCGTCCGCCTGCAGCATGTCGGTCTTGTTGAGCACCAGCCAGCGCGGCTTGTCGTACAGCGCCTGATCGTATTTCTTCAGCTCGTTGACGATGGCGCGCGCTTCCTTGACCGGATCCACGCCATCGTCGAAGGGCGCGATGTCGACCAGGTGCAGCAGCAGCCGCGTGCGCGCGAGGTGGCGCAGGAACTGGTGACCCAGCCCGGCGCCTTCGGCTGCACCCTCGATCAGGCCGGGAATGTCGGCGACGACAAAACTCCTGTCCTCGGCCACGCGCACCACGCCCAGGTTGGGGTGCAGGGTGGTGAAGGGGTAGTCGGCGACCTTCGGGCGGGCGGCCGACACGGCGCGGATGAAGGTCGATTTGCCCGCGTTAGGCATGCCCAGGAGGCCGACGTCGGCGAGCAGTTTCAATTCCAAGCGCAGATCGCGCGATTCGCCCGCCTCGCCCAGGGTGCACTGACGCGGCGCGCGGTTGGTGCTGGTCTTGAAATGCAGATTGCCTAAGCCGCCTTTTCCGCCGCGGGCGACCAGCGCCTTTTGCTCGTGCGCAGCCAGGTCGGCGATCAAGTCACCGGTCTTGGCGTCGGTGATGACAGTGCCCACCGGGACGCGCAGCACGATGTCCTCCGCGCCCTTGCCGTACTGGTCCGAGCCGCGCCCGTTCTCACCGCCGCTGGCGCGGTGGATACGCGCATAGCGGTAATCGATGAGCGTGTTGATGTTGCGGTTGGCCACCGTGTAGATGCTGCCGCCGTGGCCGCCATCGCCGCCGTCCGGCCCGCCCCTGGGCACGAATTTCTCGCGCCTGAAATGGGCGACGCCATCCCCGCCCTTGCCGGCGTGGACCTCGATCCTGGCTTCGTCGATGAATTTCATGGTTGGACTGACGCAACAAATAAAAAAGCCCTACCGCGTGGATAGGGCTTTTCTAGGAGCCTGCCGGTGTTCAGGCCGGCACCACGCTTACCGTTTTCTTGCTCATTGGGCCTTTGACCCCGAACAATACTTTGCCGGCAACCTTGGCGTACAGGGTGTGGTCCTTGCCCATGCCGACGTTCTCGCCCGCATGCACCTGGGTGCCGCGCTGGCGCACGATGATGCTGCCGGCGGAAATCGACTGGTCGCCGTAGCGCTTCACGCCCAGGCGCTTGGACTGCGAATCACGGCCGTTTCTGGAGCTGCCGCCTGCTTTCTTATGTGCCATGTCTTGCCTTTCTCATTAACCCGCTGACGTTATCCCGTGATTCCGGTTATTTCGATTTCGGTGAAATTCTGGCGATGCCCCTGGTGCTTCTGGTAATGCTTGCGCCGGCGCAGTTTGAAAATGCGCACCTTGTCATGGCGCCCCTGGGCAAGGACTTTCGCCTGCACTGAAGCCCCGGTGACGAGCGGCCTGCCCATCTTGAGGTTGTCGCCGTCGGCGACGAGCAACACCTGATCGAGCACGATTTCAGCTCCGATGTCTGCCGGCAACTGTTCTATTTTCAATTTTTCGCCGGCAGCGACACGGTACTGCTTGCCGCCGGTTTTTATGACCGCGTACATGTTGAGACTCCAAAAGGGCGAAACAGCAATAAAACTAAGGAATCCGAGATGATACAGCAATTTAGCTTTGGCCGTCAAAAGCTTTATGCTATGATTTCGAGCCCGCCAAATCCGTTTTCCAGCCTTGGTTTCCTGCCCTTTCTCCCGTGCCCATAGAACCTATCCATTCCCTCATCGACGCCGATATGCGCGCGGTGGATGCCATGATTCGGCGGCGACTCGAGTCCGACGTGGTGCTGATCCGCCAGGTGGCCGAGTACATTATCGCCAGCGGCGGCAAGCGTCTGCGCCCGGCGATGCTGCTGTTGGCCGCCGGCGCGACCGGCTATGGCGGCCGCCATCACCATGAGCTTGCGGCCGTGATCGAGTTTATCCACACCGCGACGCTGCTGCACGACGATGTGGTCGACGAATCCGGGCTGCGCCGCGGGCGCAAGACCGCCAACGCCGCATTCGGCAACGCCGCCAGCGTGCTGGTGGGCGATTTCCTGTATTCGCGCGCGTTCCAGATGATGCTCACCGTGAACGACATGCGCGTCATGGCCGTGCTGGCCGACGCCACCAACACTATCGCCGAGGGGGAAGTGCTGCAACTGCTGAATGTGCACAACGCCGATACCGATGAGGCGGGCTATCTCGATGTGGTGCGGCGCAAGACGGCCAAACTGTTCGAGGCTGCCACCCGCCTTGGCGCAATACTCGGCCGAGCCGCGGCGCAGACCGAAGAGGGTCTGGCGCAGTATGGCATGCACGTGGGCACCGCCTTCCAGTTGATCGACGACGTGCTCGACTATTCCGGCGACCTGCACGAGACCGGCAAGAACCTGGGCGACGATCTCAATGAAGGCAAGCCGACGCTGCCTCTGATCTACGCCATGCGCAAGGGTTCGCCCGTGCAGGCGCAAACGGTGAGGCATGCGATCGAGCAGGGCGGGCGGGACGACTTCGGAGCGGTACTCGAAGCTATCACCAATACCGGGGCGCTGGAGTATGCGCGCGAGCAGGCCAGGCGCGAAGCTGCGGCGGCCTGCGCCGCCATCGAGCGCTTGTCGAATTCAAAATACCGCGACAGTTTGCTACAATTGGCAGACTTCGCGGTCAATCGCAACCACTGACCGCGTTCGTTCTTGGGGGTTCGCCCCCGTCTGTAACACCTCGGGGTGTAGCTCAGCCTGGTAGAGTACTGCGTTCGGGACGCAGGAGTCGGAGGTTCAAATCCTCTCACCCCGACCATTGTTTTACATGTGAACGATCGCAGATCAAGGCGCCGTGAAGTGCGCTCTGAAGTACCCGGCGGTCCACGCGCAATAACATCCACTGCGGATCGATAGCCGCGCCTCGGATTGCGATCCGCGGTCCTAGCGTTTGAACAGTCCCTTGAGCGCATCCCTGATCTGATCCTTCGGATCGGCTTTCTGTCCGTCAGCCTTGGCCGCGCCTGCCCCGCCCGCGCCGAGCTTCTCGCTGATCGCTTTTGTCACCGCCTCCTTCGCTTTCTCCTTGGCGACCTCGCCCACCGTGGCGCCGAAGTCGATGCGGTATTTGAGCGCATCGTACGGACCAAAGAGGCGCATTGGCACTGTGAGGCCCTTGAGATCGGCAAGGTCCTTGCCGCCCTGGCCGCCGGCGGATGCGACCACCGCGGCCTTGGCCAGATAGTCGATCGAGTCGTTGCCGACATTGATATCGCCGTTGCCCGACAGGCGCAGGAACGGCGACTTGAGCGACAGGTCCTCGTTGTGCGCGACGCCGTTCCTGATGGCGAAACTGGCGGAAAGTTCGGAAAAATCCGTCTTCTCCTGCTTGCTCGCGCCCTGCTCCGTGGCACCGCGGGCACCCAACGCCGATTTGGCCTTGCGCAGGGTTTCGGCGAGGTTGATGCCCTTGACCGCGCCATCCTTGAGTTCGATCCTGGCCGCGCCGTTCAGGGCTTTTTTCAGCGCGCCCACGCTATTACCGACGGCGCTGAGGTCCAGGGACAGGTTGCCGCGGCCCTCGATCACGTCCTTGTCCGCGAGGTCCTTGAGCAGCGGGCCGATGGTGACGCCGATCAAGTTTTCCTTGAGCGTGAAGCGATTGCCGTTGGCATCGGCCGTGAGGGCGCCCGCGATGCTGCCTTGATAGAACTGGGCCGAATGCGGGCTCACCTCCAGCCGGCCGTTGGCAAGTCTAACCTGCGCGCTGATGTTGGCCGCCTTGATTCTGGATACCTGTAGCGAGCCGATTTTGACGGTACCGCTGGCATTCAGCGTCTTCAATGCGGATAGGTCGATCGGTTTTTCGGGCTCGCGCTTGGCTTGTTGTTCGTTCTTAGGCGGGAAGTGCTTGTCCAGGTTAAGCTGATTGATATTGAGGTCGAACGCGAGCGATGGCGGCGAGAATTGCGTCAGGTTGAGCTTGGCGTTGATATTGCTCTCTTCGAACCTGGCTGCGAGATTCAATTGCGCTGTTTTCCGCGCCAGATCGAGAGCTGCGTTGCCGCTCAGGCTCATCGCCGCCGTGCCCTTGGGCAGGTCCGGCCCGCTAAGGCTGATATTGGCCGCGAGCTTGCCCAGTTCGTAGCGTTGCGCCTCGACATTGCCGCTGATGGGGCTGGCGAGGCTGCCCTTGATGGTGTTATTGCCCTGTTTGCCGTCCAGCTCGAGCTCGAGATCGCCTGCCTTGAACGCGCGGCCCGAGCCTTCCATGCCCGGAATGGTGAGCGTGGCGTTGAGCTTGCCGTTTGCCTGCGTCAGCCTGACGGCCAGGGATATTTTTTCGGCGTGTATTGTTTCCTTGGCCAAGCGCACTTTTGGAATGTCCAGACTTGCGTAGATGCCATCGGCACTGTGTTTCCCGGAAAACTTCACCACTAGCGCGTCTATCCCGACCGCGTCCGGTTTGAAATCCACTGCGCCTTGAATCTCAAGCTTGTCCAGGGCGACGCCGGCGGCATTGCCTGTTACCGAGGCGGCGAGGTCGGCAAGCTGGTAGTGCTTTGCCTCCGGTTTGATGGCGAGCTTGCCGCTGGCGCTGATCTGGACATCGAGCCTGGGGCGGTCGGCGGCGAGGTTCAGGGCGAGTTCGAATTTGCTCGGTGCGGCATGGGTGAGCTTGCCGGTCTTGAACTGCAGGCCCTTGATCGTAAAATGCTGGTTCCTGGCCTCATCGCGCCATTCGAGGGCGGCATTGCTGATCTCGATGCCGGCAATATCCAGCTTGAACGCCGGCACGCCGGCGTCCTGTTTGCCGCCCGAGGCGGTAGGCCCGCCTAGCAGGTCGTCGAAATTGCTGCTGCCGTCCTTGTGGCGCGTGAGGCTGGCGTTCAGGCCGTCGATGGCAATCCGGTCCACCACGATTTGCGTCGACAGCAGCGGCAACAGATCGACCGACACCCGCGCCGAGTTGACGGCGGCAAACACCTTGCTGCCCTTATGCTCGGACAGGCTCAGCTTGCCCAATTCGACGCCGACCTTGGGAAAGAAGGCGAGCTTTATCGCGCCGTCGATCGCGAGCGTGCGCTGCGTCTTGTCCTGCACTAACCGGGTGATATCGGCCCTGAATTTATTGGCGTCGAAATTCGCCGAAATGACGATAATGGCGATGGCGGCGAGAGCGACGAAGCTGGCCAAGCCTAGCAGCAGATACTTCAGCGGCTTCATCCCGATTCGATTCGTCTCAGTTCTCGTTTGCGACCCGCATGCGCAATGTCAATTCGCGCCGCAGTCGCGACGATGGCTTGCAGTCTCGCCCTGGCACAGGGCGGACTGGCCGGACGGTTGACGGCCGGGAAGGGCGCAGGATAAGACGCTCGTTGGCACCGGCCAAGGATACCCGAAAGTGCCGATCGTTTGCACAGGCTGGGGCAGAGGGCCGCGCCGTTGCCGCCAAACCCGCACCCGCCGCTATCGCAGAAGCGTGCAGGCACCAATGATCCAGCGTTTTCGTCATGATTTGTCATTCTGTTGTTAAACATTGTTAAACCGCCTTCAATGAGTTGTTACAGGGGTGTAGAGTGCGTCGGCGAAGGTGTGAATTAATGCTCAAAAAACTTGCGGCGACCGGGGTTGGGTCCGTCTCGGGAGAAGGATTATGGAAGAACGTTATATGGGGCAACGAAAGCGGATCCTCTACATCGACGACGAGACTGATCTGCAATGGCTGGTAAAGCACATCCTGGAGTCGGCCGGCGGGTTCGAGGTGCTGGTTTGCGGCTCCGGCGCCGAAGGTTTGCGCTGCATGGAGGTTTTCCACCCGGACCTGGTATTGCTGGACGTCATGATGCCGGAAATGGATGGTTTCAGTGTCTTGCGCGCGCTGCGCTCAAGGCCCGAAAGCGCTGCGGTTCCGGTAGTGTTCCTCACCGCCAGGACGCAGGAGCGCGATGAATACCTGGAGTTGGGTGCACACGGGGTGATCGCGAAACCGTTCGAGCCCAGCGGCTTGGTAGAACAGGTGCGCGCTTACACCAGGGAACTGGCCGCAGTCTAGAAAAGCGTCGATCAGGGCATGCAGGCGCACCCGGGCGTCAAGCTTGGACCGGTGCAGGTGGCCGCTTCCGCCCATCCTCTTCGGCGACGCGAGTCACAGCTATTCACGCATTCCCGGGCCGGTAGTCAAGGCGAAGAGCCAGCCGCGAAACGCTGCCAGATCGCGCGGATCTGTTCCACCAGCGCATTCGGCTCGACCGGCTTTATTATGACGTCCAGCGCGCCGCGCCGGAGCAAGTCCTGCCGTATCTGGTCCTGAGTGTTCGCGGTGAAAAATACCATCGGGGTTGCGGCCATCCCGGGCAGCTTGCGCAAGGCGTCCATAGTGGCAAGCCCGTCCATGCCCGGCATCATGACGTCCAGCAGTATCAGGTCCGGCGCGTACGCACGCGCGGACTGAACCGCTTCCGCGCCGCTGCCGCAGACCCGCACCTCATAGCCGCCGCCGGTCTCGAGGCTGAGACGGGTGATGAGCTGGATATCGGGGTCATCCTCGACCAGCATGATTTTTTTCAGCGGGTGTTCCATGTTCATCAAAATGCGTTTTGTCAGGACGCGCGCGCCGCGCGGGGTCTTTCCGCTTTCCTGTGCGTGGCCGGCGGATGAGCCTCGAGATCGAAATAGAACGTCGTGCCCAGGCCGGGTGCGCTGACGAAATCTATTTTCCCGCCAAGCTTGTCGATGATCATCTTGCAGATGGCCAGGCCCAGCCCGGTGCCGCCCCTCTGGCGTGAAGTTGAGCTGTCGGCCTGGGCAAATCGCTCGAACATGCGCGGCTTGAATTCTTCGGGAATGCCCGGGCCGGAGTCGATGACGCTGACGCGAAACACGTCGCGCATGCGCGCCAGGCGCACTTCGACATGAGTGCCGCTCGGCGAGAATTTGGCCGCGTTGGACAGCAGATTGGCCATCACCTGCATCAGCTTGTCGACATTGGCGTTGACCCACGCCGGCCCGTGGCTGCCCGCCAGCGCCATGCCGACGCCGTACTGCTCGGCGTAGCCCTGGTTCGCCGCGATCGCGCTAGACAGCAGCGCTTCGAGTTCCACCGGCTCAAGCGGGATCTCCAGCGCGTCGGAATCGAGCTTTTCGAATTCGAGAATATCGTTGACTATTCGCACCAGGCGTTGCGAATTATCCCTGGCGACGCGAATCAGGGTCTGGGTCTGCTCGCTCAAGCCGGTCATCCCGGCGAGCAGGCCGAGCGAGCCGACGATGGAGGAAAGCGGGGTGCGCAGCTCATGGCTGACTACCGAGATAAATTCGTTCTTCATGCGCTCGATTTCCTTGCGCGCCGTGATGTCGGCGTTGGTTCCCGTTACGCGCAGGGCGCGGCCGGTGGCGTTGCGCTTCACCACCCGGCCACGGCTCAGTATCCACCTCCAGTCGCCGCTGCGCGTCCTGACGCGGTGCTCGATGTGGTACGCCGGGCTCGCGCCCTTCACTGTCGCCAGGCTCATCGCGCGGATGCGCTCGCGGTCGTCCGGGTGGACCAGCTCGAGCAGCGACGCGCCATCGGTGAACGTCTCGTGCGGTGCCTCGCCCAGCATTTCGGCCCAGCCTTCGCTCAGATACACGCTGCCGGCGGCGAGATCGACGTCCCAGATCGCCAGCTTCGATCCCTGCAGCGCCAGGTCGAGACGCTCGTTAACGCGGGCAATTTCCTCCTGCTGCCGGACGCGCTCGCTGATGTCGGCGTGGGTACCGATCATGCGCAACGGCTTGCCATCGGCATCGCGGCTGACCACCATGCCGCGGCTGAGTAACCATTTCCAGCTGCCATCCTTGCACAGCATGCGGAACTCGCTGGCGTAGTCCGGGCTCTTGCCATGCAGATACGCCTGCAGCTCCGCCATAACGCGCGGTTTGTCCTCCGGATGAATCCGCTTTTCCCATTCTTCCCTTCGGTTCTGGAACTCTTCGTCGGAAAAACCCAGCATTTCCTGGTAGCGCCTGGAATACAGGATCTCGCCGGTCTGGATGTTCCGGTCCCACACGCCATCGCCGGCACCTTCCAGCGCAAACTTCCAGCGCTCCTCGCTCGCGCGCAGCGCCTCCTCGGCGAGCTTGCGCGCGCTAACGTCGATAATCATCGCGAAAAATCCTCTGACGCGGCCGGTGCCGTCGTAATCCGGGATGAAGCTGCCGGCGAGATATTGCCAGCGTCCATCCTTCCCGGGCCACTTGCGCTCGTAGTCGACGCGTTTGCCCTGCAAGGCGAGTTTGATCTCGGGCACGATGGACATGTAATTATCGGTTCCCAGAACCTCCGCAAGGTGGTGGTTGTACAGGCGCTCGCCCGGCAAATCCAGCAATTTTTCGATCGCATGATTGTGGAATTGCAGACGCTGACGCGTATCGACATAGGCGATCATTGCAGGCACCGAGCTGGTGACCAGCCGGTGCTGCTTTTCCTGATCGTGCAGGCGCGCTTCGGTCATGCGCCGTTCCTCGCGCTGGCGACTGATCGCGGCGGCAGCGAAAAGCGCCAACCCGATTGCCATCAGAGCGCTCCAAGCGGTGAACGGGGTGAGCTGCCGGGTGCGTGCGGCGAAGCGCTCGTCGCGCTCGGCAGCCAAGTAGCGCTCTTCGCGCCGCATCTCGTCTACTAGCCGTTCGGCTTCCCGTGCGTTCCCGAGGTAGGCATCGCTCGAAATGAAGGATAAGGCCGCAGCCGTGCCCTGCTGCTGGTGCAGCCGGATGGCCTGTTGTCGCAGGCTTATCATGGCTTTTGTCGCAACGTCCAGCGCCGCCACGCGGTGTTGCTGTATGGCATTGTCGGCAACGAATTCGGCTAGGTACACGATTTCGATCTGGGAACGGGCCCCTGCCTTGCGCAGTTGCTCCAGCTCTTGCTCCGAGCGGCCGATGAGGTAATTCAGGGTGGCGGATTCCGCCTCTTCCTTGGCGCTGACGAGCTCCTCGAGCTTGGCGATGATGCGTTGGCTCTGCGTTTCGGCTTTCGCCTGCTCCACCCGCTCGGTTACGCTCAGCTGATAGGCGCCACCAATCGCTACCAGCGTGGCGATGGTAGTGGCAACAACCAGGTAAATGCCCGTTTTGAACGTGAATTTCATGTCCGGCAAAGCATCTTACTTTTCGGCGGCAGCGTCAAATTTGGAGATGACCGGGTCGGGCGCCGCGCGTGTCTGCTAAAATGGGCGCAGGAGGAGTATGCCCGATAAGTTCATCGTCACTGTGGACGCGCAGATCGCCGCGCTGGTGCCGCGTTTTCTTGCCAATCGGGCCGCCGACGTCGACAAAATCCGCGCGGCGCTGGCAGGCGCCGATTTTGAGACCATACGCGTCGCGGCGCACGGGATGAAGGGGGCCGGCGGCGGCTACGGTTTTTCCGAGATATCGCGGCTGGGTGCCGCGATGGAGGAGGGCGCGCGGCAGCGCGACGCTGCGGCGATCGCCGCGCTGGCGGCAAGCCTGAAAGAGTATCTCGGGCGCATTGAAGTCAAATATGGGTGATGGCGGAGGGCGGCGAGCAATGACCAGAATCAGTACTGACGCACTCATTGCCAATCAGCTACTGCGCGCGAGCTGACCAACGTGCGAATCGCTTTGCTCGAGGACGAACAGGATCAGGCAAATCTGGTGTGCGCCTGGCTGAATGCCGCCGGCCACAGCTGCCGTGCCTACATGCTGGGCAAAGACCTGGTGCGCGAGGCGCAGCGCGAAACCTTCGATCTGTTCCTGCTCGACTGGGAGGTGCCGGGGATGTCCGGCGCGGAAGTGCTGGTCTGGATCAGGGCCAACATCGCCGAGCCGGTGCCGGTGCTATTCGTCACCGCGCGCCAGCGTGAGGAGGACATCGTGCACGCTCTTTCCGATGGCGCCGATGACTACATGGTCAAACCCCTGGGCAAGCTCGAACTCCTCGCGCGCATAGACGCGCTGGCGCGGCGCGCGCGCCCGAGCCAGCGTCCGGACGAAGGCGTGCTGGAATTCGGGCGGCTGAGCGTGGATTGTTGCAGCCGCCAGGTGAAACTGGACGGCCAGGAGGTGACCATGACACAAAAAGACTACGAACTGACCGTGTTTCTGCTGCGCAACATCGGCCGCCTGCTGTCGCGCGGCTACATCCTGGAAGCGGTATGGGGACAATCCGCAGATCTCAATACACGCACTGTCGACACGCATGTCAGCCGCATTCGCGGCAAGCTTCAGCTTACGCCCGAGAACGGCTGGCGGCTGTGCGCCGTGTACCAACATGGCTATCGGCTCGAGCAGGTGGCAGTTGCGCCGGCGCAATAGCGCTTGGTGACGCCACGCCGGCGCGCCTGGTCAGGACGCATCTTGAGCAAATTTCTGCTGCTGATTTTCGCTGTCGTAGCCGCGTGGTGGCTGATCAAACGTTTGCGTGGCAAGGACACGGCCGCGGATGCGCCTGAGGCGGCGCCCGAACAAATGGTCAACTGCGGCCATTGCGGCCTGTATCTTCCGCAAAGCGAAGCCATCGCCGAAGGGGACAGGTTCTTCTGCTGCGCCGAGCACCGCCGCCGCGCGGGTTAGCGTCGATCGAGAATGACTACCTGGCAGTTCGCACCCGATACGCAACCCGAATCGTTCTGGGTTTCGCTGCGTTATTTCAACATCTATCGCCTGCTGCTGGCAGGGGTGTTCCTCGCTGCGGTGCTGATCTTCGGCGATAGTCTCAATTTCGGCAGTCACAACCTCGCGCAGTTCAAGTATGCCAGCGCCACCTACCTGCTGCTGGCTGTGGCGTACCAGGTGCTGCTGGAAAAAACGCGCATCCATTTTAATGTTCAGTTGAGCCTGCACGTTTTCACCGATATCGTGGCAACGGTGCTGCTGATGAATGCGAGCGACGGCTTCAAGAGCGGTCTGGGCGTGATGTTGCTGATCTCGCTTGCGGCGGCGGCCCTGGTGAGCCGCGGTGCGCTGATGCTGTTCTATGCCGCGCTCGCGTCCATCGCCATCTTGCTGGAGCAGGCGTACTGGATCCTGAGCTTCGATCACAGCACGGCCAATTTCGTGCAACCGGGGCTGCTCTCCATCGGTTATTTCGCCACGGCGCTGATCACCAATCAGCTGGCGCGGCGGGTCATTCGCCAGGAACGGGTAATGCGGCAGCGCTCGGTCGATCTGAGCAATCAGCTGCGCATCAACCAGCTGGTGCTCCAGGACATGCAGGATGCCGTGCTGGTCGTCGATGGCAACGGCCTGGTGCGCCAGCATAATCCGCAGGTGTCCGTGTTGCTTGGATGGCAGGCGCCGGAGCTCGACCAGATCGAGAAGTATTCGCCGGAGATCGCCCGCATGCTGGCGCGCTGGCGCAGCCAGCGGGACAATCCGACGCAGACCCTGCTGCTGCCGGGCAGCGGCAAGCTGGTGCGCGCGCGCTTCGTCGAGGCCGGCACCGACGGCGGCAGCATTTCCCTGGTGTTCCTCGAGGACCTGTCGCGGCTGCAGGAGCAGGCGCAACAGCTGAAACTGGCTGCGCTGGGGCGGCTCACCGCCAATATCGCGCACGAGATCCGCAATCCGCTCTCGGCGATCAGCCATGCGAGCGAACTGTTGTTGGAGGAGCAGCGCGGGCCCTCGCAGGAGCGCTTGCTGCACATCATCCAGGACAACTCCAAACGCCTCGATCGCATGGTGCGCGACGTGCTCGAGCTGACGCGGCGCGACCGGGTGCATCCCGAGACCATCCGGCTCGCGGTGTTTCTGCCGCCCTTTATCGACGAGTTCGCGCAAAACGAGAAAATTCCCGTGTCAAGCTTCGCGCTCGAATTGCACGACGCGAGCGAGATCGTGTTCGACCGGGTGCACCTGCAGCAGGTGCTGTGGAACCTCCTGCGCAACGCCTGGCGCCACTCGCGCCAGCGCGAAGCGAGCGTGCGCGTGGCGGTTCGGCGCCAGTCGAATCGGGTAGAATTGCACGTAATCGACGACGGCGGGGGGGTGCCCACGCACCTGCGGCAGCAATTGTTCGAACCCTTCTTCACCACCTATAGCGGCGGTAGCGGCCTCGGCCTGTATATCGCGCGCGAAATGTGCGCCGCCAACGGCGCCATCCTGGAGCACGTCGAGCCACCGGCGGAAGGCAGCGGGGCGGATTTTCGCATGCTGTGTGGTGGCAGGCCGGCATGAAACGCGCTGAACGCAGAGGCGAGCCGGCTACCGCCACGGTTCTGGTGGTCGATGACGAGGCCGATATCCGCGAGTTGCTCGAACTGACCTTGTTGCGCATGGGGCTGGCGGTGGAGTCTGCAGCGAGCGTGGGCGAGGCGCACGCGCTGCTTCGGGCAAAGCAGTTCGACCTGTGTCTCACCGACATGCGTCTGCCCGACGGCGAGGGCCTGGATCTAGTGCGCTACATCGGCGAACATTGCAGCGACCTTCCAGTGGCGGTGATCACCGCCTACGGCAGCGCGGAGAACGCGGTGGCGGCGCTCAAGGCCGGCGCTTTCGATTATCTGTCTAAGCCGGTGTCGCTGGAGGATTTGCGCACCCTGGTCAAGTCGGCGCTCAAGCTGCCGCGGCGCGTCTCCGCGGCAAAGCCCGCACGTCATCAGTTGCTGGGCGAATCACCTGCGATGCAGCAGGCGCGCGCGATGATATACAAGCTCGCTCGCAGCCAGGCGCCGGTCTACATCAGCGGCGAATCCGGCAGCGGCAAGGAATTGGCGGCACGCCTGATCCATGAGCAGGGGGCGCGTAATGATCAGCAGTTTGTGCCGGTGAACTGCGGCGCGATTCCGGAAAATCTGATGGAGAGCGAGTTCTTCGGCTACAAGAAAGGGGCATTCACCGGGGCGGAAGCCGACCGCGACGGTTTTTTCCAGGTGGCGCACGGCGGGACGCTGTTTCTGGATGAGGTTGCCGACTTGCCGCTCTCCATGCAAGTGAAGCTGTTGCGCGCGATCCAGGAGAAGCGGGTGCGCAAGGTGGGCGCAACCGGCGAGGACCCGGTGGACGTGCGCATGATTTGCGCCACGCACCAGAACCTCAGCGCCCTGGTCGAGGCGGGAAAGTTCCGCCAGGACCTGTATTTTCGCCTCAACGTGATCGAATTGAAAATGCCGTCCTTGAAAGAGTGCCGCGAAGATATCGCCGCGCTGGCCGAGTCGATGCTCGCGCGTATGGGCGGACCGGACGGCGATGCGCCGCGCCTGTCGAAGGCGGCGCAGGCGGAACTTGAACGGTACGATTTTCCCGGCAATGTGCGCGAGCTCGAGAATATTCTGGAGCGCGCCGTGGCCCTGTGCGGCGGCGAGAAAATTCAGCCGGACGATTTGCGGCTCGCGCCGGCGCGCCAGGCAGACGAGGCGCCTGCCGGCGGCGAATGGCCGTTGCCGGACTATCTGGAGCGGCTCGAACGCGAGGCCATACTCGAAGCGCTGGGCAAGACGCGCTTTAACCGCACTGCGGCGGCCAGGCTCCTCGGCATAACTATTCGCCACCTGCGCTACCGCATGGCTCGGCTGGGGATCAACGAACCGCATTCATGATGGTCGATGCCGCCGGGCGCGTGGACGCCGCGCGCTATCTTGCCTCCCCCAACTGCGACGAACGGCCGCCGGGTGAGGCGGTCACGCTGCTCGTGATCCACAATATCAGCCTGCCCCCGGGCGAATTTGGCGGCGACGGCGTCGTGCGCCTGTTCACCAACGAACTCGACCACGCAGCGCATCCTTATTACCGGACCCTCGCCGGCGTGCGGGTGTCGGCGCACTTCCTTATCCGCCGCTCGGGCGAGCTGCTGCAGTTCGTGCCCTGCGCGAAGCGCGCCTGGCACGCCGGAGAGTCCACCTGGTGCGAGCGCAGCCGCTGCAACGACTTTTCCATCGGAATCGAGCTGGAGGGCGTGGACGACGTGCCCTACGCCGAGCCGCAGTACCGCGTGCTGGCACAACTCACGCGTGCGCTGCAGTCGGCCTACCCGATCGCCGATATCGCCGGCCACTGCGACATCGCTCCCGCGCGCAAGACCGATCCCGGGCCTAGCTTCGATTGGCCACGCTTTCGCAGCTCGATCGCTTAGGCAAATCACGTAAAGGCGAAACAGATTTTCTTGCGCCCCGATCGAGCGGCACCAGACCCGGCTTCGCGATTTCCTCATAGGCGCGAACCGAGCAGCACCATGCCATTCGTTGTTCGCGTTTTTGCGATTAGTCCCCGCGTGAACAGAATATTTCAAAAAGTTCTTGCAAAATCAAAAGCGCGTCACTAAAATTAGTTGCGGACTGGTAACGAGATACTATATATTGTGGTTGTGGTCCGAACCAGGATATGAGACCAGCGACAGAAATGCAGCGGTTGGCGCACTAGAACGACAGGGGAAATGCATATGCAGCTTGTCACCGATTTACAAAAATCGCCCTCCGTGGCAGGTGCCAATGTTGCCGAAGCTTCCGCATTAAGCCAGTCAGCCTATCCTGAATACAGGATCATTCGCCGCAACGGTGCGGTGGTGGGGTTCGATCCGGGCAAGATTTCTGTCGCCATGACCAAGGCGTTTCTCGCGATCGAAGGCGGTCAGGGTGCCGCGTCGGCGCGCATCCGCGAGCTGGTAGCAGGACTCAGCGAGGGCGTGGTCGCCGCCCTGGCGCGGCGCCAGCCCGGCGGCGGCACGTTCCATATTGAGGATATCCAGGACCAGGTCGAACTGGCGCTGATGCGCTCCGGCGAGCATGAGGTGGCACGGGCCTACGTCCTGTACCGCGAGCAGCGCACCAGGGTCCGCACCCAGGAACAGGGCAAGCAGAAAGACAAGGCTGCCGTCCCTGAGCTGCACGTGATCGAGAACGGTGTGAGGCGGCCGATGAACCTGGCCGGCCTGAAGAACCTGCTCAAGGCGTGCTGCGACGGCCTGGGCGATGCGGTCGATCCGGGCATCCTTTTCAAGGAGACACTGAAGAACCTGTATGACGGCGTGCCGATCGAGGAAATCCGCAAGTCAGCGATCCTGTCGGCGCGCGCTTTGATCGAAAAAGATCCGGCCTACAGCTTTGTCACCGCGCGGCTGCTGCTGAACACCATCCGCATCGAGATCCTGGGTGAGGAAGTGTCGCAGGCGCAGATGGGCAAGCGCTACGCCGAGTATTTTCCGGAATTCATTAAGCGCGGCATCGCCGCCGAACTGTTGGACGAGCGGCTGGCCAAATACGATCTGGCGCGCCTGGGCAAGTCGCTGGACGCCGCGCGTGACCTCAAATTCGGCTATCTCGGCCTGCAGACCCTGTATGACCGCTATTTCCTGCACGACCACGGGCAACGCATCGAACTGCCGCAGGCTTTCTTCATGCGCGTGGCTATGGGTCTGGCGCTGAACGAAATCGACCGCGAGGCGAGCGCGATCGAGTTCTACCAGGTGCTCTCCTCCTTCGACTTCATGAGCTCGACACCGACGCTGTTTAACTCCGGCACGCTGCGCTCGCAACTTTCGAGCTGCTATCTGACTACCGTCGCGGACGACCTCGACGGCATCTACGAATCGATCAAGGACAACGCCCTGCTGGCCAAATACGCGGGTGGCCTGGGCAACGACTGGACACCGGTGCGCGCTTTGGGCTCGCATATCAAGGGCACCAACGGCAAGTCGCAGGGCGTGGTTCCGTTCCTGAAGGTGGTTAACGACACCGCCGTGGCGGTGAACCAGGGCGGAAAACGCAAGGGCGCGGTGTGCGCCTATCTGGAAAGCTGGCACCTGGATATCGAGGAGTTCCTCGAACTGAGAAAGAACACCGGCGATGACCGCCGCCGCACCCACGACATGAACACGGCCAGCTGGATCCCGGACCTGTTCATGAAACGGGTGATGGAAAACGGCGAGTGGACGCTGTTCTCACCCTCGGACTGTCCCGACCTGCACGACAAGGTTGGCAGGGAATTCGAGAAAGCGTATACGGCCTACGAGGAAAAAGCGGCCAGGGGCGAACACAAGCTGTTCCGGAAGATCCCGGCGCTGCAGTTGTGGCGCAAGATGCTGTCGATGCTGTTCGAGACCGGGCATCCCTGGATCACCTTCAAGGATCCGTGCAATATCCGCTCGCCTCAGTCCCACGTCGGCGTGGTGCACAGCTCCAACCTGTGCACCGAGATCACGCTCAACACCAACGAGCATGAGATCGCGGTGTGCAACCTGGGCTCGGTCAACTTGGTCGCCCACCTCAAAGTCATTAACGGCACGGTCAAGCTCGATCACGCCAAGCTGCAGCGCACCATCGCCACCGCGATGCGGATGCTGGACAACGTCATCGACATCAATTATTACGCCGTCGGCAAGGCGCGCAATTCCAACCTCAAGCACCGCCCGGTGGGCATGGGGATCATGGGTTTCCAGGACTGCCTGCACGTGCTGCGCATCCCCTATGGCTCCAAGGAGGCGGTGGAGTTCGCCGACCAGTCGATGGAGGCGGTCGCCTATTACGGCTACATGGCTTCGACGGAACTGGCCGAGGAGCGTGGCCGCTACTCTTCCTACCGCGGGTCGCTGTGGGACCGCGGCATCCTGCCGCATGACACGCTGGCCCTGCTGCGCGAAGAACGCGGCGGTCATGTCGAAATCGACATGAGCGTCAGCATGGATTGGGAAGGGTTGCGCGAACGAATCAAGCAGCACGGCATGCGCAATTCCAATTGCCTGGCCATCGCGCCGACCGCCACCATCGCCAACATCATCGGTGTATCGGCTTCGATCGAGCCCACCTATCAGAACCTGTACGTGAAGTCGAACCTGTCGGGCGAATTCACGGTGGTCAACGAATACCTGGTGAACGATCTCAAGCGCCTGGGCTTGTGGGACGAAGTGATGATCTCCGATCTCAAGTATTTCGATGGCAACCTGGCCAAGATCGACCGTGTGCCGGCGGAATTGCGCAACCTCTACGCCACCGCGTTCGAAGTCGAGCCGCAGTGGCTGGTCGAGGCGGCGGCGCGGCGGCAAAAATGGATCGACCAGTCGCAGTCGCTCAATATCTATATGGGCGGCGCCTCGGGCAAGCGGCTGGACGATACCTACAAGCTCGCCTGGAAGCGCGGCCTGAAAACGACCTATTACCTGCGTTCGATGGGCGCAACCCACGCGGAGAAATCGACGGTGAAGGCCGGGCAGTTGAACGCCGTGCCCGAGGGCGGGATGCCCTCCGCGGCCAAGAGTTCAGAGCCGGCCGAACCGAAGTTCTGCTCGGTCGACGACCCGGAATGCGAGGCATGCCAGTAAGTAGGCAAGAAGACTGGAGAGATGAACATGCTCAGTTTTGAAGACGAAGTGGCGGTTTCCCCGATCCCCGGCCTGGGCATGCAGGCGGCGCGGGGCTTCATGCCGGCATCATCGGCGAGCGCCGGCGGGCGCGAGGCGCGCGCGCCGAAGGACGCCGCTCCGGCGGCGCGGGCCGAAGAGCTGCGCCGCATCCGCGTCGAGGACAAGCGCATCATCAACGGCCGCACCGATGTCAACCAGCTGGTGCCGTTCAAGTACAAATGGGCATGGGAAAAGTATCTCTCCGCCTGCGCCAACCACTGGATGCCGCAGGAAATTAACATGAGCCGCGACATCGCCACCTGGAAGGACCCGAACGGACTGACCGAGGACGAGCGCCGCATCATCAAGCGCAACCTCGGATTTTTCGTCACCGCGGATTCCCTCGCCGCGAACAACATCGTGCTTGGCACCTACCGCCACATCAGCGCGCCGGAGTGCCGCCAGTACCTGCTGCGCCAGGCTTTCGAAGAGGCCATCCATACCCACGCCTACCAGTATATCGTCGAGACCCTGGGGTTGGACGAGGGCGAGGTGTTCAACGCCTACCACGAGATCGGAAGCATTCGCGCCAAGGACGAATTTCTGATTCCATTCATCGACACGCTTACCGATCCTGCGTTCAAGACCGGCACACCCGAGGCCGACCAGCAATTGCTCAAAAGCCTGATCGTGTTTGCCTGCATCATGGAGGGGCTGTTCTTCTACGTCGGCTTTACCCAGATTCTTGCAATGGGGCGCCAGAACAAGATGACCGGCGCCGCTGAGCAGTACCAGTACATTCTGCGCGACGAATCGATGCACTGCAATTTCGGCATCGACCTGATCAACCAGATCAAGATGGAAAATCCCCGTCTCTGGACCCCGGCGTTCCGCGAGGAGATCCAGGGCTACCTGAAAACGGCAGTCGAGCTCGAGTACCGTTACGCGGAGGACACCATGCCGCGCGGCGTGCTCGGCCTCAATGCGCCGATGTTCAAGGAATATCTTCGCTACATCGCCAATCGCCGTTGCCAGCAGATCGGCGTGGACCAACTCTATCCCGGTGCCAGCAATCCTTTCCCCTGGATGAGCGAAATGACCGATCTGAAGAAAGAGCGCAACTTCTTCGAAACCCGAGTGATCGAGTATCAGACCGGAGGCGTGCTCAGTTGGGATTAACCACCTTCACGTCGTCGGCGTCCAGCGGAGGCAAACATGCGTAAGTTGACCGAGTTCCGGGCAGATAGCGATTACAGTTTGTGGCTGCGTTTCGACGACGGGCTGGAAGGAAGCGTGTTCCTCGGCAATTTGCTGGAAATCGGCGCGTTCAAGCTTTGGCGCGACCAGGATCAGTTTCGCCGGGTGGCGATTGATCCCGCAGCGATGACCCTGGTTTGGGATGGCGGGATCGAACTCGATCCCGCCCTTTTGTATCGTGACCTGCTCGAGCGCAAGGCCGCATGAGGGCGCGCGCGGGTGCAGGCAAGGGATTCGGCCGGCTGGGGTTCGCCCCGGCCGGCTGGATAATCCGGGCTACCATAGCCGGGTTTGCAGTAGTTGTTTTTCTTTAACTTTGATGAAGGAGCTTTACCATGGCAACGAAGAAAAAAGCAAAGAAAGCAGCGAAAAGACCGGCTAAAAAAGCCAAAAAGAAAAGGGCAGTAGCCAAGAAGCCCGCAAAAAAGAAAGCGGCCAAGAAAAAGGCCGCCAAGAAAAAACCTGCGAAAAAAAAAGCGGCTAAAAAAAAGCCGGCTAAAAAGGCCAAAAAGCCAGCCGCCAAAAAGAAAGCGGCAAAAAAAAAGGCTAAACCTGCTGTGAAACCGGCAATGCCGGCAGCACGTCCGATGATGGCTCCAGTAGCCCCATCGACTGCGGCGACGCCAGGGGCGAAAACCGCCCTGAATCCAGCAGCTGCTTGGCCGTTTCCAACAGGCTCAAGGCCTTAGCGTAGGTAAGGATGTCTCGCGGTCAGCCCCAGCGCAAGCGAAGGCTGTACCGCGGACATTCGCCCTAAGCTGAATTGTTCCCGGCCGCGCAACCCGCTTTCTTTTACGGGACCGCAGGTAATGTGGCTGGGATCGTTTCTTGGGCAGGCCTAAGCCCACGACTAGATTGCCTGAAGTCTGGGGCGACGTCAATTTTGGGTTTAGGCTGTTTTCTTGCGCAGCAGCACATTTTTCGGCGGTGCTTGACATAAGTTAATAGATTCAATAGAATAGTATTTGTTGCGTTACATCATGTCTGTATCCGCCGCAAAGCCAGCCAGCGTCCAAGCTAGGTTTTGATCGCAGTTCCTTATAGTTCGAACGGCACTTTAACAAGTCGTTTCAAGTAACTAGATTTTAGAAGTTTTTGCTTAGGAAATAGTGTGCTTGTTCCAAGCGCGCCCGCTCGACTGCGAGTCGCGTATAGCAAGCCGCCTTGGGCAGCAAGGATGCAGACGCTCCTGAGCAGGTGCTTCCACGACTGCGTCAGGTAGTAAAGCGATGCAGCCCGCGTAGTTTGTTTTTTTGGTAAGGAGGTAGCACATGGACAACCTTAAACAGATTGCCGTGCAGACCTACACTTCGATTACGGCCGTGCTGCACAATGGATTGGCCGTGCTCGGGGCCATAGCAGCCATCGCCCTGCTGATGGGGGCGCGTCCGGTAGTGGATCACGGCGCCCAACCTAGCCCAGCGTCCGCCGTATTCGGCACCATCCGCCATGAAGGCATTTCCCTGTATGGCCCGGCCGCCGATTCGGAGAACCCACAGTATCGCACGCTAGCCGTGTATCTCTCGCGCAGGTACAAAGTGGCGCTGGACGCGACCGAGCAGTTGGTCGGGGCGGCGCATGAGGCTGGTAACCGGCTGGGGATCGATCCTCTGCTGATCCTGGCGGTGATGGCGGTCGAATCGCGCTTTAATCCGATCGCCGAGAGCGTCATGGGTGCCAAGGGCTTGATGCAGGTGATTCCCAAATTTCATCAGGATAAACTGGAGGAACACGGCGGCGAGGACTCGGTGTTCGATCCAATGACCAACATTCTGGTGGGCACGCGTATCCTCAAAGACGCCATGCGCCGCGGCGGCGGTCTGATGCCCGGGCTGCAACTCTACGCCGGTGCATTCGGTGATGACGGCCAACAGTACGCGCAAAAGGTTATTGCGGAAAAAGAGCGCATGCAACAGACGCTTAAGCGCTCCCGCCTTCAGCCGCGCGCCTAGGCGCAGCCGGCGTATCCGCGCGCGCCCGGACGGGGCGCGCGGGCTCAGCCGTGCAGAAATTTGCGCAGCCGGCGCACGCCTTCCTGCAAATCGTCCATTGAGCGCGTATACGCAAAGCGCACATAACGCTCGGCCTGATTCACGCCGAAATCTTTGCCCGGCGTGATTGCCACGCCCGCTTGCTCCAGCATGTCCAGGGCGAACTTTCCGCTATCCAGGGCGAAGCGCTCGATCCCGGCGTAAATATAGAACGCCCCCTCGGGGGTTACCGGAATCGAGAATCCCAGCTCGCGCAGCGCCGGCAGCAGAAAATCGCGCCGCCGTCTGAACTCGGCGCGGCGCGCTTCCAGAATGGCGGTCGTCTCCGGGGCGAAGGCGGCGATGCCCGCGTACTGCGCCGGTGCCGAAGGGCAAATGAAAGCGTTCTGCGCGAACGTCTCGACCTCGCGCACGCAGTCCTCCGGCACCACCAGCCAGCCCAGGCGCCATCCGGTCATGCTGAAATACTTGGAAAAGCTGTTCACCACGAAAATGCGGTCCGAGTGCGCGAGCGCGCTCTCGAATGCGCTCACGTAGGTTAGCCCCTGGTAGATCTCGTCCACGATCACCACTCCGCCGCGCGCGTGCACCGCCTCGACGATGGCGCGCATCTCGGCCGGCGCAATCATGGTCCCGGTCGGATTGGACGGGGAGGCGACGAGCACGCCGCGCGTGTTCCCCGACCAGTTGGCTTCGATCAGTTCGCGTGTCAGCTGATACTGCGTCTGCGGCCCGACCGGGATGCTCTTGACCTCGCCCTCGAAAAAACGCACGAAATGGCGGTTGCACGGATAGGCGGGGTCGGGCATCAGGATCTCGTCGCCGGGATTGACCAGCACGCCTGCGGCGATCAAGAGCGCGCCCGAAGCGCCGGCCGTGACCACGATGCGGGAGGCCGGCACCTCCAGGTGATAGCGCTCGCGGTAGTGGCGCGAAATCGCATGGCGCAGCGGCTGCATGCCGACCGCCGAGGTGTAATGGATGGGGTGCTGCTTCAAGGCTTCGACTGATGCGGCGATCACCGGATCGGGCGTGGTGAAATCGGGCTCGCCGATCTGCATCTGGATGATGCGCTTGCCCAGCGCCTCCAATTCGTTGGCGCGGTTCCAGATTTCCATCACCTGGAAAGGCTGGATTTCTGTCATTCTGCGAGCGAGCGTCATGCCTCAATTATGACACCGGTCGAGCCTGTCGTTCGGACGGTTATTGCACATTCACCTGGTCATGCAACAGCCAGCCGTTGCGCCAAGCCGCCCCTCAGCGTTACGCAAGCTCTGATTCAGTCCGTGACACGTTCAGAGCTTCCTCTGACTCGGGGGATTCACCAGGGGGCCGGGTGGGAAGGGAAAGGTCCCACCCCTTCCCCAGGCCCCTCCGTGTTCAGCCCAACTTTAGCGTTCCGTCGACCGCGGGACTATAATCCGGCCCTTCAACAGCAGGTTTTGCACCCAGGAAAAATCATGGAAGACCAATTGCGCAAGGCCGCGCTCGACTATCACCGGCTGCCTAAGCCGGGCAAGATTTCGGTCACGGCGACCAAGGGGCTGATCAATCAGCGCGACCTCGCCCTGGCTTATACGCCGGGTGTGGCGGCGGCGTGCGAGGAGATCGTGCGCGACCCGGCCGAGGCACGCAACCTGACCGCGCGCGGCAACCTCGTCGGCGTCATCACCAACGGCACGGCGGTGCTGGGGCTGGGCGCGATCGGCCCGCTCGCATCCAAGCCGGTGATGGAAGGCAAGGCGGTGCTATTCAAGAAGTTCGCCGGCATCGACTGCTTCGACATCGAGGTGAACGAGCTCGACCCGGTCAAGCTGGTCGAGGTGATTTCCGCGCTGGAGCCCACTTTCGGCGGCATCAACCTCGAGGACATCAAGGCGCCGGAATGCTTTTACGTCGAGAAGATGCTGCGCGAGCGCATGAAGATACCGGTATTCCACGACGACCAGCACGGCACCTCCATCATCGTCGGCGCTGCGATCCTCAACGGCCTGCGCGTGGTCGGCAAGGACATCGCCAGGGTCAAGCTTGTGGTTTCCGGGGCGGGCGCCGCGGCGCTGGCCTGCCTCGATCTCCTGGTGAGCCTGGGCCTGAAGATGGAAAATATCTGGGTCTCAGACATCAAGGGCGTGGTGTACGCAGGGCGCAAAGAGGAGATGGACCCGAACAAGGCGCGCTATGCGAAGAAGACCGATGCGCGCACCCTGGGCGAAATCATCGCCGGCGCCGACGTGTTCCTCGGCCTGTCCGCGGGCGGGGTGCTGAAGCCAGAGATGGTGAAGCAAATGGCGGATAAGCCGCTGATCCTCGCGCTCGCCAATCCGGAACCGGAAATCCAGCCTGGCCTGGCCAAGGCGGCGCGGCCCGACGCGGTAATCGCCACCGGCCGCTCGGACTTTCCGAACCAGGTGAACAACGTCCTCTGCTTCCCCTTCATTTTCCGCGGCGCGCTCGACGTGGGCGCGACCACCATCAACGAGGCGATGAAACTCGCCTGCGTGCATGCCATCGCCGACCTCGCCATGGCCGAGCAATCCGACATCGTCGCCTCCGCCTATGGCGAGAAGAACGTCGCTTTCGGGCCGGAATACCTCATTCCCACACCCTTCGATCCGCGCCTGATCATCAAGGTCGCGCCGGCGGTGGCCAAGGCGGCGATGGACTCGGGCGTAGCCACGCGCCCGATCGCCGACTTCGACCTGTATGTGCAACAACTGAGCGAATTCGTCTATCACTCGGGCCTGCTGATGAAGCCGGTGTTCTCCGCGGCCAAGGTGGCGCAGAAAAACCGCATCGTGCTGGCCGAGGGTGAGGACGAGCGCATCCTGCGCGCCACCCAGGTGATCGTGGACGAGCGGCTGGCGCGGCCCATCCTGATCGGCCGGCCGGCGGTGATCGAGCGGCGCCTGGAGCGCTTCGGCCTGCGCATCAAGCCCGGCGCGGATTTCGATCTCGTCAACCCGGAGAACGACCCGCGCTACCGCGACTATTGGGAGGAATACCACCGGCTCACCGAGCGCCGCGGCGTGTCGCAGCATTATGCCCAGATCGAGATGCGCCGGCGGCTCACGCTCATCGGCGCCATGATGATGCACCGCGGCGAGGCCGACGGCATGCTCTGCGGCACCTTCGGCACACACGCCCTGCACCTGCACTATGTCGACCAGGTGATCGGCCTGCGGCCGGGGGTGAAGAACTACTACGCCATGAACGTGCTCCTGCTGCCCAAGCGCACGGTGTTCATCTGCGACACCTACGTCAATTTCGATCCCGCGGCGGACCAGGTGGCCGAGATGGCGGTGCTCGCGGCGGAGGAAATACGCCGCTTCGGCATCACGCCGAAGGCGGCGTTGCTGTCGCATTCGAGCTTCGGCACCAGCGAGCAGCCCACCGCGGTGAAAATGCGCCAGGCGCTGGCGCTGATCCAGGCGCGCGCGCCCGAACTCGAGATCGACGGCGAGATGCATGGCGATGCGGCGCTCTCCGACGAGGTGCGCCGCGCCGCGTTCCCGCACTCGCGCCTGAAGGGCGAAGCGAATTTGCTGCTCATGCCCACGGTGGACGCGGCCAACATCGCCTTCAACCTGCTCAAGACCGCGGCCGGCGACGGCATTTCGCTTGGCCCCGTCCTGCTCGGTTCGGCCAAGCCCGTGCACATCCTCACGCCCTCGGCCACGGTGCGGCGCATCGTCAACATGGCGGCGCTGACGGTGGTGGACGCGAACGCGGCGCGCAGCCAGCTGCAACTCTCGCTCTAGCATTGGGATGGAACAGACAAAACCAAGAGCAGGCCTGATTCTCACCGGCGGCGGCGCGCGCGCGGCCTATCAGGTGGGCGTGCTCAAGGCGATCCGCGATCTGCTGCCGGACCAGGCGAAGAATCCCTTTCCTATCCTGTGCGGCACTTCGGCCGGCGCCATCAACGCTGCGGTGCTCGCGATCCATGCCGACCATTTCCGCCGCGGCGTGGGCTACCTGCTGGAGGTGTGGGAGAACTTCCATGTGGAGCGCGTCTACCGCGCCGATCCGTGGTCCATGCTCAAGACCAGCGCCCGCTGGTTTGCCTCGATGCTGTGGATCAAACGCAACAGCCCGGCGTCGCTGTTCGACAACACGCCGATACGCGAGACGCTGGAGAAGACCCTCGATTTCGGACGCATCCAGAAAAACATCGACAACGGCGCGCTGTATGCGGTGTCGGTCACTGCTTCGGGCTATTCGTCAGGGGAGAACGTTACTTTCTACCAGGGCGGCCCGGGTCTGGAAGCCTGGGAACGCACCCAGCGGGTGGGCGCCGCCACCACGCTCAACGTCGATTACCTCATGGCTTCCTCGGCCTTGCCTTTCCTTTTTCCCGCGGTGAAGCTCAATCGCGAATACTTTGGCGACGGCTCGATCCGGCAGATCGCGCCGATCAGCCCGGCGCTGCATCTGGGCGCCGACCGCGTGCTGGTGATCGGCACCGGGCGAGCGCAGACCGAGGCGGCGCGGGTGCGCTCCAGCCTCTATCCTTCGATTGCGCAGATCGCCGGCCACGCGCTGAACAGCATTTTCCTCGATGGTCTGGCGGTGGACCTGGAGCGGTTGCACCGCATCAACCGCACGGTCAGCCTGATTCCGGAGGACAAGCGGCTCGAGGCCGGGGTGCACCTGCGCCCGATCAAGGTGCTGATGATCTCGCCCAGCGAGTCGATCGAGCGCATCGCCGGCCGGCACGTGCAGGAGCTGCCGCGGATGCTGAAATTCGTGCTTGGCGGCATCGGCGCGATGAACCGCAGCGGCTCCAACCTGGCGAGCTACCTGCTGTTCGAGGAGACCTATTGCCGAGCCCTCATCGATCTGGGCTATCGGGACACGTTCGCCCAGCGCGATGCGGTCCTGGAGTTTCTGGGCGTGAGTCAATGAATTATAGGTGGTGACTTAAATCACGCCCGCCGTTGTTGCAGAGTTGCAATTTTGCGCGGACGAAAAACTGTCCGCGCGGATCGTCGATTACGAACCGATGGAACAGCA
>Ga0080064_1002106_pt1 | contig 35710 bp, 32 predicted proteins | sample Subgrocontami54m_FD_69260 | JGI IMG/M metagenome (GOLD analysis project Ga0080064, IMG submission 69260) | Subsurface groundwater microbial communities from S. Glens Falls, New York, USA - GMW46 contaminated, 5.4 m (SPADES assembly) (version 2) ...
TCGCCAGGGCGAAGAGAAGAGGGATGGTGATTTTTAGGATTGTTGAACGATTCATTCTATAAATTGACCTAATTATTCTAATTTCTAATTGACCTAAACAAGCACCAATGACTAAAGTCTAAAATTGGGAATTGGGATTTATTTACCTGCCCGCCAAGTTATACCGATATAGAAATTTCTGATGTAAACCCTACGCTGTCTTTCTTAAACACCTAGCGTTGGCAGGCGGGGAAATTAGGTCAATTAGGTTAATTAGAAATTTATCTAGCTAAGATGTACTGTTGTCCTCCCAAATTTTTTACTTTACCTTTCATTTCCAGGAAAGTCAATGCGGAAGTGGCGGCTGCGGCATTTAGGCCCGACTGTTTAATGAGTTCGTTTATATTTATGGATTCGCGGCTTAGAATTTTTAACACTGCGTTTTCTTCCGGCGAATCGCCCAAAATTTCTCCCGCTTGCTTGTTTTGAGGCAGTTGTTTTAAATTTAAATCTTCCAGAATATCATTGGCTTCAGTTAAAGGCTTGGCCCCCATTTTCAGCAAATTATTCGGCCCTTGGCTCACGCTGGAATAAATTGGCCCGGGCACGGCATAAACTGTGCGGTTTTGTTCTAAGGCGTGCCTGGCGGTAATAAGGCTGCCGCTATCTATGTCGCATTCTATAATTACCGTTGCCACAGAGAGGCCGGAAATAATTCTGTTTCTGGAAATAAAGTGATGTTTCAAGCTCGGCGTGCCAATGGGATATTCCGAAAGCAGAGCGCCGCCGTTTTCTAAAATTGTCTGCGCCAGCAATTGGTGGTGTTTGGGGTAGAGAGAAGCGTCGTCCAGTCCTCCGCCCAGAACCGCAATGGTTCTTTTCTTTGAGTCAACTGCGACTTGGTGGGCGGCGGAATCCACGCCAAAGGCCATGCCGGACACAATGGTAACACCCATTTGGACTATGGGCAAGATTAGATCTGGAATAACAGTTCTCCCGTAGTTGGAAATTTTTCTGGTGCCCACCACGGCCACGCAGAGTTCTTCTGGTTCCGGCATAACGCCTCTATAGTATAGTATGGGAGGAAATTTAGGAATTTCCAAAAGCAGTTTCGGATAAGTGGGATCTTTGAAAGTTAAAATATTAATTTGTGCTTTTTCAAGTTTTTTTGTTTCTTCTTCCAAATTGGTACTTAAGCGGTTTTGTAAAAATAATTTCGTGATTTCCGCATCAACCCCGGCTTGAATTAGCTCCCTTTCCCCGGCAAGAAAGGCTTTTTTAAATGAGCCAAATTGGTTGAGTAGCAAACACAGCCTGGCCGGGCCAAAAGCAGGCAGTAAATTTAAGGCGTGAAGATATAGGGCTTCTTCGGAAAACATGGCTTAAAATTAAGCAGATTCAGCCAAGGGGATTGACCCCGTTAGAGGTAAGCCGCCCCAAGGCGGCTGAAGCCGTGTCGCTTCCAGCGACAGGGCGACTTCTAACGGGGTTGACAAAATGCTGAAAAAGGTTTATACTATTATATAAAGTTAAAATAAACACAAAGGGAAATAGGGAGGCTTTTTTAATACCGCAGATTAACGCGGATCTATAACTGCATCCGCGGATCCAAACGCGGATCAGCGTCGCTATCAGCGTTCATATCCGCGGTAGTTGTGTCCGGTGCCCTGTTTGCAAGTCGCGAAAGCAAGTATCATCCCTCCTATTACTTGTTATTAGCACCAAGCAAAGGTTTTAGGCGTCTGCCTGGAATCTTTCACTTGCAGATGGGGTAGCAGACATAAGTTAAAGATTCTCTAGGTAAGAGAGTCTTTTTATTTTGAGAGTTTTTATAAAGAGCAGTATTTGCAAATTTTTAATTAACCTAATTCCTAATTTCCCCGCCTGCCAACGCTAGGTGTTTAAGAAAGACAGCGTAGGGTTTACATCAGAAATTTCTATATCGGTATAACTTGGCGGGCAGGTAAATAAATCCCAATTCCTAAAGTCTTAATTCGGAATTGGGTTCTTGGGTATTGTTTAGGTCAATTTATAAAGCTTTCTATTTTCGTTTTTACCTTCGGCAATACCTCTTCATTGAGTATTTTTATTTCTTCGCCGCTAAAATTTTGCAGGACAAAAGCTTCGGTAGGGATGTCATTCCTAGAGGCGCGTGATTCCACGCCAATGCGGATTCTGTGAAAATCCTGCGAACCCAGTTTTTCTATAATATCCGCTACACCGTTATGGCCGGCGGAAGAAGAGCTTCCAGTTGTTTTGATTATACCCAAAGGCAAATCACTGTCGTCGTGGATAATCAATAAATTTTCTTTGGCATCAATCTTATAAAAATCGCAAATTGCTTTCACGGCCGTTCCCGACTCGTTCATAAAAGTTTGAGGCTTCACCAAAACAATTTTTTCATCATTGATTTCAAATTCTAAAATTTGGGATTTAAAATTGTTTTGGAGCTGTCCAATTTCTAATTTTAGATCTCCAATTAAATAATCAATCGCCAAAAACCCCGCGTTGTGGCGGGTATTATTATATTTCTCTCCCGGATTGCCTAAACCCACAATAATCTTCATAAATTGATTATAACAAAAATTCGATTTGCCCGCTTTTAAGTTTTATCTTTTCCCACAGTCTTAAGTACTATTGGTGTTCCCCAAAACCCAAGCTCTTTGATGATTGAATTTTCTACAAATTTTCGGAATTGCATGGAAATAGCGGCCGGGTGGTTGACCAGGAGTTCAAATTTGGGCGGGTTGATCTCGGTTTGGCGCAAAGAAAACACTTTGGGCTTTTTTTGGTCGCGCAAAAGTTTAGGCGGATTAATTTTCATTTTTTTGGCTAAAAGCTCTTTCAAAATTTCATCGCCCAAATTTTTATTCCGGGAATCGAAAATTGGCTTGATTGCCGCTACCGCTTCGCTTAAGCCTTCGCCTGTTACCGCCGAGACAAAAAACATCGGGCACATCCAAAGAAAAGGGAAGTGATGGCTGATTTGGTCCCTAAGTGAGCGGTATTCATCTTCGTTGGATTTTTTGGTTTTCTTTTTAGTTGCAGAAGGGGAGAGCAGGTCGGCCTTGTTCGCTAAAATAATACAGCCTTTTTGCATATTTACAATTTCGCCGGCAATAACCTGGTCCTGTTTGGTAATTTCCTGCGCAACATCAATCACAAAAAAACAAACGTCGCTTCTGCGTATGGCTTTAAAAGTTTGGAACCCCCCGTAAAGGTCGGGCCGGGTTTGCCTATATTCTTTTTTCTTTAAGCCCGCGGTGTCAATAAAGGTGTATTCTATATTATCAATTGCGACTTGGCTGTCTATGGAGGTGCGGGTGGTGCCGGGAACAGAAGAGACTACGACCCGCTCCTCTTTTAACAGAGCGTTAAACAAACTGGACTTGCCTACGTTGGGTTTGCCCACAATGGAAATGGCTATAGAATTATTGCTGGCTTTGGTTTGGGTTTCATCATCCGTTATTGATACTGATGCGGGGGACTTGGGAAGAATTCTCGTTATCTCATCCAATAAATCCCCGGTGCCGCGCCCGGTGAGAGCGGAGATGCCAAGAATATTTTTTATGCCTAAGGAGTAAAAAGGGATAAGTCCGGTTTCCAGGTTTTTTGGCGAATCCAGTTTGTTGACGGCTAAAATTAGGGGTTTTTTGGAAGAACGGATTTTTTTTAAGATTTTAGCGTCTAAAATATTTTCCTGGTCTTTGCCGTCAACCAACAAGACAATCACCGCGGCTTCGTTTAGGGCAACTTCAACTTGCTTTTGAATGTTTTGGTCCAGTTCATTTTTTGCGTTTAAACTGATCCCCGCGGTATCCGCCAAAGTCAAGTCTGCACCATTCCAGGCAACGTCTAAATATTGCCGGTCGCGCGTGGTGCCGGCAAGGTCAGAAGTAATGGCAAATTGCTTGCCCCCAATTTTGTTAATCAGCGTGGACTTGCCGGCATTGGGTAATCCCACTAACGCTACGATTGGAAGAGATTGTTGGTTCATGAGAGTTCGGTAATATTTTAAAGGTTTAGTCATTAATTTCTAAGGGTAATTGTTATCTTCTGCCACCAGTAATCATCGTTTTCCGTTGCAACTAAAAGTGAAACTGGAAATTTAACTGCTATTGTTATTGCTTGCCACTAAATTTTGAGAATTGAATTATAATCTTCAATGATGACAAGCAAAAATGGGCGTTATCGATAAAATTTAGTGGCAGAAAGTAACATTAACCCTTAGTAATTAGAATAATTAGAAATTTAGTTATTCTCCCCGAGAATAACGATTATATCAACTTTACTCTTATCTACTTTCACTCCCGGCGGCGGCAGGCTGACTTCACGCGCATTTAAAGTATTTTTAATAAATTCCGCGGTGCCGGGTTTTTGGTTGACTTGGTAAAAAATATTATAAGGCAGGGCCACTCCGGTGTAGGGAAGTTCCCAGACAGTAAGGTTCGTCTCTTGAAGTTTTGCCAGAGCCGCTTGGTAATTGGCTTTATTTTTGCCGCTGTCAGACAGCCAGATAACGCTTTTTTCCTGATACAAACGGCCGGTGGCGAAAATATTTTTAAAAAAGTTTTCAATATCGGCTTCGTTCTTGCCTTCGCAGGGCACCAGGGTATAGGCCCCGCTTCCTTCCTGAATTTTTGGGCAGACCAGTTTGGTGGTGTCGGGGTCCAGGCTGACAGAGACAAAATTCGCCACATTTTGGTTTTTTGTCAGCTGATAAATTCTGTAAACTTCCGCCGGGCTGATGTTGGTGTGGAAGTGGTCAGCAAAGATTCCCGCTAAATTATTAATTTTGCCCGCGTCGCTGATTAAGTTTAAATTTATGGCCTTGTTCTTGAAAGCTTTAATAATTTTTTGCTGGCGCTGGCTGCGGGCGAAGTCGCTTCCTTCAGGCCCTGCCGCATGGCGCGAGCGGGCGAATTGTAAAGCCTTTTCCCCATTCATATGCTGCCAGCCTTGTTCAAAAGTAATCGGCGGCAAGTAGCCTGCTGTTGCGTCGTTCGGGAAGCTCTGGTCGGTGAAAGTCCTCTCTACGTTGACATCCACCCCGCCAATCATATTAATGGCTTTTTCAAAACCGCTAAAGTCAACTATGGCAAAGTAGGGGATAGTCAGTCCGGAAAGTTTCTGGGCGGCCTCCCGCGCGTAAAGCTCGCCCGAATCCCAGTCTTTATTTTTTATAAAGCCCGCCGTAAAGGCGGCATTGATTTTTGCAAATTCTCCGCTGTGAGGCAGTTGCACAAAGTAGTCGCGCGGAATGGAAACCAAAGCCACCTGCCCGGTGTCGGGGCGGATTTGGGCTAAGATCATCGTGTCCGTTAAATACGGACCGTCATGCCCTTCGCCGCCAATGCCCATTAACAGGATATTAATCTGCCCTAAATTTTCTCCTATCAGCCGGACGTCACCCCCGCCTCCTCTGAGGAGCTGGGTGATTTTTTGGAAGAAGGAAGTTTTTTGCCCGACGAAAATTTTGCTGGAAAGATTCGCCGCCCGAATAACAACTAGAGCCCCTAAGCCTACAATGGCAATTATTATAATAGAGAGAATAAATTTTAATACGCGCTTTTTGCGGTTTCCCTGCCTTGCACTTTGCATTTTTGGAAAGAGCAGGCTAATTTTAGCTTGATTGGCTTCCGGTTGCGCCAAATGCGCCGCCTTAGGCTCTATGGGCGGTTGCTGATGAGGGGTTTTGGGTTGGATGGAGTCAACATTTGCCATAGTAAGGTGAGTTGTTTGTCATTGCGAGCCTGCCTACCGGACAGGCAGGTGCAGCCGAAGCAATCTTTTTTTGTTTGAGATTGCCACGTCGGGTGCACTCCTCGCAATGACAAACAAAAATTAGCGGCTTTTGCTATTATATCTGAAATTGTTGAATAAGTTAAGGCTTGCACGACGGCTCGGAACAGTGGTATATTGGAAAAGTTCAGATGGTATGGCTGACATCTAAAAAAGTTTTTTATTGTCGGACGCATAGCTCAGCTGGTTAGAGCGTTGCATTCACATTGCAAAGGTCGCTGGTTCGAATCCAGCTGCGTCCACCACGCTTAGCGTGGTAATAGGCATGCTCTAAGCGTGCTACTATTTGACTGGCCCCCTTGACCTGGGCAAAATTATTCGTAAAATGTATACATATCAATCAGTATCTAAACAATGGAGCTAGAAACACAAAACAATGAAGCGCCTCCTGTTGCGCCGTCTCCGTTAAAAGAGCTAGGGGTATTCTTTTGGGATTTAATAAAGATAATAGTAGTGGCGCTGGCGATTATTATTCCTTTTCGGGCTTTTGTGGCCGAGCCTTTTGTGGTTAGCGGCTCTTCCATGGTGCCGAATTTTCATAACAGGGACTATTTAATAGTGGAGCGGCTATCTTACAAAAGCCATTCGCCCGAGCGCGGCGACGTCATAGTTTTAAAATATCCCAAAGACCCTTCGCAGTATTTTATTAAAAGGATAGTGGGACTGCCGGGAGAAAAGCTGGAACTCAAACAGGGTCGTGTAATAATTTACAATGAACAAAACCCGCAAGGGAAACAGCTGGATGAACCTTACTTGCCTAACCAAGCAATAACTTTGGGCCGGCCCGGGCCGTTTAATTTGGGCAGCGGAGAATACTTTGTTTTCGGCGACAACCGTACAGCCAGCTCAGACTCCCGCGACTGGGGGATTTTGCCAAAAGACAATATTGTCGGCAAAGTCTGGTGGAGGGTGCTCCCTTTAAGTGTTTTCGGCAAAATCGGCAAGTAAGATTAAGTAAAAAGTTAAAAATCAAAAGTCAGAATTTCAACTTAAAATTAAAAATTGTTTTGAATTGCAATTTTCCGTTTTGACTTTTGCATTTTGAATTTAATTTATGGGTCGACCAAAAAAAAATCCCGGCAGCGTCGTTGCCGCTTACGTTTCTAAAAAAGTCCAGGGCCTCGAGGGAATGGGCGATATAATTACCCAAACTGACATTTTGTGGGATCTGCTTTTAAAGCGCCTCCAACGCATGGCCCGCACTTATGGCTACCAGTACACGGAGACCGCTTTATTGGAAGAGTTGCATTTGTATGAAAATTTTTATAAAAATCGGAAAGCCGAACTGGAGGGAGTAATTTCCACCTCTGCAGGAAATAAAAATATCGGCCTACGCCATAGTTTTTTGCCTTCAATACTGAGGACGTATCATCAAAATAAAGTTTACGAAAAAGCGCCGATGAGCAAGTGGTGGTATAGGGGGATGGTGGCGGGCAAGGAACCGGAGACCGAGGTTTTAAGGAGTTTTTATGAGTTTGGGTTTGAGCTTTTTGGCGCTTTCAGCCATTTGACCGAGGCGCAGCTGATTGGCACAACATGGGAATTTTTAAAAACTTTGGGGCTCGAGGATATGAGCCTGGAGATAAACAGCATTGGGGAAGAACAGTGTCAGCGGGTCTATTCCGAAAATTTGCGCGATTTTTTGTCAGGCAAAAAATATGACCTTTGCGATTCCTGCAACGAACATTTGCGCGGCAGGGTGCTCAACGTTTTCCGTTGCGGCAATTTAGACTGTCAGGCCGCCGCTGCCGAGGCTCCGGCTATTTTGGATTTTTTAGACGAGAAAGCCCACAAACATTTTACCAATATTTTGGAAGCTTTAGACGAATTGGGCGTGCCTTACCAGCTGAACCCCTTGCACTCAGGTCCTGACGGACACAGCAAAACCAATTTTGTCATTAAGTGCAAGGACAAAACCAAAAGTTATGTTTTAGGCGAAGGCGGATACCACGACGCCTTAATGCAAAATTTGGGGGGCAAGAATTTTTTCTGTTTTGGTTTCTCCGGCAACCTGAGTTTGCTCCACGAACTTTTGCAGTCAGCCAAGATTGCGGTTGATCAGCAGGTTAACATTGAAGTTTTTTTGGTGCCACTCGGGGAATTGGCCAGCAAGAAGTCTTTGCGCCTGTTCCGGGATTTGACTAACGAGAAAATTTCAGTCTACGACCATTTCGGGGAAGGCGGCGTTAAAAACCAGTTAAAAGCCGCGGAAACTTTTAAAGCCCCGGTGGCGCTGATTTTGGGTCAGAAAGAGGCCATGGACGAAATGGTTATTTTGCGCGACGTTAAGAGTGGGATGCAGGAAATTATCTCTTATGATAAAATAGTGGAAGAGGTGAAGAAGAGGCTAGGGAGATAGCCGAGCGAGCAAAGAGTTCATAAAGTTATAAAGTTTGTAAAGTTATCAAGTACTTTATGAACTTTTCACTTTATAAACTTTACGAACTAATTTTATGGACCCCGTTAGAAGTTTCTAAAAACTCAATCGGGGCATAAATTATTTTCAATAAGTAAATTAGGAGTATCGAAAAAATATGGAAACTTCTAACGGGGTGGACGACTGCGTTTTTTGCAACATCATCAATAAGACAATAGAAGCGGAAATACTCTTTGAAAACAATGAGCTTATTGTAATTAGAGACATTTTGCCCAAAGCCCCGGTGCATCTTTTGGTAATTCCCAGGAAACATATTTTGTCCATAAGCCACCTTGAAGAGGCGGACGCGAAATTGGCAGGGGATATGATTTTAACTGCCAAAGAAATGGCTAAAAAGTTCGGTGTGTCCGGAACTGGCTATAAATTAATTTTTAACGTCGGCCGGGACGGCGGTCAGGTCATTGCGCATTTGCACTTGCACCTTATGGGCGGGAAAATGCTGCCGGAGTAGGCGGCGTCATGAATTATGAATCATGAAAGATGAATCAAATTTTCTGATTCATGCTTCATTTTTCATCCTTCATGAATTTTTTTTGACTTTTTGTTCCAAATGCATTATAATTTAGTTTAATAATTAGATTTTTGCGGAGCCGTATTGGCTCCAATGGAAAGAGGTGATAACCTTTGGTTGAAGTTAAAAAAAAGGATAACGAATCTTTTGACAGTTTACTGCGCCGTTTTACTCGCAAAATTCAGCAGAGCGGGGTTTTAATTCGCGCCCGCAAAACCAGGTTTTTCCAGGCTCCCAAGTCCCGGAATTTGCAAAAAGTCGCGGCCAGGCGCCGTTCTAAGATTCGGGAGGAAAAAGAGGAACTGAAAAAATTTGCTAAGCCAGTAAAGAAGTTTGGTCGTAATAGCAGGTAGATTATTTAACTATAACAATAATAACTATAGCTTTTGTAAGTTATAGTAATAGTTATTTTTATCGTCATTGTTATGATATCTCTTTCCCAAATTGAAGCCGAAATTATGTCCGCGTTAAAAGCCAAAGACCAGCTTTTGACAGACACTTTGCGCGGTTTGAAAGTGCGCATTCAGAACCAGCAAATCGCGAAAATGTCGCCCTTAACAGAAGATGAAATTTTGGCTTTAGTAAAGAGCGAGGTCAAGCGGCGGAAAGAAGCGGCGGAGAGCTACAGTAAAGGCAGCCGGCAAGAACTTGCTGACAAGGAACTTTTGGAAGCGAAAATTTTAGAAAAATATCTGCCGGCGCAGGTGCCTGAAACGGAATTGGCCGCGATAATTGAAAAAATAATTGCGGCAGAAAACGCCAAGGCGGCGGATTTTGGCAAAGTGATGGGCAAACTAAAAGCACAGCTTGGTAATAGCGCCGATGGTGCTGTCTTAGCTAGGCTGCTCAAAGAGCGGTTGAAATAAAAGTAATATAAATTTCTAATTAACCTAAGTGCCCTAATTATTCTAAACAATACCCAAGTGCCAATTTGTGATTGATGTTCTTGGGCTGAGATTTTAGAAATTGGGTATTGGAATTTATTTAGGTTAATTAGATCAATTAGAATAATTAGGTCAATTTAACTATCATGGCAAAGGAAAGTTACATTGTCGGTTTAGACATAGGCACTTCCAATATTCGGGCGGTGCAGGCCAAGCTGAACCAACTGGACGGAGCTTTAAGCATTATTGGCGCGAGTGAAGTGCCGAGCCTTGGGCTTCGGCGCGGGGTAATTGTGGACATTGAAGAGGCGGTATCTTGTGCTTCTTCCGCTTTGGAAAAACTGGAGCGCATGACCGGCGTGCCCGTTGTCGGGGCCAATGTTTCTGTAGGAGGGAACCATATTAGTTCCCAGGCCAGCCATGGAGTAATAGCCGTGTCCCGCGCGGACGGAGTCATTACCGAGTCTGACATTGTCCGTTGTGTGGATGCCTCGCAGGCCATCTCCATTCCTCAAAATAAAGAAGTGCTGCACGTTTTTCCCAAAACTTTTACCCTTGACGGCCAGAGCGGCATAAAAGACCCGCTGGGAATGACCGGCATCCGCCTGGAAGTGGACAGCATTATTGTGCAGGCGGGTTTGCCGTACATTCGGAATTTGAACCGCGCCATTGCGCAGGCGGGTTTGGAAGCCGAAGAATTGGTGTTGGCTCCCTGCGCCGCAGCGGAAGCCGTGCTTTCCAAGCGGCAGAAAGATTTGGGCGTGGCTGTGGTGGATTTGGGGGCGGGCACTACGGGGATGGCGGTTTACGAGGAAGGCGAACTTATTCATACTGTGGTCTGCCCCGTGGGCAGCCAGCATATTACCAACGACATTGCCATTGGCTTAAGAAGCAGCATTGAAACGGCGGAAAGAGTTAAGATCCAGTTCGGCCATTGCATTCCTAAAGCCGTAGCCAAGAACGAAGAGATTGACCTTTCTAAATTCGACCCCAGCGAAGAGCATGCCACTACGCGCAGTTATGTTGTGGAAATTATTGAAGCGAGATTGGAAGAAATTTTTTCTTTGGTCAATAATGAATTAAAAAAAATCCACCGCGACGGCAAACTGCCTTCCGGAATTGTTCTTACGGGAGGAGGCAGTAAGCTGCCGGGAATAGTTGATTTTGTAAAAAATCAACTTAAACTTCCAGTCAGTTTGGGCCTGCCCGAAAACACCAACACGGTAATTGACCGGGTAGATGACCCCAGTTTTGCCACGGCCGTGGGCTTGGTGCTTTGGGGCGAAAGATTCGGCCAAAGCGCGCACGGCGCAAAATTAGACAACGTCTTCAAAAATTTGCTCTCCGGCAAAGTCGCGGAGAAACTTAAGAAGTGGCTAAAATCATTCTTGCCATAAATAAGGCAAAATTTAATAAATTTCCAAAAAACCTGCCACTATTGATCCCGTTAGAAAAGCGGGATTTTTTTGTTTCTAAAAAGGCCTTAAATAAAGGATGAAATGATTTTTTAACGGGATTGACAAAAGGCAGGTTTTTTGCTATAATATAAGGTCATTTTAATAAGGTGCCTGTTATCTCATTCCCGTGATAACGGGGATTTAGTTCGTGCCTTAAAAATGATTCTTTGACAACCTGTAGGAGGTTTATTAAGGAAACATTACATATAGATAAATAGCAGATACGCACCTGCCGGCAGGCAGGGATAGGCGCAGATTGCGCGGATTACCAGAGTGTCCTCTGCGGCAACTATTGAAAGTTGCAAGTTATAAAGTTCGTAAAGTTTTTAAAGTTTATCAAGTAAATGCAAAAATTGCAGCTACTTTATAACTTTCAACTTTAGGAACTTGATAAACTCGCAATTGTTTTCAGCAATTGCCGCAGAGGACACTATGTTTTTGCGTTCTCCGACAATGGTCGGATAAAGAACGTAAAAGCGAGTCGTCCGCTCAAACCGCCACGGCGGAACCCGTGGAAGACAAGGAGTTAGTCCGATGAGAACCACCCCCTCGTCAAGTTTTTTCGTTTTTTGCTCCGTCGTCGCGTTGATTTTTTGCGCGGCGTTGACCAACCCCGCCTTAGCCCAAATGACAACCGTCACTGGGCCGCCCCCCAGCGTGGCCACGACCCCGGCTCCACAGCCGCCCGTCCTCAACCCCCAGCAACCCCCCGCACCACCGCAACCCGTCACCCCGCCTCCGCTCGCCGCTGATGACTTGCAGAAGCAGCTTGTCGCAGCCAAGGCTGATTTGGTGGCTTGCAAAAAAGATTTAAAAGATCTTAGCCTTCAAGTAGGGGATACCAATGATTTGCGAGATTCCCGAGATCACGCCCGAAGTGTCGGCGGTATTTACCGTCTAATCGCGATTTTCGGAGTTGGTGTCCTCTTAATTGGGTTGGTTGTTATGAGCCTTAACAACCGACGCATCAGGATTATCGTTGGTATTGTCGTCGCGTTTTTGACGGCTTTAGTTTTCTTTGTCGCCCCCGCCGCCGCAGCCACGCTATCCAAACTCGAGCCCTACAAGATTGAGTCTGGAAAAACGGCCGACGTCACGATCACTGGCGTTGGATTCGGCAACGACTTGGCAAAGATTAGCGCCGCGTTCTCGAGCGATCCGGCTCATGGCCAACCCAATCTCGGGGTGGTCAAAAAGTCGGTCGCTGCCAATTCATTCGTTCTTACCGTCACGGTTCCCGCCGGTGCCCCTGACAGTTTTCGTGAGCTTTGGCTCGACGACGGCTCCGGGATGAAAAAAACGGCCTTGTCTTTGGCCGTGGTTTCGTCCGCCGTCTCATCGGCTTTGGACGTAGCGGATACCCGTTATCTCCAAGCTGGTCGGGAAGTTGACCCCGTTTTTCGGTCGTTCCTTTTGGGGATGACCCAGTATTACGGGGTCGATTATGGTAAGGTCGTGTCTCTGTTGCAGTCCCCGAAGACGGGGACTAGCAAAGAGGCGCTGGGGATGATCGAAACCGCGCGTCAGGTTGCAACGGTGAACGCCACCTTGGGCGATGCTCGTTTGAAGGAGATCGTTAACGCCGGAGTTTCTGGTGGAATAACGGCTTACTTTCAGTCTAACCCGCTACCCACCCCCGCCACCCCGGTTGACCTCAAGCCCGTAATCGATCAAGTCACCGCGGTGAACAATCGCGTGACAGGAGTCGTAAATGAGGTCAACACCCTGTCGGTAGGTTACCAGAAGCAGGGTGCCGCTATCACGGCCTTGGACGCGCAGCACAAGGCCACGCGGACTCTCGCCATCGTGACGGCACAGGGGACCATCCCCAAGATGTCGTCGAAGGGCGGGAGGGGGTCGCTGCAGTGTCAGGCGTATTTGGCACTGGCGGCTGTCGCAACCGTCCCCAATCCACCCAAAGATTGTGTGGACAAGCCCGCCAAGCCGGCGGCGGAAAAGAAGAAGTGATGTTTCCTTAGGGCGTTCGTTTTCCCTCTTTCTTTGGATAAGGAAGAGAAACGAATTTTGCCCGGCAGAATGGGGGGGGGAGGAGGTCTTAACTGACTTTCTTCCCCTCCCTGTTTTTAAATTTTTAGCTATAAAAAATGCTATAATAGCAAGTCCCGGATCAAGTAGAAATTTTGCCAAGAGTTTGGAAAGGGTAATTATAAGAAACACCTTTTTAAGGCTCTCGGTAAAACCTGGCCACCGAGTATTTGGGGGAAAGCTCCCCAGATTAACTTCGATCGCGGCCAGGCCTGCCGCAGAATTCAACAAGAGGAGGAAATGTCATGAAGCATTTTTTAACCGTGCTTTGCGCGGTGATTTTGACGTTAGTGCCGGTGTCGATTTTTGCTCAGAGCATAGAGCAGGTCAACACCATGGGGTCTCGCGGCGATAGGTATCGCGCCGGACCAGAGTTCAAGATTGGCGACTGGTCCGTTTTCGGAAACCAGCCCATGTATAAAGGGCAGGAATCCGTAAACGGGTTCGGGCTTTCAACTGCCGGCGAACTAGGGTTGAAGTTGGGTTGGAATGAGCTGCCCGGAAACGTGGCAGTTCTGGTCGAGTTGAATCCGAACGTCAAGGTACGGCACTTTGGTGCCTCGTATTACCTTGACGACTGTCGGTTGTTAATCAACGGGCTGTGGGTGCCCTACAAAAACCGGTTCAAGCCGGTTGAAGTGACCCCACCGCCCACCCCGCCCCCCGCCCCCCCGTCAATGCCGCCAGCGCAGATTGCCCCACCCCCCACCGAGTTGATCGTGACCTTTGAGTTGGTCAGGCTCGACCTGGGACTTCCCGATAAAGTCCCGGAGTGGGTCCCTCCCGCCCCACCCGACCGTCCAGTCGTCGTCCTGGTTTTTGACGGCCGCAGGTGGTGGGCCTTTGTGCCATGCGTGGGCATGGCAACGGGTCCCAAAAAGGACCTGTGGTGGAAGGTTCCGGTGTGCGGAGTTGCCATTGCCGCCCCTTTTGCAGGCGGGCCGTTGGCCTGCATACCGGCGCCCTGGCACTAAGGCCAATGTAGTACCCTAATAACGAGGGGATTGCTGTCGTTATAAGACCGAGATAGTGTTGCTTCGCGCATACTCCTCGGTCTTCTTTTTGTTTGCGGAATAGTTATGCTATAATCAATTTAATGTACTCTTGATTTTATTTTTTTTATCTATTATTGTAATTGTATAATTAAACCTCTCCCTTAAACCCTCCCCATGCTTTGGGGAGGGGAGCAAAACAGAATGAAGAAAATGGAAGTCAAACCAAAAATTGAAACTTTTGCCAGGATTAAGGTTTTAGGCATTGGCGGGAGCGGCACCAACGCGGTCAACCGTATGACGGAACTGGGTATTCGCGGCGTGGAATTTATTGCCATTAACACCGACGCGCAGGCTTTGCATAATAACCAAGCGGACCGCAAAGTCCACATTGGCAAAACTGCGACCAAGGGCCTGGGGAGCGGGATGAACCCGGAGCTTGGCCGGGTTTCGGCCGAAGAAAGCATTGAGGAGCTGGAAGAAGTTGTGGACAATGCGGACATGGTGTTTTTAACTTGCGGCCTTGGCGGCGGCACCGGCACAGGCGCGGCGCCGATTGTGGCGGAGCTTGCGAAGAACAAAGGAATTTTAACCGTGGCTGTGGTGACCAAGCCCTTTACCTTTGAAGGAAGCAAGCGCAAGGAAGTGGCCGAGACCGGCTACGACAATTTAAAAGACAAAGTGGACGCGATTATTTCCATCCACAACGACAGAATTTTACAAATTATAGACAAGAAGACTTCGCTGATTGAGGCTTTTAAAACCGTGGACGAGGTTTTGCGGCAGGGGATTGCCGGCATTTCCGATTTGATTACCACTCACGGCATTGTCAACGCCGACTTTGCGGATGTGCGCAGCATAATGCAGGACGCGGGTACCGCGCTTATGGGCATTGGCCACGCCAGCGGCGAGAACCGCGCGCAGGAAGCGGCCAAGCTTGCCATCAACTCGCCTTTGCTTGAAATGACCATAGACGGCGCCAAGGGCATACTCTTTAATATTACCGGCGGCAGCAACTTGGGGATGTTTGAAATAGACGAAGCCGCTAAAGTTATTACCAGAGGGATTGATTCCGACGCTAAAGTGAAGTTCGGCGCGGTAATTGACGAAGCAATGGGCGACGAAGTAAGGATTACGGTAATTGCCACGGGCTTTGACGAAGGCAGCAGAAGGCCAAACCAAGCGGCCATGGTTTTAAATGAGGAGCCAAAAAAAGTTCAAAATTTTGAACCCAGGAATTTTTCATCCGCTCCGGCTGTGGAACAGAGAAAACCTCTATTTAATCCAAAGCCCGCTTCTCCCATGGGAGATATGGCAAAGTCCCCGGTCCCGCAAGAGACCGATGACGATGAGTTGGACATTCCGGCGTTTATAAGAAAGAAAATGAAGTGACCGCAGATACGCGGATAAAAAACAGATTGCACAGATATTTGAGACAAAAAAATTCCGCCCTCTTGCGGAATTTTTTATTTTGTGCTATAATGTATTAAAGATAAAGGTCGATCCCTCAAAATAAGGGAATCTTCTTAAAAGAAACCAAAACAAATAAAAAATAAATATTAGGAAAGCAGGTGATTTTAGTTTTGTTTGAAGGAACTATTATCAAATGTCATTTTTGCCCAAAATTCGTTCTTTCGGCAAAATTTCCAAAAAAATTTATCTGGTTACCTTTCAGGTAAACATCAAAATTTATTTTGAAAATTTTACTCGAAATACCAAATTTTTCATCAAAAAGCACATTTGGCAATAATTCCCTAATAAGGAGTGTCACGCGCGATTACTTCTTTTTAAGTGGCGGTAGGAGGCCAAAGAACAACAAGATTATTTGATCATCAAAAATTCTATGACACAAGCAATGACTCAAGAAACCCCCCTAAAGGTTTTGCTCCTTACGGGGACCGCTCTTTTCAGCCTGGCTTTCATGTTTGCCGTATCGGCAACCGATGCCAGCTTTAGCGGAACCAGGCAAGCGCTACCCGACCCTTTTGCCTCTGCCTCGGTAGTTGCGGCAGTTGACCAGGCCGCGGCCGGTTACAGCCAATTTTTAACGGCAAATTTTATTGAACCGGTTGCCTCTCAGTATAGCGTCTATGCTGACAATATTGCCTGGATATCACAGGAGGTTAGCTCACCGCATGCCGCACAAGGCCTTGCCGCAGTTCCAGTAAATGCAGCAGAAGGGCAAGTTGCCGGAGATTTTGTTAACAAGGCAGATCAGGCTGATAATGTTGGGTTTGGCATTGACCAGCTTTACTCGCTACTCATTAGATAAAGCGTTCGTAGCTTTTAAAAAGCCTTACCGCTGTGGCGGCGAGGCTTTTTTGTTTGTGGGGTTTAGGAAAATAAGGACTCTTCTTGCAAAAAAGTTTGTTTAATTTGACAAAAAATAAAATAAGAAAAGATACTAGTAAAAATTTATAAAAATTGTGGATAAAATTTTAGTCAAACAGGGTAATCACGGTATTTCTGCGGATTGCCAAGGGGTTTTACTTTTTTTCTATATGTAGTATTATAAATAAACCGCTCCTACTAGATGTAGGAGCAAGCAAGTGTAAAGTCAAAAGTGAAAAACTCAAAATTTATGAGTTTTTACACAGTAAAAACGGCTTAATTTTACACTTTTAATTTTAAATTTTACACTTTCCTATGCGTTGTCTTAAATGCCCAAATGAGGACACTAAGGTTTTAGACTCCCGTTCCGCGACCGAGGGCAATGCCATTAGAAGGCGGAGGGAGTGCGAAAAATGCGGGTTTCGTTTTTCTACCTACGAAGAAATGGAAATTTTGGACTTAACGGTAATTAAGAAAGACGGCAGCCGTGAGCCATACAGCCGAGAAAAATTGGAAAAGGGCCTGCATAGCGCCTTTGAAAAAAGGGAGCACACGGACCAGACCATGAAAAAATTGGTTTCTACCATTGAAGAAGAAATTCAGAGGAAGGCCAAGGACGGGGAAATAAAAAGTTTGGACATTGGAGAAATAGTAATGAAGAAGATGAAGAAGGTAGATAAGGTAGCCTACATCCGCTTTGCTTCCGTCTACCGTGAGTTCGAAGATGTGGAAGAATTTAAAAAAGAAATAAAAAACCTCTAAGTTCCAAATATCAAATAACAAATTTCAAATAAATCTCAAATTCAAAATTTCAAATGACGACAGGGTTTAAGTTTTGGGAATTGGATATTGGAATTTGTTTGGAGCTTGAGGGGTTTGATGCTTGGTGCTTAATTTAAAATTTATATATCAAAATTAATTAGTCTATCCAAAATCGCCGGTCGGCAATAAAGGGAAAGACAAAAAACATTTATGCAACAAAAAGCCAATCTTCAGGAAAGAGAAAAAAACGCGCTCTCGGAATTGGGAGAGAAAATTTTTTTAGACCGCTACGCGGTAAAAGACATTAAGCGCGAAAGTTTAGCGGTTGGCGACACCGTGATTGTTTTAGTGAATCCCAAAACCGGCCAGCGGGAGATTGGCGTCTTGGATTCTTTGGATACTGAAAAACGCGAAGCTGTAGTGAAGATGCGCGACGGCAGTTTGGAGACGCGCGCCATTGAACATATAGACAAGCCGCTGGAGACCGTGCCCGAGCAAATGTTTGAGCGCATTGCCAAGCACATTGCCAGCGTGGAAGCTACGACGGAAAAGCAAAATGAGTGGGAACAGAAGTTTAGGTTTATGATGGACGACTGGAAGTATGTGCCGGCCGGCAGAATTTTTACCGGCGCCGGGACGGGGCAGAATTTAACTTTTTATAACTGCTACGTTATTCCAAATCCAAAAGACAGCCGCCAGGGGATTTTTGAAACTTTGGGGCAGATGGCGGAAATTATGTCCCGCGGCGGCGGGGTGGGCATTAATGTTTCTTCTTTGCGCCCGCGCTATTCTTATGTGAAAGGGGTAAACGGAAGGTCTTCGGGCAGTGTTTCTTGGGCGAGCTTGTACAGTTTTGTAACGGGTTTAATAGAGCAGGGCGGCAGCCGGCGCGGGGCGCTGATGCTGATTTTGAACGTCTGGCATCCGGACGTGGTGGATTTTATCAATGCTAAAAAAGAAGCGGGAAAAATTACCAATGCCAACATCTCCGTTGGAATTACCGACGACTTTATGAACGCGGTCAAGGAGGACAAGCCGTGGGATTTGGTGTTTCCGGATTCAAGCGACCCTTTGTACGAAAAGCACTGGGACGGCAATTTGGTAACTTGGCAGAAATTGGGCGGCAAGGTAATTAAGCACAAGACCGTGCGTGCCGCTGACATTTGGGACAACATTATTAAAAGCGCGCACGCAAGCGCCGAGCCGGGAATGTATTTTATTGACCGCGCCAACTATTATTCCAATTCCTGGTACTTCGCGGATTTGCCCTGCACCAACCCGTGCGGCGAGCAGCCTTTGCCCGCTTGGGGCGTGTGCAATTTGGGGCACGTGAATTTGTCCAAGCACGTTAATAAAGAATTAAAACAGGTAATGTGGGATGAACTAAAAACTACTGTGAGGCACGCGGTTAGATTTCAGGATAACGTAATAGACGCCACACCTTACTTTTTTGAAGAAAACAGAAACCAGCAAATGTCTGAGAGGCGGGTGGGTATGGGCACCATTGGCCTGGCGGAAATGTTAATTTATTTGGAACTGCGATACGGCAGTCCCGAGGCCGTAGAGTTTATTGACAAGCTCTACCAATTCATCGCAGTTACGGCTTACGAAACTTCGGTCGAACTGGCCAGGGAAAAAGGCGGCTTCCCTAAATTTGAGCGCGAGCAATTTTTACAGAGCGGCTATATGAAGCAGATGCCGGAGTACGTGCGCGGCTTGGTTTCCGAATACGGCATTCGCAACGTTACTATTTTAACCCAGGCGCCAACAGGAACCATTGGCACTATGGTTGGCACTTCTACCGGCATTGAGCCGTTTTTTTCCTGGACTTATTTTAGAAAATCCCGCTTGGGTGTGCACGAAGAAAAAATAAAATTGGCAGAGGACTGGTTGGCAAAACATCCGGGTGAAGAATTGCCCAAGTTTTTTGCAACCGCAATGGAACTTTCTCCGGAAGACCACGTGCGGGTTCAGGCTGCGGTCCAGCGCTGGACCGATTCAGCCATCTCCAAGACTGTGAACGCGCCCCAGGACTACAGTATTGAGCAGACAAAGCAGCTTTACACTTTAATGTACGACCTTGGCTGCAAGGGCGGCACAATTTATAGAGACGGCAGCAGGGACGAGCAAATTTTGGCAACAGACAGCAACAAACTTGGTAAGGACGCGGCACAGCAGGTGCAGGCGAAAAAGGATGCCGCCGAGAGCAGGGTCCAAGAAGTAATGTCTGTTTCTGGCGACAACGTGCAAATTAAACTGGCGCCGCGCCAGAGGCCCGCGGCTATGCAGGGGATGACTTACAAAATGAATACGGCTTACGGCAATTTGTATGTAACGGTCAACGAAGACCAGGGCGGTCCGTTTGAAGTTTTTGCCCAGTTAGGCAAAGCCGGCGGTTTCTTTTCCGCCCAGACCGAAGCCATTACCAGAATGATTAGTTTGGCTTTGCGCTCAAATATTGCCATTGAAGAAATTATTGAACAGTTAAAAGGCATCCGCGGGCCGGAAGTAAGCTTTTCGGACGGGGAGATGATTTTTTCTTTGCCGGACGCGGTGGCAAAAGTTTTGGAAAAGCATATTAAACGGAACCAACAACAATTAAATCTCCCAATTCCTCCATCCGTTCCTGCAAAAATTTTAGGCAAAGAGGAAGTCATAAAAGTGGCGGAGCAGGTGACTACCACAGTCAGTGAAAAGCAGATGCAGTCCAATGGGAATTTTACTTACAAAAAAACCGAAAAAATTTCCATTGCCAATTTAGGCAACGCGCCTGTCTGTCCTTCCTGCGCCAGTATGCTAATTATGGCCGAAGGTTGCATGAAGTGCGATATGTGCGGATACAGCAAATGCGGGTAGATAGACCGCAGATACGCAGATTAAAAAGATGACGCAGATGTAGCGTGCCGATTTATCGGCTGTGAAAGAAATAGAAATAGATCGTAACAAGGCGGCGGGCAAGGGTACCCAAAAAATCTGCGATTTTTAGGGAGCCCGTAACCGCCGCCTAAAATTTTATGCCAAAAAAACAAAAAATTACAATGCCGACGTCTTTTTCCGAAGAGCCAAGAGGTTTGGTGATTGCTTATATTGGGGCGGGGAAGGGCAAGACCACGGCGGCAATGGGTTTGGCGGTGAGGGCTTCTGGTTCTGGTATGAAAGTTTATATTTTACAATTCGTTAAAGCGGCTAAAACATCACAGGGTAAAAAAGAAGAAGGCGAGTGGCCGGTGAGCAGTGAAATAGATTTTTTTGATAATGTGTCTTATAGAAGTCCTATCGGTCGCATTGATAATGAACAGCTCGGTCTTGGCTTTGTTGGCATCTTAGGCGACAAAAAAGAAAAAGAAGTGCACATGCGAGCTGCTTTAAAGGGCCTTGAGCGGGCGCGCGAAATAATTACCTCCGGCGAATACCAACTTATTATTTTAGATGAGATTATTTCGGCATTGGAAGTTGGGCTTATTGAAGAGCGGGATATTGTAGATTTAATAAAGATCAAGCCAAAAGATATTCATGTTGCGATGACAGGACATAATAAATTTCCAGCAATCATGAAAGTTTGTGACTTAGTTACCGAAATGAAAATGCTCAAGCATCCTTATTACAAGGGCATTTTGGCCCAGCGAGGGATAGATTATTAAATTTTTTATTAAGCAATTGATAAATTTATGGATCAAAATATTGAAGCGAGAAAAGCTGTGGTTATTAAGGCAATTAAGGATCGTCTTTTTTTAGACGTCGCTACGTTGTATTGTAATAATTCATATATTCCTGACGAAGAGCCTGATAGGTTTATCGTAGACGTAATCAAGTTGGCTCAAATAGTTGTTAAATATAATTTAATGGCAGAATCTGACAGAAAGAGGGTCCAGGACTTTTTATTGAAGCCTTTATTTGGAGACGCGGAACCAACTTTGGAATTAATTTATAAAAATTACCGCCCAGAATAAATAAAAATTTTAGATGCCAGAAGAGCGTTAAAAATAATGAAGATTACAATTTTTGCTCACCCAAATTCCAAGAAGCCAAGAGTGGAAAAAGATTTGCTCGGTGGCCTTAATGTTTATGTAAAAGAGCCCCCACTGGAAGGAAGAGCGAATGAGGCGGTAATTCTGGCTTTGGCCGAATATTTGAAAGTCAAAAAATACCAAATAAGCTTGTTAAGTGGGTATAAGTCAAAGCAAAAAGTTTTTTTGATAAACTAAAAGAGAAATTAAAAAATTTGACATAGCACGATTTGAGCGGCCGCTCAAATCGTGCTATGCTTAAGTTAAGCAACTACTATCATATATGGAAGATTCGATTGTTGGCGCTATTTTGGAAGTATTATATGAGGTGGGTAAAATTTTACCCAGGCCTTTTGAAACCAAATATCAACATATTAGGAGGTTAAGGGGGCTAAATATGCCTCAATTTGAGCGCGGGGTACGGCATCTTGAAGAGAGGGGATTGGTAAAGGTTGTAAGAAAAATTGATCAAAAGTTTATTCAAATTACAAAAGAAGGCCAATTAGAGATTTTATTGCGAAAAGCTAAAATAAAAAATGTCCAAAAATGGGATGGCAAATGGAGATTGATAGTCTTTGACATACCCGAAGACAGCAAAGATCAGCGGAGAACTTTTAGGCTCCTATTGAAACAACAGGGTTTTTATAAATTGCAGGCAAGCGTTTATATCAATCCTTACCCCTTAAACAGAGAGGCGATTGCTTATTTAAATCAAACCGGGTTGATTGATTTTATAAGAATTTTAAGGGTGGACGAGATGGATAATGATAAAGTTTTGAGAAAATATTTTAAATTGTAAAATATTAGCATAAAATGAGTGGCCGCTCATTTTATGCTAGCTTTGAATAAACGTATATTGGGCGTTGGCATGTCTAAAAGTAAAATATTTATTGGAATTTGTTTAAGTTTTATTTTGGGAGTGTTTTTGGGTTCAATATTGAATGTCCCTAGGTTTTATTTATTTATCGCGATTGCCGTTTGTGTTTCGGCTTTTGCGGTGTTTTTTTATACAGGCTCAAAAAAAATCGCAGTATTTTGTTTGTGGCTCTTGTTTTTAGCGTTTGGAATGTGGCGTATACAAATTTCTTTCTCCCCAAATCAATATCAGAATGTATTTAACAGCAGACAGAAGCTTGAGGGCTATATTGTGGAGGATGTGGATATTAGGATTGGTAAACAACTATTAACATTTCAGCCGAACAATTTTCAGCAGAGGATTTTAATCACTACGAGCCTGTATCAAAATTATTTTTACGGCGACTGGGTGGTGGTGGAGGGCAAGATTGCGGAGCCCAACAATTTTTCGGGGTTTGACTATAAGGGCTATTTGGAAAGGTATAACGTTAGCGCCGTGAGTTCGTATCCAAAAATTTTAGTTTTAAAAAACAACCAGGGGAATTTCGTAAAATATCAACTCTTGAAAATTAAGGCGGCATTTGCAGAGCATATTGCCAAATACTTGGAGGAGCCTAAAGCCAGTTTGCTGATGGGCATTTTAATCGGCGCACGCAAGACTTTGCCGAATAACGTGATTGAGAATTTTAATTTAACCGGCACTTCGCATGTGATTGCGGTTTCGGGCTACAATATTTCCATTATTATTTACGGCTTGGGTTTTTTGGCTTTCTTTTTGGGCAAACGCTGGAGCTTTTGGATTTCGTTCTGTTTTATTTTGGCATTCATAATAATTTCCGGCGCTTCGGCTTCCGTAATCCGCGCCTCTGTCATGGGCTCTTTACTTTTACTTTCTCTAAACATTGGTCGTATGTATGCCGTTACTCCGTCTCTATGTTTGGCCGCAGCCGGCATGCTCGTGCTTAATCCCAAAATTCTGTATTGGGATATTGGTTTTCAGCTTTCGTTCGCCGCGACCTTAGGGATTGTGTATTTGTTGCCCGAAATGGAAAAGCTAACGGAAAGCTGGCCAAAATTTTGGGGCGCCAAAAGCATTGTGTTTGCCACTTTGTCCGCTACAGCCGCCACTCTGCCGCTGATTCTTTTACATTTTGGCAGGTTAAGCATAGTGGCGCTTATTGCCAATATTTTAATTTTGCCCATTGTGCCGGCTGCAATGCTTTTTGGATTTTTAATAGCCGTGCCTTTTGCCTCTCCCGGATTCGCGCTTATAAGCAGCTGGCTTTTGGCATACATTTTAAAAATTACATCTTTCCTCGCCAGCCTGCCTTACAGCAGCGTGAATTTGAATTTGGGCCAAGGGCGCCTAATTTTAATCAGCTTGTTGCCAATTGGTCTGTGTTGCTTATTAATTTATCAAAATAGGAAAAAATTTGAATAGCGGCCTGGTTTATGGTAAACTGGTAGGGAATTGTTAACCGGTAATATCTTTACTATGTCCAACAAAACTTTAGCTTATGTGCTTATTGGAGTAGTTTTGGTGGCGGGCGCGGCCGTGGCGGGCTGGCGAATGTGGGCCAGCCGCCAGGAAAAGGCGCTTTTGACGGCAGGGGAAGTAAAGCAGCAGCAACCGCCTCCACAAGAACCGGCCCAAACTCCGCCGGCCCAGACTGAACCAAAGCCGGCAGAAAAAATTTCCGGAGGCTGTGTGAGAAAGTTTGACGGCGAAAAATTAAAAACCGCAAAAGTGGATATAAAAAATCGGGTAGTGGAAATAGACGTCAAAGGGTTTGGGATTATCCAAGCAGGATTGTATGATTCAGACGCGCCAAAAACCGTGGAGAATTTTTTGCGCCTGGCCAATGCCGGATATTTTGACTGCTTAACTTTCCACCGCGTGGCAAAAGGTTTTGTCATTCAGGGCGGCGACCCTACAGGAACCGGAAGCGGCGGAGACAGCGCTTTTGGCGGAGCGTTCGCGGACGAATTGAACCCAAGTAGCCCAAGCTACAAAGCAGGATATAAAAAAGGAGTCCTGGCTATGGCCAACAGCGGCCCCAATACCAACACCAGCCAGTTTTTTATAATCCTGGCAGATGCGGGCTTGCCTAACAACTACACAATCTTCGGCAAAGTCACAAAGGGCTTGGATGTGGTGGATAAAATTGGAGCGGTGGAAATTACTCCTCAAATGGGCCCGACCGACGGCTCGCCCAAAACCCCGGTGGTTATGCAGAGCGTAAAAATAGTTAAATAATCTTAATTTTATAATTTTTTGATTACCGCTTGTAATTTGGGGCTAGTAAAAATTGCAAATTAAAAATTAAGAATTGTTTCTGAAGGAAACTTTATGCAACATATTAAAGAAGAAAAAACTTTGGCGCTGGTCAAGCCGGATGGCGTAAAAAGAGGCTTGGTCGGCGAAGTGATTAAAAGAATCGAGCGGCGCGGTCTTAAAATTATTGCCTTAAAAATGCTGCAGATTGGCAAAGAACACGCGGAAAAACATTTGCCGACCAGCGAGGAGTGGATGGAGCGCTTGGGGCAGAAAACTTTAAAGACCTTTGCCGAATATAATATTGACGCTGTAAAAGCCCAAGGAACCAATGACCCGAAAGAGATTGGCAAAATGGTCAAGCAGGCGCTGGTAGAATATTTGCAAAGCGGACCCGTAGTAGCAATGGTAATTCAAGGCATTCACTCTATAGACATGGTAAGAAAGTTAGCTGGCCACACTTTGCCGGTATTCGCGGAAATGGGTACGATTCGAGGGGACTACAGCGTGGACAGCCCCTCTGTTGCTAACGTGGAACGCCGCGCCATTCATAACATTATGCACGCCTCGGAAACCAAAGAAGAAGCGGCTCACGAGATTGGGCTGTGGTTTACCCCGGAAGAGATACACGCGTACAAGCGGGCAGAGGAAGACATCATGTTTTAGATCGCAGATACGCGGATTTAAGACAGATAACGCTGATAAAAATCACCACCCTTTGGGTGGTGTTTTTTGTATTTTATATCCGCGTAATCTGTTCCTTATCTGCGTATCTGTGGATATTATTTTCTTCTAAAAAATTTCGGCAAAGTAAATTTTTGGAATTGCAGTTCCTTGATTCTTTGAATAATACCTCTGTTGTGCTCGTTTAAGTAGTGGCGGATTTTGTTGCGCGCGTTGCTGGTTTTGGCGGCTTTGAGCCAGTCCTGGGAAATAGTGACGGGTTTTTTGCTTTTAATAATTTCTACAGTGTCCTCCTGTTCCAGTTCGTCATAAATACTGGCCATTTTGCCGTTGATTTTAGCGCCCATCATATGTTCTCCTAAGGAAGTATGCACGGCAAAAGCGAAATCAATCACCGTGGCCCCAAGCGGCAAGTCTTTAATGTCGCCCCTTGGGGTAAAGACAAAAATTCGGTGGCGAAAAAAGTCAATTTTCAGGCTTTCCAAAAATTCCTCGGGATTGGTAGTTTGTTCCTGCCAGGATTGGAGTTCCTTGATCCAGCGGGACTGGGCGCTGCTTGAGACTTCCGGCTTGCCTTCTTCCGCGTAAAACCAGTGGGCCGCCACCCCGCGCTCCGCTTCTTCGTGCATCAGGTCGGTCCGGATTTGAATTTCAAAGGTTTCTTTATTTAAATCCAATACCGTGGTGTGGATGCTTTGGTAGCCGTTGGGTTTGGGTGTCGCAATAAAATCTTTAATTCTTCCTGGGACGGGCTGAAAATATTGGTGAATCGCCCCCAAAATGGAGTAGCATTCCGCGGTTGATTTGGCAATAATCCTTAAGGCAATAATATCGTGGACTTTTGAAATGTCGCCGCCGTATTTTTTTAGTTTGTTAAAAAGCGAATAAAGACGTTTAACCCGCCCGGTAATATCCAGAAATTTGATGCCTTCGGTTTTAAGGATGTGGGTAAGCTTTTTTTGCATCTCCTTAATGCTCTCCTGTTTTTTTTCCAGCTCGACTTGGACAATTTTTTGGGTTTCGGCGAATTCTTTGGGGTAAACCACGCTGAAAGACAAATCTTCCAGCTCGTCTTTCCATTTTCCAATTCCCAGGCGCCCGGCAATGGGCGCGTAAATTTCCAAAGTCTCCGTGGCTACTTTAATTTGTTTGTTCTTGGGGATGTGCTCAATACTGCGCATATTATGGAGGCGGTCGGCCAGCTTGATTAAAATTACGCGGATGTCCTTGCTGGTGGCAATAAAAAGCTTCCTTAAATTCTCCACGTAAAACTTGTCTTTGCTGTCCTTCATGCGCACGCGGCCCAGCTGGGTCACGCCGTCCACCAAATTAGCAATCTCTTCGCCAAATTCCGTTTTAATGGTTTTTAAAGTAACCTTGGTGTCTTCCGGGACGTCATGAAGAAGCGTGGCGGCCAGCGTAGGCGGGTCGGGGAAAATTTGTCCCAGAATTACAGCCGAAGCCGCCGCGTGGGTCACATAGTCCTCTCCGCTCATCCGCTTCTGTCCCGCGTGAGCTTTTCTTGCCAAATCCAAAGCCTTGCCGATTAGAGTGATTTCTTCGGGCTTGAAATGATGCGGGATAGCTTTGATTAAGTCCTTCATAAAGGTATTATAACATTAGCGCCGTAAATGGGGGAATGATATAATAAAAGTGTAAAGTGTAAAAATCAAAATTAAAAATTAAAGAGTTCCGACTTGGCGGAACACCTATATTTTACTTTTTGATATTTAAATTTTGAATTTGCTTTATGCCTGAACTCCCAGAAGTACAAACAATTGTTGCGGAATTGAACTGGAAATTAAAAAATAAAGTTATTAAGTCGGTGGTTGTTAACGCGCCTAAAATGATTAGCATTGGTCCTGATGTTGTATCCAACATTAGGACAGTTAAAAGTTATCAAGTTATAAAGTTTGTAAAGTTACTCCAGGGACAAAAAATTATTTCGGTCAAACGCAGGGCGAAATTGCTGATTTTTGATTTAAGCGGCCCCTGGGCGCTTTTGGTGCATTTAAAAATGACCGGGCAGTTTATTTTTGAAGACAAAAAATTGCGCGCAAAAACCCGCGGGATGTACAGGGTCCTTAACAAATTAACCGCGCCTAAAATCGCGCTGCCGGGCAAACACACCCATGTAGTTTTTAATTTTACAGACCACAGTATTCTTTATTTTAACGACGTTCGTAAGTTCGGGTATTTAAAGTTAGTTCATGATAACGAAGTAGATCAAGTAAAAGAATTGCAAGAATTCGGCCCCGAGCCTTTGGATAAAAAATTTACCTTACGACACTTTTTTACGGCCGTAAAAAAGTGTCGTAAGAGGAAAGTTAGCATTAAACAGTTGTTGATGGACCCTAAATTTGTAGCGGGTATTGGCAATATTTACAGCGACGAGATTTTATTTCACGCAGGAGTGAGGCCGGTAAGGCAAGTAGCAAGTATTAAGGATAAAGAATTAAGGAAGATATACAAATACATTAAAATAGTTTTAAGGCAGGCAATAAAAGCCAAGGGTTCTTCAGTCGGGGATTTTATTCGGACAGACGGTACTTGGGGTCAAATGGGAAAGTCTCATTTTGTGTATGGCCGGGCCGGGGAAAAGTGCAAGAAGTGCGGCGCCACCATCGAATCCTTAAAATTAAACGGCCGCACCGGCTCCTTTTGCCCCAAATGCCAAAGATAGGTGGTAGGCTCCATTAGACACCGCCCTGCCAAAATTCGGCTACAGCTCCGACGGTATTGTCGGAGTTTGTTTATTACGGGATGTTTAAGGACACACATTTGTCATGACTCTTTTAGGTACCGGCAACGTCGGCATCGGGACGACAGGGCCGGGGGCAACATTGGATGTTTATTCAGCCACCAGCGGCGTTTACCCCCAAATACTGAACGCTAATCAACCAGTGACAGTATATAAAGTAAGTGGAAGCGTTGTAGGGTATATAGGTGCTCCGGCAAATTATTTCCAAACTGGAGGCATCGGGAACGGGTTGTTGATTCGGTCAGAAAATATAGGCATTCAATTTGCTCCAGGCGGTAGCGGCAGTGGAATTGCGGTGACAATGTTACCAAGCGGCAACGTCGGCATCGGGACGAGTACGCCAGGTTCCTTGCTCCATGTCTACAAATCAAGTGCTACCCAGCCGTTCGTTACATTTGAAGACCCTAGTGCCGCAAGTAATCCAGCTCTTTCAATCAAAAATGATACGACTGCTTGGTTTTTAGAAACGGTTGGAGCACGAAGCAATAACTTTGAAATTTCTAAAGGTGGCGGTGCGGCATCAAATTCCTATTTAGTAGTTACAACCGGCGGCAACGTCGGCATCGGGACGACTGGGCCATTGCAAGTCCTCGATGTTGTTGGAAATATAGCCATAGGCAGATCGCAAGATAATATCTCGCGATACATTGGGAAGACTGCCACTGGTGGAGCAATTCCTGGTAATACTAGCTGGATCGGATTCACTAGCACCACATTAAATGACTACATTGCGTTTGGGACACATCACGGCGGAGTTTCCTCTGGTGAGAGAATGAGAATTGATCAGGACGGCAACGTCGGCATCGGGACGACGGGGCCGAACTCGAAACTTGATGTGCAGGCTACGGCGGGAACATCCATTGGAATTGCAAGGTTTCTTACTCCAAGTATGTCTAATGGCCAGCAAAACTATATTGTTCTAGGTCAAGGTCTGGCGGGAAGCGACGGTTTCACACTTGTATATAACCACAATACCGCGGCGGCAAGTCGTTATTTGGCTATTCAACCCGATGAAAATAATCCAGGGTCAACAAGTTTGGTATTGAACGCAAACGGCAACGTCGGCATCGGGACGACGGGGCCGGTGGCGAAGTTAGATATTCTAGACGGCAACATTAGGGTAACAGCAACGGCAGTTGGTACATGGTTGAACTTAAGACAAGGTAATAGCGATACGGTTCCGTTCATATCTTCTGTAAATAACGCATCAGAATCCAGCGCGACTGCTGGATGGGGCTTCTTTGACAGAAGTACAGAGGGTAATTTCCAAATTCAGTATAAACAAGGCTCAACCTCTTGGAATAATGCAGTGACAATTCTAAGAAGTAACGGCAACGTCGGCATCGGGACGACGAACCCAAGCTCAGCTAAACTGCAAGTTTCCGGCAATGCCATGATAGTGGGGCAGACGAGCATCGGCACCGGTGTTGCACCGCAGACCTATGCCACGATGTACAATCAGCAATCCTACACCAATATTGGCAGTGATATTTACGGGGAATATGTCAACACTACCCAGAAAGAAACTAGCAATAGCTCGAATACACTCTATGGAATTTATTCATACACTCAAACCAGTTCCGACACTTCAGTAAACCTTACGAGTGGCCTTTATGGATACTACTCGTATGCGATTCATGGGGGAACCGGGACCTTGAGTAGTCTGTACGGATATTCCGCCGCACTACGCAACGGCTCGACCGGCACAATTACCAATGCCTATGGCTTTTATGAGAATGCAACCAATGCCAACGCGGCCGGAACAATCGGGACATTATATGGAGTATACCTTGCCGCGCCGTCCAATTCAGGGACGATTAATAATAAATACGCACTGGTGACGGAAGCAAATGCTGGCAACGTCGGCATCGGGATAACTGCGCCGGGGACGAAGCTACAGGTAGTAGGTGTACCGGTCAATATGAGTAGTGCCACCCATTTAGGTGTGTACGGGACGGCTGACCTTTTTGATACTACGGTTCCAACAGGAAGCTCTGTAGGAAACGGTGGTATACTCACTCTCTCCGGTTACTATGATGGAGGCTCTGCGAGAGCTGCATTTGCCGCGATTGGCGGTATTAAAGATACAACTAGCACTGCTCAGGCAAATGGCGCATTAGTTTTGTATACTTCACCTTCAGGCAGTGCACTAGCGGAGCGGATGAGAATTTCAAACGGCGGCAACGTCGGCATCGGGACGAGTAGCCCGGGATATAAACTTGACGTGAATGGAAATTTACAAGTAAATCAGACCCTGCTCACGCCAGCTAGTACCAACTTAAACATATTGCCCGCCACCGGAGTAACATATTTTAACACCAGCAGTTTAAATAACAATTTATATATTTACGGCTATGATGTGGATTCAAATACCTACACAACCATCAATGGTCATAATTTGCAATTGCAAAGAAGTGGCACTGTAAAAGTTCTTTTTACGGACAGCGGTAATAACTATATCATGTCCGGCAACGTCGGCATCGGGACGACGGGGCCGACATTGGCGCTTGATGTTAGGTCGGCCAACGGTACTATTGTCAATTCGTTAGGCCAGATTGGTGCTTTCACTACTGATAGTCAGGCCATAGATAAAGGGGGCATGATTACGTTTGGCGGTGTGTATACCGGCACATCAATAGCGACCTTTGCCGAAATTGCCGGAAAAAAGGAAAATGGCACTGATGCAAATTATTCTGGATATTTGGCATTTGCCACTGTCGCTAATGGCGGTAGCGATAGCGAAAAGATGAGAATTACAAGTGCAGGCAACGTCGGCATCGGGACGACAGCACCGCAAAGGATAGTAGACATAGGAGCGGCCACTCCTCGAATACGATTTTACAATTTGAGTGCCAACACTCAAACTAATTATCTGCTCGGAAGTCTAGAGGCGAGCAATGCTTACACTAATAGTACAAGTTATTCGGCTGCGAGTATTGACTTTTTGTCGGATAATCCAGGATGGTATTACGGCGATATTGTATTTAAAACTAACGGCAGTGATAGCACAGCTAGTTTAGCTACAGAAAGGATGAGGATAAAATACGGCGGCAACGTCGGCATCGGGACGACGAATCCCAGCACCGACAAGCTCGGGATCTTCGACCGCCCCCAACGAAAACCCGGGGCGGGGTTGACAGGTTTTTTTATTTGTATATAATATCTTTAATATGATAAATCACCTGCAGAAATTCTCTTTCTGGTTTTATTTTACTGGCCCCCGGGTTCAGGTGATTTCGTATGCTTTTAACTAGATTCTTATTGCCTTAAACAGGCAAATTAAAAAAGCTACAAACCTGACCCGAAAGGGCCAGGTTTTTTTGGGCTTTGGCGCGGAATGGATCGGGTGTCCATTTCGAGTTTGAACCCAAAAGATCCAAGGAGGATTGGAATGAGAGTTGGTTCGAAAAGGCACGACAAGAATTACGACAAGTCAACTCGTATGTGGTTTTGTTCGGATTGCAGGAAGGAGGCTTCCTCTGCCGAGGGCTTGGGCGTGCATTGCAGCGCTCCCGCACAACAGCCTGAAGTGGCAAAATCAACCGCAAGGGTCGAGCGCGCCTCGTTTGTCCGTGAGCCGTTCGGCATATATCCCCAATAGGAGGAACTGTGAAGCAAGGGAAAACCAGCAAGACCCGGCACCGCAGGGTGCGGGCAGTAAAAAAGGATCGCGGATTTGACCTCTGGCATCTTTGTTCCCGGAAGCAGTTGGGTGCTAGGGGGGCTCCGTGCCACGGTAAGTCCCGGAGCCCTATAAGGAACTGCGGCGGCGGGCGTTATATTTGTCTGCAGTGCGGAACCCAGTTCACTTCTGTGGAGCTGTTTCCCGTCCGTCGGAGTTTCCGAGAGTGGTTGAGGGCGTTGCTTTATCGGCTACGCCATCAATCTGCTCTCGCGCTTTCAGGGAAGTTCTAGTCGTGCCGTTGGTGTTGAGCGAAAAAGGCGAGAAAGTTGTTCATTTACAACTACTCGCCTTTCGTCTTTTTAGTAAATTTATTTTGGTATCAAGACAGCCTGAAATAGGCTATAATAGCCTTAGAGAGGATTAATATAGAATTTATGACTGACGAAAAATGGGAACAAATTGTGGAAATGGCCAAGAAGCATTTTCAGGGCGCCAAACTTAGCACCGAAGATTTAATGGCGGACACGCCGGACGGCCCGACCAAGCAGGGGACTCAGGATGTGCTGGTTTTTGAAAATCCCAGTGGCCGTTTTAAGTTGGTGCGCGAAAATCGGCCTGTGGTTTTGGAAAAGAAGCAGTTTTATTCCCACCGCGCCGGCGACAGCGCCCGCACGGAATACAAATTTTCGGATACCGAATTTTCCCATAAGCTGAAAGTTTACAAAGAAGTTGGTTTTGAAGATTGGGAAGAGGTAACTCTAGATAAGTTAGGCTTGTAAATTGACCTAATTATTCTAATTCCTAATTGACCTAAGAAAGTCCCAATGACTAAATTAGAAATTGGGTATTGGGATTTATTTACCTGCCCGCCAAGGTATAGCTGTCTAGAAACTACTGATGTAAACTCCTACGCCATCTTTCTTAAACACCTAGTCTTGGCAGGCGGGGAAATTAGGTTAATTAGGGTAATTAGAAATTTATTATGCTTAAAGACCGCATTCTCTCAACCTTAACATTTTTCGACCTTCAGGACTGGCCTTTGACCTTGTTTGAATTGCATCAATATTTATTGGCAGACAAAAGTTTGTTGATGGCAGTTTTAGGCGATAACTGGGAAATATCGGAAAATATTAAATTACAAAGAAGCCCAGCAGTCGAAATGGGCGAGGTTTTGTCTTGCCTTGAGTCCGGCTGTGCGGGCGAGGTAGAAAATTTTGACGGCTTTTATTGTTTAAGCGGGCGGGAAAGAATTGTCAGGCAGAGAGTTTCCAACCATCTTTTTGGAATAAAAAGAGAGAAACTAATTAGCCGTTTTATTCCGGGCCTCCGGCATATTCCCTTTTTAAGGGGTGCAGGCTTAACCGGCAGCCAGGCTTTGGGACAACAGCAGCAGACTTCGGATATTGATTTGTTGATTATTACGGACGAAAGGTTTATGTGGCTATGCAGGACCTTGGTTACGGCTTATTTCCAGGTGCTGGGGCTACGGCGCCACGGCAAAAAAATTGCCAACCGCTTTTGCTTGAACCATTATCTTGCCGGAACCAAAGAACTTAAAGATTTCAGGAACGCTTACACGGCTATGGAATACATTAAATTGCGTCCGCTTGTTTATAAACACACAATTTCAGAATTCCAAACCAAGAACGCTGGCTGGATGCGGCAGGTTTTTCCCAATTGGGAGCCTTTTTTGGAAAGCCCGGAGGAGCAAAGTTTGGGACAGAAAATTTTAGAGAAGATTTTGAACAATAATTTTGGTTTGTTTTTAGAGCGCTGGCTAAAACGAATGCAAATGCCGCGCATAAAAAAACAAGAGTTCATCTTGGTGAGGGAAGACGAACTCTCGTTTCATCCGAATAGTCGGCAGCAATATTTGCTGGGGAGTTTTTTTAGATCATCAGTCGAAAATAAATAGCCATTGCGGCAATCATCGGTTCGACCTCTCCTGCCCTTCGGGCATCCTCCCCTCGCCAGGGGAGGAGGGGACAGGAGATTTTTCAAACTCCAATAGCAAAATAATCGGGAAGCGGTAAAGCTGGTATTCCAGGTTAAATTCTTCCGGGTCTTTGTTAAAATCTAAATCCTGAAAATGGGTTAAATTGAATCCGGCATTGATAAAATTATTTAAGTGCTCGGACAAAGGATAAAAGCGCGAGCGGAGATGCGGCTGCCAGGAAAAGGTTTTATTGGCTTTTGTTTTTAGCAGGTTATAGCTTTCGGCCAGTTTTAACATAGGTTTTTTTCTGAGCAAGAATCCAAGAACTCCTCGCTTCCAAACGCCAACAGGATAGCCATAGTAAGGATTAACAATCGCGGCAATCAGCTTGCCGCGGTTTTTTAACATCGAATATAAATTTTTAAAAGCCGCCATTTGGTCTTCCAAATCGTGGGCCACCATATTTAAAATTATTGCGTCAAAAGATTCCGGAGGGTAAGGCAAATTTTGTGTGAGGTCCGCCACTTGAAAGTCTATTTCAGGATAAATTTCCCTGGCTTCGGTAATTAGGTTTTCCGAAGCGTCACAAGCGCTAATTTTAAATCCCAGTTTATTCAGCTCAAAACTCAGCCAGCCTTGGCCGCAGCCCGCGTCTAAAATATTAGGCTTGTCTTCCGGTTTCAGGCGCTGTAAAACCACGTTCAAAATAATATTCTGAAAAACCTGCCCGTTTTTTGAGGACAGAAAATTTTGGTAAGAAAGCGCGCTTTCCGAACTTTGATAGGCATTCATATATATTTATTATATCATAAATGAGTTGAGAATAGAGGCTGGACTTTTTCAGGTTTTTTGATATAGTGAGGTCAACCAAAAGGAGGTGGCTAGAATGGGTAAGGTTAGAGGAAGTGGCAAACCGGAGAAAAAAAAGAGGATTTACATTTCAAAGGAGATCCGCGAGGAACTGAAGAATGCTGGTAAGCAATCGGGCGTTAAGGGCAAGTTTTTGCTTAAGTTTGAGTGGATGGAGGAATATAATTCTCGCTCCTTTTTTGCCCTCAAAGGCGGAGCGGAGATTGGGGCCAATCTTCAAATGTGGGGTATCCAGGCTGGGACTAATGATCAAGCCCACTGGGAGTTCCACACAGTTGAGAATCTCCAGAAAATGGGGGCAGAGATTGACCGGAAGTTCAGGCCGGTTACGGTCCGCCAGTTTCTGCGCGACTACAAACAGATGGATCGCATTTAGAACCCAACATCTCGGGCAAGCGTGTTATCCTCACCACACGTTCCATTGCCCACCCTTCTTAGAAAGGCATAAATAAATTGTGTTTTGGGAAGGGGTGTTTTTTCAGGAAGCATCTTGACACAGAAAGCTAGGTGCTATAAAATATTTTTAGCACTCAAAAGTATTGAGTGCTAATTCATCGGAAACTGCATCACCCCTCCCTAACCCTCCCCATCAAGGGGAGGGAAAACTGCAGGGGACGGCCGGAGCAAGCTCCGGAGAAATTTATTTGATTATAATTAACTTTACCCTGAACGTAAGTTTTAGGGGAACGGAGAATAGGTTATGAAAATCAAGCCATTAGGCAGCCGTGTGCTGGTAAAGCAGCTTTCCAGCGAGGAAGTTACAAAGAGTGGAATTTTATTACCGGATACCGCGGATAAAGAAAAAAAGGCCCAAGGAAAAATTGTAGAATTGGGCAACGGCAGTGAAGTAACGTCTTTAGGGTTAAAAGTCGGCGACACGGTAGTGTTCGGCAAATACGCGGGTGAAGAAGTGGAAATGGAAGAGAATGGGAAAAAAGTTGAATATAAAATACTTTACGTTGGCAAGGAAAAAGATGATTCGGATATATTGGCTATCATAGAATAATTTACTAGCTTTACGAACTACGAATTTATTACTAATATACGAATCCTAAAGTAGACGCAAAGTGTAAGATTAGTATATTCGTAAATATTAGTAGTTAGTAAAGACAGGAGAATATAAAACATGTCAAAAATTATCAAATATGGTTTAGAAGCTAAGCAGGCAATTAAGGCCGGAGTGGACAAGGCCGCTAATGTGATTAAGGTAACTTTAGGGCCTACGGGCAGAACGGTTATTTTAGACAAAGGTTTTGGCAGTCCAACTATTACCGACGACGGCGTCACTGTTGCTAAAGATATTGAGTTGGAAGACAAGTTTGAAAACGTGGGCGCGTCTTTAATTCAGGAAGTTGCCAACAAAACCAATGACGAAGCCGGCGACGGCACAACTACCGCCACGGTTTTGGCCCAAAAAATGATAGAAGATGGTTTTGAAATGTTAAAACGCAACCCTTACAAAGCCAATGACATGAAGCTAGGCATGGATAAGGCAG